>LCrCPGB2_illDRAFT_1000033_pt1 | contig 13263 bp, 17 predicted proteins | sample LigCruGreenButte_FD_10705 | JGI IMG/M metagenome (IMG submission 10705)
TTCCCGAAGAACGTCGCCGAGCCCACCGAGCCACTCGAGGCTACAAGCACCGTCCCAGCCAGAGCCACCAGTATCCCCAAAAAGGACATCGGCGACGTCCTCTCGCCGAAGACGAGGTACGCCAGTATCGCCACAAAAACCGGCTGGGTACACACCAGCACCACGCTTGCCGCCACACTCGTGTAGTCGAGCGAGGAGATCCAGAACCCGAAGTGAGTCCCCAACGCCGCCCCCGAAGTGGCTCCATAGAACAAGATTCGCCCCCGCGGAAAGGTTGGCCGCCAGTAAAGGGCAAGAGGCAGCAAGACGAGCACCCCTAAGGCGTTCCGCCAGAAGGCGACCGCGAGCGCCGGAGCGTCGGCGAGGCGTATAAAGATGGCGGCTGCCGAGACGGCGAGCACGCCCACGGCTACTGCCGGGAGCGCGCCTCTGCTCTCTGCTTGGCCTTTCCTCGCCTCATCCTGTACCAAAGAAGCGCTCCGACCTCCCTTACGAGCTGCCCCCGGCGCATCCCCCGCCTGTACCACGTCGGGCTACTATACACCGGAGAAGCTTGCGCCTCGAAACCCTCCACCCGGAACGCCTCCACGGCCCGTACGCAGTGCAAAGGGTCCGTGACGAGCAACAGGTTCCGTATCCCTCTCCCCCTCGCCATCTCCGCCACCAACCGGGCCGATTCCCGTGTGCTCCCCGCCTCCGCTTCGAGCAGGATGTCCTCCTCTGGAACACCCGACTGGCGCAGTATCCTCGCCATTACCTCCGCCTCGCTCGGCGGGTGGTCCCCCACGCCTCCTGTCGGTATCAACAATCCGATTGCGCCGGCAGCATAGAGTCTGGCCGCGTGCAGGGTTCGCGCGCGCAGTGTCCCACTCGGCCTCCCGCCGCTCAGAACTTGCGACCCGAGCACCACGGCCGTCTGACCGTGCTCTACTCGTGGGAACACCGAATCGCCGCGGTAGAGTCGCACGAGCGTCCGAAGCTCGCCAGTAAGAGAGTCTGGCACGACCGGTTGTGTAGCTCGCTTCACCCTTCGCCGCCGTTGAGCGCCTTGAGCGCCCGATCGAGGTCTTCGGGCGAATTGACGTTCGCGAGCAGGAGTTCTGGGTCGCCGAACTGCCGCAGTTCCTCCTCTGGGACGTACCGTACACCCGGCAAGGTGCCGAGCAACTCACGCACGGACCTCGTCCCCCGGTCAAGGGCAGCGCTCGCTGTGGACCGTACCTCGCGTTCGTACGCGGCGCACAACGGGTGCAGCCGCCCCCCGAAGTCGGGTACGACGGCGGGTATGTCGCCGGAGAGCAGGCCGAGTAGGTACCCGGCTAAGGCTCCGGTGAGAAACGGCATGTCGCCGGCGGCGACGAAGACGGCGCGGTGCCGGGCGGCGAGGAGTCCGGCCTCGATGCCGGCGAGCGGTCCCTGTCGCCCGGGACGCAGGTCGGGGACGTGACGGGCGCCGGCGGGAGCACACGCTCCAACGACCAGTATCTCGTCACAGCGGGGGGCCAGGGCGAGGCATACCCGGGCAAGGAGGGGCTTACCGCCAACCATCAGCCGGAGCTTGTCTCGACCCATCCGGCTACTCTCGCCGCCGGCCAGAACCACGCCGGTCGCCTTCAAGGTTTCGTTAAAGGACGGCTCAGGAGCCAAACTGGAGGACTGGTTCACCCCTCAACTCCATTATGCGGCGTCTGAGAATCTCCACCTTGCGCCTTTGGGGAGCGGCGTACGGTTCGCGGCTCAGGCGCTTGGTGAAGGCGAGGTTCACGGCGGCTTCGTGTACCTTCCTCGCGCGCCGCCACTCGGCGAGACGCCCCGAGAAGATCAGGCGAATATAGTAGAACGTGCGAGCGAAGTAGGTCGGGAGGATAGCGTACTCGTCCGCGCTGATCGTGCCCGCCGCCACCTCGTCCCTGAGTTCCCTGCGGATCGTCCGGCGCTCTATTGAGAGCCAGATCACGATCGTGATGACGTAGGCCAGAAGCACCATAAACATCAGTAGATACGCCAAGGGTCCGAAGAAAGTCCCCATAAAATTGAAGAGCGAGTGCATCAGGATAGCGGCTGCGAGCCCGAAGACCGGCAGGAGAACCTTCAGGAAGGGTGAACGCACCCAGGGGATCAGGCCGATCCCGATCCCGGTGAGCGAGGTGAACGCCGCGTGGCCAAAGCCCCCGAAGATGCGCCGGACTACGTAAATCTCCTCGCCGAGCTGGGCGTAGTAGCTGAGGTCCTCTACGATGGCGAACCCGAACCCCACCGCCGAGCCGTACACGATGCCATCCATGACCCCCGAGAATTCGATGCCGCCCTTACGCAACGAGACGACCGACGCGACCGCAAACGCGATCAAGAGTGCCAGCCCTTTGGCGCACTCCTCAACCACGGGCGCGACGAAGATGGCTGTCAGGGCCTGCCCCGCCTCGGCGCCGACCGCCGCGCTCAAGACCGTGACGAACAGGGTGTTGAAGAAGAGCGAGATCACGACCGCCCCCGTCATCCCCCAGAGGAAGATTGGGATTACGTACCTGAGCTCTTCCCGTTCGTAGAGATCTATCGCCCGGATGAACAGCAAATACACTACCGTCTGCAATGCCCCGATCCCAACAAGCGCGACGTTCAAACCCCCGCTGTCCAATCCTTCTTACACCTCCCCTCTACTTCCCGCCGCCTACGACGAGCGCGATTATACCCTCGAAGGCCCACCGTTAGCCCCGAGGTACCCCGAACGGCCAGCCCGCAGGTTGATAGAATGTGCGCCACTTCAGACAGGAGAAGGGTGGACGATGGACAGCCCGGAACAAGACCGAGAAGCCATCCTCGCCGCGATGGGCCACCTCAGCCACGGCGTCTACGTGCTCGGTTCGCGTAGGGGCCGCGAGATGACCGCGATGACCGCGTCCTGGGTCGCCCAGGTCTCCGAACGTCCCCCGTGCGTGGTGGTCTCCGTACGCGACGACCGCTACACCCACGACGTTGTCCTAGAGAGCGCCACCTTCTCCCTGAGCGTCCTGCGCGAAGACCAGGTCGACGTCGCGACCCACTTCGCCGAGACCAGCGGCGAGTATCACGACAAGCTCCACGGCGTCCCCTACGGCCAGTCCCCAGGAGGCTCACCCGTACTCCTCGACTGCCTGGCCTACCTCGACTGCAGGGTCCTCGACTCCGCCCACGCCGGTGACCACACCGTCTTTATCGGTGAAGTCACCGCCGGCGAATCCTACGACGGGCCCAGCTACCCCTTGCTATACGACCCGACCGAGTACGAAGGCGCGCTGAGCTAGATGCGAGGCGAAGCGGGAGACCGCCTGAGGGAGCTCGGATACGAGCTCCCAAGCGTCCCGAACCCTGCCGGCTCCTACGTCTCCGCAACCAGCGCGGGTTCCCTCCTCTTTACCGCCGGTCAGCTCCCGCTTGAAGACGGGCAACTCCGGTACACCGGAAAAGTCGGTAAAGACGTCTCCGTCGAAGAAGCGAAGGAGGCCTCCCGCCTCTGCACCCTCAATGCCCTCGCCGCCGTCGAGGCCGAGGCCGGCTCGCTAGAGAACGTGCGCCGCGTAGTAAAGGTCACGGGCTATGTCGCTTCCGCCGCCGGCTTCAACCGGCAACCCGAGGTGATAAACGGCGCGTCGAATTTCCTGGGCGAGGTCTTTGGCGAGAGAGGAACCCACGCCCGAAGCGCCGTCGGTGTCGCCGAGCTCCCCCTCGACGCTCCCGTAGAGGTCGAGCTTATCGTCGAGCTGACGCTGAGTAGTTAGCACCTAAAATCTTCTATTAGAATCGTTAGCTGATGTCGGATCACCCTTTGAGGGAGAACGACCGGTGGAACTTCTCGACGCTTTCCTCTCGTGGGCTTGGGCTCGCCACCACATCATACTGAGCTGGTACACAAGGCCCCTCTTCCTCTTGCCGTTCTGTTACTACGCGTACAGGAGAAGCATCAATGGAATCGTGCTCACTCTGCTCGCGCTCGCGTCGAGCATGTTCTGGTTCCCCGAGCCAGAACATGCGGACCCAGAGGCGCTCGAGTTCCTAGCCGCAGAGCAGGAGTACCTTACCGCCGATTAGACGCTCGCGAAAGTGCTTATGATCCTGCTGGTGCCTGCAAGACTTGCGGCGCTGGCCTTTGCTTTCTGGAAGCGCTCGCTCTTCTATGGACTAGCGGTGGTCAACGCGAACATGTTAACTAAGACAACCTGGAGCTTCTACTACGGTGGCGGCTCGGGGTGGGCTTTGCTACCGCCCGCGCTCGTGGGCCTATCCATCTACGACGCGATAATCCTTGACGTCGCGCACCGGCTGCGCGGGAAAGCGAGATACTAGCCCGTCGTGGTCATCTCTGCCGGTTGCTTCCAAGGGTACTCTCTCGCGCCGTAGGAAATAGGGACGGTGAAGTATAATCACTCGGCCGAAGACGAAGATGGGCAACAATACATATGATCGAAAGGGAGGCAACGATGACACAATCGCAGGCGCAAAGCGCGCCCATAAAGCTCTACACCGGCGACTATTGTCCATACTGCCGTAGGGTCAAGAAAGAGCTCGACAGGTTAGATCTTCCTTACCAAGAGGTCTACGCGGACGCCGACGGCCGGGAAGAGGTCACGAGGCTCTCTGGGCAGCGTGCGATCCCGATCCTCACCATCGGCGACGAGGTGCTCGTAGATTCGAACCACATTATCCGCGAGGTCCGCAAGCGTTTCGCCACGTGACTGGGGCGAATGGCCGGTCGCCTCTTAGTTGTTGAGTTCCTCAAGAACGTAGGAGACGTAGTAGGCAGCGGAGTCCTCGGGGCCGTTCTCCAGGAAAGCGCGGGCCTTCCCAATGGGGTCGGCCGTGGCACTCGAGAACTCGAGCACGAGGTATTCACCCCAGTCCTCCACCGAGCGCCACGAGGCCTTCGGCTTGGCACGGCGGCGCAGAATCTCTCCGGCGTAGCAGCCGTAGCCGCGCACGAGCGCGTCGAGTATCTGTGTTCGGGCGCCACCTTCCGCCCTCTCGCCGAGGGTCGCGAGCAGCTGTTTCTCGATTGCTGGTAACTCCTCGGGGTCGTAACCAAGGCTTAGGCCCCAATGCCGTTTGGCGGCTTCTTTGAAACCCTCGGCGCAGGCCCCGGCGTTCATCGGGTCGTCGTACAGAACGAGGTCGAGTTGAAAGCTGATCGCTGGCGAGCGCCCGCAGAAATAGCGGACCGAGGACGGCACAGGATAAGCCCCGAGGACCTCGAGAGGTGCGTCCGAGTACTCCGAACCACGGAGGACCGCCGCCGCCTTTAGTACGCTCTCGACGGTCTCTCCCTCCCAGGGGCCGGTCTCGACCTCGACGAAGACGTCCTCCCCGCCACGTCGGAGGTGAATCGGCATGACCGTCTCCCAGCCCGTGGACGAGGAAATCTCCTCGAACAGCTCGACGACCTCCTCACCGCGCCGTCTCAACTCCTCAGCTACCCGCGAGATACAAGCCGCGCGCGGGGCGTCGCGTTCGACCTCGATGGTCTCGGCAAGGGGCTGCGATGCGGGAGCGTGCGGTGGGTCGGCGAGGGGACCAGGGAGCTCCGAACTTCCTTCAAGAGTATCACGCTGCCAGCGCCTCCAGAACATGCGCAGAATCCCCCGAACTTTTGAAAACTGACCCTTGAGGATTCTAGCATCGCAGACCACGGCCGCGCACGGTTTACCTGGGGCCGCCTCCGCGTGTAACCTACGCGCATGGATATATATACAGACCAAACGAAGTCCAACAGCCCGGACGACCAGGAGCTGCTCCTGATCCGTCACGGCCAATCGACCGCCAACGCGAGCGGTGTCTGGCAGGGTCAGTTAGACTTCCCCCTCTCCGAAGAGGGCCGGCGCCAGGCCGCCGGTGCGGGCCATGCCTTGAAGGGGGCAACGATCTCAGGCGTCTACGCAAGCCCCCTCTCCCGAGCCTTCGAGACCGCTGAGATTATAGCGCGCGAGGCCACCTTCTCGGGAGAGATCATCCCCATCACGGGACTATCGGAACGTCACGGTGGCGTCCTCGAGGGTCATACCTGGGCCGAACAGGAGGCCCGCAACCCCGAGTTCACCAAAGAGTTTCTCGCCCTGCCCGAGGAGGAGCGCTGGGCCTTCGCCGACGCCGAAACCGACGAAGAGATACTCGAAAGGTTCGAGGGGGCACTCTCCAAAATCCGCTCCCACCAACCCGTACCTGACGGCGCTATAGTGGTCGTCACCCACGGCGGCGTCATGCGCGCGTTTTTGCGGAAGCATTTCGGGCCGTCGGTACTGTCGGGCCACGAACGGGCGTCGAACGCCTCTATCACTCGGTTACTCTACAATCCGGCAGACCCTAACGCCACACTACGTCTCCTGGAGCTCGCCTCCACAAGCCACCTGTCCCGAGAAGAGGAGCGGCAAACGCCAACGCGGATCGAGTAGTCAGATCTGCTCTGGTACAGGACAGAAGTTACCCTAGATCGAACGCGGTCCTCTCGACCAGCGAGGCACCCAGACACGGCTTGAGAGCACAGCAACCGAGAACATCACGCGAAACAGCCCGGCCGGATCGAGCGCGGACCATTCCCTGTGGGCCACGTACGCAAACTCACATGCATAACCAGCAACGCTAACATGACAGCGCCCTGCGCCACTCCGCGAAGGACAACGCGAAGTTTCGTACTCTTGTGGTAGAACAAGTCTCCCGCCGCATGGGACACTAAGGCGACAAGCAGACCAAAGCAAGCCTACCCGACCAGCGCCTCCGCGCGCATCGCCAAAATACCGTCAGTACCAGGCTGCGAGAGCTGTTATTACGAAGCACGCCGAGCGGCAAGGGCGTACTACCCTGGCTCCCCGAACCCGAAAGTCCTCTCCAAGCGGAAGAGCCCACAGAGCTCCTCGAGCGGCTCTGTTCCGCTTGTACTTATGACACGTGTTGTACGACGAGCGCTTTTAAAGGGCCGCCGTTCTAGTTAGTGAGCACTAACCCAAGAGGCGGACGCTGCGGGCGTTCGGGCCCCGGTCGTTGCGTCCTACCACGTACTCGACCTCGCTGCCAGGCTCCAGGGCCGCAGGCTCGCCCTCGACCTCGGAGTGGTGCACAAAGAGGTCGTCCCCGGTCGGCCGCACCAGGAAACCGTAGCCCTTCTCGGGGTCGAACCACTTTACCCGGCCCTGCTCTCGATCCGGTCCGGGGGCCACGCCATCCTGCTCTACAGGAGTCTCGACGCTGTTGGCGAGTCCTCGTGGGTCGGATCCGTTGTCGGGCTCGTCCTGCGCGGCTTCGTGGGCAACGGTATGCGAGGCATCGGCGCCGCCTACCTCCAGCACTATAGAGTCTTCTGCGACCTTAACCACTACCGACTCGACGCCGGACCAGTGCTCCTTCCAAACAGGGTCGTCAGCCACGGCGGGGTCGAACCACAGGCCCCAGCCGTCGCGCTCTCCGTGGTCGAGGACTCCCTCAAAGACGCTCACCGGTTCTCTGGAGCCACGGTCACGGCGGTAGATGTCGTTGCGGGAACGGAAAGACTGTACGGAGGAGGCGCTGGTGCCCAATGCATCCGCTATCCAATCGTCCGTCTTGCCCGCGTCCACCCACTCACGGATCTGCGTGATGTGCGGCTTGAGGGCAATGCGCTTCTTCGAATCCGTCATACTCCCGCCAACTCCTTACTCACCTCTTGCCCGGATCTGTACCACTGTCTGGTCTGGATAAAGCTTGCTATGAATTATTGACCGTACCTACACATCTTACCACCGAAACAGATCTTTGAAGCATCTATTCACGGTAAACATTGGTTGGATAATCGGCCTGGAGAACCAAAGGCTACGAGCCTCTGTGCTGCGTGCCCGGGGCACTCTCCGGCGGCTCGTTCTCAGGCGGCGCGGGCGCGGGCCTCTCTCCACCGCCTTCTTCGTGCACACCAGGAGCGTCCTTGGCCTGGGGATCCTGTATCCTGGTCGGCTCCTCGCCCCGGTCAGCCTCCCGCTGCGCGGCCTGGCGGGCGGACCTGTCGTCGGGGCTCGGCCTTATCGATTCTCCGTCGGTTCCGCCCGTTCCGGCGCCATCCTCCGCTTCTGCGGCTTCTTCGGTCTCCTCGTCAGTCGCCTCGGGTGGAGGTTCGGGGAACTCGACCCGATTCTCTACCCCGAGGTCGTGCAGCACCTCCCCGACAACCGGGGCCGGGAGCTCGAGACGCAGGGCGAGACTCTCGGCTGCAGCGAGCACCGCGTAATCGTCGTTCATTTCCCCCTCGTCGAGCACCCTCAGGGCTACAAGGACACGCGAGACCTCCGGGGAAGGCACGAGGGTATCGCCACCCGCTGCCACGCGCAAGTACTGCATAAGCGGCAGGTCGACGCCCGAAATCACACCAGCGATCGGCTCCGTCTCGTGGATGCGCCGCCGGATGAAGAGCCGAGTGTCGTACGAGTCTGCCCAGCGCCTCAAAACCTCCGGCTCGTCCACGTAGTTGTACTGCGCGACTCGGTGCTGGAACTGGCCGAGTAGCTGGCCGGTCAACGTCCGCAAGCTCTCGTCCCCAAAGAACCACTCGTCGCCCTCGACGTTCATGATGCCACTCGCGCGCGGTATCGTCAGATCCTCCTCCGGGTCCTCGAAGGTCGCTTTGAACTCTCGAACTAGCGTACGTACCTCCTCCAGGGAACGGCCGCTCTTCGTCAAAGCGGCCTCATAGATCACTAGCGCCGCCGTCTCGTGCACCCCGGCCAGGGCTCCTACCGAACGCGCGGCCCTCTCTAACCTAGCCCCGAAATCTTCGAGGTTCCTAACCTTCCACGCGGCCGCCTCCAGCACTCCGCCGTCTACAAGATCTACCATCACAACCTCTTACTTTCTCTTACAAATGGCACTCGTGCCGTCAATATACAGCATCTTTGTCCTGGTCCCAGCGGAACATTATGGGGCGCGGCCCTGGAGAGCGTAGACTCCGAGGGCGGTCTGGACGAAGGGGCTCTTCGGGTTGTCGCGCACGTCCACGGAGAGCCGAGCGCGCATAGTATAGTGTGGGGTGCTACCCCGGCTGACAAGGTATCCGGACTCGAGAGCGGTCTCGGTTATATCTGTGTGGCGCAACGGATGTCCCACCTATTCGAGAACAAGTCGTACGGCGGCCTTGAAGTCCAGGACGTGCTCCCTACGCGTTCGGCAGGACTTCGCCCGACGCTTCGGGGTAAGCCCCGATCATGCTAACGTACGGGCAGTGCTCCTCGAGGGCCTCCAGGGCCCGTGCCACCCGCACCTCCTCCGGATGGCCCCGAAAGTCCGCGAAGAACACGTAGGTCCACATCCGCCGTCGGCTGGGACGGCTCTCGATGCGGGTCAAATTTATACCCTCGTTCGAAAAGGCCGAGAGTGCATCCTTGAGGATGCCGGGGCGGTCCTTGACCGAGAAGACCACGCTCGTCTTGTCCTTGCCCGTAGGTCCCGCCCAAGAGCGCCCGAGCACGATGAAGCGCGTAGCGTTGACCCTCACGTCCTGAATGCCGCGGGCGAGGACCGAGAGGCCATAAGCCTCCGCAGCCAGCGCGCTTCCGACGGCCGCGATCCCCGGCTCCTCCGCTGCTCTCCGCGCCGCCTCGCTTGTGGACTCGACCTCCTCGAGCGTCGCACGTGGCAACTCGTGGCGGAGCCAGGTTGACGACTGCGCTAGCGCCATCGGGTGAGAGAGCACGGTCTTTATGTCTTTCAGAGAAGCTTCCCTGGAGAGGAGGTTCTGAGAGATCGGGAGGTACACCTCGCCACAAATCTTCAAGGGGCTCGCCATCAGCTCGTCCAAGGTGTGCGTCACGGTTCCCTCTATCGAGTTCTCTACCGCCACGACCCCGTGCTGAGCCTCGCCCCGCTCGACCTTTGCGAAGACCTCCGAGACCGTCGCCTGTGGCTCGAACTCGACGCTTGTGCCGAAAGCGAGCCGTGCCGCCTCGTGGGTGAATGTCGACTCGGGCCCCAGGAATGCGATCTTCAACGGCGCCTCGAGGGAGATAGAGGAGGAGATTATCTCCCGGAAGACCGCCTCCAGGCCCCTTTTCGGAAAGTCGCCCCGGCTCAGGCTCGAGACCCGGTCGAGCACCTTGCGCTCCCTAGCGGGGACGTACGCCTCCAGGCCCTCCGCATGCTTTATCTCCCCGATCCGGCGCGCCAGCCGCGCCCGCTCGTCGAGCAGCCGGACTATCTCCTCGTCGACCGCGTCTATGCCGTCTCGCAGACCCTCCATCTCATTCGGCGTCCCCGAGACGCCTTCCTCAGCGAACACGGCATATCCTCAAAGCACCATATTGCCCGACACCCCGGCGATCGTCTAGAACAAACATTTCGTAGAAAGTCCTCCCGTAGGATCCAGAACATGTGCGAAACGGATGTGGAGAAACGCACCGTGCAGGCGCGCCTCTCCTAGATAAATCGCCTGTTGGTAAGCCGAAGGCTTCCGCGTGCTTTCGAAACTCCTGTAGTACGATTACGCATATTATGTACTAAAGTACCAACCTACCGGCGCCCTGTCAAAAGGAAAACGCGCAAGCGGTTCTCCAGCGCGACCCGAAACTACAACAACAAGAGCAGGGTTGCAACGATCGCGGCCAAGCCGAACCGGTAGTAGGCGAAGGCCCGCAGGCTATGATTTACGACGAAGCGCAGGAAGAACCGGATCGCCAGGTAGCCGACCACGGCAGAAGAGACAAAGCCCACTCCGAAGAGCAGCGTGTCGTACGCGCCCATCCCTTTCGAGATCGCCTCTCCGAGCTGGAGGGTTCCGGCGCCGGCTATGATCGGGGCGCTCATCAAGAAAGAGAAGCGGGCCGCCTCCTCACGCCTGAGCCCGAAAAAGAGACCGAGCGTTATCGTGGCCCCCGAGCGCGACACCCCGGGAACGAGAGCCGCCGCCTGAGCCAGTCCTATGCCTAATGCCTCAAGGAACGTCAGCTTCGAAGCTTGTCTGCTCTTGCGCCCAACCGCCTCCCCGACGATGAACAAGACACCTACCAACACCAGGTTGAAGACCACCACCCACGGCGAGCGCACCGCGGTCTCGAGAAGATCCTCCAGGAGGTACCCTATCAGGGCGGCAGGTATCGTGGAGGCAAGGACCAGGTAGGCCAACTTCTGGTCCGGATCCGAGAAGTCTCTTTGCCGCAGGGATCGCAAGAAAGCCAGCGCCATCCGAGCCAGATCCCGCCAGAAGAAGGTGACGACGGCTACAAGAGTCCCGAGGTGCAACGCCACGTCGAAGGAGAGACCGAAACGGGCCTGATCCAGGCCCAGAAAATACTGGCCGAGAAGCAGGTGCCCTGAACTGGAGACCGGCAAGAACTCCGTGAGCCCCTGCACGATGCCAAGAAAGACAGCTTCTATTAACTCCAGCACGTCCGCCGCCCCACGTCTCGCTTACTACCGGAGCGCACACTATCAGACCAGCCACCGACGATCAGCCCGTGGTGAACAACGGAAACCTGACAAGTGGTCGAAACGATCGATTCTAACCCCTGCTGATCCTCTCGAGGGTGTCGTGATCTTTGAGAGTGATGCGCCCGCCCTCTATCTCGACGATGCCGCGGTTGCGCATTTCGTTGAGGACCTTCGTAACCGATTCGCGGGTCGAGGCAACCATGGCGGCGAGATCCTGGTGGGTTAGGCGGAGGTCTATGGTTACGGAGCGGCCGTCGTAGCCCCTCCTCTCCCCGAACTTCCGGGCGAGTATGGGCAAGAGGTTTGCTAGCCGCACCTCGGTCTCCCGGGGGAGCAAACACCTGACGAGCTCCTCGTACTGCACGAGCCTGAGCTCCAGGAGCGTCATCATCTTCAGCGCCGCTCGCGGCTCCCGGCGGATGGCCCTCTCCATAAAGATCTTTGGCACCTTCGTGACCTGACACTCTGTTACGGCCTCGGCGTAGGCACGCTGCTTTGCTTCGCCAGCGAACGCGAGGTGGCCGAAGATGTCCCAGCTCTTGAGAAGGCGCAAGGTCGCCTCCTTGCTCCCCGAGTAGGGCCGAAAGAGCTTCACGACGCCGGAAATCAAGACGTACAAGGCGTCGCCGTACTCGCCCTCGTTGTAGATCGCATCCCCCGGCTGGTAGACCCTGTCGGCCGAGGCGATGCCCATGCCCCGTAGGATCGCTAGAAGATCCCGGCACTCCTGCTCCTGTACCTCGCCGTACTCATCCAACGCGGCATCAACGCTCAACAAAAGCCCCCGCTCCGCACGCAAGGCGTACCAAGATAACCTCGATCGTCATCCAACCCTCTAAACCCTAAAAACAGAACTGCTACAAACAGATACATTGTACACCACTAACGCCGCCGGAACCCGCAAAACCACGCGTATAGATGCCGATTTCGGCTGTCTCTGACGATGCCTGATAGGACGGATTGGGTTAGAATGGCCTTCGAAGGAAACGCGACGAGGGAGACCGTGTGCGGGAACGTATAGCGTATTTGTTTATGATCACCATACTGGTCGTGCTCATCGCGGTCACGTTCGGGGTTCTAGGCAAAGGCGAGTACCAGCCGCCAAAGAAAGAGGAACCGAAGGCATCCACCCCTATAGTTCTTAACTGACGTCCCGGTTCATTCCGCCGGTCCTATTCACCGGGCGGTTCTGATTCGCGCTCGACGGCGACCTCGTAGGTGCTCATCTGGGGATGTCCTCGCAGGAGGTCTCCTCCCCCACTCCTACCATGCGCTTTCTTGAACGCATCGCTAGCTACCCAAGACTCGAAGGCGTCTTTGTCTCGCCAGCGCGTGATCACCAGCACCTCGTCCTCCGCTTCGGAACTCAAGACCTCCATAGAAACGAAGCCTGGAAACCCCTGTACGTTCCCCCGGCTGTTCGCGAACCGCTCGATTACCTCTCCGGCTGCCCCCTCCTTTATCGGCAGACGGTTAACGACAGCGATCATACAAAACCTTTCGTTCGTTAGCGCCCTACGATGCCCGAACGCTTTTATGTGCCGAGCCACCAACCACCCAGCATCAGGGTAGCCGCGCCACTATTTTACTTCACAGCAGTAACCGCAATATAGAGGTATAGACCGCTCTACCGCGAGAAGGTCGACGCTAGACTTTCCCCCTCGACGGTGCGCCGGGTAAACGCCGTGCTCCACAAGGCGCTAGAGTAGAAGCTGAAGACGGGCGCCGTGTGCCAGGAAAATGGCCTCGTATCGCCACCACGAAGGGTAGCCCGGTAGCCGCAAGACGTCGTGACTCCGAGCTTCAAGATGTTCTCGGAGCGCGCCGGATTACCCCCGATTCGCTTCCACGACCTTCGGC
>LCrCPGB2_illDRAFT_1000034_pt1 | contig 12985 bp, 6 predicted proteins | sample LigCruGreenButte_FD_10705 | JGI IMG/M metagenome (IMG submission 10705)
TTTGTTGTTTGATTCTAGGGGTGGACTGCCCATAGCCAAGTCATCTTTTCCCGGTCTACCGATTTTTCTTCCCCGTTGCAGTCATTGCAAGCTTTGGAGACGCGGGTTTATGTCTCCATCGTCGCGGGTGGGTCATTGACCAATTATATTGTAATATAAAGCCGTCCTAAAAGGACGAGGTTTCTACCCACTTTTCTGATGAAGAGCTGTCCGATCCAGAGATAGGGGAAGGGCAAGAGATTTCCTGCCAAAATGTGTGCAAGGGTATCTCTCAAGCGCCGGAAATTCTGGATCTTGAGTTGCGGGGATATTTTATCGGGGAGGATGGGACAAAAACGGAATTGGCGGTAACGGAGCCAACAATTGAGGAGTCGCGATCGAACAGCGGCAGCTTCTCAATTACCTCCACAGCATCCACCAAATACTCAACCTGCCAAACGCGAGTTTTGCCACCGTTTCTACCTTCGCCGCCTCCAAGGGCAACACGGTAATTTTTCCCGCATTATGTGGGGGTGGGTGCCTGCATATCCTTTCCCAAGACAGGGCAACCCATCCTAAAGCGCTAGCAGAATATTTTCGCCAGCACGCGATCGACTGCCTGAAAATCGTTTCCTCTCACCTGAAAGCATTCCTCGCCCAAACGGCATCAATTTTGCCTCGCAAGCTGTTAATTTTGGGTGGGGAAGCGCTGAGTTGGAAGTTAGTCGAGAAAGTGTGGGAATACGCGCCAGACTGCCTTATTTTAAATCACTATGGGCCAACAGAAACGACCGTAGGCGCACTGACTTATCAGTTGGAGCGCTCAAAAGTGAGGCGCGATTCTCAGACGGTTCCTCTCGGTCGCCCGATATCAAACACCCAGATTTATTCTCTTTATCAGAAAATTGGGTTTAAAACGTCGTCCTTGTAGAACGAATTTTTATATTGTTAAGTAATATAACACATCCATCTCAAAAAATAAATATGGTAGAATCAGCAGATAAGACAAGATTTAAAAACCTACCCCCGGACTGCGGGAAAGTCTACGCCCAAAACATTCTTTAGAAGATATGACGGAGCACCTATGTGCAAACGTGGTCAGCCTGGGAACTAAGCGTAATAGACCTATTAAGACTCAAAAGTTTCAAGAATCCCTGTGCGTTCACGCCCGGGAGTGTCAAGAAGCGTTAGAACTGGGTTTAACTTCAGAAAATGTGCGCCAGGAAATCAATAGCTCCGATCCTGTTGTCCACCGCTTTTTGGGAGTGGAAGGAAATGTAGGTGAAAGTATGGGTTTGTCGAACAACTTCGCTTTGAATGCGATTTCAGCAGTGGGGAACTATAGNGAGNNCNGNNCTCGCTATAGTTCCCTGGTATTCCTNTTAGCTTTTTTCAAGTGCCTTATACCGAGGGCGGTTTCCTGTTCTGGGTTTCTTTTGCTTGACTTTTATTGTTTTCGGGGTGATTCATGAATCACCCCGACCACAATAAACCTTGAATATTCCTTTTCAATTAATTGGCTAAGTTAAATTATGATGATGCCAGCCACTACTAACCACATCCTAAACCGAACAGAAGAACACCAACTCTTACAACGCCTTGCCTCCGGGGAAATTAATGCCTTCTGGCAAATCTTCCAACAGCATCGAGACTACCTGTTTCGTTGCTGTCTCAAGTGGATGAACGGCAACTCAACCGAAGCGGAAGAAATGCTGAGTCAGGCAATGGTCAAAGTTATCGATGTCAAAGCCTTGGTAGCTAGAAAGATAGATGGCGATCGCCCCTCTATCTTTCTTTAAATTGACACAACCTTGAAGAATTAGAGATCGCGATGCTCCCCCTCCACCTATCCCAAAATCTCTTTCCTCGATCCTGGACTGCAAATAGAAGAGCCACCCCTCACCATTTTTCGCAGAGGGAGGTCAATGCAGTAGTCAAGAGGGCATGGGAAGTAAAAAGAATTCTATGGAATCAGGGCGCGAGCCCACCTAAACGGGAAAGCCGACAGGAGCATTTACCACCGAATTTACAGCCCACATTTACGAGCCAGAGACAAAAGTTTCATGTACGATCGAACAACACCCAAAGCTTCTGAAAAGCAACTTATAGAGGAAGAAAGTTTAACAGACGCCCAACAGTATCAGTTATTAGTCGAGTGGAATAACACTACAAAAGACTATCCCCAGGATAAATGTATCCACCACCTATTCGAGTCCCAGGTAGAACTGACGCCCGACTCAGTAGCGGTGGTATTTGAGGATGAACAGATAACCTACCTCGAATTGAACGCCAGGGCAAACCAACTGGCACATTACCTGCAAGAGAAGGGCCTAAGGGCAGAAGTTTTAGTGGGAATTTGTGTCGAACGCTCGATCGAGATGATAGTGGGACTCCTGGGTGTCCTCAAAGCCGGTGGTGCATACATTCCTCTCGATCCAGCTTATCCCTTTGAACGGCTGAGTTTCATGCTGGAAGACTCCTCGCTGCCGTTGCTGCTGACCCAGTCCAAGCTGGTCGGGAAACTTCCCCCACATTCTGCACGGGTCGTTTGTTTGGATTCTGACTGGGAAGAAATTGCTTTGCATAGCAACGAGAACCCTAGCAGCACTGTTTCCCCCAATAACCTAGCCTACGTTATCTACACATCAGGGTCTACAGGAAAACCCAAAGGCGTGCAAATTTGCCACCAGTCAGTGGTCAATTTCTTAACTTTTATGCGCCTGACGCCTGGATTGACACAGCAAGATATTTTCTTGGCAGTTACTACCATATCTTTTGACATTGCCGCACTAGAACTTTACTTGCCACTAATTGTAGGAGCCAAGATAGTTTTAGCCACCTACAAAACGGCTGCTGACGGTTCGCAGTTGTTGGAGAAACTAATCAAATCTGGCGCTACCGTTATGCAAGCCACGCCAGCTACTTGGCGCTTACTGTTGGCAACAGGGTGGCAAGGCACCCGGAATCTGAAAATCCTCTGTGGCGGCGAAGCCTTACCCGCAGAACTAGCCGACAGGCTGCTACAGAAGTGTGTTGAGTTGTGGAATATGTACGGTCCGACGGAAACCACAATCTGGTCAACAGTCTACAACGTCGGGGCGAATCGGCAGGGTACCCGTANAAAAGACACNCCAGAATTGCTCGGACGCCCGATTGCTAACACTAAAATTTATATTCTTGACAGTCAAAATCAACCCGTACCCATTGGAGTGCCGGGAGAACTCCTGATTGGGGGCGTTGGTTTATCCCGAGGTTATCTTAACCGTCCCGATTTGACTCAAGAGAAATTTATTCCTAACCCATTCAGTGACCAACCAGGCGTTCAGGAAGCGTATTCTGAACACTCTCGCCTTTACAAAACAGGGGACTTAGCTCGTTATCTCCCAGATGGCAACATTGAATTTATCGGTCGTATTGACAATCAGGTAAAAATTCGAGGTTTCCGTATCGAACTCGGCGAAATTGAGGCAGTTTTGAGCCAGCACCCAGCAGTTTTAGAAACTGTCGTCGTGGCGCGACAAGATGTGGCAGACCGTAAATATCTGGTAGCCTACATTGTCCCCAGTGATGACCGGGCGATTTCTCGCAGAAACCTGCGCGATTTTCTCAAAGAGACACTGCCCGATTACATGATACCAGGAGTGTTTGTCATGTTAGATTCCCTGCCATTAACACCTAATGGCAAGGTAGATCGTCAGGCCGTAAATAAATATTCTGAAACGACGCAGCTCAAGGAACCAGAAACAAATATCTCTAACTTAAAAATGGATGTTGATACCCAAAACCAACAGAATTCTACCGGATTAAAAACTACACAATTGGACAGTATTCGCTCAACCTTACGTTCTTTGGTAGCGAAGCTGCTACAAATAGAAGTCGATGAAATAGATAGCTATGCCACTTTTTTAGACATGGGGACTGATTCACTTCTGCTTTTAGAAGCTATGCGAAAGATTCAACTCACCTTTGGAGTTCAGGTGGAAGCTCAACAGTTTTTTGAAGAATTGGCAACCATTGAGGCTTTAGCTACTTACATCGAGCAAAATCAATCCTTGGAACGAAAGCAAAAAAGCTCTCACCAACCTGAGTTATATCCGCTCAGCGTAACCCAAAAACCAACTTCAGAGTCTGGTAAATCGCCCCAGCAATTAGCTCAAACAAAAACATTCAATACATCTGTATCCGTCCCCAAAGATAAAGCAATGAACAGACCCCATGAAAATGTAGAGCCGGAGGCGAGTGTAAAAAAAATTATCTCGCAACAAATTCAATTAATGTCTCAACAGCTAGAACTTTTACGCGCCGAGGGGGCAAACAAAGAGCGATCGCAGGACGAAAAAACTACATTCACTGAATTCGCCTCCCCCAAGTCATTCGATCGCTCGGCCACAGTNACTAATCCATCTCCCGTGTGTTCTTACAATGAATGGGACCCACTTGAGGAAGTTATTGTTGGCATCGTCGATGGGGCGATGGTTCCCTCCTGGCATACCATTCATCGCGCTACCGTGCTTCCCGGTCAGGAAAAACAAATGGAGAGCTTAGCCAAGCGGACAGAGAAACAGCCACTCCCCTATCCAGAGTGGCTCGTTCAGGCTGCTACCAAGTGTGTCGATGAATTTGCTCATATTCTTCAATCCGAAGGAGTTATTGTACGTCGGCCTGATGTTGTTGATTACTCTGCCTCCTTCCGCACACCAGATTGGCAAATAATGAATGGCTTTTGTGCAGCCAATCCCCGCGACGTTTTCTTGGTAATTGGGAATGAAATTATTGAAGCTCCAATGGCCGATCGCAGTCGTTATTTCGAGTCGTGGGCTTATCGCTCCCTACTTAAAGAATACTTAAAGGGAGGAGCCAAGTGGGTTGCTGCCCCCAAACCACAGCTACTCGATGCACTATATGACCCAGATTACAAAGTGGCCGATCCGGGTCAGGAAAGGCGCTTTGCGATCGCGGAGTTTGAGCCAACTTTTGATGCTGCAGACTTTGTGCGCTTTGGACGGGATATTTTTGTACAGAAAAGTCATGTCACCAATAGCCTGGGGATCGAATGGGTGCGGCGACATCTGGGTGATGAATATCGAGTTCACGAGGTTCAGTCACTCTGCCCCCAAGCCTTGCATATTGACACCACTCTAGTTCCTCTCGCTCCCGGAAAGGTGTTAGTAAATCCCCTTTTCATAGATGTTGATAATTTGCCTGACTACTTCAAATCTTGGGATATCCTGCTTGCACCTAAACCCAACCGAACGCCGATGACGCTCTATGACACAAAAGTAATCAGTCAGTGGGTCAACATGAACGTACTCAGTCTCGACGAAGAGCGAGTAATCGTGGAAAAATCACAGGAATCCACGATTCAAGCATTAAAAGACTGGGGGTTTAAACCGATTCCTTGTGAGTTTGAGAGTTACTATCCTTTCATGGGTTCTTTTCATTGCGCGACACTGGATGTCCGCAGACGTGGCGAACTCCGTTCCTATGAGATGGAGGAGGGCGCACTATGAATCTCAATCAATTTTTAGCTGAACTTACCGAACAGGGTGTCAAATTGTGGTCTGAGGGTGATACATTGCGTTTTCGCGCTCCCAAGGGGGTAATCACACCAGAGCTACGCGACTTACTGGTATTGCATAAAGGCAAACTTATTTCCTTGCTGTCCCAAAGCAATACCAGCGCGAACGGTACCAACCAAACGATTGTACCTGTCTCAGAAAAACGGCACATACCTCTGTCTTTTTCCCAAGAACAATTGTGGTTTTTGAGCGAGTTGGAGCCAAACAATCCTTCTTACAACGAACTATTCGCTCTACGGCTCTTCGGTTCACTGAACATCGTCGCACTAGAGCAGAGCCTTAATAAGATCGTCGCTCGCCACGCAACTTTACGAACCCACTTCACAACTGTTAACGGGCAGCCAGTTCAGGTGATTGCTGAAAGCTTGACCTTGATAGTGCCAGTAATAGACTTAAGAAATCTACCTGCCAGTGATAGAGACATCGAAGTCCAGCGATTAGCAACAATACAAGCCCAACAACCCTTTGACCTCGTTAGAGATCCCTTAATCCAAGTTATTGTACTTAAGCTAACAGAGACAGAACACGTATTGCTGCTAAGATTTCATCACATTGTTTGGGATGGTTGGTCATTCGGCATCATCTTACGGGAGTTAGCAGCTTTTTACAATGACTTATCCCTAGAGCTACCTTCACTCCCGGTACAGTACCCCGACTTTGCGGTTTGGCAACGGCAGTGGTTGACTGGTGACGTGCTAGATTCACTGCGAACTTATTGGCAGCAACAACTGTTAGATGCCCCACCTTTATTGGAACTCCCAACCGACCGAGTGCGAGGAGTAACTCAAACGTGGAGAGGAGCGCATCAAAGATTTGCAATTTCAAGGCAGCTCACCGAGGCTCTGATAAGTTTAAGTCGTCGGCAAAAAGTGACTCTATTTATGACGCTCTTAGCCGCATTTCAAACATTACTTTACCGTTATACAGGGCAAACAGATCTCTGCGTAGGTTCACCGATTGCTAACCGAGATCGCGCCGAATTTGGGGGATTGATTGGATTTTTTGTCAACACGCTAGTGCTACGCACTTGTTTATCAGGAAATCCCAGCTTTGAGGATTTATTGTCTAGAGTCCGAAAAGTAACGCTCGGAGCATACGCTAATCGAGACCTACCGTTTGAGAAATTAGTAGAAACATTGCAGCCAGTACGTTCTTTGAGTTACACACCACTGGTGCAGGTGATGTTGGTAATGCTTGATGAATTGCCCGAAATTCAAATGGATGGCTTAATGGTAAGTCCATTAGCGGTAGAAACTGGTATGGCGCGGTTTGATTTGACTTTATGTATAGAGAAAACTGCATCTGGACTAATTGGGGAATGGGAATACAATACCGACTTGTTTGACGATGCCACTATTGCTCGAATGACAGGTCATTTCCAAACTTTGTTAGAGGGAATCGTTGCTGACCCCAAAGAGCGAGTTTCAGAATTACCCCTACTTACAGAAAGGGAAAAGCAGCAGTTATTAGTAGATTGGAATGATACGACAAAAGAATATCCCCAGGATAAGTGCATCCATCAGTTGTTTGAGGCGCAGGTTGAGCTAAGTCCTGATGCTGTGGCAGTGGTGTTTGAAGGACAACAACTCAGCTATAGGGAACTGAACGCCAGAGCTTTGCAGTTGGCGCGCTATCTGCAAAGCTTGGGCGTTGGGCCAGAAGTGTTGGTTGGCATCTGCGTAGAGCGTTCCTTTGAGACAATCGTAGGAATCTTAGGCATTCTCAAAGCTGGAGGCGCTTACGTCCCCATAGACCCTGCTTACCCATCTGAGCGCATCGGTTATATGCTCGAGGATTCACAACTACCAGTTTTATTGACTCAGAAACAACTGGTAGCCTCTTTACCAGAACATCAAGCACGGGTAGTTTGTTTAGATTCTGATTGGGAAGAAATCTCTACTGAAAGTGAGCTTTCTGCCATCACTGACTTGACGCCGGAGAACTTGGCTTATGTGATTTACACTTCTGGCTCAACCGGAAAGCCTAAAGGGGTTAAAGTCGCTCATCGAGGATTGTGCAATCTAGCCATAGCACAAATTAAACTGTTTGACGTGCACAAAAATAGCTGCGTCCTTCAGTTTGCCTCTTTGAGCTTCGATGCCTCTATTTCGGAAATTGTCATAGCCCTTTGTGCGGGAGCTACACTTTGTTTGGGAACGCGAGATGAGTTGCAACCAGGACAACCTTTATGGCGGCTATTGCAGGAGCAAAGGATTACTCACGTTACCCTTGTACCCTCAGCACTCGCGGCTCTGCCGCCTCAACAGTTACCAGCTTTAGAGACGATCGTTGTCGCGGGAGAGCCATGTCCTGCAAATTTAGTTGCTCAATGGGCTAGGGGACGGCGGTTCTTTAATGCTTACGGGCCAACTGAATCCACTGTCTGCGCTACAGCTGCACAATACTTTGGAGGCATGGACGTGCTGCCAATTGGTAGTCCGATCGCCAACACCCAAATCTATATTCTCGATCGCCACAAACAACCCCTTCCCATCGGTGTCAGGGGAGAACTTCACATTGCGGGTGTAGGGTTAGCACGAGGCTACCTCAATCGTCCCGAGTTGACTGATGAAAAATTCATCCCTAATCCCTTTAGCAATAAAGCGGGTTCGCGCCTTTACAAAACCGGAGACTTAGCTCGTTATCTACCAGACGGCAATATTGAATACATCGGACGCATCGACAACCAAGTAAAAATCCGAGGCTTCCGCATCGAACTCCGAGAAATTGAGGCTGTACTGGCAAAACATCCGAACGTCCGCGAAGTGGCAGTTATTGACCGAGAAGACACACCTGGAAACAAGCGCCTCGTAGCTTATCTCGTCTCTAACCTTATCCCAGAACGCATCCCTTATCACAGTGAATGCCAACTAGAACTAGACGGTAATGCCATCACACTTCACACACAAGATATCTCCACCGGCGGCGTCGGTGTGATGGGGGTGCCAGTTCTTGATGAAGGTAGCAGCGTCCGCCTGCACCTGCAACTGCCTGGAGAGGCCGAACCGCGCTGGCTTTGTGGGACAGTAGTTTGGTCAAGTCCACCGATGGCTGGGATTCGCTTTCATCTTACACCGAACCAACAGGCTCAAGTTGACCAAAGCGTAGCCTATCAGTTGGACATTCAAGACTTGTGGAAAACTTTGCAGCGCACTATAACTGGCAACCTGCGCGACTACCTGAAACAAAAGCTGCCCGACTACATGATACCGAGCGCGTTTGTGCTGATGAAATCACTGCCGCTGACACCCAACGGGAAAGTAGACCGCCGTGCTTTACCCGCACTTTTATGCTTCCATCAGGAAAGGGAGGATAAATTTGTCGCGCATTCTACCCCTACCGAAGAAATCCTAGCTACTATCTGGGTAGAAGTTTTAGGAATACAACAGGTGAGTATTAACGACAACTTTTTTGAATTAGGCGGACACTCTCTGATAGCCACCTCTGTTATCTCTCGCATTCGAGAAGCCTTTTCTATCGAACTAAAAGTGCGTCATCTATTTGAGGCTCCTACGATCGCTTCTCTGAGCAAGGTAATAGACACAGCACGTTCTGTTGACTCGCACGAGCAATCTTCTAATAGTAAGGCAATTGATGTTCTACCCCGTTCCTCCTCGGCACAAAACACCTACATACCAATGTCTTTTGCACAACAGTATGTATGGGATTTTCAGCAATTATATCCTGACAGTTGTGCTTACAACAGCCCCACTGCCTTACGTTTGACAGGGAAGATTTCTCTGGAAGCATTGGAAAAGAGTATTAATGAAATTATCCGCCGTCACGAAATTCTGCGGACTAACTTTACTGTGGAAGATGAGCAATCGGTACAGGTAATTACTTCCTCCTTAACCATACCGTTAAAAATAGTAAACTTACAAAACCTGCCCGAATCTCAGCGAGAAGCTGAGGCCGAAGCACTTACTGCACGAGAATTTCAGCATCAGTTTGATTTAGTCTCCGACCCTTTAGTTAAGACAACCTTGCTGCGGTTGGCTCCACAGGAGCATTGGCTATTAATAACGATGCACCATATCATCACAGATGGTTGGTCTTATGGCATCTTCTTACAAGAACTAGGAACGCTTTACAATGCTTTCTCAAACGGTTTGCCTTCCCCGTTAAGTGAAGTGTCATTGCAGTATGCAGACTTTACTCTGTGGGAACGACAGTGGTTAACCGAAGAGTTACTGCAAAAACAACTTGATTATTGGCTACAAAAGTTAGCCGATATTCCAGCATCACTTAATCTCCTACCTAGAGGACAGCCACAGGTAAGTTCCTTCTTCAAACCCGCATCTTTCTATTCTCTAGTTCTGCCTGAAAGTCTTGTGGCATCAATCAAAGTTTTAAGCCGTTCCAGAGGAGTGACAATCTTCGTCACTCTGATTGCAGCCCTAAAACTGCTCTTGTACAAAGGTTGCGGACAAAGCGATGTTCTAATCCTGGCAAGAACTGCTAATCGGTTAAGACCTACGATTGAAAAAATGCTGGGTTGCTTTATCAATGACGTGCTTTTACGTTCCCAGGTTGACGATTATCAAACCGGACTTATGCTTTTAGAGCAGGTTAACCAAACTGTGACAGAAGCAATTGCTAATCAGGAAGTTCCCTTACAAAGAGTAGTCAAAGCTGTTAGTAAAATCAGCCCAATACAATCGCTTCGCACAGTCAGCGTTAGTATGGCTCCGCCAGCCCTTTTGCCGAGTCAAAAACTCAAGTGCGAAAGGATATCTGTTCCGATAGAAAGCGAACTTTGGGACGAGCAGCATTTTCCTCTAGAAATCTACATTTATTTCTCAGGGGAGGATTCTCAAACCATTGAAATTGTTGCGTTTTACAGTAAAAGAGTTTATACTGATAAAACCATCAAGCTACTGTTTAGTGGCTACCTGGAAATATTACAAAAGCTCGTTGAGCTACCCGACACTCAGGTTTGTGGATTTCAGCCTTCTGAAGGTTTGTACTAAACTTCTCAAAGGCTAATTTTTAACCCGCTCAAGTCTCTCTAATCAGGTGCATCTACAAGGGGATTATTTCTATGTTGGCAGCTAATAATGTGCAAAATGAAGCTCAAGTTAGTAACTTCATTAATTCTACTGAAGCTCTAAACCCTCAACAGATACAAGTCTCTCAAGTTGTTGAGGAAGTTGAAAAATGTATCAAATCTTTAGAAGAAGACTGTGAGAGAGTTCCTTGGGAAAACCGAATATTTTATGCTGAACTTCTAGCTCAAATCTATTATCAAACTTCTCATACGCCACGTTTAGAAGCTCTGGTAATTTCTCACTTGAGTCCTAATAGTAAGTTCTTTCCTCTATTCCTTAAAAGTTTTCAAGAAGAGCTAGGGCATGAAAGCTTGGCACTCCAAGACTTGAAGTCGTTAGGCTATTCGATTGAATCATTTCCAGAACTGCCAGCTACATCCAGTTTATACCACAGTATTTTCTACTTCATGAATTACGAAAGCACCTTATCTCTTTTAGGATACAGACTTCCTTTAGAAGGTTTGGCTTGCCAGGATAGTCAGAAGCTTTTTTACGAGAAAATGCTAGATTTATACGGTAAATCATCAACATCCTTCTTTAAAGTTCACGCTTTAGAAGATGTTTCTCACTACAAGCAAGGTTTAAAAATGCTTCAGATGTGTGAAAGTAAAGACCTAATCGCTATCTGTAAAGCCTGTCAATACCTTTCTTATGCTCATCGCCAAATGATAGAGGCGATTTTAAACAAACACCTTAACAAGTGAACTGCTGAAATTCGATTAAAAGCTGCTACAGGGATTGCGGCATCTCAGCTAGTACAAGATTTTCTAGCTGAGATGACTACCGTTTTATTCTGTACTGGCAATGCTACCTGAGCTGGCTTGAGAACCCCTGGTGTATTGGAGCGAGTCACGTTTAATTTAAAAATAAATGAATCTAATGGGGTTTCTCAAAGAAGTGAATAAATACATTAGCCATAATGCGTAGTCTTAAGAATTTCCGGCCCTTTACAGGTGGAATGGGTGTTTTTCTTGTCGTCTGGTTTGGACAACTGGTATCCCTGATTGGGTCGGGCCTGACTAATTTTGCATTGGGAGTATGGGTTTACCAGCGCACGGGTTCAGTCACTCAATTCTCGCTGATTTTGCTATTTGCTGTGCTACCGAGTATCTTGATTTCTCCGGTAGCTGGGGCAATGGTTGACCGCTGGAACCGACGAGTCAGCATGATTCTGTCTGACTCCGGTGCGGGGATAACTACAGTGGCGATCGCCCTATTACTCGCAACCGGAAGCCTTGAAATTTGGCATATCTACCTCGCTGTTGGCCTTAGTTCCATCTTCAAAGCCTTTCAATTACCCGCCTACACTGCATCCACCGCTTTGCTTGTTCCAAAAGAAGCCCTACCTCGCGCNANCGGCATGGTTCAGTCAGGACAAGCGTGCGCCCAACTAATTTCGCCGCTGCTGGCAGGATTCTTGCTAGGAATCGTCCAGCTTCAAGGTGTCATTCTAATTGACTTTGCCACTTTTCTGTTTGCCCTCACCACTCTATTCTTCGTTAGCTTTCCTGACGCTAAGACGGCTGCGGTTCCAGTTAATGGAAAAGCGTCTCTCTGGCGCGAGGCGATGGAAGGAGCGGCTTATATTTTTGTTCGCCCTGGACTTTTAGCACTGGTAATTGTATTCGCCATCAATAATTTTGTTTTTGGACTGATTGAGGTCTTATTCACGCCGTTGGTACTAAAATTCGCTTCTGTTACCGTTCTCGGAACCATTCAATCCATCGGCGGTGCGGGGATGCTATTGGGTAGCGTAATTATGAGTATGTGGAGGGGCCCTAAACTTTTAATTCGTGGCGTATTTGGTTTTGGGCTTCTCTATCAACTGTGCATCTTAGCATTTGGATTAGGCACTTCTTTTGCACTATTCGCTTTTGCCAATTTTTTATTATTCTTCAGTCTACCTTTCATCACTGGATATAGCAATGCCATCTGGCTCCGAAAAGTGGCTCCGGATATTCAAGGCCGGGTCTTTGCCACAATCAACATGATTGGTTTGTCATGTATTCCCGTGGCTTATCTTGTTGCTGGCCCCTTAGCCGATCGCATCTTTGAACCTCTAATGGCGGTTGACGGGTTATTGGCTGGAAGCGTCGGACAAATCATTGGCGTGGGGCCAGGTCGCGGCATTGGCCTGCTGTTTATTACGATGGAAATTATAGCGATAGTGGTGACAGTTGCCGCTTACCGATATCCGCGCTTGTGGTTTGTAGAACGCGAATTGCCAGATGTTATTTAGTGCTTGGGGAAAGCTGTGGAGTTTCGTTGCTGTTTCCCGGGGGGCGATCGCTCTTTCTTGGCTTGTGGTATGAGTATACTCTCCCTGGCAACTGATGTTGAAGAGTGCAAACTTGGCGGCAGCCACTTCATCAACACACC
>LCrCPGB2_illDRAFT_1000035_pt1 | contig 12948 bp, 15 predicted proteins | sample LigCruGreenButte_FD_10705 | JGI IMG/M metagenome (IMG submission 10705)
TGTTCGAGGGCGGTGTCTTCGCGCCCGTCCTCGAGTTGGTCTTCGAGAGCGGTGTGGAGGGCCTCGGCTGTTTTGAGGGGGAGGGTCAGCGTGACCTCTGCCGGTCCGTGGGGTTTGTTCAGGGTTTCGTTACCAGGCGTGCTCAGCGGATCTTCTCGAGGTAGATGCGGTCCTGGGTGACGACGATCTGCAGGTCTTGTGGGTTGCGTTGAAGGTAGGAGAGCCACCCGTTGGCGAAGACCTCGGACTCGTGAGCGTCCGTCCTGAGCATTATGCCCACGTCGTTCGCCTCAAGGACCACCGGATGCTCGGAGAGACGGCCTCGCCGTACGGGATCCCGGCGGTAGATCGAGTTGCGTGACCGGAAGCTTTGGACGCTGGAGGGCGTGGTGTTGAGCTCCTGGGCGATCCAATCGTCCCCCCGCCCCTCATCGACCCAGCGTCGGATCTTGGCCGCGTGCGGCTTTAGCGCTACTCTTCTGTTCTCCAAGAGAGCCACCCTCCTTCTGTCTTAAATATAATGTGACATATACATTATATGTACCACTTCTGGCACCCAGCCGCCAGAGGGAGGACGGCTTAACCTATCGTGCGAGCGGCCATCCAAAGGACGAGCCCGCCACGCGCGCTCCAGGCGACGGTGCGCACCCAGTTGGAGAGGACGAGCCCGCTCCAGATCCTCCTGTCGAACCCGGAACCCAAGGTTGTGTGACGCGGTACCTGCAACAGCGCGGTGGAGAACCACACGGCGGCCACGAGGGCGAGGCCGATCAGCGCGGCGGCCAGCGGCACACCCTCGGGCCGGCGGAAGACGAGCAGGAGGGCAGTCGCCGCCTCGACGAGCATCGGTGGGCCGACTACGTAGGTTGTCAGGCGGGAGTGCGCCTCCGAGTAAAGGGAGAACTTCTCTGGTCCTACCCTGGAGAAGAGCGGGTAGTGAACCACCTGCACGAACCAGATGACGCCCACCATAAAGAGCGTCGCCGCGACGTGCACGAGCAGGACGTACTTCACTTAAGAGGCACCGGGGTCAAGGGCGCTTCGCGCTCTCCAGGAGCTTCTCTGCGGCGGAGAGGCCGGAGGTCACCGCCCCCTCAACCTTCGGGCCCGCGTAGGCGTCGCCGCAGAACATGAGTGGCGGCGGGCCCTCCACGTATACGAACGGCTCGTCGTGGGGATTGGCCGGCTGGCTGTACTCCCAGCGGTAGACTGCGGTCGCCTGTACGCCCGTACTCACGTAGTCCTTCGCCTCCTCAAGGAGCAGGCGGGTGATCGTGGCGTCGTCGCTGTGCGAGTGCTCACGGCTGAACTCGGGTCCGGCGTGGATGGTGACGGCCGGCACTCTGGAGATGCCCTTCTTCCGGTTGTCGGCGACCCAGAAGAGTGGGTCGCCCCCGATCTGGACGCCGCCTGGATCCGGCACGCCGCCGGGATCGTCGAGGAGCGCCATCACCGCAATACACGGGGCATAGTCGATGTTCTCGAGGACTTGCCGCGCCTCCTCTGGCAGGGGGATGTTGTTGTCGTCGACGAGCGCGAGTGCGGAGGGCGGGGTGAGTACGAGGGTGTCTGCGGCGTGGACGAGGCTTTCGACGAAGACCTCCCAGCCCCACTCGCGTCGGCTGAGCCCGCTGACCTCCATGCCTGTAAGCACCTCGAGGTTCCCTGCCAGGTGCTCGGTGATGCCGGTCATGCCACGCGTGCCCTTGTAGCGGGGGTGCCCGTCTTCCCTTTGCTCGCCGCTTGAGTCGGCAAATCCTCGCGTCCATTCTTCGGCTACGCCTGGGGAGATCCAGCCTTCAACCATCTCCTCAAAGCGGTCGGAACGGACGGTGAAGAATTGGGCGCCGTGGTCGAAGACGCCGTCGCCTACGAGGTCTGTCCTCATGCGGCCGCCGACCTTCTCTTCCTTCTCGAGGACCGTGACGCGCACACCCGCGTCTTGGAGCGTGCGGGCGGCAACGAGGCCGGAGAGCCCGGCGCCTACTACGATGCAGGATTCCATGCTCCTACGGGCTCCTTTCGGCACGTTCAAAGGGACTTGCTGAGCGGACCTGTGCGTCGACGGTCGGTAACCCGGGCGAGTCCACGCGTTCTGGCGTTACTCGTACGTGCTGTACCACCCCTCTCACAGTCCCCGCCCGCGCGCGGCGTCTCTCTCCGACGCCAGCATGCTCGCCGCTCTCTCGATGGTCTGAAAGTGTATGTCTACCGTGTCTTCGACCCTTTTGGCATAGCCGCCGGCCATCGTCACGGCGACGGGGATGTCACGCTTCCGGCAGCCTTGCAGCACCATCTGGTCGCGCTCGGCGAGGCCTTCTTTCGTCACGCAGAGCCGGCCGAGCTTATCGTCCTCGAAAGGGTCTGCACCGGCGAGGAAGATCGCCAGGTCCCACGGTGCCGAGTCCAGCACTCGATCCAGGGTCCCCGAGAGCGCCGCGAGGAACGTCTCATCATCGGCCCCGTCGGGGAGTGGCACGTCCAGATCGCTCTCCTCCTTATAGAAGGGGTAGTTCTTTGCACCGTGGATGGAGAAGGTGAACACATTGGGGTCTCCGCGCAGGATCGACGCCGTGCCGTTGCCCTGGTGGACGTCGGTGTCGAGCACGACGACTTTGTTTACGAGCCCCGCGGTTCTCAGGGCGCGGGGTGCGATGGCGGAGTCGTTGAAGACACAGAAGCCCTCGCCACGGTCGCCGAAGGCATGGTGGGTACCGCCCGCAAGGTTCGCCGCGAGACCATCTTCGAGGGCGGCGCGGCAGGCGCCCAAAGTGCCACCCGAAGCGCGGCGCGAGCGCTCGACCATCCGCTTGGACCAGGGAAAGCCGATCCTTCGCATCTCCTTGTCCGTCAGCTTACCGGAGACGACTTTTTCCAGATATGCCCCTTCGTGGGCGCGAAGGATCTCCTCGTCCGTGACTGGCTGGGGGATGCGTAGCTCTCCCGGCCCGCAGATGCCGTCTCGTTCTACCCTCTTGCGGAGCATCGAGTACTTCTTCATCGGGAATCGGTGCCCCTCCGGTAGCGGGAGCACGAACTGGTCTGAGTAGAAGACTTTCATTTAGCCTGAGTTTGCCGCCGTGTGTACCATGCGGGCAATCTAGTACATAAGCGTCGCGGGTGTTGAGCGGGCTTTCACTGTGATCCTTCGCCTTGTGTTAGCATCCGGGCTTCTTACGATGGAAGATCCCCAGCAGATCAAACTTTTCGAGGAAGACGCTGGCGAAACCTCTCCGCCGGAGGAGGGGTTGTATCTGGGCACCTCCGGCTGGTCCTACGCGGACTGGGAGGGTACGGTCTACCCGCCGGGAACTACTCCCGCCGGACGGCTCGCTGAATACGTCAAACACTTTCCGACAGTGGAGATAGACTCGACCTTCTACGGTACTCCCAGACGGACGACCGTAGAGCGGTGGCGGGAGATCGCGCCCCGTGGGTTTCTCTTCGGTGCTAAGTTCCCGCTGGAGGTGACGCATGAGAGAAACCTCGTTAATAGTCGCAGCAAGGTCGCAGGTTTCGTCCGCACTATGCAGGGCTTAGGTGACAGGCTTGGTCCTCTGCTCCTCCAGCTCCCGCCGAACTTCACCGTCGAGGGCATAGAGGTCCTAAATGCTTTCCTGCGGGAGTTGCCCGACGGACCACGGTACGCCGTCGAGGTACGCCATAGGAGTTGGATTGGCTCTGACCTCCCCGAGTTATTGCGTGAGTGCGGGGCGGCTCTCACCCTGGTGGATCAACCGAGGATGCCCCGGCTGGAGGAGGCGACAACGGACTTCGCCTATATTCGCTGGCTCGGGAACCGCCGTGAGTTTCCTTCGGGGCATACCGGACCCAAGAAGGATCGGACCGAGGACCTGCGCTGGTGGTCCGGCGTCGTGGATCGCTTTCTCAAAGAGGGCAAGACCGTCTTCGCCTACGCGAACAATCATTACCAGAACCACTCACCCTCGACCGTCGAGCAGTTCTTGGAGATAAGGCGAGGGGCAAGAGATCGGTGACGATACCGGTCATCTTCAGCACCGGTTCGTTATACCCGTTCGGCCTGGATCGCTCCTACGGTTGGGCGGCCGAGGCGGGGTACGACGGTGTTGAGATCATGATGGACGAGCGCTGGGACACCGTTCAGGATGCCTACCTCAACCATCTCATCGAGAAGCACGGTCTACCCATCTTGGCCCTGCATACGCCCTTGCACGGAGGCGTCTGGAGGCTGGACCCCGAGGAGACCCTCGTTCGAAGCGCCAGATTGGCCGTCAAGGTCGGGGCTCCCCTGGTAGTCGTTCACCCGCCGCCTCCGGGGAGGCCGCTCGCGCGCTGGGCGGCCGGACCGCTCGAACGCGCCCGGGGTGAGGGCGTCCGCATCGCCGTGGAGAACATGCCAAGAGGTCTGCCGAAGTATGCTTTCAGCATTAGGCGCAACCGCAGCTGCCATCTCCCCGAACAACTGTTCGGCATCGGCGACGTCACGCTGGACACGAGCCACGTTGGAGCGAGCGGTTTGGATCTCATGCAGGTGTACGACAAGCTCGCGGGTCAGCTTCGCCACGTCCACCTCTCCGACTCGGACCTCACCGGCGGTGACCAGCACCGGCTACCCGGCAGGGGCAAGCTTCCGCTTGCGGAGTTCCTCGCCGCCCTCGAACGGGATGGTCATCCTGGGGCTGTGAGCCTGGAGCTAAAGCCCTGGCCGCTGGGCGCCCCCGATCCCGAGGTAATAATGAAGCGGATGCGCGGAGCGGCGGAGTTTACGCGGGAGAGGCTCGAGAGTTAGCGGCGCTCTTGCGAGCCCGAGGTGTCGTGCGGGATCAAACCGCGCAGCTGCGTGAGGATGCGGTGGGTAAGGCCCCAGATGACGTAATGGTCTTTGTAGGTAAAAGCGGGCCAGCTTCCGGAAAAGTCGGGGATCTCGACCTTTTTGTCCACGAGCCGGTCCACCGGAACCCAGAAGGCTTCGACGACCTCGCGTGTGTCGAGGGAGCCGGGCTCAGCGTCTACGGCGACCACGACGGTAGAGACGACGAGCTGACCGGGCATCGTTCGGGGGCCCACGTCGTCGAGACGTCCTAGAAAGTGGCCCTCGTCGAGGTCTACGCCGATCTCTTCGAGCGTCTCGCGGCGGGCGGTACCGTAGACGCTCTTATCACTCGGCTCTCGGCCACCGCCGGGGAGTGCCATGTGTCCCGACCAGGGGTCGAGTTCGTTGTCGGCGCGCCTTATAATGAGGATCTCCAGGCCGAGGTCCCGCTCACGTAGCATCAGGGCGACGGAGGCTTGTCTGCGCCCTCGCGGTTCTATAAGCGACGGCCGAAAGTCGGCGAGGGTTGACGACAGGCGTTGGAGGGGGCTCGCGCCGTCTCGTGTTTCGTTGTTTGCGCTCATGGAGAAGAGTCTACTCCGGTCTGCGCTGGTTGTTAACGAGCCCGGTTCAGATGTGGTGACCAAGTTCGCTGCTCAATCCCACAGGTCGCCGCATTTAGCACGACCAGCGGCAGTAGTACGCTGCGACGAGAGATGTGCTGGGCGAAGAGGTAGCTAGCACGTAGGGGTACGTATGGAGCAACACGCCCGCGGCGCAAGCGCGGGCCGTCATCAAGCGCTGGTGCTGGGAGGTTCGTAAGGTCGCCCAACGTGAAGGGCTGGTTGAGCATAATGACCATGGGAAGCTTAAGCATCATCGCGAGCATGGACTCAGTCTTGAGCATCGGCAGCGCCGGTTCGACCCTGAGCATCGGCAACGGAGTGGACGAGACGGACGAAACGTAGAGGAAACTCCGTAGTCTAGGCTACTCACCGGGCCTTAGGTTTCGATCGGCGAGATCTCCAAGACGAACCGCTCGTGGCCGCGGGTCAGCAGGTTGACGATCGGCGCCGTCTTGTATTTTCTACTCAGCAGCTCCATAGCCCTCTCGGTGAGGTTCTCCTCCCCGGGGCCCAAGACCCGCGCCTCACCCCCCTTGGTGGGGCCTACGGTCTTACCCCTTACCGTGCTCGGCGCGAGCTCTACGCGTCCGTTGTTCCGAATTCGCTTGACCTTTCCCGAGCTAGCCTCTGTCCTCACGTACAACTTACCTTCCAGAACAACGAACCAGACGGGCGTCGGGACCTCATTCCCGCTCTTGCGGAAGGTGTTTAGGTTCATGTTCTTGTGCCCCTCCAGCCTCGGGAAGGGGTGCGTGAGTCCGGCTTCTGTCAAGATCTTTTCCTATCGTTCCCGAGAGCCGTTCTCACCGCCCGTACGACGCGGCCTCTTACTCAGCCTATCATCGCCTGACGGAGCGGTGGGTCGGTGTCGGTGAGGTGGTAAGCTCTGCCGCAGATTTTCGGTACAAAGGAGCGTTTTAGATGAGAGACGAGCGGATCGTAAAGTTGGCGAGGGTGCTGGTGGACTACTCGATAGGAGCGGGGGAGGGGGACCAGGTGGTCGTCTCCGGCGGGATCGCCGCGCAGCCCCTGATCAAGGAGGTCTACGCGAGGCTGTTGAATGCGGGGGCGATCCCGTTCCCCCAAATCCAGCTTCCGGGAATGCAGGAGCTCTTTTTCGGGCACGCTAAGGAGCTCCACTACGAGGAGACACCGCCCGTCTTACGTTCGATTTACGAGGGCGCGGATGCTTTTATCTCGATCATGGCCCCCCAAAACACTCGTGCCCTGGCCGCGGTGGACCCGCAAAAGCAACAGGCTCTAAGCAAGCGGGACAAGGCCCTGCAGGAGATCGTGCTCGGCAAGGACCGCTGGGCACTGACGCTCTTCCCGACGGAGGCCCTGGCCCAGGAGTCGGAGATGAGCCTCACCGACTACGAAGAGTTCGCCTTCGAGGCGATGGCCCTCAGCGAGGACGACCCGGTGGGGTACTGGCGCGAGAAAGCGAAGGAGCAAGGAAGGCTTGCCGAGCGTCTCGAAGGGGCCGATGAGGTGCGTATCAGTGGACCCGGCACGGACCTCACCCTCTCCATAGAGGGCCGGAAGTTCTTGAACGGTGACGGCAAGAAGAACATGCCGTGTGGCGAGATCTTTACGGGACCGGTCGAGGACTCCGCGAACGGCGAGGTTTACTTCGGCATCCCCGTGGCGGTCGCCGGGCGTGAGGTCTCGGGCGTAAGGCTGCGGTTCGAAGGGGGCAAGGTCGTCCAGTCGAGCGCAGAGAAGGGAGAGGAGTACCTGAACGCGATGCTCGACGCGGACGAGGGGGCGCGTTACCTGGGAGAGCTGGGGATCGGGACGAACTACGGCATCCGGCGGGCGACCAAGAACATCCTCTTCGACGAGAAGCTCGGCGGAACGGTGCACCTGGCGGTTGGCCGGTCCTACGCCGAGACCGGTGGCAAGAACGAGTCGAGCGTGCATTGGGACCTCATATGCGATCTGCGCGATGGGGGCGAGCTCTATGCCGACGGGGAGCTAATACAACGCGAGGGTAAGTTTCCCGATTACGATTTCGGGTAGCTCTTAGGGTCATGGGCGAGACGATGCTGCGCGTGGACAACGTAAAAAAAGAGGACGACCTGGAGGCGGTGCGGGATGCCCTGGACGAGCTCGGGGCGGTCTACGAGCACGTAGACTCCGAGCCCGACGAGGATACCTTCCCTCAGACTGCTTACTTTCAAATCCAGTCCAATCTCACTGAGGACGCCGACGCACTTCTGGACCGACTCTCCGAAGAGCGCGGCCTCGACGCCGAGATCCTCTGAATGCCCGTCGACCACGCGTGCGGGTTGATACTCCGTGTTCTGCGAGGTTGCCTATGCGGAGGTGCGGATGATGGTGGGATCTCACGGCAAAATCTTGGGGCTCTTGCCATACGACTTCAGACCTTCAACGCTACCTCGCTTCCGCTGGACGCTCCCTAACAGGGGGGACGAGCGCTTCCTGATCCCGATCTTCTTCGGGGTAGGGTGGAGTGTGAACTTGAGGAGCGCGCCCCGTCACCCACTACATGCACTCCTGCTCGCCGCCCCGATACTTTGGCGGTTGCGAACCCGCCGGGAGTCCGGACGGGGGCGATAGGTGCGCTACGACGCCGTCTTCCTGGACGTGGACAAGACGCTACTGTGGGTCGACGTGGACGTCGAAGGATACGTGGAGGACCTGGAGCCCTACAGCACGAACGGTACCCTGACCGTCGAGGAGGCGTGCGAGCCCCTCGTGGAGAGCCTGCACACGCACATAAGCCAGAACATCAACTACCCGACAAAGGAGGAGCTCGCAGAGTTCCGTCGCGAGAACGCACGCAAGACCGCCGAAGCGCTCGGTCTCGACGCGCCAACCGACGTACTGAAAGAGGCCCTGGAGAGGAGATTAATCTTCAGACCCTACCCGGAGTCAGAAGAGGTGATGGAAGAGCTCTTGGCGATAGGCCTACCGCTCTACGTGGTCTCCAACTGGGACGTGGCGCTCGAAGGCGTGCTCGAGAACCTTGGCTGGGTCCGCTACTTCGACGGCATCGTTGCCTCCGCGAAGGTTGGCTCTGAGAAGCCCGAGAGGGCTATCTTCGAAGAGGCTCTGCGGTTGGCCGGTCTCGCGGAGCGGCGTGATCGGGTGGTACATGTCGGCAATGACCCCGTCTCGGACGTCGAGGGCGCCATCTCGGCAGGCATCGACGCCGTGCTGATCGACCGGGAGGGAGATCTCGAGGGTCCGCAAGCGATCGTTACCCTCCCCGACCTGCGCGGTCTGCCGGCGTTCTTGAGGAGCTAGAGAGATGGTAGACGAGCCGCGAATCGCGAGGGCGGTGCGCGAGATCCTCCTCGCCATCGGCGAGAACCCCGAGAGGGAGGGACTACTTGAGACTCCAGAGCGCGTGGCCGCAGCCTACACCCAGCTCTTTTCTGGCCTCGCCAAAGACCCCTCCCGTCACCTCGAAGGCGGCTTCACCGAAGAAGCGCGCGACCTCATCCTCATCCGTGACCTACCGGTGTCCTCTCTCTGTGAACATCACCTCCTCCCTTTTGCCGGCAAGGCTCACGTAGGGTACGTTCCCAACGGCCGGGTCGCCGGTTTCTCGGAGTTGGCGCGCGTGGTAGAGGACTACGCAAAACGGCCCCAGCTCCAGGAGCGCCTCACGGCCCAGGTCGCCGACGCCGTTTACGGAACGCTGGGCGCTTCGGGGGCGTTCGTCGTCATCGAGGCGGAGCACACGTGCATGTCGATGAGGGGGGCGGAGGTGCCGGGCGCTGTAGCGGTTACCGCGGCAGCGCGTGGTGTTTTCGAGGAAGACGTGGCACGCCGCGCCGAGGTGCTTGCCCTGATCTCGCCTGGCACTACGGTCCGAGGACCGTAGCCGCGCTCAAGGCCTAGGGAATACGAGCGCTTGCCCCTGGACCTCGACAGCGACGCGCTCGCCGGGCTTGAAACCCGGGCCGCCGCCCAGACGCGAACACAGAACAGGGCCGGAATCCAGGCGCAGTTTTAGGAGCTGGTCGTGGCCGTAGAATTCCCGCGCAAGAACCGTAGCCCCGACTCCGGCTTCGATCTCCTGCTCGTCCCGCAGCGACCTTAGGTGCAGGGCTTCGGGGCGGAGCATAGCTTCGACGGCGCCGGCGCATTCGCCGCAGGCGGGAACGTCGCCCAGGGCGCATCGGAGCCGGCCGTCTTCGGCGGTGCCGGGCACGAAGTTGGCTTCGCCGACAAACTCTGCGACGCCGCGAGTTGCCGGCCGGTGGTAGAGGTCTTCGGGAGGGGCGACCTGGACGACACTGCCCTCGAACATGACCGCGACTTCGTCGGCGAAGCTCAACGCTTCGGCCTGGTCGTGGGTGACGAAGATGGCGGTGGCTCTGGCCGCCGTTAGGATCTCGCGCATCTCAGAGCGAACCTCGACCCGTAGCGCGGCGTCGAGGTTGCTGAATGGCTCGTCGAGGAGGACCACAGCGGGCTCCGGCGCAAGGGCGCGCGCCAGCGCGACTCGCTGTTGCTGACCGCCGGAGAGCTCATGCGGCATCCTATCTTCGAGCCCCTCGAGGTGGGCGAGGGACAACACCTCGGCGATGCGTGCGTACCGCTTCTTGCCACGCGAGATGCCCTTGAGCCCGTAGGCGACGTTCTGCGCTACGGTCAGGTGGGCAAAGAGCGCATAGTCTTGGAAGACCATTCCGACCCTTCGCTTCTCCGGTGGGGTATTCGTTGCGCGAGGCGCGCCCCTGGCAACAGTACGGCCGGCGATCTCTATCTCGCCCGCGTTCGGCGACTCGAAGCCTGCCAGCAGCCGCAGGGTAGTCGTCTTGCCGCAGCCCGAGGGTCCGAGCAGGGCCAGTATGCTCCCGCGTGCTAGCTCCAGGTCGAGGTCGTGCACGGCTTGGTGCCCGCCGAAGCTCTTCGCCACACCTGAGAGTCGAATCATTGGTGCTTCTCTCACTGCGCGCGCTCCCGGACGACGAGCAGGTACATTGGGACGGTGGAGAACAGGACGAGGAGAAGCGCGGGAGCGGCGGCCCGGGCGAAGAACGCCTCGGAGGTCGCCGTCCAGATGCTGGTCGCCAGAGTGTCAAAACCCAGGGGGGCGAGCAGTAGTGTCGCGGGTAGCTCTTTCATGGTAGTCAGGAATACTAACGCGGAACCGGCGATTATGCCGGAGGACGCCAGCGGCGCCGTAACGGTTGCTATTACCCTGGTCGGGCCGCGTCCTAGCCCGCGCGCCGCTTCCTCCATGCTCGGGCTCACCTGCAAGAGCGCCGCCCTTGTGGCACCCACGGTTTGTGGCAGGAAATGGACCGCGTAGGCGAACACCAGCAGCGCCAGGGTACCGTACAGTCCCGGCGCGTAGTTCGCCCCAAAGAACACTAGCGAGAGCGCTAGCACGATCCCCGGCAGCGCGTAGCCCAGATAGGAGAGCCGCTCGATGAAACCGGCCACCCATCCGGGGAACCGTACGGCGAGGATAGCTACCGGCAAGGCGGCGAGAGCCGCGACAACCGCGGCCAACGCCGACACGTAGACGGAGTTGAAAGCCGCTCCCCATAGCAGACGTAGAGGCTCTCCTGACGCGAGGCCACGTGCCAGCCAGAACACCAGAACTCCCACCGGTACTGCAAGAGCCAGTAGCACGACCAACCCGCAGAAGAAGAACGCGGGCCATCGCCAGCGCCCGAGTGTCACGGTGGCCCCGCCACGAGGACGGACCGAGCCTGCGCTGCTCCGATGGTAGCGCGCCCTACCGCGGGTCCGCGCCTCGAGCGCGAGGATCGCGCCGGTCAACGCCACGAGCATCAGCCCCAGGATCGCGGCCGGGGTACGGTCAAAGGCGGATCGGTACTGTGTGTAGATTTCGCGAGAGAACGAGTCAAACTGCAATAGCGAGACCGCGCCAAAATCGCTTAGGGAGTACAAGGCCACGAGCAGCGCCCCGGCGACGATGGCAGGCCTGAGTTGCGGCAGCGTGACCCGGAAGAACGTCGAAGGGCCCCCGCTGCCCAGAGACCGGGAGGCCTCTTCGAGCGCCGGGTCCATGCCGCGCAAGGCTCCCTTGACGGTCAGCAACACGTACGGGTAGGAGAAGAGCGTCAGGGCGAGGGCCGCGCCGGGGAGACCGTAGATCTCTGGCAGCCTCTCGACCCCGAGCGGGGCGAGGGCATCCTGCAACAACCCCCTGGGACCGAACATGCTGACCAGCACGAACCCCCCGACGTACGACGGAATGACGAGTGGCAGCGCCGCGAGCACCGCCCACACCCGCCGTCCCGGCAGGTCCGTGCGCGCCGTCAGCCACGCCAGCGGCACTGCGATCGCGACCGAGGCCGCCGTTACCACTGCCGCAAGGACCACGCTCCGAGCGAGTACCCCGAGCGTTTTTTCGCGCAGCATTACCTCTAAAAGCTCTCCCAAACCGTTCTCAAGTGATCTCAAGACCAGGTAGAAGAGCGGGAGGGTCATCGCCGCCGCGACCAGGAGGGCAGGGATCCACACCGCCGCAGGCGGCCGGGGCGATCGAGCGCCCGTTCCCGAACGGTGCTTTCTGCCGGCGGCGATCAAGCTACAGTACCTCCGTCTCCCGGAGCAGATCAAGGGTGCCTTGCAGGTCGTCGAGGTTGCCGAGGTCGACGTTTGGCGTCTGGATCTCCGAGAGCGGAACCAGTTCCTCGTTGATCGGGACATCCTCGATGAGGGGGTACTCGAAGGTCTCGTTGGCGAAGTAGCTCTGGGCTTCCTCTGAGAGCAGGAACTCTAGGAACTCCTGGGCCTCGGTCGTGTTGTCGGCCGTGTCCAAGATTCCGATGCCCGCCACGTTTACCAGGGAGCCGGGGTCTCCGTTCTGGAAATAGTAGTTGGCCGCCGGTACGTTGCCGCCCCTCTCTTCCTGGAGCTGGAACAGGTAATAGTGGTTCACGAAGCCGACATCGATCTCGCCAGAGGCCACGCCCTCGAGGATGGCCAGATTATTCTCGTAACGACGCGGGCTGTTCGCCTGTATGCCATCCAACCACTCGCGGGCTACGTCTTCGCCCTCGATCACCCGGAGGGCGGTCACGAATGCCTGGAACGATCCGTTGGTCGGAGCCCAGCCGATCCTGCCGCTCCACTCTGGGTCGGTGAAATTCAGGATGGAGCTCGGCAGCTCGCCTTCGCTCAACGCCTCCGTGTTGTACGCTACTATCCGGGCTCGGCCCGAGAGGCCAACCCACTCGCCGTTCGGGTCCCTGAACCTCTCCTCGACCCGGCTCAGAGCGTCCTCCGGCAACGGGCTCAAAATCCCCTCGTTGGTTAGGGCCCCCAAAGCGCCCGCGTCTTGGGAGAAAAAGACGTCCGCCGGACTGTTCTGGCCCTCTTCGAGGATGGTCGCGGCGAGCTCCGCCGTGTCCCCGTAACGGACCTCGACGTCTATCCCGCTCTCCTCCTCGAACCTCTCGATTATTGGCCCCACCAGCTCCTCGTTGCGCCCGGAGTACACGACCAGCCCCTCACCTTCGCCCCCCCCGCCACCCGACGCGGAGCCCCCGGCGGACGCCGAACCTCCGC
>LCrCPGB2_illDRAFT_1000036_pt1 | contig 12926 bp, 12 predicted proteins | sample LigCruGreenButte_FD_10705 | JGI IMG/M metagenome (IMG submission 10705)
CCGCCGGCAGCTGGCGCGGCTGGCCGGCCGCGACGTCCAGGCCCTCGCGGTCTCGCTGATCAACTCCTTCGCCGACCCCGCGCACGAGCGGCGGATCGCCGCGATCGCCGCGGACGTGCTGCCCGGCGTCCCGGTGTCGCTGTCCTCCGACGTGCTGCCCGAGCTGCGCGAGTACGAGCGGACGCTGACCACCGTCGCCAACGGCTACGTGCAGCCGCAGGTCAAGAAGTACGTGCAGCACCTGTCGGCCGGCCTGCGCGAGGGCGGGGTGGCCGGCGAGCTGTCGATCCTGCGCAGCGACGGCGGCCTGCAGTCGGCCGACGCCGCGGTGGCCGCCCCGGTGACCATGCTGCTGTCCGGCCCGGCCGGCGGGGTCACCGGCGCGGTGTGGGTGGCCGAGCAGTGCGGCCACCGCGACCTGATCACCTTCGACATGGGCGGCACCTCGACCGACGTGGCGCTGGTCCGCGACCTCGACCCGCGGATCGGCCGGGAGACCAAGGTCGGCGACCTGGCGGTGCGCGCCTCCAGCGTCGACGTCCGGACCGTCGGCGCCGGCGGCGGCTCGATCGCCCACGTGCCGCAGCTGACCCGGGCGCTGCGGGTCGGCCCGCAGTCCGCCGGCGCCGACCCCGGACCGGCCGCCTACGGCAAGGGCGGGGTCGAGCCGACGGTCACCGACGCCAACGTCGTCCTCGGCTACCTGCCCTCGTCGCTGGCCGGCGGGGAGATCACGCTGGACGTCGAGGCCTCGCGGGCCGCGGTGGCCAAGGTCGCCGAGGCGATGGGCCTGGGCTCCCCGGAGGCCGCGGCCGCCGGGATCGTCGACATCGTCAACGAGAACATGCTCGGCGGGCTGCGGCTGGTCTCGGTGCAGCAGGGCTTCGACCCGCGCGACTTCGCCCTCGTCGCCTTCGGCGGCGCCGGCCCGCTGCACGCCAACGCGCTGGGGAGGCTGACGGGCGCGTGGCCGGTGATCATCCCGCCCGGGCCCGGGCTGCTGTGCGCGCTCGGCGACGCGACCACCAGCCGGCGCGACGAGTCCGCCCGCACCGTGCTGCGCCGCTTCGGCCGGCTGACCGGCACCGAGCTGGCGCAGGTCCTGCGCGAGCTGGCCGACGACGCCGGCGAGCGGCTGGCCGCCCAGGGACTGCCACGGGAGGACCAGACGGTCGGCTACCAGGTCGACGTCCGCTACCACGGTCAGGGCTTCGAGATCCCGGTCGCCGTCGACCCGTCGTGGCTCGACGACGACGGCGGGGCGGATGGGGGCAGCACGGACGGGGCGCTGCGCACGCTGGGGGAGGCCTTCGACGCCGAGCACGACCGGCTGTTCTCCTTCCTGCTCGGTGTCGACCACGAGCTGGTCAACGCCCGCGCGACCGTCACCGGCCCGCGCCCCGACGTCGCCCCGGTGCACCTCGAGGCCGGGGACGGCGACCCGCGCGAGGCCCTGGTGGCCGAGCACCCGGTGTACGTCGACGGCGGCTCCGCGAGCGCCGCGGTCTACGACCGGGCACGGCTGCGCGCGGGCGACGTCGTCCGCGGTCCGGCGATCGTCACCGAGATGGACTCCACGACGCTGGTCCTGCCCGGGCACGTCGCCGTCGTCCACCCCTCGGGTTCCCTGCTCATCACCCCGGCGGAGGGCTGACCCATGGCACGGATCATCGAGACCGCGACCGGCACCGTCGACCGGGTCGACGTCGACCCGGTGACCCTCGACCTCATCGAGAACGGGCTGCGCAACGCCCGCTACGAGATGGACGAGGTGCTCTTCCGGACGGCGCTGTCGCCGGGCATCCGCGAGCAGCACGACGAGTTCCCGCTGATCGGCGACCCCGAGGGGAAGATGGTCGTCGGCCAGTTCGGCCTCTCCGTCCCCGACTTCCTCGCGGGCTTCGACGACACCGTCGAGGAGGGCGACGTCCTGCTGACCAGTGACCCCTACGCCTGCGGGGCGGCGATCAGCCACGCCAACGACTGGCTGCTGGTCGTGCCGATCTTCAAGGACGGCCGGGTCGTCGGCTGGGCGTCGATGTTCGGGCACATGAGCGACGTGGGCGGGAAGACGCCGTCGTCGATGCCCACCGACGCGCGCACCATCTACGAGGAGGGCGTGGTCATCCCGCCCTTCAAGCTCTACCGGCGGGGCGAGCTGAACGACGACGCGCTGCGGATCATCCTCAACCAGGTGCGGATGCCCGACTGGAACCGCGCCGACCTCAACGGCCTGGTCGCGGCCTGCCGCACCGCCGCGCGGCGGGTGGTGGAGATGTGCGACCGGTTCGGCACCGCCACCTATCTCTCGGCGCTCGACGCGCTGCTGCAGCGCAACCACGACGCCATGAAGGTGCTCCTGTCGATGGTGTTCGAGGAGGGCCGCACGCTCTCCTTCACCGACTACATCTGCGACGACGGCGTCGGTAACGGGCCGTACGAGCTGAAGCTCTCGCTGACCCGCACCGGCGAGAAGGTGCACCTGGACTTCACCGGCTCCTCGCCGCAGGCGGCCGGGCCGATCAACTACTACATCAACGAGAACCTGACCCGGATGTTCTTCGGGATCTACATGATCACCGTCGCCGACCCGCAGATCCTCTGGAACGACGGCTTCTACCCGCTGGTCGACGTGACGATCCCGGACGGCTCGTACTGGAAGCCGAAGCACCCGGCGGCGCTGTCGGGCCGCAACCACGGCATCGGCCGGGTGTTCGACCTGTTCGGCGGGCTGCTCGGGCAGACCAACCCCGCGCTGCTCAACGCCGCCGGCTTCTCCTCCTCGCCGCACTTCATGTACTCCGGGCACTACACGGCCGGGGAGCGGGAGGGCGAGTGGTTCCAGCTCTACTCGATCGGCTTCGGCGGCATCCCCGGCCGCCCGATGGGTGACGGCCCGGACGGGCACTCGCTGTGGCCGAGCTTCGTGAACATCCCCTGCGAGTACCTCGAGTCCTACTACCCGCTGCGGATCGAGACGTGGGAGACCGTCGCCGACACCGGTGGCCCCGGGCTGCACCGCGGCGGCAACGGCGTCGACGTCGCCTACGTCTTCGAGGAGCCCGGCGAGATCGCCATCCACGACGACCGCTGGCTCACCTACCCGTGGGGGGTCAACGGCGGGCACCCGGGCGCCCGCGGCCGCAAGTGGGTCGACCGCGCCGACGGCACCCGCGAGGTGCTGCCGTCCAAGTGCCACGGGGTGCCGGTGGCGCCCGGCGACGTCCTGCACTTCGTCACCTGGGGCGGCGGCGGGTGGGGCGACCCGCTGGAGCGCGACCCGGAGCTGGTGGCGAAGGAGGTGCGGCGCGGGCTGGTGACGGTCCAGGGTGCGGAGCGGTACGGCGTCTGCGTGACCGAGGACGGCGAGGTGGATGCCATGTCCGTCGACTGGGAGGCCACCACGACCCTGCGCGACTGCATGCGCGCCGACCGCCCGGCCGAGCTGCCGGTGTTCGACATGGGCCCGCCGGTCGACGAGTTGCTGGCCCGCTGCGAGGAGGAGACCGGGCTCCCGGCCCCGAGGCGCCCGGTGTGGACGTCGGCGTGAGCCGGGTCGTTCCCGGTGAGATCGCCGATCTCGCACGGCTGTGGTCCCCGGATCGTGCGAGATCGCCGATCTCGCCGCGTCGGGAGGGGTGGCGGTGAGCGGGCCGCACGGATCGGCGTTCTCCGGCCGGGTCGGCTGGGGCGCGCGCCCCGCAGTGCTCGTCGTCGACCTCTGCCGCGCCTACACCGAGCCGGGCGGCCCGTTCGCGCTGCCCGACCCCGGGCCCGCGGTGGCGGCGACGGCCGACCTGGTCGCCGCCGCGCGGGCGGGCGGGCACCTCGTCGTGTGGACGGCGGTCCGCTACGCCACGGGCCTGGAGGACGGCGGGCTGTTCGTGCACAAGGTGCCGGCGCTGGCCTGCTTCGTCGAGGACGCGCCCGGCGGCTGGGGCGCGCTGACCCTGGCCCCGGGCCCGGGGGAGCCGGTGGTGGTCAAGCAGTACGCCTCCGCCTTCTTCGGCACCTCGCTGGCCTCCACGCTGCACGCCGCGGGCGTGGACACGGTGGTGGTCACCGGCGTCTCCACGTCGGGCTGCGTGCGGGCCACCGCCATGGACGCGCTCAACTCCGGCTTCCGGCCGCAGGTGGTGCGCCAGGCCTGCGCCGACCGCACGCCGGCGCTGCACGAGAACAACCTGGCCGACCTCGACGCGAAGTACGCCGACGTGGTCGACCTGCCCGAGGCCCTGGCGCGCCTGTAGCGCCTCTCGATCGCGGCGCCGCCCGGCTGCTCCCCCCGCGCCGGGCGGCGCCGTTCCCACCACGAGGATGAGGACCGTGCCGAGGACGAGTGCGGGGCTGCTGCTCCACCGGCGCGGCCCGGACGGCGGGATCGAGGTGCTCATCGGGCACATGGGCGGGCCGTTCTGGGCGCGCAAGGACGCCGGTGCGTGGTCGATCCCCAAGGGGGAGCACGGTCCCGACGAGGAGCCGCGCGACGTCGCGCTGCGCGAGTTCGCCGAGGAGCTGGGTGCGCCGGCGCCGGTCACCGACCTCGTGCCGCTCGGCGAGGTCCGGCAGTCCGGCGGCAAGCGGCTGACGGTGTGGGCGGCGGAGGGCGACTTCGACGCGGCGGGCGCGGTCAGCAACACCTTCTCCCTGGAGTGGCCGCCGCGCTCGGGCCGCGTGCAGGAGTTCCCCGAGATCGACCGCGCCGCGTGGACGACCCTCGACGAGGCGCGGGTGAAGCTCGTGCAGGGCCAGGTGCCGCTGCTGGACCGGCTGTTCGGCCTGGTGACTTCGCAACGGTCCGACGAAGACTCGTCCCACTGACCACACCGCAGGCCGACGGGGGCTGCGTCCTGGCAGGGTCCCGCCCGAGTGGAGTCGCCGGACTCCCCGGGTGCTGAGGAGGACGCCATGTCGGCGTGTGCGAGGTGCGGCGCGGCCCGCCAGAAGGGCCGGTTCTGCATCGGCTGCGGCACGGCGGTGCCGCCATCCCCGTCGCCGCGGCCGCGGCCGCGTTCACCGCTGGCCGACGAACTGACCCAGCCGGTGCTGCGCCTGGACCGCCCGTCCCGGCCCGCCGTCCCCGCCCGCTGAGCACCGCACCGCCCGGGTCGCCGCTCCCGGCCCGGGCGGTGTCGACATGTCGACGTGTGGACGGGTCGTGACTCGGTTCACAGCAAGCAATACGCTTGCAGGAGTTAGCACAGGGGCTGGAGGGGGCACCATCAGAGACGTCAGGTCATCCCCGATCTCTGGAGTCCTCCCCACCATGACCGACAACGCCAAGATCATCAACCAGCTCCGCGCGCTCGTCCTGCTGACCCAGACCGAGGAGCAGGTCGCCCGCACCCGCATCTCCCAGGCCCGCACCGAGGCCGTGCGTCGCGAGCTGACCCAGAACGCCGACAACGCCGCCGAGCGGACCCGGGCGATCACCGACCAGCTGCGCGCCCTCGGTGGCGTGCCGGACGTCGTGACCCCCGCCGTGGGCCGTCTCTCCGCCGTCCTCAAGGCCGGTTTCGAGCAGGTCGAGCCGCTCGAGGAGGCCCTGCTGCAGGACCTCTCCCTGGAGCACCAGCTGCACGACCGCGCCACCTACGTCAAGGTGCTCGCCGAGCAGGCCCAGCTCCCGCGGGTCCGCGCGCTCGCCGAGCGGCTGCAGACCGCGCACGCGGCCACCATCGAGTGGCTGACCGTCGTCCTCGCCGAGGAGGCCATGGGCGGCCCCGCCGCCCTGCAGGCCACCGCGTTCCAGCGGGTCGCCGGCACCGCCGCCCGCGCGGCCAACGCCCCGGTCCGCTTCTGGGCCAACCGGGTCAACGAGGTCGTCGAGTCGGTGCAGCAGCGCCGCGAGCAGGCCGGCGAGCGGCTGAACGAGGCGACCGACAAGGCCTCGTCGTTCACCGACGCCGTCCGCGAGACGCTGACGGTCGGCCGCAGCGCCGCACTGCGCCGGGCCGAGCGGATCGCCCGCCGCGAGGGCAACCGGGACGCCGCCGAGGCCGCCCGCGCCGCCCGCGAGGAGCTCGGCGACGTCAGCGCCGACGAGCTGCCGATCAAGGGCTACGACTCGCTGTCGACGCAGGACGCGATCAAGGCGGTCAAGGAGCTCCGGACCGCGCACGACGTCCGGGTGATCCTCCGCTACGAGGAGACCCACAAGAACCGGACCAGCGTCGTCAACGCCACGCAGACCCAGGTCGCCACGCTGGCCAAGGAGGCCGTGGGCGTCGACAGCTGACGCCGCACCGCCCCCTCGCGAGGGCCCGTTCCCACACCGGGAACGGGCCCTCGCTGCCGTCCGGGGACGTCCGCGACGTGTGCGTGCGGGCGCGGTCGGTCCGGGCTCGCGCTCGTGCGGAGATCTCGCTCGCACCGGGTTTGACCCACCGACCGGGTCGGGGATGGGATGCCGCATGGACATCACACCGGAGGCCCTCGAGCAGGAGTTCTCCCTGACGACGGCCGTCACCCGCCTGGACTTCCTCAGCCGGCGGGACTCCGGGGCCACCACGCTGAACACGGTCCAGGACGTCGACACCGACGACTGGACCTCGTTCAAGGCCGCGACGACCTCCCTGGACGTCCCCGAGTCGCTGGAGCTGCTCGCCCTCAGCGAGGTCGTCGCCCGCAAGGCCCGCGACAGCCAGCTGACCGGCTTCCGCGCCGCACTGCGCGGCGGCGCCTCGTGGGAGCAGATCGCCGCGGCGCTCGACGTGCGGCCCGAGGAGGCCTGGACCCGCTACCACCAGCTCATCGAGCGCCAGGAGCGCTCCCGCGTGCTCGACGCCGACGCGGCCGAGGCCGCCCGCGAGCTCGCCGGGACCCGTCCCCGCTGACCACGGCACGCGCGCACCGGTTCCGCTGCGGCGCCCGATCCGCTGGACTGGCCCTGCCGTCGCCTCCTGCGGGCGCCGGTGCCCGAGAGCCCGAGCAGCCGTCGAGGAGGAACGCCATGAGCGCAACCACGGAGACAGGCGACATCACCGGCACCAAGGACAAGGACTACAACCTCATCTGGTTCACCGAGCAGTGCCTCAGCAACGCGCTGCGCCTGGAGACCTACATCCAGGACGCCGAACGGGACGGCGACAACGAGCTCGCCGAGCTGTTCCGCAAGGCGCAGAGCGACAGCCGCAAGGGCGCCGAGCGGGGCAAGTCGCTGCTGTCCGCGCGCATGCGGAGCTGACGGCCGAACGAGACACGGGGGGCGGGCGCCGACCGGCGCCCGCCCCCCGTGCCGGTCGGCTGACGGTGTCCGCGCGTCGGCTTCCGCCCCCGGTCCGCTCCTCGGTCGCTGGCGCTCCCGACGGCGTCAGTCGACGGTCACCCCGCGCCAGAACGCCACGCGGCCGGTGATCTCCTTCGCGGCGTCCTTCGGCTCCGGGTAGTACCAGGCGGCGTCGGGGTTGGTCTGCCCCTCGACCTCCAGCGAGTAGTACGACGCCGTCCCCTTCCACGGGCACACCGTGGTCCTCCCCGACGGGCGCAGGACGTCGTCCCGCACCGCCTCCCGCGGGAAGTAGGCGTTGCCCTCGACGGTGACGATGTCGTCGGACTCGGCGATGACGGTCCCGTTCCAGCTCGCGGTTGCCATGTGACCGGCAACACCGCGGCCCGCGACCGGCATTCCGCTGCAGGCCGGCGCCTGGGAAGCAGGTGGTCCCGCTCCCCAGGCCCCGCTGGTCAGCTGCCCTGGAGGTGCCGGACGACGGCCTCGAGCTCCTCGGACGGTGAGAAGTCGACGTACTCGCAGTCGGTCAGCGCCTCCGGCCCGTGGCCGGCCGCCCAGTAGAACGCCTGCCCTGCCTCGTGGGTGGTGACGCCGTCCTTGCCGTGCATCGCGAGGCGGCCGCTGATCATGTAGCCCCAGTGCGGGCAGGGGCAGAGGTCGCCCGGGAGCCCGGCGAGGGCCGGCCGGAGGTCGGCTCCGGCGGGCAACCGCACCCAGGCGACGCTCATCCCCCCGACGCGTTCGGTCCGGAACTCGACCCCGTCGCCCTCGATCGCGATGGGGAGGTCGGTGCGCGCGATGGCCTGCATGACTCCTCCTCGAGCCGTCACGGCCGGATGTTCTGGTTGAGGCGGAACAGGTTGCCGGGGTCCCAGGCCCGCTTCACCTCGCGCAGTCGCTCGTAGTTCGCGCCGTAGTTCTCCGCGACCTTCGGCTGGTCGTCGGCGGAGGCGAAGTTGGTGTAGCCGCCCGGCGCCGAGTGCGGGGCGATCGCCGCGTGGTACTCCTTCACCCACCGGGTGTTCGCCTCGTTGTCGGCCGGGTCGGGCCACATGCCCGCGATCACCGCGGCGAAGGTGGCATCCCGGTGGCCGAAGGCGGTCGCGTCGGGTGCCACGTCGTGCGCGGCGCCGTTGATCGGGTACAGGTGCATGACCGAGCTGACCGCCGGCACCCGCGGCCCGTGCTCGAGGTGCGCGGCGATCGCCTCGTCGGTGAGCTCGGTGACGTAGGCGGCCTTCCAGTAGTGCTGCAGCCCCGGCGGGTGCAGCGCGTCGAACGCGCTGTTGAGCGCCGCGTAGGGCATCGGGCCGACGTGCTCGCCGACCGGCTGCGCCACCTGGCGGATCCGGTCCACGACGCGCTCGCCCTCGGCCTGCGACCCGGTCCAGCAGGAGACCGCCACCGCCATCGGCTCGCCCACCCGGCCCTCCGGGATGAACGGCAGCGGCGGGGCCTGGTGGAACGCCGGGAAGCCGCCGTACTCGCGCGGCGCCTCGGGGATGAAGTCCCGGTAGAACTCGAGGAGCGCCCGAGCATCGTCGAGCTCGAAGAACATCGGGCCGGCGAACACGGTGTCGACCGGGTGGAGCCGGTAGGTGAAGCGGGTGACGACGCCGAAGTTGCCGCCGCCGCCGCGCAGCGCCCAGAACAGGTCGGCGTTCTGGTGCTCGTCCGCGGTCACCACGCGACCGTCGGCGGTGACCACCTCGGCTGCGAGCAGGTTGTCGCAGGACAGGCCGTAGCCGCGGGTGAGGTGGCCGATCCCGCCGCCCAGGGTGAGCCCACCGATGCCGGTGGTCGAGATGATCCCGCCGGTCGTGGCCAGCCCGAACGTGGCGGTGGCGTCGTTGAACCGGCCCCACGTCGTCCCTCCGCCGGCGACCGCCGTCCGCGCGGCCGGGTCGACGTCCACCGCCTGCATCGCCGAGAGGTCGACGACGACGGCGTCGTCCGCGGTGCCGAAGCCGGGCACGCTGTGCCCGCCGCCCCGGATCGCCACGGCCCGGCCGGTCTCCGCGGCGTACCGGACGGCGGCGACCACGTCGTCCGTGCCGGTGCAGCGCACGACGACGTGCGGACGGGCCTCGATCATGGCGTTGTAGACGTGCCGCGCCTCCTCGTAGTCCGGGTCCTCGGGCCGGATCAGCCGGCCCTCGACGCGATCGGCGAGTGTCCCTGGCAGCTGCGTGCTCATGGCTTCTCCTCGGTGCGCATGGCGACCGACGCTAGGAGCCCACCGGGGACGGCACATGACCAGAAGTACCTGACTTCCGGGCCCCGACGGATGGTCACTTCTGGCCATCGACAGCCCCGGAGGAGCGGTCTAGCGTCCCAGAGGGTGTCCGGCTGGACGCGGCCCGCGCTGCCCGCGCACTGGGCCGGTGCCACGCGGCCGACGTTCGTCGGCCGTCGGGCGGAGCTCGACACGCTCGAGCAGCTGTGGGAGGCGGCGGTCGGCGGCGCCCGGCAGGTCGCCTTCCTCGGCGGCGAGCCGGGCGCGGGGAAGTCCCGGCTGCTGGCCGAGTTCTGCGCCCTGCTGCACCGGCGGGGCGCCACGGTGCTGCTGGGCACCTGCGTCGCCGAGCTCGGTCCGCCCTACCAGCCCTTCGTCGAGCCGGTCGAGGCGCTGCTGGCGGCGCAGGTGGGGTCCGACGTGCTCGGCCGGATCGCCGGTCGGGCCGCGATGGACGACAGCCCAGAGCCGGACACCCGGCGCGAGCTCTACGACGCCGTCGTCGACGCCGTCCGCGCAGTGGCCGCCTCGGGACCTGTGGTCCTGGCGCTGGAGGACCTGCACTGGTCGGGCACCGCCGGTCTGCAGATGCTCGGTCACCTGGTGCAGCGGACGGCGGAGTGCACCCTGCTGGTCCTCGCCACACACCGGACGACGGCGCCCGAGCGCTCGGCGGAGCTGACCGGCGCCATCGCGTACCTGTACCGGCTCGACGGCGTGCGGAGGCTGGACCTCGCCGGGCTGGACACCCAGGACATCGCCGAGTACCTCACGCACGAGGCCCGGTTGCCCGCCCACCGGGCCCGCGTCACCGCCGCCCTGCTGCGGGACCGGACCGGCGGCAACCCCTTCCTGCTGCGGGAGCTGGTGCGCGAGGCGGCCGGCCGGGGGGCGGTCCCGGACGGGTCCGCCGCGCCGCTGTCGGTGCGCGACATGGTCGCCGGGCGGCTCGCGCCGCTGTCGGATCCCGAGCGACAGACCCTCGAGCTGGCCGCCGTGGTGGGGGAGGAAACCGATCTGGCCACGGTCCTCGACGCCTCCGCCTGGGGCACCGACACCACCCTCGCCGCCCTCGACACCGCGGTCGCCTTCGGCCTCCTGGAGCCCGTCGGCCCGGTGTTCCGGTTTCCGCACGCCCTCGCCCGGCAAGCGGTGCTCGACCTCATGCCGGCCACCCGCCGGGCCCGCGAGCACCTGCGGGTGGCCGACCTCCTGGAGTCCTCGACCCCGCCGTCGGAACGGCGGACCCAGCGGCTGGCCCACCACTTCGCGCAGGCCGCCGCCCTGGGCTGCGCCGACCGGGCGGTCCACCACCTCACCCAGGCGGCGCAGGCAGCCACGCGCAGCCTGGCCCACGAGGACGCGGCGCTCTGGTTCGAGCAGGCGGCGGCCCTGAGCACCGACGTCCGGCAGCGGCTACTGCTGGAGGCGGCCGGCGCACACCTGCTCGGCGGCGACTTCGCCCGGGCCCGGGCACTGTTCGCCGAGGTCGCCCGCGCCGGTGCGCCGCGGGACCGGCTGGAGGCGGCCATCGGCTTCGAGGCGGCCTCGTGGCGGCCGGGGCTGCCCGGGCACCGCGCCGTCGAGCTGCTCACCGAGGCGCTGCGCGGGGTGCCGCACGACGCGACCGACCCCCTCTACGTGCGTGCGATGGCCGGCCTCGGCCGCGCGCTGGCGTTCACCGGCGCCACGCAGCAGGCCGCGGAGCTGGGACGCCGGTCGGTGGCCCTGGCCCGCGCCCTGGGGGACGACGCCCTGCTCGCCGCCGCCCTGCAGGCGAGCCTGTGGCACGGGCTGCGCCCGGCCGACACCCCGGCCAAGCTGGAGCGCGCCACCGAGCTGTCCCGGCTCGCCCACCGGACCGGCGATCTCGGCCATCTCGGCCCCGCTGCCTACTTCCGGGCGGTCATCGCCTACGCCCAGGGGCAGCCGCAGGCGGTGGCAGAGGCCCACCGGGACCTGCAGCGCATGGTGCACGCCACGGGAGAGCCCTTCTACCAGTACATGGCCGGGTGCATCCGGTACGGCCGCCAGTTCGCGACGGGCGACCTCGCCGGCGCCCAGCGGACGTGCGCGGCGCTGCTGGAGCTCGGCGAGTCCTTCGGCACCGACGACACCGAGGGCTCCTGCGCCGTGCAGACCTACATGGTGCGCCGCGAGACCGGCGGGGTCGCGGCGGTGCGCCCGATGGTCAGCGGCGAGGAGTCCCCCGAGGAGCACTGGGCCCCGGGGCTGCTCGCCCTCTACACCGAGCTGCGGCTCGACCGGCCGGCCGCGCGGGTCCTGGCCTGGCTGCTCGACGGCCGGCTGTCGCGCTACGCGGACTCGGCCCAGTGGCCCTGCGTCCTCGCCTTCCTCGTCGAGGCGTCGCTGCACGTGGGCGACGAGGCGGCGCTGCGCGTGCTGCGGCCCCAGCTGGCCGAGTACGCCGGGACCAACCTGGTGGCCGGACAGTTCGTCGCCGTCTTCGGCAGCGCCGACCGGTTCCTGGGTGCCGTCGACGCGGCGCTGGGCCGCCCGGCGGCCGGACCGCTGCTGGAGTCGGCGCTGGAGATGGACACCCGGATGGAATCGGCCCTGCACCGGGCGGAGAGCCTGGTCGCGCTCGGCGGGTACCTGCGGCGCACCGGTGCGCCCGGCCGGCGCGCGGGGGAGCTGGTGGAGGAGGCGCGGCAGGTCGCCCGCGACCTGGGTCTGCGCCGGGTGCTGCAGGCCGTGCAGCGGTGCGGGCTGCCGGGGGCACAGCGGGAAGCGGTCGCGAGGACGGCGTCCCCGCCGGCCGGGCTGACCTCACGGGAGAGGGAGGTGCTCCGGCTGGTCAGCGAGGGGCTGCTCAACCGGGAGATCTCCGAGCGTCTGGTGATCAGCGAGAACACCGTCGCCAACCACGTGCGGAGCATCCTGGCCAAGACGGGCGCGGGGAACCGCACCCAGGCGGCGATGTACGCCGCCGCGCACGGGCTGCTCGAGGGCTCAGACCGGCTGGAGTGACCCGTCGGGCTGCACCGTCGCGGTGACCTCGACGACGACGTCGGCGGGCAGCCCGGCCCGCTCGGCCGCCCGGCGGATCGCCTCGGCCGACGGTGCCTCGTACAGGCAGTAGGTCTTGCGCTTGTCGGCGGAGAGGAACGAGTACAACCAGCGGACGTCCTCGTCGTCGTTGATCCGGTTGATCCCCTCGGCGATCCCGGCGTCGACCTCCAGGACGTCGGCGAAGCGGCGCTCCACCATGAAGACGGGCATCGCAGCTCCTCCCCGGGAGGGTTCGCGGCCGCGCCGACCGTATCGTCCGCGGCCACCGCAGGACAGGGACCCGGGGGCGGCTCACTGCACGAGCTGCCAGTCCGCGCCCTCCCGCAGCGGCGGCTTGAGCACCTTGCCGCCCGGGTTGCGCGGCAGCGGCTCGCTGCGCACGGCGACGTACTGCGGCACCTTGAAGTCCGCGAGGCGCTCCCGGGC
>LCrCPGB2_illDRAFT_1000037_pt1 | contig 12727 bp, 9 predicted proteins | sample LigCruGreenButte_FD_10705 | JGI IMG/M metagenome (IMG submission 10705)
CCCTGTCCCCGATTCCGGCTCTAGTCTCGACATAGCTCCGCGTGCCGCCTCGCATCTTTGCAAGCTTACACGATCTACCACTTCTCTCGCCACGGACGAAACCCTCTTTAGAGGTTCGGTCTCTCGGCAGTCCACAACATCCTACCGTACCAACAACGATTCCGGAACTCGATGGGAAGTACGGCCCTGGTCTACGAGACAGAACACCGGGATCTTCAGGATCAATCCTTCTGATACTAGACGAGATAAGACCCTGCAGTAGGTTTGGAATTTTGGTGTAGTGTTCGGCTGTTCGGGGGCCTATCGGCCCTTCCACTTCGGCTGTCGTTTCTCCAGAAAGGCGCAGATGCCCTCCTGGGCGTCGGCGAAGGAGGCGTTGAAGGACATGACTTCTTTGGTGTAGGCGTAGGCTTGCTCGGTTGGCATCTCTAGCTGACGGTAGAACGCTTGTTTGCCAATCCCGACTACGAGCGGGCTTGCCTCCGCTGTCTTCTCCGCGAGCTTCCTGGTCTCTGCCTCCAGTTCCTCCGCCGGGACCACCTTGTTTACGAGCCCTTCGGCGAGGGCTTCCTCGGCGGAGACGAACTCGCCGGTGAGGAGCATCTCCATCGCCTTTTTCTGACCGACGGCACGGCTTAGGGCCACCATCGGGGTGGAGCAGAAGAGGCCTATCTTGACGCCGGGGGTGGCGAAGCGGGCGTCTTCGGATGCCAAGACGAGGTCGCAGGTGGCGGCAAGCTGGCAACCGGCGGCGGTCGCGATGCCGTGGACCTGGGCTATGACGGGCTGCGGTATGGACTGGATGGTCTCCATAAGCTCGCAGCAGACGTCGAAGAGGTGGCGGTAGAAGGCGGGTTCGCGGCCGACCATCTCGGAGAGGTCGTGGCCGGCGCAGAAGCCGGGACCGTTGCCGCGCAGGACTACGACCGGCGTCTCGCCGGCTTCTCCTATCGCCTTGAGGCAGGCTATAAGCTCTTGCATGTGGTCGAGGGAAAGGGCGTTGCGCTTTTTGGGGCGGTTCATGGTGACGAGGGCGACGGTCTCGTCGCCCTCGTACAGGATGTGCTCGTATGCCTGTTCTTTCAGCATCGTTCTAGCCTCCGTTAGCCTTGCCGTCCTGGTTCTCCTCTTCCCTCTCGCGGAGGACGTACTTCTGGACCTTGCCGGTAGAGGTCTTGGGGAGCTCGTCCATGAACTCGACGGCGGCGGGGGCCTTGAAGCGGGCGATGCGCTCCTTGACGAAGTCTATGATCTCCTCTTCGGTCGTCTCCGCGTCCTGCTTGAGGGTCACGAAGGCCTTGGGACGCTCGCCGTAGTGCTCGTCTGGCATGGCGGTAACGGCGGCCTCCAATATGCAGGGATGCTCGGCGAGGACCTGCTCGACCTCGACACCCGAGATGTTCTCGCCGCCGGAGATGATTACGTCCTTGTCGCGGTCCTTGATCTCGATGTACCCGTCGGGATGCCAAACGGCGAGGTCGCCGGAGTGGTACCAGCCACCCTTGAATGACTCCTTCGTCTCCTCCTCGTTATCGAGGTAGCCCTTCATTACCATGTTACCGTGCATGACGATCTCGCCCATCNNCTCCTCGTCGAGGTAGCCCTTCATTACCATGTTGCCGTGCATGACGATCTCGCCCATCGTCTCCCCGTCGAGCGGCACATCGTTCATCTCGTCGTCCACGACGCGCACGAGGTCCGCGGTTACGTAGCCCTGGCCCTGGCGCGCCAGGAGCCGCGCGTGCTCCTCGGGATCTTTATCCTCCCACTCCTTGCGGGGGGCGCTCGTGGTTATGGGACCATAAGTCTCGGTCAGCCCGTAGAGATGCACGGGGCGGATGTTCAGATCGAGGAGTTGGTTGAGAAGGGTGGGCGTCGGCACGTAGCCGGCGATTGCGGCGGTGACCTGCTGGTCGAGCTCACGGCGGCCGTCGTCGTTGGCGAGCGGTATCTGGACCGTTGGCGCCGCACAGTAGTGGGATATGTTCTCGGATTCGAAGAGATCCCAGATCCTGCCCGGCTCGACCTTTCTCAGACACACGTGGGTCCCTGCAACGGCCGTGACCGCCCAGGGGTAGGTCCAGCCGTTGCAGTGGAACATCGGCAGGGTCCACAGGTACCTGGTCTCGTAGTCCATCTGCGTCTCGATAACGTTGCCTAGGGCGCTCAGGTAGGCGCCACGGTAGGTGTACATCACGCCCTTCGGCTGCCCCGTAGTCCCGGAGGTGTAGTTTATGGAGATGGTCTCCTCCTCGTCCTCCAGGACGCTCGGGACCTGCTCCGGGGAGCCCTCGGCGAGGTAGTCCTCGTAGGGGTCGCCTTTCTCCCCAGTGTCGTCGATACGTATAACCTCGACGCTTTCATCCACGCCCTCAAGAAGCTCCTCGAGCTCGGCGTCCACGAAGACCATCTTCGACCCCGAGTGTTCGACGATGTACTCGACCTCACCGGCGCTCAGGCGGGTGTTTATGGCGACCATGACCAGGCCAGCCGCCGGCAAGGCGAACGAGCCCTCGAGCATCGGCGGGATGTTCGGGCACAGGAACGCTATCCTGTCGCCCTTCTGGAAACCTGCATCCTTGAGACGCGAGGCGAGGCGGTTGACCCTCTCCTCGAACTCGGAGTAGGTGTAGCGCCGCTCGCCGTGGACCATAGCCTCCTTGTCCGGGAACATGTACGCGCTGCGCCTGAGGAAGCTCACCGGCGTNAGCTCCGTGCGATAGACCTTCTCCGTCATGCTGAATACCCCTTTCCCTGCCAGTGTTTTTTGTAGTTTTCCCCTGACCGATAGTAATATAATCCTCGTCCCTTCGCACTTGCCAGCCACTATCACGGCGCGATTCTCTATGCCTCAAAACGGCAACGCAGTAGGTAAAGCATTACGGCACCAGCGGCACGGCGCCCCGCTGGAACAAGGCTTCGGCTTTCTACGAAGCTCGCCTTTGCGAGGATCTTGTAGGCGATTGCTTGGTACTCGTCGGTCTAAGGCTCGTTGCCCGGGTAGCAGGCGGGGCTGGCACCTGATACTCACCTGCTCCAGCTGCCGGACCCACTCGACCTGACGGCGCCCCGAGCTGCTACGCCAACGTGTTGCCCCTGCGGGTGTTGTTGCCCGCCGTTAGGACGGCCCTCTTTACTCGGTGCCGGTTCTCCGCAACCGCGTTACCGTTCTTGCTCGCGGCTCCTTTGTTTCGGGCACCACTCGGGTGGGAGGCTTGCGCAGAACGGCGTACGCTATCCACCCGCCGCCGCCGAGCACCCCGGGGTATTACCTCGGGGTGTATCTTCTACGGACGGCGGAACCGTTGCGCCGTTTGCTGCAGCAGCATACCGCGCATGTCCGGATCTTTGAGAAGTTCGACAGCCCCTTGACGCATCTTGTGATTGGACAGCAGCTTCAAGGCAAGGGTCTTCTTGTCTGCACGTGGATCTTTGAGAAATTCCACGGCTCCCTGACGAATCTTGTGGTTAGTTATTAGCTTCAGGGCGATGGCCTTCTTGCTCAACAGCGGTGCCTCCTTCTCATCTCGGTTCTGCGCTCGGTTTATTGGACACGCGAGAATTCGGGTTCGTTACGTTGCCGTCGGCCTGCGCCGGTCGGGACCTCGATCTAGGACGAACCTAATCTACACCAACTCTTACTACCCTCTGGAGACGCTGTCGCCGAACACGGCGGAGAAACGTTGGGTACAGGTTTCGCCGGGCCGGCAACCAACGCCGAGGCGTGCGAGATGCCGGTAGACCGCGGGGAAGGGTTTCAGGATCGTACAAGACGACATAGAATAGGGGGCATGCTCGTCAGGTGAAGGATATTCCGGGAGTACGAGGGTCACCCACGCTTCCTGACCCGGAGGCGGCGGATGGGCGGTTGGCACTAGNGCCAGTGGCGTCCCGGCGACCGCGGGCGAGAGAAGAGGAGCGGGGGAGTACGAAACCCTGGCGGCGTCTTGTGTATGCTATGCAGCGGCGCCGGGATACGCCGTCCCGGGAATACGGCTCTCCTACCGCTTCAGGTGAGGTCGGGTCGAGAAGCGCAGGGAGGAGTTGGTGGCCGACAAGGCTTACGACATCAAAAGCTTCCGCAGCCGGCCACGCCGCCGTTGCGTAGGGCTTGCCCTGCCGTCGAGAGAAACACGTGGCATCTCGCCGGGATGGTTCTAGGATGGACTGGAGCGCGAAACCGCTTTCGCATCCAACGCTGCTGAGCGGTCCGGCCATCGCTGTCTACCTGGCCTGCGTCAAGTTCGTGGTGCATATGCTCACGGCCGGGAACTACGGGTTCTACAGGGACGAGCTCTATTTCCTCTCGGCGGGTGAGCGTCTGGACCTCGGGTACGTGGACTTTCCTCCCCTGGTGGCTATCATCACCGCGGTCGCCCGCGGCTTGCTCGGCGAGTCTCCGGCGGCGCTACACTTCTTCCCGGCTTTGGCGGGCGCGGCGGTCGTCGTGTTGACGGCGTTGATGGCCCGGGAGCTCGGTGGCGGTAGGTTCGCGCAGGTCCTTGCGGCCCTCGCTACTCTCATCGCGCCGAACATCCTCGTGTTTGGCACCTGGATGTCGATGGATGCGTTCGACCAGCTCTTCTGGGCTCTCGCGACGTACGTGTTGCTGATGATCCTAAAGCAAGACCAGCCCAGGCTCTGGCTCCACTTCGGGTTGGTCGCGGGCCTGGGGCTTCTGGCCAAGGTCACGATGCTCTTCTTCGGCTTCGCGGTCTTCGTCGCCCTGCTCCTCACGCCGGCCCGGAGGCATCTGTTGACCCGGTGGCCGTGGCTCGGCGGCGCCGTCGCGTTGGTCTTCTTGCTACCTTACGTCGTCTGGCAGATGACACACGGCTGGCCCACCCTTGAGTTCTGGGCGAACTACGGCGGTAAGGTTGCCCCAGATTCGATCGCAAAGTTCCTCTTCGAGCAGGTAGCGACCATGCACCCGGCGACGTTGCTGATCTGGCCAGCCGGGCTCTACTACTATCTGCTCTCCAAAGGCGGCAAGCCCTACCAGGCTCTCGGTTGGATTTACTTGATCCTCTTCGCAGTGTTCGCCGTCCAGAATGCAAAGTTCTACTTCCTGGCCCCGACGTACCCCATACTCTTCGCCGCCGGGGCCCTGGTGATCGAACGCTTTATCCGGTGGCGCCAGTGGAACTGGCTGAAACCGGCCTACGTCTCCCTGCTGGTGATAAGCGGGATATTGGTCGCACCTTTGGCGGTGGTGCCGGTGCTGCCCGTCGAGGCGCTCGCCAAGATCACTAGCCCCGTCGAGGGCAACGCCGGGATAGACTCGGAGAGTCTCGGGACGCCGCAGGTCCCACAGCCCTTCGCCTACAGGCAGGGTTGGGAGGGCATGGTGAAGACCGTCGCTGGAGTCTACCGCGATCTCACGCCAGCGGAACAGGCAAGGAGCTGTATCCTAGCCGGAAACTTCGGTCAAGCTGGGGCCCTCGATTTCTTCGGTCCGAAATACTTTCTCCCGAGGGTAATTAGCGGGCACAATAACTATTACATCTGGGGAACGAGGGGTTGTTCGGGTAAAGTCATAATCTCCGTTGGTGTCCCCCGCGAACGGCTCGAAACGGTGTTCGACGACATCGAGCACGCGGACACCGTTACCTGCGAGTATTGCATGCCTAACGAGAACAACTTGCCGGTCTACGTCCTCCGGGATCCGAAGATGCCGCTCGAAGAAGCCTGGCCCAAATTCAAACGCTTTAGCTAAACTCGCTTACGACGAACACGAGATCGAGGCGTTTCTTAAGCAGAACGCCTCGCTTGCCGCGCGGCACGGGAACCTAACCGGTAGCTGCCCCGGTCGGTCAAGGTCTGCTTGGGGCGTAAGCACTCGCCTTGGGAAGGGTAGCTTCGCCCGACATGCCTCGCGCGGAAAACGTACGCCGTGCCTCCGATGCTGTGGCGTAAGCGAGCATCTTGTACACCCAAATGGGGGAGACGATGCCCGTTCTTGACTATCGTGTTGATGTTTGGATAGCATGAGGACTGAGATTGGCACACTCCAATCTAGCGGGAAAGGAGAAGCATGGCCGCCGAGATATCGAAGGACTCGGCCGGTGGAGGTTCGGGTAGGGTAGGGCCTGGATTGGGAGATAGATTTTTCTACCAGCGTTCCTCCCGAGGCGAGGAAGAGGTTGGCCGGTTGAATCTGACGTGGCGAGAAGCAGGGTGTGCGCCTCGCCGCGGACGGCAGGAGGGAGCAGGGGCAAGACCGTTACTTGTTACGAGGAGCATCTGATGAAGCGCGAGGGCACGCGGAGCAGGAGGGGCGAAACGACCGTGAACGGCCGCGTGCGGGTGGGCTTGGTGGGACTGGGGCGGATGGGACGTTTCCATGCCACCAACCTGGCTGGACGCATACCTCTGGCGGATCTGGTGCGAATCGTCGACGCCGACGAGGGCGTCGCCCGCGGCGTCTCCGAGGAGTTGAGGGGGGTCGAGTGGTCCACGGATTATGCCGACTTGTTGGACGATCCTGAGATCGAGGCCGTCGTAGTCGCTAGCCCCACGCCTTTGCATGCTGACATGGTCGAGGCGGCGGCTGGAGCGGGTAAGCACGTGTTCTGCGAGAAGCCCATCTCGCTCGAGATGGAGCGCACTTACGAGGTAATAGAGGCCGCGCGTGTGGCCGGGGTCAAGTTACAGGTCGGTTTCCACAGGCGGTTCGACCCCGATTACCGGAGAGCGTGGCAGAAGATCGCCGCGGGCGAGGTCGGGGAGGTATACCTCTTTCGCACCTCTTTACGGGACATGCGGCCACCTGGCTTCGACTACATAAAAGCATCCGGGGGGTTCTTCGCCGACGTCACCCTGCACGACTTCGACACGGCTCGCTGGCTCATCGACGAGATCGAGGAGGTAACCGCGATCGGGACGGCGCTCTCGGACCCCGGTTTCGAGGAGGTGGGCGACATAGACAACGCCGTAGTCACCGTCCGCTTCGCCGGGGGCGCTCTGGGCGTTATAGACAACAGCCGCGTCGCCGGTTACGGTTACGAGTGTTCGAGCGAGATCATGGGCTCGAAGGCCACCCTCAGGGTCGACAACCACAGGCGGTCCTCGGTGGAGATGCTCACCCCCGACAGCTCGCACCAGGACTACGTCTCCGACTTCGTCGAACGCTTCGCCGACGCATATGCGGCGGGGCTGGAGGCCTTCGTACGGGCAGTACGCCAAGACCGTGACCCCGAGGTGAGCGGCGCCGACGCCGCAGCGGCGTTCGTCCTGGCAAAGGCCGCCGAGCGATCGCACCGCGAGGGGAGACCCGTACGGCTGACCAACGAAACCAGGGATGGCGAAGTCTTCTACGAAGAGGTGGAATAGGTGGCAGCGCGAGAGACGCGCATCGCGGGTGCTCCCATATCTTGGGGCATCAACGAGGTGAAGGGGTGGGGCCACCAGATGGACGCTGGGCGGGTGCTCGAAGAGGCGGCTTCGCTTGGCCTCCCGGCGATGGAGTCCGGCCCCGAGGGCTTCTTGCCCAAAGATCCCGCTGAGGCTTCACGCATGCTGGAGGGGTATGGTCTGGGCCTGGTGGGAGGGTTCGTGCCGGTCGTGTTGCACCGTCGAGAGGCGCGCGAGTACGCGCTTGCCTCGGTCGAGAGGCAGGCCGAGTTCTTTGCCGCCGCAGGCGCCGACGTGTTGATCCTGGCAGCCGCCGCCGGGGAGGATGGCTACGAGGAGAACGTCGAGCTAGACTACGCCGGGTGGGGCGAGCTATTCGAGGGCCTCTTGTTGGCAGAGGAGATAGGGGACCGGTACGGCCTCACCGTCGCGGTACATCCCCACTTTGGGACCGCGATCGAGCGCCCGCATCACGTGCGGCGTTTCCTGGAGGGCTGCGAGACGGGGCTCTGCCTCGATACCGGGCACCTCTTGGTCGGGGGTGACGACCCGGTAAAGGTCGTCGAGCTCGCGGCTGGCCGGGCTCGCATCGTACACCTCAAGGACGTGGACCGTCTCCTCGCCGATCTGGTCGCGGCGGGCAAGATTGGCTTCGAGGACGCCGTGCGCCGGGGGGTATTCAAGGCTCTGGGCGACGGAGACGCAGATATCGGGCGCGTGATCGGGCTGCTGGAGGAGTCGGGGTACGGGGGATGGTACGTGCTGGAGCAGGACATCATGCTCGACGACGAGCCAGATAGGGGCAAGGGACCCATCGAGGACGTGCGCAAGAGCTTGGAGTTCGCCAGGGGCGTGCTCGGTGGCGGAAGGGGGGACGGAGACTAGATGTCGGACCTTGAGGTTATTACGATGGGGCGGGTCAGCGTGGACCTGTACCCCCAGCAGATCGGCGTCCCGCTGGCCGAGGTGAAGACCTTCGCCAAATCGCTCGGCGGAAGCGCCACGAACGTGGCGGTCGCGGCGGCGCGGCTGGGCCACAGGTCGGCGGTTGTAACGAAGGTGGGGAACGACGGCTTTGGGCCGTACGTGCGGACCGCTCTGGAGGGGTTCGGGGTTGACGCGCGGTATGTGGGTACCGACCCGGATCTGCGCACACCCCTCGCCTTTTGCGAGATCCACCCTCCCGACGACTTTCCCCTGCTCTTCTACAGGGAGCCGAAGGCCCCCGACAGCAACATCGAAGCCGAAGATCTGGACCTTGGGGAGATCTCGTCGACGCCACTTTTCTGGATCACGGGCACGGGGCTCTCAGAAGAGCCAAGCCGGAGCACGACGCTGGAGGCACTGGAGGCGCGCTCGGAGGGGATTACGGTCATAGATCTCGACTACCGGCCGATGCTGTGGAACTCGAGGGAAGAGACGGAGCGCTGGTATCGCGAGGCGTTGAAGCACGCCACGGTGGCCCTCGGCAACCAGGAGGAGGTCGAGGTAGCGGTTGGGACCGGCGACCCCCACGAGGCCTCCGCGGCGCTCCTGGACCTCGGCCTCGAGCTCGCGATCGTGAAACGCGGCCCGGATGGAGTACTCGCCCGGACCGCGGAGGGCGTTGCGGAGGCGCCGCCGATAGAGGTAGACGTCGTAAACGGTCTCGGCGCGGGCGACGCTTTCGGGGGCGCCCTCTGCCACGCGCTGCTCTGCGGCTGGGACCCCGAGAGGACCATCAGGTTCGCGAATGCGGCCGGGGCAATCGTCGCTTCCCGCCTGGCGTGCGCCGACGACATGCCGACCGAAGACGAGGTCGAGGAGCTTTTGGAGAGGTCCGCCGGTGTCTAAGGGGAGCTTCCATGGCAGGACGATTCCGAGAGGTGAGACGGAGGTGCATTGACAGAGATGGGCACGGTACGGTTGACTACGGCCCAGGCGCTGGTGAGGTTTCTGGCAAACCAGTACGTGGAGCGCGACGGGGTAGAGCATCGCTTTTTCAACGGCTGCTTCGGCATCTTCGGCCACGGCAACGTCGCGGGGGTGGGACAGGCGTTGCAGCAGCACGCCGACGAGCTCACCTACTACCAGGCACGCAACGAACAAGGGATGGTCCACGCCGCCGCCGGCTTTGCGAAGATGAAAAACCGGCTCTCGACCCTCGCGTGTACCTCTTCGATAGGCCCCGGCGCTACCAACATGGTCACCGGTGCGGCCCTAGCCACGATAAACCGGCTGCCGGTGCTGCTCCTGCCGGGGGACGTCTTCGCCTCGCGCGGCCCAGACCCCGTTCTGCAGCAGTTAGAGACCCCACACGACGGCGCCCTCACGGTCAACGACTGCTTTCGGCCCGTCTCCGCGTACTGGGACAGGATCTACCGACCGGAACAGCTGATCCCCGCCGCGCTCTCGGCCATGCGCGTCCTGACCAACCAGGCCGAGACCGGCGCCGCGACGCTGGCGCTTCCCCAGGACGTCCAGGCCGAGGCCTACGACTTCCCGGAAGAGTTTCTCGCCCGCCGCGTGTGGCGCGTAAGGCGCCCGCTCCCCGACATTGTTGCCATCGAGGAGGCCGCCGCCCTCATCCGGGAAGCCCGGCGTCCGCTGGTTATCGCCGGCGGAGGTGTGATGTACTCCGAGGCCACCGAAGCCTTGAGACGCTTTGTCGAGGCCACCGGCATCCCCGTCGCCGAGACGCAGGCGGGCAAGGGCTCCCTGCCATACGATCACCCCTCGGCCCTTGGCGCTGTAGGGGTCACGGGTACCCGGGCCGCGAACCAGGCCGCGAAAGAAGCCGATCTCGTCATAGGCGTCGGCACCCGCTACACTGACTTCACGACCGCCTCCAAGACCGCCTTCCAGAACCCGCAGGTGCGTTTCGTAAACGTCAACGTCGCGGACATCGATGCCGCGAAACACGCGGGGCTTTCGCTCGTCGGCGACGCACGGGCGACCTTGGAAGTTTTCTCCGAGTCCCTCTCCGGGTACGAGGTGGAGACCGGTTACAGGGAGCAGGTTGCCCGCGCGGTTGAAGACTGGGACCGCGAGGTGGAGCGCTTCTACGCCTCGAACGAAGAGCCCTTGCCGGCTCAGAGCCAGGTCATCGGGGCGGTCAACAAGATTAGCGAGTCCTCCGACGTCGTCGTCTGCGCCGCCGGGGCCATGCCCGGGGATCTGCACAAGTTGTGGCGCACCAGGGACCCGAAAGGGTACCAGGTCGAGTACGGGTACTCTTGCATGGGCTACGAAATCGCCGGGGGGCTGGGAGCGAAGATGGCCGCCCCCGAGCGTGAGGTCTACGTTATGGTCGGGGATGGCTCCTACCTCATGCTCAACGGGGAGTTGGTCACCTCGATCCAGGAGAGTTACAAGCTCACCGTAGTGCTCGTCGACAACAGCGGCTTCGCCTCCATCGGCGCGCTCTCCGAGGCGGTCGGTTCCGATGGCTTCGGCACACACTACCGTTACCGGGAGAACGGCTCCCTGGGACTCCACAGCGAAGAAGCCGCCGGCGAAACGCTGCCCGCGGACCTCGCGGCCAACGCGGAGTCCCTGGGAGCGTACGTGATCCGAACGAGCACCATCCCCGAGCTTCGGGACGCGCTCGAGAGGGCGAAAGGCATCGACAGAACGGTGGTGATCTACATCCGGACTAACCGCCAGACCGTTCCAGACTTCGAGTCTCAGTGGGACGTCCCTATCGCCGAGACCTCCGAGATGGACACCGTGCGCGCCGCCCGCGAGGGCTACGAAGCGGAGAAGGAGGCGGAACGCCGTTACCTGTAACCACCGTGCAAGGGAGACCGAACATGCCCGACCTGCTCGTAAAGAGTAAGAGCGTGCCGGAGGAGAACGGGAGCGTCGTAAAGGTGACCCCCGAGTCAGCAGGGTGGGACTACGTGGGCTTCGAGGCCTTCCGGCTAGAAGTGGGACAGACTGTAGAGCGGCACACCGGAGAAGAAGAGGTCTGTCTGGTGCTCCTTTCCGGGCAGTGCAACGTCTCCATCGAAGGGGAAGAGTGGAGAAACGTCGGGAGGCGCGAGAGCGTGTTCGACGGCGCTCCCTGCGCCCTCTACCTGCCCCCGGGTACGGCGTACCGCGTCGAAGCCGTTACCGGCCTGGAGCTGGCGGTCACTTCGTCGCCGGCCGAGCAGGGAGCGCCGCCGCAACTGATCCTCCCGGAGGACATGCAGGTCGAGGTACGCGGCTCGGGGAACATGGAGCGGGAGATACGTCCCATCCTGATGGAGGACCGTCCCGCAGAGCACCTGCTGGTCGTCGAGGTTGTAACGCCCAGCGGCCACTGGTCGAGCTACCCCCCACACAAGCACGACCGTGATGACCGGCCGCGCGAGACCTACCTGGAAGAGACCTACTACCACCGGTTTCGGCGGGAAGGGGGGTTCGCCTTCCAGAGGGTTTACACCGAGGACCGCTCCCTAGACGAGACGCTGACATTCTACGATGGGGATGTTGTGCTGGTCCCCCGAGGGTATCACGCGGTCTCCACTCCCCCAGGCTACGACCTCTACTACCTGAACGTTATGGCCGGGCCGGTGCGGGAGTGGAAGATAAAGAACGACCCCAATCACGAGTGGTTGTTGGGATGAAGGTCCCGAACGGGCGAGATCGCAGGGGGTGAAACCCATGTATTGACGCAAGTTTTACTAAGGGGTACAGTGGACGCGTGCTCGTGTAGGGGAGCAGTAAGGGAAAGGGAGACAACTTGACTACTCTGGGTTTGTTTCAGTTGCAGGTTTCGGTCGATGACTCCTGGTTAGACTACTTCATCATTGGGGTGTACTTCCTCTTCGTCCTGGGGATAGGGGCGGTCTTGAGGAAGCGGATGCGGACTTCGGAGGATTACTTTCTCTCGGGCAGGTCGCTACCGAGCTGGGTCACGGGCCTGGCGTTCCTGGGGGCAAACCTGGGAGCTCTGGAGATCCTGGGCATGGGGGCTGGNGCTGCCCAGTACGGGATCATGACGGCCCACTTCTACTGGATCGGAGCGATACCGGCGATGGTGTTCGTCGCGCTGTTCATGATCCCCTTCTACTACGGCAGCCGGGTGGTCTCCGTGCCCGGCTACCTGAAGCGGCGCTACAACGAGGCGACGCGGGGGTTCAACGCCGTCCTGTTCGCCATCTTCATGATCCTCCTCAGCGGCCTCAACATGTACGCCATGGCGATAGTGTTCAAGCTGCTCCTGGGGTGGTCGATCACCGCGAGCATCTTACTCTCGGCGGCGATCATCATGTGTTACGTGGTCCTGGGTGGGCTCTCGTCTTCGATCTTCAATGAGGTCTTGCAGTTCTTCCTCATAACGCTCGGTCTTTCGCCGCTGGTGATCTTCGCGCTGGTGGCCGCCGGTGGGTGGTCGGGCCTGCAAGAG
>LCrCPGB2_illDRAFT_1000038_pt1 | contig 12708 bp, 12 predicted proteins | sample LigCruGreenButte_FD_10705 | JGI IMG/M metagenome (IMG submission 10705)
GGGGCGGTTTGCCCGGGGGCCAGGGTCATCCACATCATAAGGGACGGCAGGGACGTGGCGGTCTCCGCCACCCACCATAGATGGAACCAGGCCGAGGACCGAGGCGGTAGTAGTAGGCCAACCCCCGATCAGCTGGCGAAGCGCGAGGCCTACCGCGAGGACCCCCAGGGGCTGCTGAAGACCGACGATGGCATATTCCCGGAAGGCTACGTTGGCAAGAGCGCCGCGAAGTGGGGCGCGAGGGTGGGCAAGACGGTGAGGGACGGCCCGGCCCTGCTCGGCGCCGACTACTACGCCGAGGTAAGGTACGAGGACCTACTGGAGAAGCCCGAGGAGGAGCTCGGGCGGCTGCTGGGGTTCCTCGGGGCCGACGCGAGCGGGCCGACAGTGAGGCGGTGCGTGAGGGCAGCCAGCTTCGAGAGGCTGGCGGGGGGCAGGAGCAGGGGGCAGGAGGCCGCCTCGTTCTTCAGGAAGGGGGTGGCGGGCGACTGGAAGAACGTCTTCACCGAGCGCAACAAGCGGGACTTCAAGGCGGCCGCCGGCGATCTGCTGATAGAACTGGGCTACGAAGAAGACGGCGACTGGTAGGTGCCCTACCCAAGCGTTGCCTCTCCTACGGTTCGTTCCGTTTGTTCGCTCAGCTGTTCCAATGCGTGCCAGGTTGCGTCGATCCGCTCGATCAACCTCCTGTCCGATATCGGTTGCTTGCCGGGTCGCCTCTCGGTAGCGCTAGGATTAATTACCTCCGATGTTGGCACTTCGTCCAAACGCAAATCCCAGCGCTGGTTGACTGCTCTGATAACAGGGAACCCGTTCTGAACCATCTCTAGGGACACCACCAGGGTGTCCTTCGGGTAGGCGCGAGCAAACGTCAGTAGCGCCTTGTTGTGCGTCAGCCACATTCGCAAAGCGAGATCCGGCTGCTCCCAGAAGCGGCTGTAGAGGCGAGCGGGACCCGTAGGGTCCGAAAGCATCTCGACCGATTGGCGCCGACCCAACGAATACGTCGCATCCGAGAAGTGGCGGTAAGCCAGCAAGACTTTGGCGTTCGGTAGCAGGTGCTTCCAGATCATCATGAACAGGCATACCCGCGGATCTTTAAAGCCCCATAGCTCATGTTCCGCGTTCCGCCGTTGTATGGTTTGAGCCAGCTTTCGCCAGTGGAAGTCGGTTATAACGGGCAAGAACGGTTCACTTACCAGCCAGGTTCGTCCGTTGTCGGCCAGGATCTGTTCGTGAAGGTCCATCACATCGGTATCCTCGAAATGACCATGCGGGTTTGAGAACGTTGGCCCAAGCAGATCGTAGCCGAGAAACAAGCCGGAGCGGTGCAGCAGTTGACAGATCAGCGACGTGCCGCTGCGGTGAAAACCCGCCACGATCAGCTGCGTGCGGGGAGCTTCTACCATCCGAAATCGATGCCGAGGAGGTCGTAGAGCCTCCTGTTATGCGGCTCGAAGAATTCCTCTAACCGCCGCCTGGTGTCCGGGTCCATCTCTTGCCTGTACGCGCCCTTGTTGCGTTTCTCGAGTATCCCCCCCCAAGTTGCGGGCTCCCATGCTGGCAGGCCAAGGAACTCCTGGACGACCCTGAAAGTATCCGGTGTGCGCCCGAAAAGGTCCTCGCTCTTGAGCACGAGCAGCTGCTCATCTGCGAAGAATCTCAACCACCTCTCGAGCTGGTCCGCGTAGATGCCCCTGGACAGGTACTTGGAGCGCCCATCGGGCCCGGCTCGCTCCCCGCGCTCGAGGACTGACCCACCTTCATTGTCGAGCGACCGCGCCTCCTGCGCCTGTATGGCTTCTTCAAAGCTCTGTGTCCGATGTTGTCCCCTCTTCACCACGTGCTGGTAGTCAGAGTAAGCCCTATCGACCGGGTTCCTGAGCAGCGCTATCAGCCGCACCTGCGGCACGACCCGCGCCATCCTCTCGGCAGCGAGGGAGTGGGCCAAGTACGGAGTGGCCTCTCCGGTGATGGTCTTCTGCCCGTCCTTCCACCTCGGCTTCGGAAAGCACCGTCGGTACCATTCGATGTCCTCCTCTTCGATGAGGTTGTCGAAGTAGTGCAGCTCCTTCGCGGCGACGGGCTCGACGTGCGGGTGCCGGCTTAGGAGGTTGTAGAGAAAGGTCGTCCCGGCCTTTCTCGCCCCGATGATGGCGAAGTCGGGCAACGCACCTGTCCCCGGCTCATCTCCCGACTGGCCTTGTTCCGCGGCGCGAAGCTCCCTCTCTAGCTGGAATAGCTCCTGCTGAGCTCGCTTTCTCTGTCTCCTGTACTCTACGACCTCCGCCCGCCCATCGCCGGCGTTGATCTGTTGCTGTATCCGGGAAAGCTCCTGCCTCTTGGTCTTGAGCCTCTTTTGGAGCCTCTTCGGGCCCCCAGCTTGGTTCTCGTGCCGTGCGACATCCGGTGCAGCACCGCGTGTGATGTCACCCGGCTTTTTCGGAGGTTCCTTCGCGTTCCGGGCTGTACCAAAAGCTCTGTCGAACGGGAAAAACGGCAAGCGACGCCTCCTCTTTCTCATGACCCATCCGTTCCGGCGACCGGTATAGGTAAGGCTACGAATGGTTCGCAGGATTGTCAAACGGCGTGGGAGCAGCTGCTCGTGTCAACAGCATGCTGCAGCGCCGAGAAAACAATTCGTCGCCCCGAGCAACCACAAGCAGCAATCTCGATTCCGGAGCACCCTACGTGATCACGCAGACCCAGGGGTNGGGTTACGCGAGCGACGGTACGATGGATTTACTGCTGCAAACTCTGACGCTTAACCGCAAGGTCCATCCTCCTGCCCAGGGGGTGGCTATCGGATCACCCCTTTGGTTTGAAGGTAGTCACTTAGGGCCTCCCTCCACGCGCGCATAGGACTCAACCCCTCTGCCTTGAGGCGCGTAGTGGTCATGGCCGAGTAGGCCGGGCGGCGAGCGCGTTGCTGCAGCTGCCCTGTGCCGATCGGCTCCATCTTTGCTTCCACCTCGGCTATCTCCAACGCAACTTCGGCAAACTCAAACCATGAACACTCCCCAGCGTTGGTCAGATGAAACAGGCCCGTGGCGCCATGTTCGATCAGTTCTTTCGTCTTCCTGGCCAAATCCAGCGTAAACGTCGGTGAAAGCACCTGGTCGGTCACCACGCGCAAGGCGCCCTCGGTCCGTGCTTTCTTGATCATGAGCTCGGGGAACGTCCAGCCTTTGCGACTGGTTGCCGTGCCATACAACCCCGCCGAACGCACCACGAGGTGCCGTTCGTTAGATTGCATCACGAGTTGCTCACCGGCTACTTTGGACGTACCGTATACGCTAAGAGGGTGAACATTGTCTCCCTCCTCGTAAGGATAGCTGCGCTCCCGGCCCTCGCCTCCGAAAACGTAGTCGGTCGAATAGAACGCCACGCCGCTCCCGATGTCGGCCGTGGCCCGGGCAACATTGAGCGCTCCCGTTGCGTTCACCGCGAACGTCGACGTGGGATCTTCCTCGCAGTCGTCCACCCGATGAAACGCGGCCGTGTTCAATACCCACTCCGGTTCTGCCGATCGTATTGCCGACGCAACACCCGCTTCGTCGGTGACATCCAGGTCTTCGTGGGCGAACCCTATTGCCTCATCCCCGAAAACCCGTAGAAGATCTTGACCGAGTTGGCCGGTCGAGCCGATAACGACGACTTTCAAAGGGCCCCTTCTTTGGCCATCGTCTCCTTGAGCCAGCGAATGTTGAAGAAGCGCGGGTCGTTCTCCGGTTCGCTTCCGAAGTCGCCTCGCTCCAAGGCGTCGTAGATCTCCAGAGCGGCTTGGGCTACCCCTCGCTCCGGCCGGAACCCCAATGCCTTCGTGACCTTGTCACCGTCGACATAGTAGCTCCGCTTGAACTCGCCTTTGCTCCGGTCACGTTTTACACGCGCCTCGACCCCGCGGTGTTCCTCGAGTATCTCCGTTATCCAGTGGGCGAGCTCCAGGACGCGGTAGTTCTTGTGCACCAGATTGAAAGCCTCGCCGCGGATTTTCCCGGTGGGCACGTGCAGCAGGTGGATGTAGGCGTCCACGGCGTCGCGGATGTGCAGAAACGGACGCCAAGCCTCGCCGCTGCCCCAAATCGGGATGAACTGGTTGCGCCAGACCTGCATGACGAACGCGTTAACCACCAGGTCGAAACGCATTCGGGGCGCGAGACCGAAGATGGTGGCCTTGCGCAGCATCGTTGGGCAGAAATGAGGGTATTGGTCGGCTATCTGGAGCAATTCGATCTCCGCAAGCCGCTTCGTCTTGCTGTAGTTGGCTGTTGGGGCAACCGGCAAATCCTCAGTCATCACTTCAATATTCACGTCTTCCGCTACGGACGGGGTGTAGTAGATTGAGCAACTGGAGGCGAACAGGAAGCGTATCTCACGCTGTTCTCGCTCAGCCTTTTCGGCGACGGCCCGGGCCAATAGTCGGGTTGCCTGCACGTTGCTTTCGTTATTGAGGTCCGGCGCGAAGTCAGCGGTCGGATCGTTCGACAGCCCGGACAGGTGGATGATTGCATCCACGTCCTTCAACAAGGACTCAAGGTCGCAATAACGAAGATCGGCCCGGACAATATCCAATCTATCGTGGGCATCCAAATAATCTCCGAACCAAAGCGGATCTACCACGCGAACCGTCTCTCCCAGGGCTAAGAGCTCCCTGACGAGCACGCTGCCGATATAACCAGCACCACCTGTTACCAGAATCATACCCGTGCCACCTTTAGATAGATTACCTTCGAAGCGGTTTGCTTTAGCTTGCTGAGCTCAAGAGCATGAGCGACATATTAGCTTCTAACCTATAGCTTTGCACGCTTCACTTCTTGGTCTAAGAGTTCATCCCTGTCTAACCGCGTAGGTATCAAAGCCGACGAGCCGTAGGGAAGTACTTTGGTTGCCGGCCTTCCTTTGAACACCTGGGCTCTTCGTGTGGTGCGGGATGCATGCGGACGTGCAGATGCCTCTGTACTTAAAGCACGCGTCATAAAGGTTGGGCCGGCGTACGGTAGCCGCAACCACCGATGAAGCCGTGAGCGTCGCTGGCGGTCGCGGCGTGCACTGCCACGCCCATCGCCTCTACGAGCGCCTCGCGGGTGCGGGCCACAGCCCCGCGCGCAGGCGGCCCTTGAGCTTGGCGAAGGCCCTCTCTATGGGGTTAAGGTTCGGCGAGTAGGGCGGCAGGTACAACAGCTCGCAGCCGCGGCCCTCGACGATTTTCTTGCGCAGGTCCTTGGAGTAGGCGTTCATGCACCTATAGTGCGTCGGGTCCAACCTTATTGCAAGCTGCTCTAGGAGAGAAGTATCTCGCTTCTGCAAAGAGCGAGGCAGGCCAATCCGCCATAGATCCCTGCCAATTGGTAAGCAAGCGTTCATACCTTCGAGCGTTGGAGCCTTCGGTGGCCCCCTCTTGACGCCGGCTCCGTATGTTGCTCCTTCTGATCTCGGGCGCAATTAACCGAGCCGCTATGGGTAGTGTTCCTCTAGCAGGGGGCGGGTTACCTCCTCGATAATGCGCGCCTGCTCCGGGGTCAGATCTTCTCGCCAACCCCCGGGCGTCGCCTTACGATATTTTTTCCCTTCCCCCTTCTGCTCCTCCGGAATGTTCTCCCAAGAGTGTTTCTCTACTACCTGCGTGAGCTCCTCTTCGTCCACAACGATTTCCAGGGTGGAATAGATGCGCCGCATGGTGGCCAAGGTGTTGGCCCTCAACTCTTCGTAGCGAACCAGCACCTTGCGCCCTTGATGGGCCTCGTAGGCTTGCTTGGTGTGCGCTATCCTCTTGAAGTAATCTTGGGCCCGACCTCTTACGAAGGCATCCAGGTTTTTCTCCGCAAGAGGCTTTGCCCCCCACTTCACCCTTTCTTCGTGTTTCCAGCCCCCCTTGCGCCTGGCGTCTAGGTTGGAGGACAGGACGTCTCGAGGATCCCGGATGAGCAGGATCATGCGGCTCTCCGGTAGCGCCTCCGACAGCAAGGGCGCCCCAAGAGAACCGTTGGGCTCCTTGACTACTAGGTATCTATCTGCGCCTGTCGCCTCCGGGAAGCGTCCTGTCGCTTCACTCAAGACGAAGGCTCTTATGGACCTTAGCCAGCTCTCCCTGTAAGCATCACCGAGGATGTAATGCTTACCCCCCCTACCTATTAGGTGTTTAGCCCGATGGTAGTAAAGATCGCCGAAGAGCGCGCCTACCAGAGGCTCGTTCCATACGGCGTGTTCTTCGAGTTCGCCCATCATTCGGGATAGCCAAGTGCTCCCCGTGCGTCCTGCTCCAAAGATCCAGATGATGTTCTCTGCCCTTATGCCTTGGGGGTTTTTGTCACCCTCCCCCAACTGCATTATCCGGACTTCCTGCCGGGAGATACGCTCCTTGACCATCGACAACTCTTTGACGAGTTGTTTTTTCTCTCGGGGTGCATCCCACAACTTCTTTAACTTTCCGAACACGATGGAAGCTTAGCCGCGTTGTCACATTATGGCAAGGGGTCGAAAGCACGGACAGGCCGAGCTCGGTATGTGGAAAGAGACAGCGATCGCGGCAACGACACGAATTTTGGCAAGTAAGGCACCCGAGAGCATGTTCGGAGGTCGCGCAGCGTCGTTCACGCTGCTTCGGTGAGACCTGACCACAACCCTGAGGCTCATTTGCTATCGCGGCACAGCTGTTTGCTTGCTAGCGAACAGACTACGATCTTCTGACCACTACGCTAGCATACTGATGATTTTGAAGCTGTGATCTGGAATCATGGTAGCGAGACCGACGACAAGCGGTCGACCATGTTGATTCCTTGTGGACAGTTTTGATAACCTGTTTTTGTGTGGCACGTACCAGGACTGGGAGATTCGGTGCACCTAGAAAAATTCTCGAAAACGCTCCTCTTTGCCTACCTCATCTTGCTCATTGGTTTCGCCGGAGGTTGCGGCGGGGGTGGTGGTCAGGAAAAGCAGCAAGACGGCAATTCCGGTGGTACGAAGGAACAGGGCAGCAAAGTCAAAGAGGACGCACCGCAGGATAAGATAGCGCTTGGTACGGTCAGGACCGTGGATAGTGAAGTTAGGATTATCCGGATGCGACCGAGCACCGATGAACAGAGTGAGCAGCCTGTACGCTTCAAGATCGGAGAAAATGCGAAGATCACGCTGGATGAGGAAAAGGCCGAACTGGCGGACATAGAAAAAGGTCAGCAAGCCCGGATCACGTACTTCGTCCGAAAAAAAACCGGCGTGGCGCGTGAGGTGGTGTTGTTCAGCGACGGGGGGGCGTCCTCCGAGGGTAGCGAGCAGACCGGTTGAAGACAGAGCATCCGGTGTGGTGCGGCAGGCCGGGATAGGCGCCGAAGGCGGAGTGGCCGAATCGTGCCAATGGGGTTGATGGCCCCCGGTCCGACTGCGTCCACATGAAAATCCTTGTGACAGGAGGCACAGGATTATTAGGTGGTGCGCTCTTGCCCGTGTTGCTCACGGCAGGATACGAGGTACGTTGCCTGGTCCGTGAAGGTAGCGCAGGCACCTCGCGCATTGACCGAGAGTGGATTGAACTCGTTCACGGGGATTCTGAAAACGTCGAAGACCTATACAGGGCTCTTTGCGGTATGGATGCGCTCGTGCACATCGCAGGCATCGAGTACACGCCGCAAGTCGTCGAGGCGACCCGACGTGCAAAGGTGGAGCGGCTGATAATGGTCGGCAGCACGAGCGCGCACTCGGCCCACGAGTTCCGTTCGGGCCCGAAGAAGAGGATGGAGGACGTCGTGAGGGGCAGCTGTCTCGACTGGACCATCGTGCGCCCGGCCATGATCTACGGCTCCGAATTAGACAAGAACATACACCGCCTCCTGCGCTTCCTGGACCGCTCCCCGGTCTTCCCGATCTTCGGCCCCGGCACGAACCTCTGGCAGCCCGTCTACCACGAGGACTGCGCCCGCGGCGTCTACGAGGCCCTCGTCCGCCCCGCCGCCGTGGGACGCACCTACGACCTGCCCGGCGTGGCGCCGTTGGCCTACCTGGACTTGGTGAAGACGGCCGCCCGCGCCCTCGGAAGGGAGCCCCGCCTCGTCCGGCTGCCGCTGGAGCCCATCCGCCGGGCCCTGCTCCTCGCAGAAACGCTCCGGCTCCCACTCCCCATCGAGAGCGAGCAGGTCCTGCGCCTGCGCGAGGACAAGGCCTACCCCCTCGCCGACGCCCGCCGGGACCTCGACTACGCCCCGCGTCCGTTCGAAGAAGGCGTGGCCCTGGAAGTTGCCCGTCTGCGCGAGATCGGGCTGGTGAAGCCTAAAACCCCGTAGTGCTACACTGATACCGTGCGCCACGAGAGGGAGCGGACATGGCGAATTTGACGATCACGGTGGACGAGGAGACGGTAAAGCGGGCGCGTATCCGGGCGCTTGAAGAAGGTACTTCGGTGAACGCGCTTTTGCGAGACTACCTGGAGGACTACGCGGGTGTCCGACGGGAACGGATAGAGGCGTGGCGCAAGATCCAGGATCTCGCCAGACATTCGGGCATGGGCAGTCGTGGCCAGAGGTTGCCCACACGGGAGGAGATCTATAACCGTCCGATCATGAGAAACCGGCCCGAGGGACCTTTGTAGAGGGGTAGCCATGACGCCGTTCTTCGACACCAACATCCTTGTCTATGCGGTTGATACGGACGAGACCGTAAAATCCGGTCCGGCGGGCGAGTTGGTAGAGACGCACCTGGTGCGGGGCAAAGGCGCGATCTCGGTGCAGGTCCTCCGGGAGTTTTACTCGGCATCCAGGAGACTGGGCAGTCCACTGTCAGAGCAACAGGCGCGGGAGATGGTCGACTACTTCGCGACCTTCAGGACGCTGTCCGAGGACGTTGGGATGGTGCTCGGCGCGGCCCGCCGCGCCGGGGAGCTATCCATCTCCTTCTGGGACGCCCTGATCATGGAGGCCGCCCTGAGGTCCGGTGCCGATCGGTTGTTCACCGAAGACCTTCAGCACGGGCAGGTCATAGAGGGGATGCGTGTCGAGAACCCGTTCTTGTAGGGGGATGGGGGAGAAATGACGGCGGCGACGGTCGTCGCCGGCGGCCTAGCGTTTCTCGTGGCCGGCGCGCTCGTGCCGATGCTCGTCAAGTTCGCCGTTGGGCGGAGCCTGCTCGACGTGCCGAACCTCCGCTCCTCGCACGAGGTCCCGACGCCCAGGCTCGGCGGCGTCGCCATCTTCGCCGGGACGCTGGTTGGGGTCGCGGTGCTGCGGCCGGAGGGGGCGTGGCCGCTCCTCGTGGCGGCGGCGCTCATCTGGGCCGTCGGCCTCACGGACGACCTCTCGAACCTCCACTTCAAGACCAAAGCCGCCACGCAGTTGCTCGTGGCGGGCGGGCTGCTGCTCCTCTACCCGCCGCCGGTGCTGTCAGGGTCTACGGGAATACTCTTTGTCTTTATGCTCGCGGTAGGGATATTGTGGATCTCCGCCCTCAGCAACGCCTTCAATTTTATGGATGGTATAGACGGCTTTACGGGCGGCGTCGCGATAGTGAACGCCCTCTTCCTCGTCCCGCTCGCGGGCGAGGCGGGCGGTTTCCTGCCCGCGCTCGTCGGGGCGACGGCGGGGTTCCTCGTCTGGAACATGAGCCCGGCCTCGATGTTCGTCGGCGACTCCGGCGCCTACTTTCTGGGCTTCGTCCTCGCGGCGGTCGCCCTCTACGCCCCGCTGCCGCCGGGTGAACCCTGGACGCCCCTTGGCTTCGTCGCGTGCGCCCTGGTCTTCCTCCCCTACCTCTTCGACACCGCCTTCACCCTCCTTCGCCGACTGCGGGGCGGGGCCGGCAAGAGCATCTTCCTCGCCCACCGCGAGCACGTCTACCAGCGCATAACCCCGACAGCTGATCTCCACCGTCGCACCAGCAACCTCTACTACGGCGCGAGCGTCGTCGCCGGCCTCGCCGCGCTCCTCGTGGCCGAGGGCGGCTTCTTTTTGCTGCCAGGGCTGCTCCTCGCCGTCGCGTTGTGCGCGGCGCTCGCGGCGCTGCCGAAGATGTTGAGATAGGTAGGTTCGAGGATCTAAGGAAAGCGGACGGTATCGTGGCCTCCAGCGGTCCACGATGCCGTCCGAAGAGGGCATCAGTGCAAGGGGCGGCGGCGGATGGCGGTGACAGGGCACGGGGTGCTCGAAGAACCTGAAACCTCGAACCCGGAGCCTGAAGCCTAAAGAATAGTCACACGCGCCAATAGAAGTTAAAATGCAATCCTATGTGGCTTATGCGGAGGGCGGGGGAGAGCGTTTTGGGCATCGTGGACCGGCTGCAGCTTGCCTTCCACGGTTCGCCGCCGGCGTTCCGGCGTGGGGCGGCGATGATGGTGGACGCGTTCATAGTCATCGAGTCGTTCGCCGTCGTGCTCATCGTCCGCGTCGCGGGGGACGTGGAGCCGCAGTTCTGGCAGTTATTCTGGCCGTTTGCGATATTCTCGGCGCTCGCGTTCGTCCTGCTCCTGAACGAGAGCGGGGTCTACAAGAGTATCCTCAGGTACACTGGCATCTATCAGGGCCTGCAGGTATTGAGCGCGACGGCCATCGCGGCTGGTGGGCTGTTCCTGGCGGTGTTCTGCGTGGGGCCGGCGGGGCTCGGGCTTACGCAGCAGAACCCCGTGCCGCTCTCCGTGCCGCTCATGGGCTCGGTGCTCGCCTACGTGCAGCTCGTCGCCGTACGGCTCTACCCGCGGGTCTTCTACGAGCTCTCCCTGCGCGAGGTCGGGCGGAGGACGCGGGTCGCCATTGTGGGCACGGGCGAGCCCGGGGTGGCGCTGGCCGGGCACATCTGGCGCACGGCGGCTACCGAGACGCAGGTCGTCGGCTTCGTCAGCGGGTCGCGGGCCGAGGTCGGCCGGCAGATAGAGGGCGCCTCGGTGCTAGGTACCGTCGAAGAACTCGAAGGTCTCATCTCCCAACATGGCATAGACCAGGTCATCATAGCGAGGCCGCAGGCAAACCGGGAGGAGATGGACTGGATCTGGCGCACCTCCACCCGCGCCTCGGCCACGGTCAAGGTGATGCCGGATCTCGGGGAGTTCCTCTCCGAGGGCACCATAAAGCTGCGCGAGCTCCAGATAGAGGATCTCCTGGGGCGCGAGCCTGTGGACATAGACCTCGACGCCCTCTCCGGCTACATAAACGGCAAGCGCGTGCTCGTGACCGGCGCCGCAGGCTCCATCGGCAGCGAGCTCTCCCGCCAGATCTCGCGCCTGGGGCCCGCCAAGCTGGTCCTGCTCGACCGAGACGAGAGCGGCCTCTACTACCTGAACACGGAGCTTCGCCGCGAGGACTTCTACGACGCCGAGGTGTTTGTCGGCGACGTTACCCATCCCGAGCGCGTGAGCTTCATCTTCGAGCGCTTCAGGCCGCAGCTCGTCTTCCACGCCGCCGCATACAAGCACGTTCCGATGATGGAGCTGCAGGCCACCGAGTGCATCACGAACAACGTCTTCGGCACCCTCAACGTCGCGCGGGCCGCAGGGGCCTACGGGGCGAGCAAGTTCGTCAACGTCTCCACGGACAAGGCCGTCCACCCGGTAAACGTCATGGGGGCGACTAAGCGCCTCTCCGAGATGGTCGTGAAGAACCTCTCTGGCGAGTACTCCGAGACCGTCTACGCCTCGGTCCGCTTCGGCAACGTGCTCGACAGCCGCGGCTCCGTGGTGCCGACCTTCCGCCAGCAGATAGAGGCCGGCGGACCCGTCACCGTCACGCACCCGGACATGATCCGGTACTTCATGACCATCCCAGAAGCGGTCTCCCTGATCCTGCAGGCAGGAGCGATGGCGGAGGGCTACGGCACCTACGTCCTCGAGATGGGCCGCCCCGTCGCCATCACGGACCTCGCCCGCAAGATGATCGAGATAATGGGCGCCGCCAACGTCCAGATAAAGTTCGTAGGCCTGCGCCCCGGGGAGAAGATGAAAGAAGAGCTCTTCGAGGAGGGCGAGGAGCGGGTCTCGACCGACCATCAGATGGTCTTCAAGCTCTCCACCGAGAACATGACCCCGCCAGACGGCGCCGACCTTACGGAGCTGCTGGACGGCATGATCTACCACGCCCGCAGCCAGGAGGCCGCCCGCTCCGTCGAGTTTCTCCGCCGCGCCGTCCCCAACTACTCCGCCGCCGACCTGCCCGAAGCCCGTGTCGACTACCCGCTCTAGAGCCGTCAGCTCTCAGCCCGCTTCGGGCCTCCGGCTCTCGCTCGTCAGCCATCGGCTTTTGGCCGCGCAGAATTTACGCGGTGCTTTTCATGTAACGTTTTTAGTACGGACGACTTGCTGAAAGCTGACCGCTGAGAGCGGAGGCGGAGCCGGCTGGGAGCTCCGAAGGAGGCGTGCTGACTAGCTTTGCTGCTGGCGGATGGCCCTGCGGCTCTTTACGCCCAGATACGTGAGATAGGCGCCGATCAGCAAAAAGACGCCTATGATCGGGAAGTGGAGCCAGGCTAGGTAAGGGTCGGACTGCAGGTCATTCGCGTACCAGGTATAGGCCCTCGTCGTCCAGGAGAAGAGCGTGATGATGCCGCACGCGAGGAGGAGGTTCGACGTGAGCCTGGAGAGCTTCATACTTCCTAAAAGTCTACCAGAGCGGGGACGCCCGAACTAGCAACACAAAGGCGCAAAGGTTATACTATCTGCCATAGTTAGGTGGAGTTTGTAACTATAATCGTTTCGTACAGAAAGCGTTCGGAGGGAAAGAGTTTTGGCTGAGCTACAGA
>LCrCPGB2_illDRAFT_1000039_pt1 | contig 12654 bp, 13 predicted proteins | sample LigCruGreenButte_FD_10705 | JGI IMG/M metagenome (IMG submission 10705)
CCCGCCGCTCGATCGGCAGCAGTGCCGGACAGCTCCCCGCTCCCTACCTCCTCGGCCGCGGCCATCGCCACGTTGACGAAGGAGTCCCGCGAAAAGGACTTGCTCGGGCCTCCTATGCTACCGCCACCACCCGGTAGCAGAGAGAGCGAAAACAGTGCGTACGTTGCGAGGCCCGCGGCGGCAGCGCGGAACCAGGGGATCTTTATAGCCCGCGCGTCGGCAGTCTCGGGCCAACCACGGTACCGGCCAACGAGGCGCACTATCAGCCACGGCCCCAATACCGCGTAAGCAAGAATGGCCAGAATCAGAATCAGGAGGCCCGGGGAGACCTCGCTCGCTACGATGTCTCCCAACCCCTCGCTGGAAGAGNCCGAGAACAGGATGAAGTCNAGATCTAGCATCGAACCGGTAACCTTGAAGTACTGGTACGCGCTCATGGTGACCAGCGCGACGAACATCGTCGCCGCGTGGAAGAGGAAGACGACGAAGGGGCGATATGGTCTCCCTCTCGCCACCGCGAACAGGAAAATCCAGAGCAGCGCGTACCCCAGGTTGAAAAGCAGATCCGACCTCATCAGCCCAACGCTCTCCGCGAGCCCCAGGTCTTTGGGCCATGAGACTATGAGAAAGCCCTTCAACGCCAGCTCGTAAAGGGCAAAAGGTAAGAGGAGGCCGAGAAGGTACACCCACTCACGGCGGTTTAAAAGAGGGCGAGAAACCCCTCNCATCCTCGCACTGGCGTTCTGTGGCAGCACAACGCGAGGAGTTTACAGATCTTTTACAGACGTTTCAGAAGTTCGTGTGCAGTCAAGAGCCTACCGGCTACGGATGCTACAGCTCTTACCGGTTCAGCGCTCTAATCGGGGTGCCTCTGGCCTCTCATCCCACCACGAAATTCACCAGCCGGCCCGGCACGTAGATGCTTTTGCGGATCTGGCGCCCCTCGACGTGGGGCCGTACCTTGGGGCTGCTGAGCGCGAGTTCTTTGGCCATGTCTTCAGAGACATCCGCGGGTGCCTCGATACGGTCGCGGAGCTTGCCGTTGACCTGGACCACCAGCGTGATCTCCTCTACCCTGATCGCGCCTTCATCCCAGGAGGGCCACGCCTGGTTGTGCACCGAGTACGGCCCGCCCAGGTTCGCCCACATCTGCTCGGCGTGGTGCGGCGCGAACGGCGCAAGACAGAGCACGAACGTACGCAAGGCATCGCGCCATTCCTCCTCGCCCACCCTGCCCCGCACCCCGAGCAGGTACCGCGCCTGCTCCATGAGCGCGGCGATCGCCGTGTTAAAGCGGAACGCCTCCAGGTCCTCGGTCACCTTCTTGGTGGTCTGGTTGACCCTCCGATCGAGCTCGGACGGGTCGGCCTCGCCTCCCGCGCCGTCGGCTTCGGCCGTGAGCGAGAGGGCGCGTCTCAAGAAACGCGAGATGCCCTCTATGCCGCGGCTGTCCCAAGGGCCACCCTCGCTCCAAGGACCGATGAACATCAGGAAGCAGCGCAGGGCGTCGGAGCCGTAGCGGTCCACGAATTCCTGAGGGTTCACCACGTTGCCCCGGCTCTTGCTCATCTTCTCCGAGTCCTCGCCGAGAATGATGCCCTGGTTGAAGAGCCGGACCATCGGCTCGTCGAAGTCGACCATTCCGAGGTCACGCATCACCTTGGTCCAGAACCGGGTGTATAGCAGGTGCATGGTCGCGTGCTCTATACCGCCCGTGTACTGGTCCACCGGGAGCCAATTCTCTCCCTCCACCGGGTCGAACGGCCCCTCGTCGTAGTGCGGGGAGAGGTATCGGTACTGGTACCACGACGAGTCCACAAACGTGTCCATCGTGTCCGTCTCGCGGGTGGCGGGACCGCCGCACCGCGGGCACGTCGTGTTGTAGAAGTTTGGGTCGCGCTTTAGCGGCGATTCACCGGTCGGGGTGAACTCCGCGTCCTCGGGCAGGAGAACCGGCAGGTCCTCCTCCGGTACGGCTACTATGCCGTCCCGCTGACAGTAGACGATCGGTATCGGGGTGCCCCAGTAGCGTTGGCGCGAGATGAGCCAGTCCCTCAGGCGGTACGTGACCGCCGCCCGGCCCACGCCACGCTCCTCGAGCCAGTCCGTTACGGCCTTTTTGCCTTCGACGTTGGGGAGGCCGTCGAACCCTTCGGAGTTGACCATCTGACCTTCGCCGGCGTAAGCCTCTTCGAGCGCCTCACCATTCCGGTCTGGCGGGGCGACGACTGTTCGGATCGTTATCCCGTACTTTCTGGCGAACTCGAAGTCACGCTCGTCGTGGGCGGGGACGGCCATGATTGCGCCGGTGCCGTAACCGAGCAGGACGTAATCGGCAGCGTAGATCGGGATCTCCTCCCCGTTCGCCGGGTTGATCGCATACGCCCCGGTGAAGACACCGGTCTTCTCGCGCGTCGCGTCCGTACGGTCTATCTCGGACATCCGGCCCGCCCTCTCGATGTAGGCGCGCACCTCGTCGGCTTGCCCCGGCGTGGTGATCCTCTCGATCGCCGGGTGCTCGGGCGCCACCACGAAGAACGTCGCCCCGAACAACGTGTCGGGCCGCGTCGTAAAGACCTCGATAGGCCCATATCCGGGTACGTCGAACCCTATTTCGGCGCCTTCGGATCGGCCTATCCAGTTCCGCTGCAGCGTTTTGACCCGCTCGGGCCAGTCTACCCCCGAGAAGTTCAGGAGCTCGTCGGCGTAGTCGGTGATCTTGAAGAACCACTGCGCGAGGTTCTTTTTTATTACCGGCGTCCCGCACCTTTCGCAACGACGGTCTGGCCCTACCACCTGCTCCCGGGCGAGCGTGGTACGGTCCTTGGGGCACCAGTCGACCGGTGCCTCTTTGCGGTAGGCGAGGCCGTTCTCGAGAAACTTTAGGAAGAAACACTGGTTCCAGCGGTAGTACTCGGGCAGGCAGGTGACTACCTCGTGGTCAAAGTCGAACATAGCCCCCATCGACTCGAGCTGGCTGCGCATGTTCTGTATGTTGGACATGGTCCACTTGTACGGGTGGATCTCACGGTTTATGGCCGCGTTCTCTGCCGGGAGCCCGAAGGCGTCGAAGCCTATGGGGAAGAAGACCCGGCGGCCTTGCATGCGCATATAGCGAGCACGGGTGTCGGAGGGGGTCATCGCGTACCAGTGCCCGACGTGCAGGTCCCCACTCGGGTACGGGAGCATCGTGAGCGCGTAGTGCTTCGGCTTCGAAGGATTTTCGTCGGTCTTGTACAGGCCACTCTCGGCCCACCGCTCCTGCCAGCGGCGTTCTATCGTCTCCGGGTTGTACTCTTTCTTCGTGGTTGCCTCGCTCACGGCGACTCCTTCGGATGAAAGCTTTGCACAGTTCTATAGGTCAGGAGACAGCGCGCAGGACTTATAGTCGGGGACCCGAGTTCCAGCCTTCGAAGTCTATAGTACGCATGCTCCTAATATAGCACCAGGGTAGCTGTTTAGGAAAGTGCCCGCCTGAGCGAGCAACGCCACGAGCGTGGCGCCGGTCACGCCAGGGTCGAGACCAGAGAAGCGGCGACTAGGGTACACAGGACGTTGGTAAGCTCGTTGCCGAGGCGCGGCGCGAGCGCCCCAAGGAGGCTATCTGCCAAGGTGCCGAGAAAGGCTGCGCCCGCGACCAGGAGCGTGACCCCCGGTCCCCCCAAGAGTCCGAGCCACAGGCCTAGAAGTGCGGTGAGTCCTGCGGCGACGAGCCCGGCGAACGTGCCTGGCATGGAGATCGCGCCGTCCGTGCCCGGCGGCACCTTTCGTAGGGTGGTGATGAGGCGTGGGGTGCGACGGGCAAGCTGGCCAACCTCGGATTCCGCGGTATCCGCGAAGGCCGCGCCCAGAGAGGCTACAAAGGCGGCGCTGAAGACCTCCGAGGAGAAAGGGACGACCAGGAGAGCGCACAGGACGGCGATGCCGCAGTTGGCGAGCGCATTCCTGGCGCCGCGACGCCCATGGTATGGTTGCGCGATCCCACGACGCTCTTTGCTCCGGTAGCCGAGGCGGGTGAGAGCAGAGCCGCCTACGACGAAGAGCGCCAGGACTGCAAACCCTTGAGGCCCGAGACAAACGTAGATTATGACCCCCACCACGAAGCCACCCAAAGCTCCGCCCCAACTCACCATCCCCAGGGCACAGGCGAGCCCGGCAAAGACCCCCGTAACCAGCAAGGCGACGATCAGGCTACCGGACTCCGTCACCATACGCCGTCTCTGCTCCGTCCCACACAGCCGGACATGTTATCAGCGCTCGGCCAAGAGACAGAACGTAAAGCGCGCCGACGAGCCCGATACTCATGGCGCGACAAACCTAGCTCCTACTCGTCCAGAAGCGGTGAGAGGCGTTCGAGAATCCGCTTCGCGTAAGACTCGCACTCCTTCGGAAGGGCGTGCAGAAGGGCGGGCTCGACGAGCCCAACCCTGACGCCTCCTCTGGTGAGCCGCTCGACACCCTGGTAAAGGAGCGAACCAGCCAGCGGGCTCGGACGATCCGGGACCGCGACGACCACGCCATAGAGATGGGAGGACCCCGGGTAGCCGACCGGGTGGACGACGTCAACGGCGTCGGGTCGATCCTGGCCAATGGCGAAGATGTGCACCCGCGGCCCTTCGAGCATCTCAGGGCTCCTCGAGGACCGCAGACTCTTAAAGCGGGCGGTAGTCTTCGTGTATCCTGCGCCCAGAGCCGTTACGGAGAGGCCGGACCAGATCCTCTCGGCCACCCCTCGCGCGAGCGGGCTCTCGTAGTCCACGAATATTCCTACCGTCGGTCCCAACACCGCGGATGGTAGCAGAGCTACGTGAAGTCGATAGCGCTACTACGTAGTACCGGCCTCCCCCCTCTCGCGCTTCTCTAACCGACGGACGAAGACCTCTATCTCCTTTACGGTCTGTAGATCTCCGTTCTTATGCGCCACCTCGCGCCCCTCGATGAACACCCGGCGGGCCTCGACGTCCTCGCCGAGCTCGTTGAGCGTCCGACCAAGCGCCCGGTACGCTACCGAGTAGTCCGGCTTGTTCCTAACCGCCCGGCTCAGGTACTCTCTGGCCTCGGAATAGTTCTGTTCTTTGAACAGTTCGTTACCCAAGGAGTACAGAACCATGGGATTTTCCGGGTCTCTCTCGAGCAGCTTGCGAAACATATCGGCTCGCGAATTCTCCATCCTTACGCCCCCGAGTTTCGGTCTTTGATCTGCAGCCTTTTTAGCACGGGCAGCGAGGATCTGATAGATTCGCCGCGCGAAGTTCAGCCCCCAGATCTCTGGAAAGGCAGCCTATGGAGACGGAGCGACTCCTGCAGGAGCTCGCCTGCGGTCGTGCCTTGGAACCGTTCCGCGCCCTGGTGGAGCCGCTTGTGGTGTACGACCGGGAGCGCCGGAGCGACCTCGTGAAGACCCTCAAGGTGTATTTCGATGCTGGGACTAATGCGAGCGAGGCTGCGGATCGGCTCTTTCTGCACCGCAACAGCATGCTCTACCGACTCGCGCGCGTGGAGAAGCTTACCGGTTTAGACTTGAAGGACCCCCGGGCAAGGTTGGCCCTGCAGCTCGGGCTGTTGAACGTTAGCGCAAGAGGAAGGAGTACGGAAGATGCAACTGAGCACCCGTAATCGGCTCCCGGGCACGGTCACCGAGGTGGTAAAAGGAGAAGCAGCGGCCAAGGTGACCTTGCAGGTCGGGGACAACCATATGGTCGCCCTCATCACCCGCGAGAGCGCCGACGAGCTCGGCCTCGAGTCCGGCAAGCAGGTCACCGCCCTCGTCAAAGCCACCGACGTCATGGTCCTCACGGACGAGGGTGGGGTTGCCTAATGGCTGCCGGCCGGGACATGCCGGTGGTCCGGTACTTTGCGGTCAGCTAATCCTGGCCGGCACGCTCTTCCGCCCTCCCGGTGAAGAACCGGGCGGCCAGGATGACGGCGAACGAGAAGCCAAGGACCATTACCGAGAGTGCCACCGCCGCGTCGAAGTCTCTCTCGAGGGTTCCGTAAATGGCCAGCGGCATGGTCTGAGTGACACCCTGGAAGCTACCCGCGAAGATGATGGTCCCCCCGAACTCGCCCAGGGCGCGGGCCCACGCGGTCACGGCTCCCGCCACCAGCGCCGGATATACCAACGGAAGCGTGATCTTGGTGAACACCGCGACACGGCTCGCGCCGTCCACCTTAGCCGCCTCCTCCACGTCGCGATCTATGCCGGCAAACCCGACGGCGGCCTGGCGTACATAGAAGTGTGCGGCAACGAAAAGCTCGGCCATTACGACGGCCGCCGTGGTGAAGCTTAGCTCTATCCCCAAGACACGTAGGTGTTCGCCGAGGAGTCCCATCCTACCGAACGCGAGCAGGAGCGCTATGCCCGCGGCGCTGGGGGGCAAGACCGCCGGGAGGTCCACCAGGGTGTTGACCAGCCGCTTTCCCGGGAACTGCGCGCGGGCCAGCAGAAAGGCTGCTGGGGTGCCGACGATGAAGATGATAGCCATGGTGACCGCCGTGGTCTTGGCGCTCAATAGCAACGCGTCCAACGCGATCTGGGACGCCATTGCCCGCCAAGCCCCTTCGTTTACCGTCCAGATCACTAGGCTCAGCAATGGCAGGCAGATGAACCCCGCGAGCAGGGCCAGAGCGCTCACAGCGAGGCCGGACGCGAGCCTGTCCCCCCTGCCGAACCAGCCCGGTCGTCTCCTTTTCAACTATAACCCACCGGTTCGAAGTTGTAGTTCTCTAGCACGCGCTGCCCCTCCTCGCTCAGCACCAGGCCCACCCACGCCCGCGCCAGCTCGGGGTTTTGGGACTCCTCTATCGTGGCTATGGGGTACGTCGCTAGCACGTTAAGCCCCTCGGGTATCTCTACGACTTGAACCCGACCTCGTATGTCCTGGGTAACGTCGCTCTTGTAGACGAAGGTGGCATCGGCCTCGCCCAGAGCGACCCTGTTGGCCGCAGCACGTACGTTGGCCTCCCGGGAAACCACCTTGTCGCGGACCCTCTGAGCGAATCCTTCCCCATACTCGCCATTTGCGTTGTCCAAAACCTCTTCTGCGTACCGAGCGATGGGCACCGCCTCCTCAGCGAGCACCATCTGAGCGTCGGCCTCTGCAAGGTCTCTAAACTCCGCGATCCCACCCAGGTCAGCGGCGGGCACAATTATTACCGGGCGGTTTCTCGCGAAGATCTCCGGCTCCGCTACGAGACCCTCCTCTAGAGCGGTATCCATCTTCGCCTCGTCCGCCGAAGCGAAGACGTCTGCGGGCGCCCCTTGCTGGATCTGGGCGAGCAGCTCCGAGCTTCCGGCGAAGCTCGGGCTCACGTCGATACCTGTATTCTGCTCCTCGAACATACCCTCGAGCTCTACAAAGGCGTCGGTGAGCGAAGATGCAGCGAACACGGTCAGCATAGAACTCTCCGATTGCTGTCCCCCACTGCCACCCGAACTCCCGCTGCACGCCGCGAGGCTCCCTACCGTGAGACATGTTAGAAACAGACACGAGACACGGCCGTAGAACGAACGCGGACGATCCTCCATCACCACAGCCTCTCTAGCCGTTTAAGGTCGGCGCCTTATACTAGGAAAGAATCGGCGTCCGTTCTTCGGGCAAGGTGCACAAAGATCGGCTCGGACTTCCGGTCCGGCCTGCTACGAGGTCTCCGTTGGCTGGCTTTCAACGAGGTTATTGATGGCCGGCTGCAGGGTCAATCTTCCACCTCGTCACCGCTTGCCTGCCGCTTGTGGGATTCCGCAATTCCTAGGACCTCACGAACGTACCACCCGGTGCGGTTGTAGGTGTAGAGTGCAGCATACCAGTCCTCAGGCGCGCCGCCGGCCACGAGGTAGGAAGCGGCTCCCGGTATAGCATCCTCGGGATCCATTATGTTCGCCTCGCCGTCCCCGTTGCCGTCAACACCATATTGAGCCCAAGTAGAAGGCAGAAACTGCATCGGACCCATCGCCCCGGCGCTGGAGGGACCCATGTTCTGTCCGTGATCCGACTCGACCTTACCAACGGCCGCGAGGACGTACCAATCTTCGGCAAAACGGTACCGCTTCGCGGCCGCCTTGTAGATCTGCACGTACCTCTCGTAGGGCATCTCCTCTACCGGAACCGCGACGATGTCTTCCTGCGCTATCTGGAGCTCCTGCTCGGGTGACGCGGGTCCGCCACTGCCGCTTGCCGGCGGCCGCGCGAATTCCCCAGCCTCCTCCGCGGCCTTCAGCTGGGCGATCCGCTTTTCTATCTGGTTCTTCTCCGGACTCGACGTGCCAAAGGTGACCTCGACCTTCGCCTCGCGCCCACGCGATTCCTTCGCCCGTTCTCGTTGCTCTTCGAGCAATTTCTTGTAGCGAGCCTTCTTCTGGCGGAGCTGCCGGCTGGTGTTCTCTAACGCCTGCCGGGAGTCTTTGTGAAACTCCAGGCTGCCGCGTTCCCTGAACAGTACCCAGGCCATTGATCCATCGAGCACCTTGTTGAGGCGCGCGCTATCGCCGTCAAGCAGGCCGTCGAGGACGATCGAGGCACCGGTGAGGTCTTCCCCCTTGTACGCGGCCCGAACCCTCTCCTCGAAGCGGGCCTGCGCGTCCGACGCAGCCTCTCGCTGGCCTTCTAGATCCTTGGCCAGCTTCCGGGTCTTTTGGTCCAGCTCTCGGATTCGCGAGGCGGCGATCTCGGCTTGATCTCGCGACTCTTTCAACTGCGAATCAACCTCGGTTAGCTTTCCCACCTCCCCTTTGGACGGCGCGCCCTGCGGCTCCGCAGACTGGCGCGCAGCCGACCGTTCCACCTTTTGGTCCCCCGGTGCTTTTACGCTTTCGGCCGTAGCAGCGCTAGACAAGAAGAGGGCCGTTATCGAAGCCCCCAGTAGGCCCACTAACTTTATGCCTCCGGCGTAAAAATGTCCCCCTCGCGCGCAACGTGATAGTACTGGCAGCCCCGGTGGTTCACAGAACCTACAGCATCTTCTCACGTAAGCGCGTGCAAGGACAATCGTCTGCTAAAAACGTTTCGCTGTAATAATACCAAAACGCCTATATATAGTAGCGTTTGGAGTTAGCAGCACAACTTATTCCTACTCTTCCGGGTCGGGCGCGTTCCCGTCGTTGTTGAGCTTGCCCTCATTGTTCGCGGTAAGCAGGGCCACCAATGCCTCCAACTCCTCCTTTTGGCGAAAGCGTATCTCAAGCCTTCCCCCTCTGGGCGACGCCCGTACCCGGGTCGGCAAAGTCAGCGCCTTTTGTATCTGCCTCGCAGCCTCTGCGTAATCGTCGGAAGGTTGGGGCTCTTCCTGAGGTTTCTCTGTTGGCTTCTGGAATTCCTTTGGTTCTATGAGTTGCTCGCGAACCAGGTCTTCGGTCCGACGAACGGACAGTTTCTCCGCCTGCACCATTGTGGCCACGCGCAGCATATGCTCCTCCCTCTCCAACCCGAGCAGAGCGCGGGCGTGTCCCTCGGAGAGCTTCTCTGCTAGGACCATCGTGCGTATAGAATCAGGGAGCCGGGTCAGGCGCAGCGTGTTGGTCACCGCCGCCCGGCTCTTTCCCAGGCGAGCGGCAAGCTGATCCTTGGTGAGCCCGAAGCTATCCATGAGGGCCTGGTACGCCGCTGCAGTCTCCAACGGATTGAGGTCTTCCCTCTGCAAGTTCTCGACGAGCGCCATCTCCATCGACTCGCCTTCGCCGGCGTGCCGGATTAGGACCGGCACACGGTCTAGGCCCGCCTCTTTGGCTGCCCGGAGCCTGCGTTCCCCTGCTATTAGCTCGAAACCAGCTTCGGTAGTCCGGATGACGAGTGGTTGCAGTATACCTACCTCTTGTATGGAGGCCGCTAACTCTTTGATGCTCGTCTCCGAAAAGTTGCGGCGCGGTTGGTGTGCGTTCGGCCGGATCGCCGATACCGGAACCTCGTCGAACCTCAATCCCCCGACGCTGTCTCCCGCGGATATGAGCGCGGAGAGACCCCTCCCGAGCCCGCGCCTACCCACGGGCAAGTACCTCCTCGGCCACGGAGGCGTAAGCCTCTGCCCCCGTGCTCTTCGGGGCGTACAGAGCGACGGGCAGGCCGAAACTCGGTGCCTCGCTGAGTCGTACGTTGCGGGGTATGATGGTGTGAAATACCTGCTCCCCGAAGAACGTCCTCACCTCGTTTACTACCTGATGGGCTAGGTTCGTACGGGCGTCGAACATGGTAAGTAGCACCCCACCTATCTTCAGCCGCGGGTTGAGCTCTTCCCGGACCATACGAATACTCCTCATTAGCTGGGTGAGCCCCTCTAGGGCGTAGTACTCGCACTGCATCGGAATAAGGACTTCGTCTGCCGCGGTCAGCGCGTTTAGTGTGAGAAGATCCAGCGAAGGCGGGCAGTCGACGAGCACGCGGTCATAAGCGTGTGGCGCTAGCTTGTCTAATGCACGCTTTAGCTTGAATTCGCGAGCTAGGGTCGAGACGAGTTCTACCTCCGCCCCAACGAGGTTGATGGTGGCGGGTGCCACATTCAGGCCACCGACCTCAGTCTCAACAGCTACCCGCTCCAGAGGCGCGCCTTCTAGCAGAACGTCATACATACAGCCGTTGGCGCCGGCCGAAACGCCAAGACCACTGGTCGCGTTGCCTTGAGGGTCCATGTCCACTATAAGGACTTTCTCCCCCAGCCCAGCGAGATAAGCGGCGAGGTTGATCGCGGTGGTACTCTTCCCCACCCCGCCCTTTTGATTCACTATGGCAACCACGGTAGCCACCGGCGAAATCTTAGCACGCATCGGTCGAGCCTTTCTCCTCAGCGGTAGCGAAGTCTAGCAGCGCACCAAGGGGGTGTGGGACTTTTCGCCGAACTACTAGACCTGGGGTAGAACGACAAGAACAAGAATGAGGGAGGCAATCATCCGTTGAGAACTATGCTCCCAAGGGTCGCTTTTTTGGGAGTCCTACCCTGCGGGGAAACGTGGCGGGAGTCGTGCTGACCTTGTCGAATACGAGCAGCCGCCGTTCTTTTTGAGTAAGTTCGGAACGATAATATACCCTTGGTGTCTCGCTCAATTCCGCTCCGAGTTCGCGAGCAGCGGCCACCCCTTGCGACAACTCGTCCTCCTGCAGACGGCCCTTCATGGCGAGAACTTTGCCTCCCGTTCGCACGAGTGGTGCGCAATATTCAAGTACAACCGGCAACGCAGCCAACGCCCGTGCGGTCGAAGAGTCAAAGTGTTCTCTATACCTCGCCTCTCTCCCGGCACTCTCGGCTCGCGCGTGGTTAACCGTCAAGTTCGTCAGGTTGAGTCTCTGCTTTACATACTGCAGAAAGCGCACCTTTTTCTCTGTCGCCTCTAATAGAGTAACGCGTAGATGAGGACAGGCGATGCTGAGCGGTATTCCGGGCAAGCCAGCCCCCGCGCCTACATCTATGAGGGAACCGCCCGACTGCAAGCCCGCAAGTGTTAGGCAACTCAGGGAGTCGAGTAAGTGTTCCAGTATGATCAAGTCTCGGTTCCTAGTTCCAATTACGTTGGCCAGTTTGTAGGCGACGAGTTCGTCGGCATATGCGCTAAGGAGGCTTAGCTGAGAAGCATCCAGCTCTACTCCCCAGTCCTCGCATTGGGTTCGAAGCTGCTCTAGGGCTTTTGACATCTGCAGCGTTTCACGTGAAACATACTTACGACCATTCAACGAGGCAGTGTTGACAAACGTATGTCTGTACAAACATTTGTCGCACCAAACGTTTCACGTGAAACAGGAGGACTAGTGAATCGGGTTTACGATGACTTTTCTGGCATCGTCCTTACCCTCGCTAGAGGTGGTTACCTTTGGATTCTCTTTGAGATACAGGTGGACGACCCGGCGTTCTGCAGCAGGCATCGGGGGGAGGCTAAGTGGGCGCCGCTCGCGCACGGCACGGCGAGCGGTGCGATGTGCCATACCCTGGATAGCTTCTATACGGCGATGCCTGTAGCCCTCAGAGTCTACGACTATTCGCTTTGAAAACGGGCGGTTCTTGTAGACAGCGACGTTCAGCAAGTACTGAATGGCGTCGATTGTCTCGCCCTTCTGACCGATTAAGAGACCAGTCTCGCTGGTAGCTACGTCTACGGCGATGATGTCTCCCGAGTCATATGCGTCGATAGTGGCGTCGAGTCCCATAGCGTCGACTAGGGCCGTGGCTAACTCATCCACAGCTAGAATAAGCTCCTCTGGCGCTTCTTCCGCAATTGTCTTGTCGTCTTCCTCACCGACCTGCGGAAGCTCCACAGCTTCTCGCGGCTCCCCTTCGACCTGCGGCTCGGCCCCTCTCTCGCCTTCGTACTGGGCCGGACGATCCTCCTCACCGACAGACAACGGAACATCGGCTTGCGTTACACTATTTTCGACCACTATGCGGGCATCTCTCGCGCCTATACCCAAGAAGCCTGCGCTCCCCTGATCGAGGACCTCAAAATGGAGCAGATCTCCAGGGACGCCAAGGGCCTGGGAAGCTTTCTCCACCGCTTCTTCGACTGTTGCAGCGTAAAACTCCCGATTGTTGCTCATTTCTTCTTTTTCCTTCTACGCTTCCTCCTGGCCGATCTGGCCTCCTGCGAACCGCCGTTGCCTTGTGCTGCCACCGCTCCACCTTCAGCCGAAGGGCCTTTGGCTCGTTGGCCGCCTGCGGCCGTTTTGGGTTTGTCTGCCG
>LCrCPGB2_illDRAFT_1000040_pt1 | contig 12634 bp, 9 predicted proteins | sample LigCruGreenButte_FD_10705 | JGI IMG/M metagenome (IMG submission 10705)
TGTTTCTTTTTCGAGATAGTATTTAGTCCGTGATGAGCCACCGTCTAAAATGAGTTCTGGCACTGTGACGGTTTTGGGTTTTTTGGCGGCGGTGGTGGGGGTTGTGGTGTCGGGTGCGATAGCGGTTGCGATGGGTGCGGTGTTGCCGTTGGTGGTGTTTTGAGCGGTTTCGAGTTTCATAAAATTCTCCTGAGTGTATACACTCTGTGATTTTGGGGTTGACGTTGAAGTGTTGACGTGCGACTTAATCGAGCGGTTTTAGGTCTATTGTCAGGATTGAATTTGTGGCGGTTTGCGATGGTCAATCTATTAGGATTTGGTTTGTCAATCCGGCTGATTCCGGCTGATTCCGGCTAGCCGGATGAACCCTACTATGTCCAAAACCGGATGAAAAACCGGATAAAACCGGATGGTTGAAACACTCACTTTGTAAGGATTATTATTGATGAGTTCCGGCTGGTATCCGGCTGTCATCCGGCTAGCCGGAATTAGCCGGATGACATAAACCATTTGAAATCTGGTAAGGTTTGTAGGGGTGTTAATTAATATAAACTGTGACGGGTTTATTATTAATTAATCATCTCTGCAAAAATTCTCAGTGTATACACTCTGTGAATTCAAACCCGCAGTCAAGGTTTTTGCACTTCCACCGCTGCTGTGGCGGTGTCACTGTTTTCAAAAACCCATTCTTTTTGCTATCGCTAGAACATTGTGGACAGTGGGGGTTTTTCTTGCGAACTGTCACACTAGGGGCGGTCGGTGCGGTCGGTTCATCAGTGTCGATCGCCTCGGTCGGAGCGGTTGCCTCGGTCGGTTGGATGATGTCGCTCCACACATACTCCCCAAACTCAGGCAGCAGCATGAAATACCCTTTCTTGTTTGGTTCCAACACGAGAGCGAAACGGTAAGCACTGGGGTCAGTATGGTCAAGCCCCGCCTCTTCATTTTTGGCGGCACAGTATTCTGTCAGTGCGTCGCCAGTCTTCATCAACCCTGCTTTTTCAGCCTCGCTCAAGTGTGAATTAGCCACAGCGTCGCGGTAGTTGTCACCGATATGCAGGCAGATAAAATTGTTCATGTCGGAGCGGTCAAAGTGTTTTAAACCCCGCACGTTAGCATTCTGTCCTGTGATAACTAACCCTGAGTTTTTGTGGCTTGATTGTTTGAGGACTGCTTTGAGGTCGCTAGCTGACTTAGGGTTTTCGTCTAGGGTTGTGTCGATTTCATCAAACCAGGCAAGGTAGAGCGCATCACTAGGCATTGATTGCATCCGTGATTGATAATCTTTCAAACCTTGCACAGAATCAGCGTGAGAGCGTCCTGTTGCGGGTATCGAGCGGTGATTCTTAATCGAGTCAAACATCGGGTCATAAAAGTCACAAGTGCCAGCGGTTTGAGAGAGCATCGCACAGATTAAATTCTCAGCAGTCGGTGATTTTCCGCTCTCGCTACCACCTGTAATTCTCACCCGTCTCCAATTTTTTACAGTTGATAGAAATTTGTCAGCAGTCTTGACCCCGCGAGGCAATTCATTTTTTTTAGTCTTTAAAGTCGGACGGTGAACGACTGTTAGACAAAGCTGTGAGAATTGACGGTTAAACTCCCATTTAACAGCAGTTCCGTGCAGCGCGTTACAGAATGCAGCAGTCTGTTCAAGACTATTATCAGCACTGATTTCTGATTCCACTAGACCGGGGTTGCGACGGATTGAATAAATCACTTTTAACCCTGTGTCTGTTTCTTCCCAGTGCAGCGCATCTAGTAAAAACTGGTAACGTTTGTAGTAGTAAGCACTGACTGAGTTAGCCATATTTGCAAAGGATGAAGCGCCGGAAAACTCGAAAGGTTTTTTGGTTTCTTCAAGTTCGGTGAGTGCATTTTGCAGTTGATATTGAGTGACTTCTAATTGCTGTAATGCTTCTTTTGCGGGTTCAAGTGCAGCATCAAGACGGCTTGAATAGAGATTGCTACTATCATTAATCAACTCAGTAAACTCCTGTGCTGTTGAATCAAGTCTGAACTGATAAGACTCAACATATTTCTGAAAGTCTGGATAGGGTACAGCGTCCTTTGTGATTCCTAACAGATAGGTAATGACTACTGATTGCGCTTTACATCTTAATTCGATGTACTGGGTAATCATTAATTTTTGTAAGTCTAAACCCTCATCTATCACATCATCAAATGTGTTGAGTGTTTTGAAATCGCTGATTTTATCTAAAAACCGCGCTTTCATAGCTTCAAGTTCGAGATTAATTGCAGTCAATTGTGGTTCACATTCTGCATAGTTTCTGAAAAGTGCTGCGATGTGACATTCACATTTGATTCTAGCTATCCGGTGACACTCTTCAACTAAATCGTGTGCGGTTTCTTTGTTGAAAAATCTTGCTTCTTTAAGTGCTTGCTGGCAAGTAGCTAGCTCTGCCTGCTGTTCACTACGTTCTAATTGCAGTGCTTCTATTTCTTCAATTAAAGCAGTAATTTTATCGTTGATAGTCACATTTTCTTTTTCCAATTTTTGAATGTTATCAGTGTATTCTGTTTCTAGTCTTTCCGCTTCATCTAACACATCTCGCATTGAGTGTCGGGTAGTGACAAAGCTTACAATTGATGCGCTCATTAGGTAGCTTGCAAAAGATTTAAACGGTTTAAATTGCTTGATGGGTACAAACAAAACAATGGCAGAACCGAGGGCTAACACTAAAGTGATGATTTGATATTTGATGCTGATGCGATTGTATTTGCTAGACATTATATTAAATAGGGTAAGGGTTGATTAGTGGTAGATGCGCCGTCGGTATTTCTATTAGTTGGAGATAGTATCTGCTGCTAACTTTTGCAATATCATTTGAGTTCTCTGTTGCACCGATTGAATGTCAGCATCTCGCATCGCTTCTAAGGCTTCAATCTTGCGAGTAATTTGGGTTGTTTCCTTCTGCATTCCTAGCAGTTTTGATTGCTCTTGATTCAACTTTTCACCCGACTGTTCGCGTTTAACGATGTCGGTTTCTAGCTCGATGTTTTGACGGTCAAAGCGAACAATTTCTTGCTGAACCTTGACGCTTTCAGTTGCACCCTTGATGATTTGTTGTTGCGCTTTGTGATATACTTGTTTGGTTTTTCCAACTTCAGACACATAGTTGAAACCAGCCTGATAAAGCTTTTGCGCTCGTGTTGCACCCGCGTAATTTTCAAGCCCTGCTGTGAGTTGTTCCTCTGTCGCTGTATCCGTTAAGTTAGGGTTTAAAAAGTCGGTTGGAATCATGCCGTTAAAGTCCAACTCAGGCACTGATAAACCGCCATAGACATCAGTTTCTTTGACGATTTCAGTGCGGTGCTGTGCAGCGCCGTAGTTGGTGGAAGTTGCCTGCTGTGCATCAATAGCAGCACCATGTACTTGAGCGCGTCCTGTGGTGATTGCACCCGCTACCGCCCCGACGCCACCTGTGACGGCTGCAATCCCACCTGTTACAGCGTTGATATTGTCGGTGATGGTGTTTCGAGTTTGGGCGATCGTCTGTGCGGTGGTGTTAAGGCTGGAAGCGGTAGCCTGTGCAGCTTTTGTGGCTCTTTCCCCTAGGCTGGTTTTAGGGGATTTGGCGGTTTTTTCGGCTTTCGGCTTAGTCGGTCTAATCATCTGAGTTGCCTCGGTTGTTTTTGGTGAACTACAACTAATGTAGCATTTAATAGACGCTCAAAATATATACGGTCATTTAAATCACTTATATAGGATGATAGGCTGAAACCCTATCAGGGTATAGTAAAGGCATAGCTTGCGAGTGAATTCAGCATAAGTTATTCGTATGACCGCGCATTAAAAAAGCGGTTATCAGATTGTTAGTATAGTAGGGAACCTAGAAAAAGATGACCGTGAAATTGAGAATACGTGAGTTAAGAATCGCACACCCTGAAAAACCTTCTCAAAGGTTTATGGGTGATTTGTTGGAGATGACTGAATCGAATTATCGTAAGTTGGAGACTAACAAATTAGAAGGTGTTAAACTCCATCATCTAGATATTTTGGCAAAGTTTTTTAACTGTAAAAATGCCAATGAAATCATCGAAATTATCCCTGATTAATAACACATTAATTTAATGTGTTATCGTGTTAATAACCCAGAAATTACACAACCTTAAAATCATGAAAAATCAACAAAAAACAACCGAACAAACTCCCTCTGAATTGCTGTTAAGACGGTCTTTTGAGCCGTTACTATCTCCTAAAGACAATAAAGCTCGTTTGACCTTTGTGGGGTATCAACACAGCATTTTAGAATGGAAAAAAGACGGTGAACAAATCACTAAACCAGTTCTTAAATTGGTGTTTTCTGTACTCGACAGAACACACAAAAACCCCGCTAATATCGCTATTACCTGCGATTATCGTTACAACCCTAACAACCGTTTAGGAGTGACTTTATCGGCAATGGGTTTTGAGCTGGAAGAAACAACAGAAGTAGTGGATGAAGATGATGACGAATATGGAATCCGAGTTAATAGCCTTGACAGTCAAATGCTCTTTGATTTTTTGCGACAAAGATGTGGAACCGTCTATAAAGCACTACTTAGAACGGTATCTCGCACGGATAAACAAACAGGTGAAAAGAAAGAAGCCAAAGGGCTTTGGGAAATCGACTTCACCAGCATTGAACCCTTGATGTCAAAAGATGGAGTACAAAAACGTGACACCACCGCTGATGAACTTGGAAACGCGATCGAATCACCCAAAGTGGATTTTGAGAGCGATGCGGATTAAAATTGAAAAACCGCTTACTATGGAATAAGCGGTCGGGTCAAGGATTATTTACTTTTAAGGTGTTAGGACTACCAATCCTAACATCTTTACCTTTTGTTATTTTGCTTTCTTGTGCTTTCTAAACCGTTAAGGCTGGAATCTTAACAGTTTGATGTCCTTTATCAAGTTGATTGAGTCAACTTTAAAAACGTGAAAGAAATTGAAACCACGTTAACTATTGATGTTAAATCATCTGACGAAAACTGTCAAGCCGTCTCGACTGAAAAATGTAATAATGATAATTATTCTCATTCAATAATAACACAAACTGCTGAAATCATCAATCCCCCAACCATTGATATCTCAGATGATGACGATGATGATGAGTTTGGCGGTGGCAGCTTTGACGTGGTAGCATACCTCGCTGCTAAAGCTTCAGATGGTGAGAATGATGAATCAGGTGGCAACGGTGGCAATGGTGGCGGTAACGGTCAAAATACGACTGCTGATGGTGATGATGAGGATGATGAGTTTGGCGGTGGTAGCTTCAATGTAGAGGCTTATCACACCGCTTTGAAGGTTGTTGATGATATCTCAGTTAGTAAACCTCGCAAAAGTGGAATAAAAAGTCGAAAAACGGTTGTTGCTGGTGATGGTGTGCAAAGGTTCAATCATCCGTTAATTTGTGAACCGATCGCCCCTAATGGGTATTTAGTAAACAAAGGAAAAATGACGGATTCCTTTGATGGTAAAAAAGATATTACCATCCCTATGGTTGCTGATACTGAATTTTTCACACCTCAACTTGGTAATTATCATCAACAAAGTAGAAAGTTGTTAACTACACAACTCAAGGGAATTCACAAAGATGCTCCTGAGATGATGTACGCCCAACACCCTGCGGTTAATGAAGGTAGAAAATTAGCAAGATTGAAACCGTGTTTGAAAGCTATAACAATGTTTCATCCTCTCGATTATTTGAGAGATGTTGGCGGTGTTGAAGTATCGGTAAGAGAAGCCAAACCCAGTGAAATAGGACTATTTCAAAAATGCCACATTCCTCTAATTGCACACTTCGCAACTGCTGAAATATTACTGATTGCATTAGAAACCATCAAACAACGTATTAAGCAATTAATTCGTAATAAAGGTGAAGAACAAATCACCGCTGGACGGCGGGTATTTTGTCAACACAAGACCCCAGATTTCACCTCTGACACTGTGAGTATGAAACACATTGTTAGTCTGAATGGTATCGAATATGAGCTGTGTTTAAAAGTTATCGATACCGGAGCAATACACGGTATCGCCGGCTATGCAGCTATTGCAAAAGCAGTCGGTTTTCCTTTGAAATACAAGGACAACTTCAACTCAGAAGAGAAAGGGCGAATGCTAGACATGGTAATAGAGAGAGCGAAAGATTTTGAAGAATATGCTTTGGGTGATTTGGGGGTTTATGACATACTCGAAAAATTTGATGAACAGTGGAGATTAGTCTATAAAAAATTAGGTTTAACCCCATACTATAGAGAACCTAAATTGACAATCGGTGGCACAGTTAAAGATTTGTTTGAGGCTGCACTTGCCAACTATTTTAGGGTAGATTCTAAAAAGTGGAATGACACTTTAAAGGAAATAATAAATAATTTCATTCAACCGGGTAGCGCTGATGAGTTGAGAAAGTGGACTAATTTTACTCGTGCGATTTTGTCTAAAGTAGAAGGTGGGCGATGCCGTAACAACCGACCGACAGAGTTAGCTTTTAAGAGCCAACCAAACTCTCTCGGACTGTGGGAAAATCTAATCTGTGACATCGACATTTCAGGTTGTTATGGTGAAGGTCAAAGGAATCAAAATTATCCCATCGGCAAACCTGAAATTTTTGACTACAAACAAAGCAAAAATAACGATTATATCAGCTTAAGAAAGTGGCTAATTTCTTACGGTGTGCAGATAGATACACTCGTCAAGTCTGCTGAAAGTAGGGATAGTGCAGGATGGAACAGTCAAGAAAACTGGGGTGAGTTATTAAGTGGATTGTGGCAAGCGAGAATGAGTAATTTAGCACCACTTAAATACTCTCAAGACTTTTTCGCAAGTTGGTTTTTAGAGTCTAGTTACGGTGTGGATATGCTCGCTAAATCATTAAAAGATATGAAGTGCGATAGCGAGATGATATCAACCGAAAACGTTGATTTTGATGAAGACATGGGAAGTTTAAAAGTCTTCAACAACGACATTAAAAATGGTGTTTTAACTCACGATGGTTTGCAATGGATTTTATCAGTTGCAAGTAAGCGACAACGAAATGAACTGCTAGACAACTTAGCTATCACTAGCAGCGCGGTCTACTGTGCATCATACCGAATCGATGTTAAATACGACAAAGATGGGTTAGAAAAACTAACCGAAAAAACTAATAATTGGACAGGAAAAAACACAACACAACGTATCAAAAACGAGAGTGGAAACACATCAATAGTGATGGATTTTCGAGAATATCATGGTTGGTTTTCTGTCAATTTGGGTACATTGTTGGTTGATAACTTACTGATAGAACGGAAAAAGGCAAAGATTCAATATGGTGAAAAATCGCCTCTTGACGTGCTTTTTAAACTTTGTGTTAACACCTTATACGGTGATATGGTAAGCAAGTTTTTTGTCACTTCTAACCCGGTTGTGGGCAATAACATTACAGCAAGAGCGCGAGCTTTAGCATGGTATATGGAAAAGGGCTTGCACGGTCATCAACCCATCACAGACGGGTGTGCTTTTGAGCTTAACGGGGTGTTGTTTCCGAGGTCTATTAACATCAATGGGGAGTGTGTTAATCTCCATCGTGAAGACTCTAAGCTCACACAAAAGAACATCAAAAAAGGTTCTTTGGGTGGTGAACCCATCTTGTGTAAATGGATTGATGGAAAACCATACTTGATAATTGATGGTGTTGAAATAGAAAACAGCAGTCAATGGATAGACAAGATGGCTATGGTGCATTTACAAAACACTTTCAATCTGGTTGATGTTTTGCACCGCCCCTCTGAGAGTTTGAATGTAGACAAAAAGACTTTAGAAGTGAAGCGATTGCCCCGTATCGGTCAATTTAGCTTTGAGACTAAAGAACTTTATCACTCTGGATGTTTTCACGGTAGCGCTAACTATTTGTTAGAAAGCCCCAACGGTCAAGTAATCAAAGCGAGAGGTTACGAAACAAAACGGGAACACACAGGCATCGAATTAGACCTTGAACAGGACGGTGTTGAGTTTGTAAAGTCTGAAAGATACGGCACAAAAAACAATCCTGCAAAAGACCTGATGAAACAGCTTTTAGACCATCCTGAAAGTATCAAACGTCAAAATGTAGCTCTCAAATCAGGTATTTTAAAGCTAGGAGACTACAAAAACCTATCAGAGAAATATGATGAGTTAGGCATCGAACCGGGTGACAACATTCTTAAACCTGTGTTGATGCAAGAATTCAGTCTGTCTCAATTCACCTTTAAAACTTATGAACAATATGTAAGTTGGAAAAAGGTAATTGAGAAGGCGAAAATGAAACAGAAGCAATCTTTAGAGGGATATTTCCTTAATGAAGATTTAACACTAAATTTACAAGCGCTTTGCGACTGGATAGACAAAGCTATTGCATCGGGTGAAATGAATCCCTTTGATGAACTAAAGGATAAAAACCGCAATGACCGCAGGACAGAAAAAACTGTCAAAGCACAGACACGAAAAACAGAAACACGGGGCAAGCAATTAAAAAGAGCGGTGGCAATTGACCATCCACACCTTGAAACCTTAATCAGTATCAAAGCACAACTCAACAACCCACCTGATTAAGATTTTACTTAAACCCTAGATGTAAAGACCCCACAATTGTTAACCCGCTACCCTCCGACGGTGGCGGGTTTTCTGTGTGACCGCGCACTCACCGCTCCCACTTCTCCCATTTTTTTAAACCTGTGGGTTTCCAAGTGCTAGTGTGAAGAAAAAATGATAAATAGATATCAAAAACCTTAGCTTACCAAATCACCTTAAAATCAGTTAGAGTATTTTCGCTGTTTAAGTATCCTTTATTCACATCTTTAATCCTTGGATCATTCTCCATCATTCTAGTCATTACAACCCGCGCCATAAAAGGATTTTTTTCCAGAGAATCATCTAAAATTTCACCTATTATTTCATTAAGTTCTTTAGAATCTTTATAAGGATGACCCACTAATATTATGGAAAATTCAGACGTGAATTCAAAGTATAAATTTTTTAGCAAAAGTGTGAGTTCTAAATCGTAATCTTCATTATATGAATCATCGTATTCGCTCCTAAGTTTCGCGGGAAATTTCGCTTGTATAATTTTTGTTAAAATATGAATTGAGTTTCTATAAGACTCATAAATTTTTTCTCTATACCATTTCTGTCTCTCGCTTTCTTCTTGCCTAATACTTTGTTGATTTTCTCGATCCAATTGGAATTTATGGTTAATCCAATTATTAACTAATAACGAGACGCTGGACAATACAGCAGCTAAAAGAATATAGATACCTGGTGACTGAGAAGGCATATTATTTTAATTTTTGAAAGATCTTAATAATGATAGCTCTTTACATAAAGGGTTTGCAACTGTGAATCTGTACGGAGTTTCAACCGCCCCGCGCTAATACCGCTCTCTGTGTGCCACCGCTCCCACCTCTACCAGTTTTTAAAAAAGTGTGCTGTTGTAACGTGGAAGTCTAAAGCAAAAAAGCTAGACCGTCACCGCTCCGACGATGCCAGCGCTCCGACCGTGCCGCTAGACAGTGCCAGCGCTGCAAGCTTGCTAGTCTATCCAACCGTGCCAGCCTATCCGACCACTAGACCGTGTTAGACTTGCCAGCGAGACAATCGCCCCGATGTCTTTATTCTTTAATTCACAATTACTCTATTTACCCGCCTAAGCCCTGTAACCTTTGCAAAGTGGACGTTGTATTATGTAAACTGTTTATATGTTATATTGAAAAATAGTATTTAAAATTATTGTCATAAATCCAAATGACAAAAAGAGCCTCTATGAGTGACCTTCTGGCAATAGAATTTGGTTTAACAAAAATAGAATATACAGAATATTTAGAAATCGAATCTCTAGAATGGATAGAAAACGTCCCTGAAAATATTAAACAAAAAAGTGTTTTTATTATAACAAAAGCAGGACAAAAAAGTCAGACTGTAAATGCCAAAAACTACGATTATAATGCTATGAAAATAATTAACAATTATTCAAAAGAGGGTTGGAAAGTAGTTAATTTTACCGATACATTTATCTACAGAAACAGGGGCAATCCATCCGTACCAAAAATAGATATCTTACAAAGAAGAAAATGCTATTTGTTAAATAGAACAAGTGTAGAATACATAAAAGAATAAACAGTTAAAGAATAGAAGCGCTCGGACTGTTACCAGTTTTTTAAAAAGTGTGAGATTTACAACTAAAGGTTTGACGTAAAAAAGCTAGACCGCCACAGCTCCAACCAACAATACTAGCCGCTCCAACCTTGCCGCTAGACCGCCACCGCTCCGACCGACCGCGCCAAACACTCCAACCGACCGCGCTAGAGTTACCAGCGAAACGATCGCCCTGATACCTTTATTCTTTGGTTCATATATACCTCTAATCAATAATTAAATTCTAGTATAAATAAGTCGCCGTGAAAATTAAAACTATACTGCACTCAGACCGTGCTTAACGTGCAATTTTAAATTACCAGATTCAGAACATTAAATCTCTACAAGTACGTGTATGTACAGACGTACACCAAATAAGATATAAATATAAGTTGTGCTACTAACTGTGTCTATTATGACCGTAAAAGTCTGTTTATATGTCCATAACCCAAAGCAAAAATTTACAAGCAGCATTGTGTGTGAATTCACACGTATCCCAACAGTAGGAGAACATATCGCGATACTTTCCGAAGAAAAATGTTACATGGGTTATGCCTTTAAAGTTGTATTTGTTATGCAAATACCATTAACCTGTGACGTTCCACATCGCAAACACGAATACAGCGCTGAAATATACGCTGTAGGAGAAGGTATTAAAGAAGCTATAGAAGCATCAGGCTTTTACAATAGCTGATTTAAAGCATCAAACCACTGTAAATCCTTATTGCACTAGACATCTAGCCTTTACATAAGGGAAACACTAAATAAAACCCGCTGCACTATACCTGTAACGGGTTTTTTGCTTTCTTCCTGTTTTTAAAAAATCTAGGATTTACACACCCACCAGTGACGGAAAAAAACTAGACCGACACAACCTCGTTACCGCTTCAACCGTGGCAAGATGCAACCGCTCCGACCGTGGCAGCCGTACCAAACACGCTTAGGGTGCGATTTAGGCAACGGTGGCAGTGCTTAATGTACAATCGGTAATTTTCTGAGGTAGAGACTGAAACATCTAAAAATGCGTGTATGCACAAACGTATAAAAGTTAAAAAACAGGTGTATAAAAATTAGAATAAAAAATTTAAATTTACCATTCTAATCCTACAATTTAAGGTGTGTTTTCAGCATTATTATACCTAAATTTGGTTTCTAATAATTCTAGAAGTTGATCAAAACCTTCATCACCTTTTTGAAAAGTAATCTTGTTACCAGGAATATATACCTCTAAATTCCAATTTTCCCTATCAACTCGAATTCCTTGAATTTGAGGTGATACAAGTCTCCAAGCTAATATCTGATCAATATCTAGACCAAAATTTCCGCCAAACCGTCTTTTGTTATACATCTAATCACCCTCCACGTTAAATTATAAAAAATCCCAAAATTTAAATAGTTAGATAACAGATAGCTAAACATTAATCATATCTGTATTACAAACATACTCTTTACATAAAGACCTCAACATTATACTTAGGGGGGATTTACAGAACGAATCCTGCAAACCTCACCTTTTTAAAAATCACCACACTTTACACTCGCATCCGTGACACTTTTCTGCTTGACCGCTCCGACCGCTCCGACCGCTCCGACCGCTCCGACCGCTCCGACCCTACCAGTGCTTAGGATGCGATCGTGCCAGCCGTGCCTATGCTGCGAGCCGTGCCAGCGAGACGATCGCCAAACTTGCCAACCCTACCAACAGCGCTAGACCGTGCTTAGGGTGCGATTTAGGCACTGTCAGCCGTGCCTGCCATCCAATCACCCCAAAACCCCACAAACCCCCCTAAATGGTGCATTTTTCACCCTTGCCAGTGCCAGCCGTCCGATCGCCTCACACCTGGTCAGAGTCGATCGCCCCGTGGTAGCCGTGCTTATTGGTTCAAAACCCCCTGTTATTGACAGTGTTTTGGGTGTAAAAAAGGTGTAACTTTTCCGAGAACGCCAGAAAGTTACACCAGCCTCATGCAGAAAAAATCCTTGCTGCATATACCTCCATTTTTTTTATTGACGCAAAATTGCCTTACTTTGGGGTTAGCGCTTGCGCTAATCTTGCGTCGATAAAACTTTTGGGGCAGCGAAACTTATTGAGAACGCGCTCTTTTTATTGATAAAATCGCGTTTAACGCGCTATAGACACCCCGCAGGGGTGTAAATGAAGTATCTGACACGCTCCCACCTAACCACACCTTAAAGACGCAAATAGACCGCGCTGGTGTGGTGTGTGGTGGTGTTGGTGGTGTGGGTATGGTGCGGTTGTGAGGCGATCGCCTCTGTGACACGGTAACGGGGCGGGTGCGGTGGCGGGTGCTAGTGGCGTTGCTGGCGTTGCTGGCGGCGGGGTGATGTTTCCATTTTTCAACTGGTGGCGGGTGTGATGTTTCCTATCACAAACCTCTGATTTATAGGATATAAAAATGTATGTTTATACCTCACAAATCCGAGGTTACTATTAGAAAATACTTTATTAGCGATGAT
>LCrCPGB2_illDRAFT_1000041_pt1 | contig 12458 bp, 11 predicted proteins | sample LigCruGreenButte_FD_10705 | JGI IMG/M metagenome (IMG submission 10705)
CGGTGATCGCAAGGGGTCTCCTGCGGCAGGAGACCCTCCGGGCGTGCGCTGTAAAAATGGTTGCGAACAACCCTTTTGCGAGCATACAATTCCCATATTGTGGGAAGAATAGTTGGAATGCTTTAGCCGCTTTGCCGGCCGTAGGCTGTGGGGAAGGGAGGATTAAGGATGCAGGGTGTACGGAAGATAACGTCTGAGGTCGGGACCGTGTTTTGGATCACGATTGCCCTCGCGCTGGCGTTTGTTCTGTGGGGTATATTCCTTACAGATAACTTCGATAGGGTGACCAGGGCGGCTCTGGAATTCGTCGTCGCGGATCTCAGTTGGTTCTATTTGATCGTGACGACCTTGTTTTTGGGCTTCGTCATTTTTCTGGCCTTCAGCCGCTACGGCAAGATCAAACTGGGCAAGGAGGACGAGGAGCCCGAGTTCGGCCTGTTCTCGTGGTTCGCGATGCTTTTTCAGGCGGGCATGGGCATCGGCGTAATCTTCTGGGCCGTCTCGGAGCCCGTATTGCACTATGCTATCCAGCCGCCCTACGGCGGGGCCGAGCCGAACACGGCGGCGGCGGCCCAGCTCTCCATGCAGTACTCGTTCTTCCATTGGGGGATGCACGCTTGGGCGATCTACGCCGTCGTCGCCCTCGCCGTCGCGTACTTCAACTTTCGCAAGGACAAGCCTGGGCTTATAAGCGCGGTGCTCTCGCCCCTGCTCGGGGACCGCGCCAACGGTCCTATCGGGAAGGCTATAGACACGTTGGCGATCCTGGCTACGCTGTTTGGTGTGGCGGTCTCTCTGGGGCTTGGCACCCTCCAGATCGGCGCGGGGTTCGGCGAGAGCCTCGGCTCCCGAACGGGATCGGCCTGCAGCTGATCATCATCGGCGTCACCACGGTCGCCTTTATGCTCTCGGCGTCCACCCCGATCAACAAAGGGGTCAACTACCTGAGCCAGGCAAGCATCTATCTTGCCGGCATTTTGCTACTCTACTTTATCGTCCTGGGACCGACGGTCGTTCAGATCAACGCCTTCACGCAGGGTATAGGCGACTATATAGGTGAACTCATCCCGATGAGCTTCACGATGAACGCTTTCAATCAGGACACCGCTTTCTTGAGTAATCCCGCGGGGACCCTCTTCTTGTTCGCGACGTGGATCGCCTGGGCCCCTTACGTGGGAGTCTTCGTCGCCCGGGTCTCCAGGGGGCGCACGATTCGGGAGTTCGTCATAGGCGTGCTGGTAGCCCCGAGCCTCGCCAACGCGTTGTGGTTCGCCGTGTTCGGGGGGTCAGCGATAGATTACGATCGTTCGTCAGGCGGGACGATCAGCACGGCGGCCCAGAGCGATCCGGCCGTGGGTCTCTTCACCTTTCTCCAGGCGTATCCGCTGCCTCTGATCACGTCGCTTGCGGCGATCCTGCTGCTCTTCATCTTCTTCGTTGCGGGGGCGGACGCGGCGACCATCGTGCTCGGCAGGATGTCCGCCGGCGGCGTCTTGAACCCTGGCAGGGTGATCCGGCTCGTCTGGGGAGCGATTATGGCGACCATCGCGGCGGTCCTGCTCCTGAGCGGGGGCATCGAGGCGCTCGAGCGAGCGTCGATACTAGTCGGCCTGCCGTTCGCGCTGATCATGATCGCCATGTGCTGGTCTCTATACAAGGGCCTCTCGCAAGATGCCCGCGAAGAGGAACAGCAAGAAGAGCAAGAATCCGAAGACCACACGGCGGAGGAACAAGCGGGCCAGCCGGCGTCCAACCCCGGCCAGTAGCCGTACCACCTGCGCTTTTAGAACCTCATGCCCACTCGTGAAGGTTCTACTGCTTGCTTTTGTCCCGCCTTTGTAAGAGACGGGGTTGTTAAACTAGCGGGCAGCGTGGAGGACATCGAGCGGCGCGTAGGGGAGGAGAAGGCCCGGATCGAGGCCGAGTACCGCGAGGTGCTCAAGAACTCGGTCGCGTTCGAAAAGAAGATCCGGAACCGCTGGCGTGAGAAGAATCGTCAGAAGAACGCCCAGATCGCCGAACTCGAAGCGCGCGTCGCAGAGCTAGAAAGAGAACTAAAAGCGTCAAGACCCAACATAGAGGAGGAAGCCGTGGCGGATCGCCAAACCAAAGAGCGCAAGTTGATAGCCCTCATGGTAAACGACCTCGGGATAGCGGATACCGAGGAGACGGAGATGGTGACGATGGTGGAAGAGGTGCGCTCCCTCCCGGGCGAGGAGCTTGAGCGGACGCTCGCGAACAGGTTGGACCTGCCCTACCCGGTGGACGCGGAGGTGCTGGACAGGGCCTTGGCGCGCGTCGAGGAGCCCGAGCGGCTCTCGGAGGGGGGAGAGGACGGATTCACCGGCGCACCGGACATGAGCCACGAGCCACGTCCTGACGAGCGCCGCGGAGAAGAACGCTAGGGAGACTTGACCCCGGGCGCGCCGATCTCGGCCCGCAGAGCCTCGGTTTCCGCTGTAATCTCCGCCAGATTAGAGCGAGCCTCCGTCATGCGGGCATGCTCGGTGCGGACGAAGCGGGTGTAGGGGGCTATCGCCTCGCGCATCCTCTCAACGGAGCGGTTTAGCTCCGTCTCGAACTGGCGACGCACCACCTCGCCCAACCGCTCGCGCAGGGCCTCGGTCTTCTCGCGGAACTCGGCCCGCGCCTTGCGTCGCCGGTTCGGTAGGATAAAGAGACCGAAACCCGCGATCACGAGCGCCGCCGTTATTCCGGTTACGTCCGCCGCCGCCGTCGTGGCTACCGCCACCGCCGCCGCTCCGAGGCCTAGAGCCCCGACCTCGACCGCGGCCGTCTGGGCGACGGCGCCCTGCAAGGAGAGGGCGAGTTGCTGCGACTCGTACTCGCGGTCGTAGCGCTGAACGACGTCCGTTGCGTTCTTGCCGACGGACTGCAGAAGTTGCGAGCGGTTGTACTCGAAGTTGTCGCCGACCTCGCCGATGACATGCTCGTCGTACTGCGCCTGCCTGCGACGGTTGACGTATTCCACGATCGCCCGCCACTGCTTTAGGTTTCGGTCGACCATCCAGTCTATGAGCTCTTCGACGCGTTCGTCTATGAGCTTCTCGGTGTCGGCGACCACCTCCCTTTGAAAGCGTTCTTGGACCTTGGTGCGTTGCACCAGCTCTCGTACGTTCGCGAGGCGGATGTTCTCCTCGAACCACTCATCGCCCCGCTCGTTCATCGTGAGAATAATGTTCTCGATCTCTGACATCCGCGCCTCGAAGTCGCGCTTCATGTCCTCCTTGTAGAGCTGCAGCTGCGACTCGACGTTCTCGGACATCTTGAAGTCGTCCTCGAGCAGGCTCATCCGCTCGCCCACCGCGAGCCCGTAGCGCCTCACGAGCTCCTCGACGACCCCTAGAGGGCTCTCCAGCTTCAACCGTACCCGACCCTCCTCGTCTAGAAGGTCCCTGACGTATCGCTCCAGCTCCTCGAAGCCGCTCGCCCCCATGAGGGCGTCGAATTCTACGCCGGGTCCGGCGAGCTTCGCCTTGCGGGCAAGGTAAGCCGAAACAAAGAAGATGGGGGGCTTCAGGCCCAGCATCGAATTGACGCCCTCCTCGACGAAATGGCGCACTTGGTCGCGGTCCTCTTCACCGCGGAGGAGGTCGACCTTGTTGACGACGAGAACTATCTTCTTGCCCCAGTCCCGGATCAGCTCGAGGTACTCGCGCTCGGACTCGGTGAAGGGCCGGTCCGAGGAGGTGACGAAGAGTACGAGGTCCGAGCGGGGCACGAAGCCGCGGCTGAGTTCCTCGTGGTGGCGGATGATGGCGTTGGTCCCCGGCGTGTCGACGATGGCGACCTCGCGTAGGAAATCGTTCGGGTACTCCTTCTCGAGGACACCCTCGCGTCGCTCGCGCTCGGCGGGCTGCTCGCCGTACCTGAGGACCGTGATCCTGTCGGTCGTCGGCGTTACGCCTTCCCGGGAGAGCTCTTCGTCTCCAAGCAAGGCGTTTATGAACGCGGACTTACCGGAGTTGAACTCGCCGACGATGACGAGCAAGAACAGCTCTTCGATGTCGACGAGCTTCTGGCGCACGAGCGAGACGTCTTCGGACGGAGAGCCAAAGTCTTCGAGAAAGCCGGCCAGGCGTTCGAGGATCGCTCGTTCGCGGTCGGTGATCCTCCGCCAACGTTCGTCGAGGATCTGCATCTAGCCTACCATCCTCCCAAAGGTCGCCTGCAAGCATTTTACCCCCTCACCGGGGACCTGAAGCCTCGGGCCTCACGGCCCCCGTAACGGTAGTGGCATCGGGGCAGCAGTGTGCGTCCCCGGCCCGGCTACCCCGCGAGCGTGCCACTTGTCCCGGCCGAAACGTTCTTGGTTGACCGGCTCGGGCTTAACTACCTCTTTGCTTGCGGGCGACCCCGAAGACCAGGAACCCGCACAGTAGCAGGAAGCTTCCCACGACCAGCGTGAGCGGCGAAGGATCGCTAGTCTCGGGCAGCTTCTTTGTAGCCACGGGTGTGATGCCCGCAACGTCTCCGCCGCCGGTGGGTCCGAGGCCGAATGCCGCGGGGGATTGATCCGCAGCGGGTTCCTCGACCGAATGCTCTGGAACAGAAGGCGCCTGCCAGACCAGGTCTTCGGGGACGTCCTCTCGTGCAGCCAAGGCAGTCTCCATGGCCTCAGTCTCCATGGGGGAGACTCTGGGGAGACCCTGTTTGGTGAAGGCCTCCTGCGCGGTCGTCCCGGCATTCAGATTCCCGATCGCCAACCCCTCGCTTGAGGAACTTAAGGTCTCTGCCAGGGTGGTCTCTGCGGCGTACTGCTCCGCACCCACACCCTTGAAGGGAGTTTGTGGGGAAGAGGCCGTGCCCAACGCTGTTTCTTCGTTCGCCTTCTGGTCGGACGTCTCTCCCCTGGGCGATACCTCCCCGTTCGGCGCCTGCACCACGAAAGCCTGCCGCGGGGTAGAGGCCTGCCCGGTGCCCTCTGGACCGCCGGTCACCGGTCCGTTCTCTGTGGTCACGTCCTGGGTTTCGGGCTGGGCCCCTTCGAGCTGCGCTTGCTCCTCCGGCATTTGTTCATCGTCCATTCGTTGCCCGTCGCCCTCCCGTTCGTCGGCAGTTTGCTCGGTGGCAGGCGGCGGTGTCGAGGTCCGCTCTCCGGTCGTCGGCTCGGAGATCCGCCCGACGTTCAGCGAAGGGTCGGCCACGGAGCCGAAGTCTGCGGTCCAATAGGAATCGACGTGTCCTATGCCCGTGGCTGTGTACTGCTCACCGAGCATGGCGGCGTCGTGTTCTGGCAAACCGCGCCAATCTTCGAAGACCTCTTCGGCCGTTAGCTGGCCCCTTGCTATGTTCTCGGCCGTGTGGACGTCCATGGGGTAGCCCTCCCGGGCCGCGCGGTCGGCGGGGCTCGACCCGCTGGGGTAGTAAGAACTTTCCTTGGTACTGCGAGAGAAAAAGTCGTGAGCCGCCATGTCTTCTGAGTGGCGTGTGGCAGACGTGGACAGCACAGCGGACGGGACTAGCGTACCGACGCCATTCTCCTGCCTGTATCCGTTTATGAGCTCCAGAAGCCGTTGTTCTTCGACCCCCGCGGCCCGGGCCTGATGCAGGTGAACGGGCCCGAGCACGAGGAAAAGGCTGATGAACAAGCACGGGACCACGAAGACAACCCAACGGCGAACGCGCATATTTCCCCCCTCCGTGTCGCCTCCGGACCTGCGCTTGTCCGACGGACACAATACTAATAGTAAGTTTAGCGACGATTCTTGCGCTGTGTCAAGCGTGAGAAGAGCGGACCGGCCGGGGCCGTAACGTGAACCCCACCTTATTGAAGATTCCTTCCCGCGAGCACCGTGTCCCAGTTCGAAACCGGGAAGGCTACGTACCCGTGCGAGCGGGCGTAGAATAGGTGGTGGAATATTTGGTGACTTCCGTGAGGCTGAGCAGTCTTCGAAGAGGAGACCGGTCGTTTGAGAGTTGGCGTATAGGATCGGAGGCGTAGGAATGACTAGGTTTTCGCACCTGGACGAGGAGGGTGCGGCCCGCATGGTGGACGTAGGGGAGAAGGCAGTGACCTGGCGAACCGCCACGGCTGGCGGCCGCGTCGAGATGTCTACAGAAACCGTCGAGCTCCTGCGGGAAAAAGCGCTCCCCAAGGGAGACGCCCTCAATACGGCCAAGATTGCCGGGGTCATGGCCGCCAAGCGAACCCCGGAGTTGATCCCCCTGTGCCATGGGTTGAATCTCACTGCAGTAGACCTAGAATTTACGGTTAGAGACGATGGCGTGGAGATCCTGGCGTTGGCTCGTGCGAGCGACCGGACCGGCGTCGAAATGGAGGCGTTGACGGCGGTGAGCGTCGCGGCTTTAACCCTCTACGATATGTGCAAGGCCGTCGACAAGGGCATGGTCATCGGGGAGGTGAGGCTCCTCGAAAAGACGAAGGAAGAGGGGCCTTCGTGAAGGGTTACACGACGCGGGGCGGTCGCGCATGCAACACTTTGTCAGGTAAGGATACGAGGGGATGGCTATGCTAAACTTCCGCGCCAACCTTAGGCGTTGATCTGGAGACGGAGATCAAGGAAGAAGGCACGGTTCTTTATCCCGTTTTTCTCGACCTGGACGGCAAACGTTGCGTCGTGGTCGGGGGCGGCGGCGTCGCGAACCGCAAGGCGAGAAAGCTCTTGCAGGCGAGGGCCAGGGTCGTGGTGGTATCGCCCGACGTGAGGCCCGAATTGGCTAGCATGGCCGTTGAGGTGCGGCGAAGGCCATACAGGGAGGGCGACCTGGAAGGCGCTTTTCTGGCGTTTGCGGCGACGAACCGCCGGGAGGTCAACGCGGCGGTGGCTCGGGAGGCCCAAGAGAGGGGCGTCCTCGTAAACGTCGCGGACGAGCCCTCCGAGGGGGATTTCGCGTTACCCTCGACGTTGAGGCGTGGGCAGTTGCAGGTNGCGGTCTCGACCNGCGGGGCGTCGCCCACGCTGGCGCAGAGGATTCGCCAGGAGCTCGAGGAGGTCTTCGGGCACGAATGGGCGGGTGTGGTCGAGGCGCTACACGAGGCGCGGCGGGACGGACGTAGGGTCGAAGATGAGCTAGAGGAGGTGGTCGAGGAGTGCTTATCGCGGTTGCGGGGATGAGCCACCACTCGGCGCCCATAGAAATACGGGAGAAGGTGACCTTCTCGCCGTGCGCGGCTCGCTCGTTCCTTCGGCGGCTCAAGGAGGAGGGGGCGGTAGCCGAGGCCGTGCTCGTCTCGACCTGCAACCGGACGGAACTATACGCGGTGGTCGAGGACGAGGGTGTCAGGGGGCGACTCTTCGATGCTTTGGCCGCCGAGAAGGGGGTCGAGCGAGACTTTCTGGAGCAACACTCCTATTGGCTCGCGGATGACGAGGCCGTAAGGCACCTGTACCGGGTGGCCTCCTCACTAGACTCAATGGTGGTGGGGGAGGGGCAGATCCTCGGCCAGGTCCGCGAGGCTTACCGGGCGGCGACCGAAGAGCTGTGCGCCGGTCCCATCCTGAACCGCCTCTTCCACACCTCCTTGCGCGTCGGCAAGAGGGTCCGCTCGGAGACGGGAATCGGGGACAGCTCCCTCTCCGTGCCGCGCGTCGCGGTGAAGCTCGCCGAGGAGGTCTTCGGGACGCTCCGGGGCCGAAGGGCACTGGTCCTCGGGGCGGGCGAGATGAGCGAACTCGTCGTCAAGCACCTCAAGAGTAGCGGGGTGCGGGAGCTCAGGATAGCCAACCGCACCGCCGGACGGGCCGCGCTGATCGCCGAGAGGGTCGGGGGCGTGGCGGTCGGCTTCGATTCTCTCGCCGAAGAGTTGCCGAACGTCGACGTGGTGGTTAGCTCGACGGGTTCCGGCGAGTGGGTCGTCGGGAGCAAACTGGTCGCCGGGGCGCTCACCCACAGGGAGGAGCCGCTGTTCTTTATCGACATCGCGGTTCCGCGGGACGTGGACCCGGTGGTGCAGAATCTGGACCAGGCCTACGTCTACGACGTAGACGACCTACAGGCGGTCGTGGATCGAAACTCCGAAGATCGGAGCGCGGCGGCGGCGGCGGGGGAGGCAATGATCGGGCCGGCCGTTTTCGACTTTATGGGCTGGCTCTCGACGTTGCACGTGGTTCCCCTGATCAAGGAGCTTCGGGACGAGGCCGAACGCGTCCGGCGTCACGAGCTCGCCCGCGCCCTAAACAGGCTGGATCTATTACCGGAGGATGCCGAGGCCGTCGAGCGTATGAGCTACACCCTCGTCAACAAGCTGTTGCACGGTCCTATCCAGGAGCTCAAGGCCCTCGCAGAGAGCGGCTCACCCGTGGAGAGCGCCGAGGTCCGGCGCCGCCTTTTCACCCTTGAAGGGCTGGAAGTAGGGTTGCAGAGCCTCGAGGACCGCTCCTCCTCGTCATGACCCTTAGCAAACCCGTGATCCTCGGGACGCGGGGCTCGAAGCTCGCCCTAGCGCAGGCCAACGCTTGCGCCAAACGGCTGCGAAAAACGGGTCTCGAAGTCGAAGTCAGGACCATCAAAACCACCAGCGAGCACCACCCGAACGTGCCGCTCTCCGTTATAGACCAGCGCGACGTCTTCACACGCCAGCTCGACGAAGCGCTCCTGGCCGGCGATATCGACCTGGCCGTACACTCCGCGAAGGATGTGCCGACGGAGGTCCCGGAGGGTGTAGTCCTCGCGGCGATCACCGAGCGCCACGACGCGCGAGATGCTCTCGTCTCCGACGCGGGCTATGACGCGGATGGCCTACCCGAGGGTGCCGTAGTCGCTACCTCCAGCCTCCGGCGCCGCGCCCAGCTCCTGCATCGGCGCCCGGACCTGCAGACCGTGGAGATCCGGGGCAACGTCGACACTCGCGTCCGCAAGATGCGCGAGGGTCAGGCCGACGCCCTCGTGCTCGCCCGGGCGGGTCTCGACCGTCTTGGTCTGGACGTCCCGCATACGGTAATACCCTCGGAGACGATGCTCCCCGCCGTGGGCCAGGGAGCTCTTGCCGTCGCCACTTTGGAGAAGCACCCGTTGCGCGAGACTATTTGTGAGACGCTGGACCACGGCCCGAGTGCGCGGGCAGTTCGTGCCGAGCGGGCCATGTTGAACGCCCTGGAGGGCGGTTGCCGGGTGCCGGTTGGGGCGTTGGGGGAGGAGGCGGACGAAACTGGGGTCCGGCTCCGGGGCGTGGTGGCGTCTACGGACGGGGCTTTGCTCTACCGAGGCGAGGCCGTGGGCGAGGAGCCGGAGGAGGTCGGGCAGCGGTTGGCGTGGAATCTCCTGGCGCAGGGGGCAGCGGTGGTGCTCGGAGAGATTCGGGAGGTGAGGAGCAAGTGATTTACCTGGTAGGGAGCGGCCCCGGTGACCCGGGCCTCTTCACCGTGAAGGGCGTCGAATGCCTCCGAAGGGCAGACACAGTCGTCTATGACCGGCTCGCGCCCGAGGCCCTGCTCGCCCACGCCCGCTCCGAGGCCGAACTCATCTACGTCGGCAAGAAGCCCGGCGAACCCTCTATGTCCCAAGAGGAGATCAACGCGCTACTCGTGGAGCTGGGTCGCGCCGGAAAGACGGTCGTGCGCCTGAAGGGCGGTGATCCGTACGTCTTTGGCCGTGGCGGCGAAGAGGCTTTGGATCTCACCCGCGCCGGACTACCCTTCGAGGTAGTCCCCGGCGTCACGAGCGGCATAGCGGCCCCCGCTTATGCTGGAATCCCCGTGACGCACCGCGGCCTCTCCACGAGCGTCGCCTTCGTAACCGGTCACGAGGACCCGACCAAGGGGGAATCGGACGTAGATTGGGAGAAGCTCGCAAACGGCGCCGAAACGCTCGTCCTGTTCATGGGCGTAGGGAGGCTCGCGGAGATCTCCTCGGAGCTCATCTCCGCCGGCCGCAGCCCTGAAACGCCCGTCGCCTGCGTTCGTTGGGGAACCCGCCCCGAGCAGAGGACCGTCACCGGTACGCTGGAGAACATCGCCGAAAAGGTCGCGCAAGCGAAGTTCAAGCCACCGGCGATCACGGTGGTGGGCGACGTCGTGGCGTTGCGCGACGAGGGGCTGGACTGGTACGAGAGGCGGCCACTATTCGGGCAGCGCGTCGTGGTTACCCGGGCGCGGGCTCAGGCCGGTGAACTCTCGCGCGAGCTAGAGACGCTGGGAGCAGAGGTGTTCGAGTTCCCAACCATCGAGATTCAAGCACCCGACAATTTTGGCCCCCTGGACGAGGCGATCCGAGAGCTCGGTTACTTCGACTGGATCGTCTTTACCAGCGTGAACGGTGTCGAGGCGTTTGTGGAGCGTCTCCGGTACCACGGTCTGGATCTCCGGTCGGTGCCGCAGCGGGCGAAGGTGGCGGCCATAGGCCCGGCGACGGCTCATAGGGTAGAAGAGGCGGGACTCCGGGTGGACGTGACGCCCGAGGAGTATAGGGCGGAAGCCCTGATCGAGGCACTGGAGGACGGCCCTCTTGCGGGCAAGAGGGTTTTGATCCCGCGGGCGAAGGTGGCCCGCGAGATCCTGCCAGAGAAGCTTCGCGAAGCAGGGGCCGAGGTGGTAGTTCCACCGGCCTACGAGTCCGTGCCTTCGAGCGAGGGTAAAGAACGCCTAGAGGAGCTGCTCGAAAGCGGCGAGATCAACTGCGTGACCTTCACCGCGAGCTCGACGGTGGAGAACTTTGTCCGGGCCTTCGGTGAGGAGGGCGCCGCGCGGCTTCTCTCCGGGACCCGGGTGGCATGTATTGGGCCGATCACAGCGGAGACAGCCCGCAAGTACAACATCGGGGTGGACGTCGAGGCCGGCGAGTACACTATACCGGGACTGGTAGACGCGGTGCTGGACCTGTTCGCCGCCGGCGATGTGGTCGAGAAAGGCAGGTAATACCGTGGCATTTCCCATACACAGGCTCCGAAGGACGCGCCGCACGGCCGGTTTGCGTGGGTTGGTGCGCGAGACGGAGCTTTCCCCAAGAGACTTTATCTACCCCATCTTCGTGACCGTGGGCGAGGACGTCCGCAATCCGATAGCCTCGATGCCGGGCATCCTCCAGCTCTCCATCAATAATGCCGTCGAGGAGGCGAGGAGAGCGCATAATCTGGGCATCCCGGGAGTCTTGCTCTTCGGCATACCGGACGAGAAGGACGAGGCGGCGAGCGGGGCATACGATCCAGAGGGTGTGGTGCAACTCGCTACTCGCGCGATCAAGGACGTCCTGCCGGAGTTGCTTGTCGTAACCGACGTGTGCCTATGCGAGTACATGAGCCACGGGCATTGCGGGGTCGTGGACAGAGAACGAGGCGAGATCCTGAACGACGTGAGCGTCGAATTGCTGGCCCGGACGGCCTCCTCTCAAGCAGAGGCCGGAGCTGATATTGTCGCCCCGTCGGACATGATGGACGGGCGGGTCGCGGCCCTGAGGAGCGAGCTCGACCGCGAGGGGCACGAGGACGTGCCCATAATGGCCTACTCCGCGAAGTACGCCTCCGCCTTCTACGGCCCGTTCCGCGAGGCAGCCGAGAGCGCGCCGCAGTTCGGCGACCGTCGCGGTTACCAGATGGACCCCGCGAACGCCCGCGAGGCCCTGCGCGAGGTAGCCTTGGACGTAGAAGAAGGCGCGGACGTGGTCATGGTAAAGCCCGCGCTCCCGTACCTGGATGTAATTCGCCGGGTACGCGAATCGACTGACCTGCCCGTCGCCGCCTACAACGTAAGCGGCGAATACTCGATGCTAAAGGCCGCCGTCCAGAACGGCTGGTTAGATGAGGAGCGTGCTGTCTTGGAGGCGCTCACCGGCATAAAGCGGGCTGGAGCAGAGATCATAATCTCCTACCACGCTCCGGACGTAGCACGCTGGCTGCAATAAGCGAGCGGGCCGCGTAACCACTATCACCACCACTACAAGTCAGCTAGGATATAAAGCGCTTACGTAACTTCCGAAAGGGGATGCAAGCGATTGCAAGGTAGCGGCGAGAGCATAGACGCCAGAGCGGCACTTGCGATGGACCGCTCAGCGCGTTTGATGGAACGAGCAATGCATCGTTTCCCCGGAGGGGTCAACAGCCCTGTCCGGGCGTTTCGCTCCGTGGGAGGTAACCCCGTATTCATGCAGCGCGGCGAGGGCTCGCGCATCTTCGACGCAGATGGCAACACCTACGTCGACTACGTCATGAGCTACGGTCCGCTCGTTCTCGGCCACGCCTACCAAAGCGTCGTGGAAGCGCTGGAGAAAGCGGTGCGGGACGGGACGACCTTTGGGGCGCCCACCGAGCTAGAGGTCGAGCTGGCCGAGCTCGTNTGNGAGGTCGTGCCTTCGATCGAGATGGTGCGGATGACCAACTCCGGCACGGAGGCGACGATGAGCGCTATCCGGGTCGCCCGTGGGTACACGGGCCGCGACGGTATCCTCAAGTTCGACGGCAATTACCACGGTCACGGCGACGCCCTGCTCGTCGCGGCGGGCTCTGGTGTCGCGACCCTCGGTCTACCTGACAGCCCCGGTGT
>LCrCPGB2_illDRAFT_1000042_pt1 | contig 12318 bp, 9 predicted proteins | sample LigCruGreenButte_FD_10705 | JGI IMG/M metagenome (IMG submission 10705)
CCCCGCCCCCTGACGCTTTAGGGCTTACCGAGCGAGCCTGCGCACCAACAACCCGCCGCCGACCAGCAGGGCGCCGGTGCCAAGCCCCAGGAGCGTGGCGTAGCTGCCGCCAGTCCTCGGGAGCGACCTGGCCGAGTTTCTGGGCTGACCGGCGGGCCGACCAGCGCTGGAGGCGCTGAGAACCTTGGGCGTGGCCGTTGTTCCGGACCGGCTGCTAGGAACTATCACCCCGGCACCGGTCTGGTTAGCTAGGGTTGCGCCGCTTGTGGGCCGAACTACCTCGCGGAGCCTGGCTTTCGAGATCTTCGACTCGTTGGGCCTCTCACCTCTTACGATCTGCAGGATTATCTGCCGGCAGTCTACGACCAACTGTGGTGTCAGGGTGATCCGGCTGCCGTTCTCGAGCTCGATCTCGTCAGCCTCCGAATCGTACTGGGTTACCCCCGTGGCGTTCTGGGCGTTTCCAGTGTTGGCGACTTGCAAGATACCCACGCACTGGTTCACGTTGTCGCCGGTGTTGATGACGTCGGCGTCCTGGTCCACGTCGCCGCTGTCCGCATCCTGATCCTGGCTCTGCTCCACATCATCCTTGTCGGCGTCGTTGTTGTCTTCGTCTTTGTCCTCGTCGTCCCTGTCTTTCTTGTCGTCTCTCAGTTGGGCCAAGATCTTGTCGGCTATCCGATCCTCCCTATCCTTGGCGTCGACATCTATGGCTCTGCCGACTACCTGGTCCTCTATATCCTCGGCGTCGACTTCTTCGTCCAGGGCCTCGAGAATATCGTTGCGAGTACTGCTGCCGGGCCCGTCGCCTACGTCGGAGCCGGTGTCGGTGTTCGTGACGCCGCCGGTGTCGGTACTCGTGGCGGCGTCACTGGGGCCGGTGTTCGTGTTGTCGCCTATGACGGGCGCCGGCTCCTCAACCTTCGTAAGGATCTCCGGAAGAGACGGCTCTGGGACATAAACCACTGAGGGAGGAGCATCCGGGGCGGTATCCACTGAGAGAAGAGACTCCGGGAGGGAAGGCTCTTCCTTCAAGAAAGGAGCCTCGTAACTACCACCGGCAGTCTCGCCTGGGGGCGGACCCGAATCGTTGGTAGTTTCTCCGTTCTGCGCTATGGCGGGGGCTGCGATTAACGCCACCGCTAGCAAAACTACCAGTACCATTAACTTCCTCACGATGCTTCTCCTTCTCTTGGGACTCGACGAAGCTAAGTGAAGCTTCTCACCTCCTTTGCTGTTTCGCGTCCTCCTATAGGATGATTCGGGGTGACCTAAAGTATGATCACGGGCGAAACAATGCCGTTAGCGGAGTGCCCGAGCCCAAAGCACGGGAAATCTGCAAGCCACTGGGGCTCAGGTAGGACCTAACGTCTTTCAGAAGACGCGTACGAGTCAACGAAGCGAACGGCGGAGGAATTGCCAAGCTTTTTCTAGCAGAGCAGGAACGCAGAGTGCTTCAGGCTTACGCGCGCTACGGTAAGCAGCGCCGGAAGAAAACGCATTCAGGAACAGATACGTAGACTGCTCAGGCGAAAGCGCTCTTGAGGCACGGCGGGTTGCCTCTATTCCCCGAGATGCCTAACCTCGGTATTTACGGAGAATCGGGAAGAAGCGTTCTCAAACACTAAGGTGCAAGATGAAGCTAGGCCGGGAAAAGGAGTTACGTATAGCGCTCACGTAGGGTCTCGATTATTGCTTCCCTAAGTTGTTCGGCAGTGTGTAACGGTAGGTTCCCTATAATCAAATCCGGACCATTGCGCCGAAACACCACGAGTTCGAACAGCCTGGTACCGGGGTTCCAGGAGACGTCGGACTCCGGCTGCCTGCCGCCCATCTCGGTAAAAGGCACGAACTTCTCACCTACGGTGAGGCCGTCCCGGGTTAACCGTATACGGGTACCGTAAAGGTCTTGGGCTTCCGTAGATCCTTGCCTTTCATCCGCTTGACCACCTACGCCGCCAGGGACGCCGTCTGTCCCGGTAATGAGTACGATAGTACCCACCGCCCTTGCCGTGGGGGGAGTAAACATAATATCCAACAGACCGCTCGATAGCCCGGAACACATGTCGCCCAGAGCCTGTCCTTAGGAGATGCGCAGGTTAATATGTCCTGTCCGGAAGCACTTGCAGGAGGTTGATGTACTGAGGTATCGATGGGCCAGATCGAGTCCCTAATCTTTCTGCTCGGGGCCGCGGCGCTGCTCGCGCAGCTCGCCCGGGTCCTGGGAGTGCCGTATCCCGTCTTCCTGGTCTTGGGCGGCCTCCTCATCGGCTTCGTGCCCGGGCTGCCTACCGTCGAGATCTCCCCCGAGATAATCTTCCTGGTCTTCCTCCCGCCACTCCTGAGCTACGCGGCGTTCTTCTCCTCGCCGCGGGACCTGCGCCGGCACCTCGGGTCGCTCTTGGCGCTCGCTATCGGCCTCGTGCTATTTACCACTGTGGCGATAGCTCTGATCGCCCACGCCTTGATCGGCCTACCGTGGGCCGCGGCCTTCGTCCTTGGGGCAATCCTTGCCCCAACCGATCCGGTGGCGGCAGAGGCGATCTTCCGCCGCCTTGGGGTGCCGGGGAGGGTGAGCACGATAGTGGGGGGCGAGAGCCTCGTCAACGATGGTACGGGACTAGTCGCCTACCGGCTCGCGGTCGCCGCGGTAGTTACGGGAGCGTTTTCGTTATGGGAGGCGGGGCTGGACTTCCTCCTGGTCGGCGGGGGAGGGATCATACTGGGCCTGATCCTCGCCCGGATCGTCTTACCCTGGTGGAAGCGCGTGAGGGAACCCCCCATCTTTATCGCGCTCTCGCTGCTGACGCCCTACGCCGTCTACGTGCTGGCCGAGGAGGTGCTGCACGTATCGGGCATCCTGGCCGTAGTGTCCTACGGCCTCTACCGAGGTTGGAGAGACCCTAGTCTCTTCCCCGACGCCTCCACGCGTATACAAAACATCTCCTTCTGGAACATGTTGGTCTTCCTCCTGGAGTCCCTGCTCTTCGTCCTGGTCGGCCAACAGCTGCCTGCCATCCTCGAAGGCCTCAGCGAATACTCCGTTGCGCAGGTCTTGATCTACGCCGCGCTCGTCTACGCCACACTCGTCGGCGCACGCTTCTTCTGGTTCTTCACCACGCCCTACCTACACCCGGTCTTCGACCGCCTATTGCACAACAGGTACCTACGCGCTCCTTGGCAGGAGCGCCTGGTGATGGTATGGAGCGGAATGCGGGGGGCCGTATCCTTGGCGGCAGCTCTCGCCGTACCGTTGATAACAGATACTGGAGGTGCGTTTCCCGGTCGTGACCTCATACTCTTCCTCACCTTCTCGGCGATTCTCGCCACGCTTGTACTGCAGGGGCTCACTTTGGGCCCCTTGATAGGTTGGCTCAGGCTGGAGGGAGACGAAGAAGCAGAGACGCTCGCGGAACTGAAGGCCCGGCTCGAGGGAGCGCACGCGGCCCTCGAGCGCCTCGAACAGCTTCGTAAGGAGGAATTGGTCACGCCGAGCGCCGAGGAGCGCATGCGCGAGTACAACGAGGAGCGCATCCGACGTTACGAGAGCGGCCTCCAACAGGGCGGAACGACGCAAGAGTACACCGAGAGTTCCTCGACCTGGCGAAACTGGCGCCGCGAGCTACTCGCGGCGGAGAGGGAAGCAATAATCTCCCTACGCGATCGGGGCGAAATATCCCCAGAAGTCATGCGCCGCGTCCAACGGGACCTCGACCTAGAGGAATCGCGGATCGGCGGTTGAGAAATCGTGGCTAGAGGCAGACGGACCCTAATTTACCGAGCTGCCCAGAGCAAGCCTACCCGGAAACGCAAGGACTCGACGACTCTTTGGGTAGCGTTGCTGAATGCAGTATTACGACCGGTATCTTACGGTCGGTCTTTTGCTGATACTGATCGTAAGCGGGATAATCTTTGACGGTGCGTAACCACAACGTCGTCCTCTTGTCCCCTTCGGCCGTCCGCGCGATCATCAAGCGGGTCTCGTCTCCGAGTTGTACGCTCGCCCGCGGGTTCGCCTCCAGGTTCAGATACCATGATGGGTGGTTTGGCTGTCCCCCATTGGCGGCGAGGACGATGAATCGGTCGCCCTCCCGAAGGTAACTGATCGGCCAGGTTCGAGGACGCCGCGTTCTGCGTCCGGTTGTGGTCAGCAGCAGAACAGGGGAACCGAAGAACGTTTTACCTAATGTGCCGTTACTGGCACCATACAACGTGCGATGAATCGTCCCGATTACCCTCATCGCGAAATGGAAACCCATCGATCCCTGGCGACCACTCTGCTTAGACGTCTTACTCGTTTGTGCCTCCGTTACGGTTAAAGCCTTTGCCCATTAGAATATTATTCCCCTAAACAAATCAGGGCTTCAGGAGCAGGGTGTCTCTGTTCGCCTGGCTGCCAAGAGGTAGATTTCTCGCGAAACTTGACGTTAGTTGCCCACAACAACGGCTGTAGTCCTTAACGTTAGCGCTTTGCGAGAGGGTGAACGGGCGGCTACCGTGAAAGTCGGATGCATGCAGTAACGCTTTGGCCGTCGAGGCTTGCCTAATGCTCGTGAGTCAGGGCAAAGTTGCGATCAAACGGGGCGTAGCCGCCACCTTCTCGGTGGGGGCCGGTCGCCGATGCTAGCGCTCTTGTTCGGCTCCTTCTCTGAGCCGGTGGGCCTCACGAGCTCCAGCGTGTACGCTTACAGCAGCACCCGCACTCAACGTGCGGATGCAGAGAGCACAGCCAACAACTTCGGTACGCTTCCAGCAGAAGCACCACTACTCCGATCACCTATCGCGACGAGGACCCCAAGGGCAGCCTTAGCCAGCAAACCTGATAGCGGCTTATGAGTGTTCGCCTTCTCTCGCCCCATCATAGCCCAAAGAAGAACCGGTACAAACGCGAGCGCTGCTGCGTGGGCTTTAATACGTTGGTAAGGTTCAGGTAAGACCTTGGGCGATGAGGGCGCGTGCCACCTTGGTAAAGCCGGCGATGTTTGCGCCGTTCAGGTAATTGCCGGGGGTGCCGTACTCTTCGCCGGCCTCCCGGCACCGCTCGTGGATGTTTTTCATGATCTGCTTGAGTTGTTCGTCGGTGTACTCAAAGCTCCAGGACTGGCGTCCGGCATTCTGCTGCATCTCCAGAGCAGAGACGGCGACGCCGCCGGCGTTCGCGGCCTTGCCGGGAGCGTAGGAGATGCCTGCCTCCACGAAGGCGTGTACGGCCTCGGGAGTACAGGGCATGTTGGCGCCCTCGCCAACCGCGAAGCAGCCGTTCTTTATCAGTGTCTCTGCGTCGTCCTCTTCGAGTTCGTTCTGGGTAGCGCAGGGAAGGGCCACGTCACAGGGAATCTCCCAGATGTTGCCCTCCTCTTCGTAGCGCGCGTGTTCGTGGCCGTCGGCGTACTCGCTTATGCGGCCGCCCTCCTCAAGCTTGATGTGTTTGAGCGTCTCCAGGTCCAAGCCCTTCTCGTCGTAGATGACCCCGCCGGAGTCGGAGCAGGCCACTACCTTGCCGCCGAACTCTTCCTGGATCTTCTCTATGGCGTAGATCGCCACGTTGCCGGAACCGGAGACTAGGCAGGTCTTGCCCTCAAAGGAATCGTCTAGGGTCCCCAACACCTCCTGCATGAAGTAGGCGCAGCCGTAACCAGTTGCCTCGAAGCGTACCGGAGACCCGCCCCAGTTGACCTCTTTGCCGGTAAAAGTGCCAGTCTCGTACTTGTTGGTAATGCGCTTGTACTGACCGAACATGTAGCCGATCTCACGCGGACCGACGCCGGCGTCGCCCGCCGGAACGTCCGTGTTCTCGCCGATGTGCCTGTAGAGCTCGGTCATGAAGCTCTGGCAAAAGCGCATCACCTCGCTGTCGGATCTGCCCTTGGGATCAAAGTCCGACCCGCCCTTGCCGCCGCCTATTCCCAGGTCCATGAGGCTGTTTTTGAAGACCTGCTCGAACCCCAGGAATTTGACTATACCCAGGTAGACGGAGGGGTGGAAGCGCAAACCACCCTTGTAGGGGCCCAAAGCGTTGCTGAATTCGACGCGGAAGCCACGGTTGACGTGGACCTCGCCCTCGTCGTCTTGCCAGGGCACCCGGAACATGATCTGGCGATCCGGCTCGCAGAGCCTCTGGACGACCTTCGCCTCCATAAACTCAGGGTGCTTCTCGAGCACGGGACCCAAAGATCCCACGACCTCTCGTACCGCCTGGTGGAACTCGGGCTCGCCGGCATTCTTCGCGATTACCTCTTCGCAAATGTTCTCGATGTTCGTCTTGGTATCCACTACCCTCTCCTCCTACTAACTCTGCTGGCACAGTATGCACGATCACGGCCGTTCGTGTGAACGTGCTCACGCAACGCAAGGACGGTTCCCGGAAGTAAGGGGCCGGAATGCCGGACAGATCCGGCGAGTCCTAGCCGGTCGATCTTCCCGAGGTTCTACTCGAAGACCCCAACGACCGGACACTCGATAGTGTTCTTGAAACTCAAGAGACCGCCCCTTACGCTGTTACCCCGCGCGCACTTATATGCTCGCGCCCGTCGCTGCGAAACGGACCGCAGGTGTCGAGCAGTTCTACTACGTGTCTCATGCTTTAAACTCTCTAGAGAGAACTTCTCGCAGAAAGCCGCGACTTTTCTGCAAGAGCTATCGCTATCGGCTTTCCGTTCTTGGTGCTAGCCGATGGCTGATTGCTAACGACGCGGTTTGCGGAAGATCAGCCCTTTAGCAAACCGCTTTAGAGAAGATAGGAGACCGTTTGCACTACGAGTTCGCCCGCTACCTCAAGATTCGGGCCGCTTACGGCGCCACCTGGTCGCCCGATGGCCGTCGCATCGCCTTCCTCACGGACATCACCGGCGTTCCCCAGGTGTGGGAGGTGCCCAGCGACAACCCCGGCTGGCCGGAGCAGCTGACCTTCCACGAGGAGCGGATCTCCGGCATCCACTACTCGCCGAAGGAGAACAGAATCCTCTTCGGCATGGATGTGGGCGGCAACGAGCGGACGCAACTCTTTGCACTGGACGGCTTCTCCGGGCAGGAGCGTAACCTTACGCGGGCGCCCGAGGCCATCCATTACTTCGGCGGCTTCTCGCCAGATGGCGAGCGTATCGCCTACACAGCGACGCGCCGCAACGGGACTGACTTCGACGTTTTCGTGCAAGCTCTGGGGGACCCCGACGAACCGGAGATGGCGTGGGAAACCTCCGGGTACCATACCGTGTCCTGCTGGGCACCGGACGGCACTTTCCTCATCGTCTCTCGCCACCACTCGAACCTGAACAACGACCTGTACAGACTCGACCTGGCTAATGCCGGCGGCGAGGCGACGCTGCTCACCCCGCACGAGGGGGACGCCCGCTTTCGCGGGGTACGCGTGACGCCCGACGGAAGGCACGCCTTTCTCGCGACGGATCGGGACGGGGACTTCGTGCGCCTGGCACACCTGGACCTCTCGGACGGGGAGATCGAGTACTTCACGCCCGATGACTGGGACGTCGAGGAGGTCGAGCTCTCCGAGGACGGCCGCTGGCTCGCAGCCACCCGCAACGTCGAGGGCTACTCGGACTTCGTGCTCTTCAACGGCAGGGGCAGGAGAGTCCCAGGACCCGAAATGCCGCGGGGTATACTCGGCGGCTTAGAGTTCTCTCCGGCCGGCGATAAGCTAGCCTTTACCCTCACGGGCCCGGACCGCAACCCGGACGTGTGGATCGTGAATCTGCCCGACGGGGAGCCCAGGCGCCTGACCCGCTCCTCGACCGCGGGCATTCCCCCGCGTACCTTCCGGCGACCAGAGATCGTACGCTACCCCTCATTCGACGGGCTGGAGATACCCGCGCTCTTCTACGAGCCCGAAACTTCCCCGGGGAACGTGCCCGAGGACATCCCCATCGTCGTCAACGTTCATGGCGGCCCGGAGTCGCAGTCCCGGCCGCTCTTCGCCCCCGTAACCCAATACCTACTCGGACGGGGCTACGCCGTCTTCGCCCCGAACGTGCGGGGTTCGACGGGCTATGGCAAGGCCTACACCCACCTCGACGACGTGTACCTCCGGATGGATTCGGTGGAGGATCTGACCCATGCGGTCCACTGGTTGCGTGGGCGGGGGCACCAACGAGTAGCCGTGATGGGCGGCTCTTACGGAGGCTTCATGGTGCTCGCCGCGCTCACGGGGTATCCTGAGCTGTGGACGGCCGGGGTGGACATAGTCGGGATCGCCAACATGGTCACCTTTCTCGAGAACACTGGTAGCTACCGGCGGGCCCTGCGCGAGCCCGAGTATGGCTCGTTGGAACGCGACCGGGATTTCCTCGAATCGATTAGTCCCATACACAAGGCTCAAGAGATAACGTCGCCCCTTATGGTGATCCACGGCAAGAACGACCCCCGAGTCCCCGTCGGGGAGGCCGAGCAGATCGTGGAGAGGGTGCGCGAGAACGGCGGCGTGGTCGAGTACCTGCTCTACGAGGACGAGGGGCACGGCCTCGCCAAGCTGAAGAACCGCCTCGACGCCTACCCGAAGATCGCCGCCTTCCTCGATGAGCACCTCTCCCCTGCAGAACGAGTAAGCTAGCTTCTTTACCATTATTTGCGTGAAGGTATCTGTCGGTTAACCGTAGCCCCGAACGGCGTAGCCGTATTCTAAATCTGTTAGATTTAATGACTTTCTCGTAGGCTGCGTGTGACTGGTCGATATCAATGGTGGTTCGAGCGTGGAGGTGGTTTGCAGCGGTGCGGTTGTACGGGCCGGAGAAGCTGACGGAGAACTCCGAAAGGAGGGTAGATCGGCTGCGGGCCCGTAGCACGGCTCGGCGCCGGTGGGCTCTTCAGTGGCTCTTGGTCTTTCTGGCCGTGCTCTCGGCGTGGTTCGTGCTGTTCTCTACTGGCAGCCTCGCCGGGGTCCATCGAGAAGAAGCTGCGCGGTCGGTCGTAGCCGAGGCGCTTAACGAGGACGAGGCCGGGAGAGTGGCGGAGGGGCTGTTGGGAGAATTACCGGTGTTGGAGGAGCAGGAAGAGGCACCGGGTTTCGACGTGGAGGCGTTGGAGGATAAGCTCGAGGAGATAGTCGGCGAGTACGAGGGCGTGTACGGAGTCTCGGTGCTCGAGCCCCATTCCGGGACGAGGGTCTCGCTCCGGGGCGACGAGGAGTTCGTGGCGGCCAGCATAGGCAAGCTGCCGCCGTTCGCGGCCCTGTACGCGGCTGCGGCGCGGGGAGAGGTAGACCTGGAAGAAGCAATCTCCATCCGCGACGAGGACGTACAGAGCTACGGCTCGGGTAGCCTTCACGGTTTCCCGGTAGGCCACTCCTTGAGCCTGCGCGAGGCCGCCTATCGCCTGGTCAACCACAGCGACAACACCGCTTGGGCTATGTTCGACCGCCGTCTCGGGAAAGCAGAGATCGGGGCCGAGCTCCAGAGCATGGGGATCGAAGACAGCTCGTACTACGGGCACGCCTCCGGCTACTACACCACCCCCGACGACGTGCTGCTCTTGCTCGAAAGGATCTCCGATCCGCGATTCACCGATGAGGAGCTATCCGCCGAGATGCTCGAGGCTATGACGGAGACCTCCGTGGAGGACCGCATACCGGAGAGGCTCCCCGAAGACGTTCGCGTTGCCCACAAAACGGGTTCCTACGAGGGCAACTTCGGTGATGCCGGCGTGGTGTTCTACGAGGATAGCAAGGGCGAGGAGAGGCGTTACTACCTGGCCGTGCTCTCCGAGGGCACGGGCGAGTACGAGGCCCGCGACGCCATCCAGAAGGTCTCGCTCGCCGTCTACGAAGCAATCTCGGGAACCAAGGTGGACCCCGGATGGTCGCGAGGGTCCGTCCGTGAGGAAGAAAAGAGCGCTTCCGACACCTCGCCTGCACCGCAGCCGGCCCCCGCAGAGGACACCGGGAGGCCAACGGAAAACGTACAGCCGGCTAAGCCCCCGCCCGTCGAGAAGCCGACGCAGAGGCCACCGGAGGGCCGGTATAGCGCCGCACCTACTCGGCCCACGCCGCAGCCCTCGACTTCCACGCCTCCTCCTTACTCGACCACCCGGCAGCCCGCGTACTATTGGGAGGAGTCGAGCTACTGGGAAGACGCCTACTGGGAGGATGCCTACTGGGAGTGATGGTAAGCCTCGCAGCGTCGGCCCCAAAAGCCCCTACTCGCGCCCTTCTGTGATGGACGCGACATCGACGGCCGGGACCGCAAACCCGATCTCATCCGGGGCTATGGCGGCGAGGGCGACCGAGCGCCCCATCGACGACGCTATAACCACCTTGCCGTAAGAACCTGTCCGTACTCCGGACCAACCTCCCAGCGGGTGCCGCTAGGCACCGCTTCCGGTCGATAGCGTCAACGCGGTGTCGTGGGAGGCTGTAAGCTGAAGGCAGAGAACTGGCCCGCCAGAGACCGGAGGTTTTGGAATGGAGCCCACCAAGTTTCTGCTCGACGAGAAGGCGTTGCCGGAGAGCTGGTACAACATCGTACCGGATCTGCCGTTCGAGCTCGCGCCGCCTTTGAACCCGGCCACGCAGGAGCCCGTGGGTCCCGAGGCGTTCGAGGAGATCTTCCCGGCGGGGATCATACACCAGGAGGTGACCGTCGAGCCTTACGTCGCTATTCCCGAGGAGGTGCGCGAGATCTACGCGCTCTGGCGCCCCACACCCCTCTTCCGCGCTCGCCGTCTCGAAAAGGCCCTCGATACCCCAGCCCACATCTACTACAAGTACGAGGGTGGCTCTCCCGCCGGGAGCCACAAGCCGAACACCGCCGTCCCGCAGGCGTTCTACAACAAGCAGGAAGGCGTGAGGCGACTCACGACCGAGACCGGCGCCGGCCAGTGGGGCTCCTCGCTCGCCTTCGCCTGCCGTCAGATGGACCTCGAATGCACGGTCTACATGGTCCGCGTAAGCTACGGCCAGAAGCCGTACCGCAGGATCATGATGGAGACCTACGGCGCCGCCGTACACCCCAGCCCTACGGACCTCACGCAAGCAGGCCGAAACATTTTAGAAGAGGACCCGGACTCTCCTGGGTCCTTGGGCATCGCCATAAGTGAGGCCGTCGAGGACGCCGCCACGCACGCGGGGGCGAAGTATTCGCTCGGCAGTGTCCTGAACCACGTGCTGTTGCACCAGACGGTAATAGGGCAGGAGGCCCTCGAGCAGATGGAGCTGGCAGACGAGTACCCGGACGTGGTTGTCGGTTGTGTCGGCGGTGGGTCGAACTTTGGGGGCATCGCGTTCCCATTTATCCGGGAGAACCTGAGTGGAGGGCGCGACACGAAGATACTCGCCGTCGAGCCCGCCTCGTGCCCGACGCTAACGAAGGGCCGCTACGTCTACGATTTCGGGGACACCGCGGGTACCACACCGATGATGAAGATGTACACCCTGGGTCACACCTTCGTCCCATCCGGGATTCACGCCGGGGGCTTGCGCTACCATGGCGACTCCCCGATAGTATCGGCACTCGTTCACGAGGGTCTCGTCGAGGCGCGGGCCTACGCCCAAAACCCGACCTTCGAAGCGGGCGTGCTCTTCGCCCGGACCGAGGGCATCGTCCCGGCACCGGAGGTGACGCACGCGATCAAGGCCACCGTAGACCTGGCGCTGGAGACTAAAGAGGCGGGGGAGGAGAGGGTCATCCTGTTCAACCTGTGTGGCCACGGCCACTTCGACCTCTCCGCCTACGAGCAGTACCTCGCCGGCGAACTCGTGGACCTGGAGTACTCCGAGGAGGAGATAGACAGGGCTGTGTCAAGCATCCCGGGTTAGAAACTGTAACAACGGGGAGTCGAGGGACCCAGCATTCACACGGGCCGTACGCGGATCCGCGCCCTTCTTTGGTACCGTTCTCCGAACGGGAGTCGAGGAAAAGCCTAAAACCGACAACTACTCGGCAGCCCTGACGCCTTCGGTCTTCTTTTGGAACTCGTTGGATAGGATGGTGGCGGCCTGGATAATGGGGCTCAGAACGGGGCCGAAGGGTGGGGCGTAGGCGAGGTCCAGGTTGACGAGGTCCGGGTAGGAGAGCCTACCCCAGATGGCCGTGGCGCAGGTGTCCACGTACTTGTCCGCGCTGGCACCAACGATCTCCGCGCCTATAAGGCGACCCGTCGCCCCGTCGGCGATGAGCTTTATGAACGTGGATCCAGCGCCCGGATAGTAGCCGGCCTTGTCCACGGCTTCGAGGGCGGCTGTCACCACCTCAAAGCCCGCCTCTTCGGCGCCCTCCTCCGAGAGGCCCGTCTTCGCTACCCCGAGGTCGAAGACCTTGAAGACACCGGTACCCAGAGTACCTGGGAACTGGAGGGCGTCCGCGCCGGCGGAGC
>LCrCPGB2_illDRAFT_1000043_pt1 | contig 12232 bp, 7 predicted proteins | sample LigCruGreenButte_FD_10705 | JGI IMG/M metagenome (IMG submission 10705)
CGCTCGTATAGATTGGCGATTTCGGGGTTGTTGATTCGTTGGCTTGTAAAAGGTACGCTGTGTTGCTGGCAAACTTTCTCAAATTTTTCGACTCCCTCTTGCCCTTGAAAGCACATCAGCACAAACCCGTGACCGAACAGATCCAGTGTGGATTTACCTGGCTCTAACCATGCATGAGGTCCCCGTGAACCGGGGTAGCTATTTTGAATCCACTGGAAGGGATCGTCGCTGGGAGGTGTCTCGTCGGGAATGACGGTAGGTGATTCGTACCGGAAGCCAAAGTGAACCCCAGGCGCGTCGAACTCGCGCTTGACGTCATTGCGCTGCATATTCTCAGCCATCTGTTTGCGGAGCTGCTCGCCTTCAGGGGAATCGCTCACGATGTCTTCCGGTATAGTACGACTGAGTGCGCGCTGAAGGTTGACGTTTGACTCCTCCAGGTTCCGTACTGCGATAGGACGCCGCTCGATTTCATAGGTATCGAGCAGGTTGGGACCAGCCCAGCCTTTGAGGGTGGCAGCAAGCTTCCAACCCAGATCTACCGCATCACATATACCAGTGTTCATGCCGAAACCACCAGAAGGCGAGAGGGTGTGGGCAGAGTCGCCAACGAAGAAGATACGTCTGTCGCGGAAATGTTCAGCAACGCGGTGGGTCAGGTGCCACTCAATGCTAGAAAGAATTTCTATGGGTGTATCAAAGGCGATCGCCTCCCGAACCGCTTCATAAGGATCGCGCAGTTCACCGTCTTTGTTTGGAACCGCAGTCAGGCGATACAACCCCCGTCCGTCTATTGACCGCAGCGGGTACCGCAATGTCTTTGGATTCATGAGATAGAATACCAAAGCTTTACGCGACCCAAGTAGATTTGGTAACTCCGGTGCTTTGAAGAGAATGTTCTGAAACACTTTTGTGGGGTGAAACGCAGGAGCATTAATGCCACACGCCTTGCGTATTGGGGTGCGAGCACCGTCGCAGGCAATCATGTATTTGCCGTGGATTGTCTCTGTTTTTCCACTTTCAACATATGTCACCTGACCAGTAACGCCATCCTCCATTTGCTTAAAACTGTCCAAGCTACAGCAGAGGCGCACAGGTCCTTTTGGATATGTACCTAAGTTACATGTCAGCAGTGGGAGGAGCCAGTGCTGAGGACAGGGATGCTCCGGTTCTGGTGTGTGAACTGGTAAAGTTCTTTCAGCGCTAGATGGAAAATGGAGCCGGAAAATTTCGTGCCCGCCGACAGCCGTGACCCACGCAATGTCCAAGGGGTGGTCGTCGGGCCAGCCAGCTTCACGGATTTGCTGGGCAATGCCCCAACGACGGAATATTTCCATAGAACGTGGTCCAACAGTACCTATTTTGGGGTGAGTAATAACCCCGTCAGACTGCTCGACAAGAATGCAGTCAATTCCCTGGTAGCGTAGTTCAATTGCCATCGCCATACCGACAGGTCCGCCACCGACGATGAGGACGTCTGTTTCGATCATGGTTTTATTACACCTCTTGCAAAAATGTATTCGTGCATTATGATAAATTTTCTCTAATGTAGTGGGTTCGAGGGTTTGACTAGATCCCTGTGCTTGCAGAGATCGAGATGCTAGACATCTGTGTCAACGGGACGTGTATTCGGGATCCTTTGTCAAGTCTTCAAAGAAGCCCGCATAGAACTCAAGCATTTCGCAAACAGTGTTGTTGATGACCTCGCATGCCCGAGCTTGGTGTCCTAAGCGCTCGAACCGCTGTGCAATGAGNCGATATGCCACTTCGGGTGTGGGTATGTAACTGGGCGGGGCTGTCACCTCAAATGATGGGCCTGCCGTCTTGCCACGCTTGCCTGAGGGCATGGTCATCAGCAGCTCGGCTAGAGGGCGCATCATCCCTGACATAACGTCGATGGCAGCGTTCATTAGCCTTGAGCGCCTTAGGCTGCCATTGGGCATCCACCCGAAGTGCTGTACCATGAGTTGCATCATCAGGAAGTAGCACTCGTCAAATATCTGCATAACAGCCCGAGCCTGGGGGACAGTGACAATGTTAGAGTGGTAATCCTGGTGATAGAGCGTGGGGTTGCGAATTGCAGGGTAGGCTGGGTTCCATGGCACCTTGCAATTAGTCTGGCCACTAATGGCTTGCTCCTGAGCTAGCGCCTCAGCCATGCGTCGGAACCGCTGAAAGTGCGAATGCTCGAACTTGGGGGACTCTGGGTGGCACCCCTCTCCTTGCTCGACGATGTAGTCGAGGGCGAAAAGTGCGCTCTCGACATCGTCAACTTGGAGCTGATAGTCAGGGTGGACTACGTTGAAGTCCTCGCGCAAAAACAGGTGGTGTTCGCCACCTACACGACCCTTCTTGACGACGATCACGTCCGGGATGGTCTTTATTGCCTCGCGAATCTGGCAGTACAACTCACTTAGAGAGCCATAGCCGTGGAGGCGGTCAGATGTTCGCTCATTCGTCAACGCAACCTCGTTACTGAGGTTTTCGGTCAGAAAATCGGGCCATTCAAAGCGCATGAATCGTTGTAAGCTTGTGGCGCTGAAGGGTTCCAGGGCAAAGTCGATCTCGATGGGGAGGCGTTGGTTGAGCTTGCTGAAGTTGGGCATTGCTGGGTAGAAAGGTTCGCCAAGAGCCATTAGTATGTTGTTGACCATTAGGAAGTGGAGCATCTCCTCATGGGCAATTTCCTGCAACATACCCCGTATGCCAAAGTTCCGCACCTCCTTGCCGTCGCCGCAGGCCAAGTGTAGCTGCTCAGAAGTCCATAAACCCCGACGCACATACTCCTGCCCAGTAACGTAGTTGGGAATGGAGTAAGCTGCATAGATGTATTGCAGCATTACAGCTACCTCTAGTTCCGCAGCATGTCGAAGAGCGATGACTAAATCATCGCGAGTCTGGAGAACGCGCTGAGGGCACTTTGGTCTTGGTGTAGGACCAGGAACGTAGCCTATCTGTTGCTGGTTGTACACAAACCTGTACAGTAGCATTGCCTTGGATCGGGACATCTCCCGTGTTGGAGGCATGTAGTAAGTCTTGTCTTTGTTGTTAGGATCGGACATCTGCCATATCAATCGGGCGTAGTTCTCCACCTTGCACCGATCAGCCAAGCTGAAAACTTCTGCTTTCATGAATAAGAAGCTTAACTCGTAGAAAGCAAAGATATGTTCATAGATGAAATCAAAGTCTATTGCCTCATTCTCAACCTCTTCTAAGTGCCAATCATCGGTCAGCACTCGAACAGCAAAGGAGCCGACGCCTGACCAGAAGCCGAGTTCATCATCGTTATCGTAACTAATCACTGCTTCGTCAGGGTGAGATAAATCGCACGGTACCTCGTTGGGCAAAGCCGATAGCAACACTCGCGTCGTTCCAGATCGAATGCCACGTAATGTGATCCACCCGCGTCCCTGCTCATCGGTCGAGACTACACCCGTTGCGGCAAAGTTGCCAATATCTTTTCGCCGACCAGGCTTAAAATCCACTATGTTGAGTTCAGAACTGCGGGGGAAGTGGAAGGTCTGATCGGTCTGGACGAGGTCTTGCTCAAAGGCGTAGCGTAGGTGAGGTAGGCCTCTGGGATTGTAGAACTGGCGTAGGTGAATAGCCTCGACTGAGCCAGGACGCCCCCGGATAAAGGAGCGCACTTCCAGCTCGACGGCGTGATCCTCGCTGCGATTCCAATCGGGGAATTCCAAAAAGAGACAAGCTCGATCAACCTGGAGATTTATTTCTTCTTCCTGAACAAGGATCTGCCGTTGACCATCAGGGTGCATTCCAATGATGCACAGTCCCTCTCGCTCTATCTCATCGCACAGCTCTTCAAAGGGCGTCAAGAGCGGTACGTCTACAATCCCACTGGTGAATTGATGTGCCTCTTGCTGGTAGGCTTCCTTGGGAATCCGAGCCACCAGTTGTTGGCTGTGAACTGTACGCAGCTCCAACTCACCAAGATCCAGTTTGGGACCAATAGCATGAGTCGGTCCAGGACCTGGCTTTGCAGCACGCCCCACACACGGCACAGCTGTTACCATGTTCAGTCCGACTCCTTGAGGGCTGACCTGGACACTGAGGTTTGACAGCGTTCTTGACGTGGTCTCTTGGGCATCTTGCAGTACACGACGAGGAGTTAGTAGCCGACCGTGAGGGTAAGTACTCATCTCGCCCTCGTGCCACAGACCAATTGTCCCGTGAAGCTCCCAAAATACAGGAAAGTCGGGTTTGACCGGAGCCGACATATTGCTTAAGCTAAACTGCACGACCAACCCCAACACATCGTCTTGAGTCATCGCCTCGCGCAACAAGGAAACTGTCGGTGAGAGTGCCGACTCTTCGCCCCACATGAAATTCCTAGCTTCTTTAGAAATGGTGAACTGATACACAGCCGCACGCTTAAATTCACTGTTCAAACAGTGTTCGGGCAATTCGCGGATGTGATTGAAGTTCTGCCAGCGGGCAGCTTGCATACCTTCGACAGGAGCTGAGAGCATGTGTGGCACCTCATGGGAGACGCCCTGCCGTCCGAAGGTTAGCTGACCAACCATAATTATGTTTGTCCAGTTGGAAGCCGGATCGCAGTCGAAGATGCGGGCTCTGTTGAAGGTACTTCCTAAGTATTCGTTGTAGTGACCCCACATATCGACGCTGCGCCCCACCACTGGGTCACGCTGGTCAACTTGTCCAGGCACGCATTGAACACTGACAATTTGCGCGTCGATCGCAAAGTGACCATTGCCCCCAAAGTCCCACCCTGTGGCCATATTAAAGGGACCATCTTCATCCCAATGACCTTCAGCGTTGAACCGAGGTCCTAAGCGGTAGAGATATTCATGGTACTCGGACACAGGGCGGCGGTGATCGAAGGGTTTGCCGTTCATGTAGACAGTGTTAGTACTAAGGTCTACCAAACCGTTTTTGTGCCCTGTGGGAGCGTGAGTACGGGCGAAGCCTTGAAAATGCAGGCGGGGAAAGTCGAGGATACTCATAAGGAAGTACTGATAAAGCGATGGCGATATTTGCGAGACGCTGTTATGTTGAAGTTTTTGGAGAAGTCTAGGCTTTGGGCTTTTCTGGAACCATTAATGGGGAGCTCGTTGTCGATTCTGTAAAGGGTTTATGAGCCACAATCCCATACACCGCTTCAAGAGCCGATTCAATGGAACCTTGAAGCCATGCTGGCAGCCTGGAGCAGTGTTCGCCAGCGAAGAAGAGTGTCTTCTGAGGTTTGGCAGATTTTTTGTAATGGATGACCTCCATCAAAGGAGCCATGTTCTGGGAATCCCAATTTTTTTGGGATTCCCAAGAGATGGAGCATCCTCCGGCGCTCCATTTGTAGTTGCCCCAGGCAATGGAGGCTGTGTCTAGTATCATGCCTGGTGCCTCAATCTCTGGATGAAGCTTACTTAAGGCCTTCTTGACGTAGGTGTTGCGGTCATGTTCGGTCATCATCCCCAGGTATGCCGCATCGTTACCAATAGTGTAGCTAGCCAGCAACACACTACTCTTAGAAGAGTCGCACTTTACTGAAGGATAGTAGACCTGACGGATGCCCTCGTCGCTGAAAGAAGCTCCACCAAAGATTCCAGCCTCTTGCCAGAAAGGTCGCGCACAGTGAAAAATAACCTTAGTCGCTGGCCAGTAGACAGTTTTGTAAATTGTGGCGAGTTTGTCTTCGTCAAACCCGCTCAACTCCATATGGCGCACTATTGAGAATGGGATGGTACACAACACGTAGTCGCAACGACGCGTATGTAGCCGCCCTCCTTCTAACCAAGATACCTCAACATCATCCTCACATACGCGCAGAGCCACTACCTCTTGGTTACACCTAATCGGACCATGCAGTGCTGCGGCAAGACGGTGAATGAGTTGATCCATTCCCCCCTCAAGTTGCAATAGATCGGGACCCGTCTCGACTAGAATATCGTTGAGAAAAATACTGAGTGCCTTGCCACACTTTTCTTGGAAACCTGGGTGAGCCTTCATGAACTGGTGGAAGTCGAGAGTCTTCCTTTGGAGGCACAAAAACGGATCTAAATGTAACGTCTCTATCTCGTCCATCAAATTTGAGTCTGAGTCAAGCTTTAGAGATGCACGCAACTCACCTGAACCTATAGCATCTACAAAGGTCTTAAGCCACACCGCAAACAGGCGAGCCTTTTCGCTGTAGCGCGTATCCAAGAAAAGCCCTTTATAGTGAGTCTGGATTACTTGAGGCGCGTCCAGGATGCGGAATACTTTCCCGTGGATATTCAGCAGAGCATTTTTGTCCTCAAATAATGTGACAAACTTGCATAGCTTGTTACCTAGTCCCATTGCCTGTACGTAATGCAGGACATACTTGTGTTCGCAAGGGATACGCATCGCTCCAAGTTCTCCGTAGGGCGCTCCCGGATCATTGCCAAAGCGGTAAGTCCAGATCCGACCTCCGATGCGTGGGCTGCCCTCCATGACATCAACCTGATGACCTAGGCGCTCAAGCTCATATGCCGCCACTAAACCTGCAATGCCAGCGCCTAGTATGGTCACGCGCTTGCCTCGTTGGTGATTAGCGCGCCTGCACTCCTGTAGCAAAGTTTCGATGTCCATTTTTAAAACACTTCGACATTATGTCCTAACCCTGCCTTATATGCCACGTCCAACTATGTTCTAGATGAAGGGATCAATAAGTAAAGCGGAGGTGATCTTGTTGACAATTTCTTTTTAAAAGAAATTGCCGATTGCTGTCGCGTTTCTACTGAAGAAATTGAGCTAGTTGTTCTAACTTTTTCCAGGCAACTCCGCAACGCTTTTTCTAGCTCATTAAGGGCTGGCATCAAAGTTTCAGGTACATACTTACCGCCGAACCGTCCAAACCGACCGAACGCGTCAGGTCGCTGACTAATAGGTGGAAAGTAAGTTTGAATAACTTTTGGGTTAACCATTGTAGAATTTCCTCTATTTTTTGTTACTTATCAAGTGAAAAAAGAGATTAGCTATTAGCCATTATCAAAAGTTGAGTATGCTTTCTTAGCTTCTAACGGAATGGTGCTATACCGTTTGGGATTTTCGATTTGAGATTTTGAAATGATCACCAGTGGAAAGTTGCAGAAATCTACGAGTAGCAGCCCTAAAAACCGAATGTTATTAAACGGGCTTGGGTGAAACGAAGAAAACAACCCATTGCCACGGTCTATTGGCGATATGAGGAATTGCGGTTAATGGGTTTTGTTCAGTTCATCCCCAATCTAGGTAAAACATTCTGGTAAGTTGTGGACTTCCCCAACATGGAGCCATTTGAACTGGTACTTAGAGTTTATAAACGGTAGCTCTCAAGCTAGCGATGCTCAGAATTTAGAACTTTGATCAGAGCATCGCTAGTTGTTTCTACACATAAACCTGATTGGCTTACTTTGTCACAAGTGACTCAGCTACGTCATTTTCGCTCAGATACTGTGACTGCTCTTGAGATTTGATGATGTGTGTTAAGTATTCATACTGAGATGGCAAAGTAGCACTCAGATGATGGGCTTTCTTCTTAATTAGGTTAAATTTATCTAATGCCTTCTTGTCATCAAGATGCTCCAGAAGCGGTAAACTGCCTTCGGGCTTATAATTGAGGCCAAGCAACATCACAGAATAAGAGTAAGACTCGAAGCCATGATAATTCTGATTGATGTTTTTGGTATTTGGCAATCGAGTTTTCCACAATAGCAGCTTTTCAGTGAGTTCTGCCGGAACGACTACCTCGTGCTTAGTGGCCTTCCAGAACGGCGTGTCTGCTTTGTCACTCACACAGTAATGCAGCGTCAAGAAGTCACGAACACCATCTATGCAGTCAGCGATAATTTTGTTGTAGCTTTTTATCAATCCCTCGTTGAAGGTTTTGCCTGGGAAGTGGCTGATCAACTCTTCAATACCGTGTTGGATAAAGAATATGCCGGTAGACTCTAAGGGTTCCACAAATCCACTGGATAAACCGATCGCCACACAGTTTTTCACCCATGAGTTGCGGTTTCGTCCCACCCGAATCTTAATATGCTTTGCCTTGCAATTCTCTGCGGCTGGTCCTAAGTGCTGGCGAAATTCCTGTTCTGCCTGTTCTTCTGAGAGAAATTCACTGCAGTAAACATATCCTGTACCAACTCTGCCATACAGAGGTATATTCCAAACCCAACCAGACGAAAGCGCAGTGGCTGTTGTATAAGGATTGATGCCATCTTTCCTGATATCGGTTGGAACTTGCATGGCGATCGCTCTGTCGCACAGTAAGGACTCAGAGAAAGAAATGAATGGTTCGCCAAGAGCTTTGTTAATCAAAAGACCGCGGAAACCAGTACAGTCTATGAATAGGTCTGCACTGATATTGCCATGCTCTCCGGTGATAATGCTATCGATGCTGCCACTTTCCGATAGCTTGACATCTATAACGTCATCAATAATCTGTGTTACACCTCTTTGCTTGGCATAATCTTTCAAGAATCTTGCCAGCAGATTAGCGTCAAAGTGATAGGCGTAAGGGTACTGTACCTTGAGATCTGCCAATACATTTTTCTCTGGCGTAGACTCGCGGGAGAATAAATTTTGAACTTTATCGTCAAAAACAGTGCCATCAAAATATCTGGGAGACCGCTTGTTGTCACACAGCGATGGGATGAGGAAGCAGGAATAATCGAATGGCTCTTCGCTGCGCTTCATTTTCAACCACCATTCTGCTATGTCGAAACCTTCTACCGTTTCATATCTTTGGAAAGGATGGTAAAAGTGTCGTCCTTGTGCATTCCAGTTGACGAACTTAATTGCCATTTTGTAACTGGCATTGCATTTTGGCATCCATTCGCGCTCTTGTAAGCCGAGAAAATCGAAGAATAGCTTAATAGTACTAAAAGTTGCCTCGCCCACTCCAATTGTTGTGATATTAGAAGATTCAACTAAGGAAATCTGAACATTTTTATCTAAGGCTTTGCTTAAATACGCGGCAGTCATCCAACCTGCAGAACCACCACCAACAATTACAACCTTTACTGGACTTTGTGACATAATAATAGCCTCCTAAATGATTAGTAACTATAACCTGTAACCGAGATTTTATCTCTGGTCATTTTTTCCTTAACCTCAATACCCTTCAGTTCAAACTCAAAGCAATTTTTTTTGACTGTTTTAACTGGGGTGCTTTCTGAATTTGGATAAGCTACTTTAAACAATTTAGACCCTTGTAGGTAGCCTGGGGGCTTGGGTCTAAAATGCCAGTGACCTTTGAAGTACAAAGTTCTTAACTCTTTAAAACCTTTAAAAGCTTCCGTGACAGACATCAACGTCTGCTGCATTGGTGTTGATGGCAACGACTTAGCAACCATTGACTTTGAAACTGACGGTTCAAAGGATAAGTCGAATTTTTCGGTTAACAGTTTTCCGGTTTTTAAAAAGGTCTGGCTAGCTAAGTAAACACCGCTGTTGTACAGCTTCCCTGATTGCTGACAAAGGTAATTCAACAATACCTCAAGGTCTTTGTCAGGAGACAGCAATATTTTCAGCACTCCCATTGTTTTTTGGGCTTTAGTCACCTCGGATTTCCGGAATATTGGTTGATTTGTTTAGTTTAGAGGGATACAGTAGATATGTCAAGTCGTGTCAATAAAACTTTATGTTGCTATTACCTGAACTAACGGATATTTCTCGTTAGCAACCAAGTTGCTTAATAGCCGTTCTAGTCATTATTTAAGGATCCAATTCCCGAAACTAACAAAAGCTGCCATCTTTATGCACTAGCAGCTATTTTTATCCGTTCGACTAATTAAGAAAGAACACGGGGACTAAAGTCCCCCGTGTCGCTTCCCTCTCAGAACTGAAGTCTCTGAGTTTCCCGCATCCCGTGTTGTTTTTATGATTCCTGCTTGAGCTTGCTTGATGACAAGCTGTAGTTTCTTTAGCTCTGAACTGTCAAAGTTACAGTAAACCAAAAATCCTCTGGTGATAAGTCACGTACTGCAACGGATGCTACTCTCAGTTCCTGTTTAGTGATGGTCTTTTGGCATAGTCCAGTATTGCAGAGCAGCGAGAAGAAGGGAAACGGCTACCAGAAATGGTTACAACTTTAATGCATATTTCGAGTCTCCTTGGATAACGTAAGAAAACTGAGGTAAAGCTAGTCACGTCAACCGAGCTAGTCGGAATTCTTTAAGTTTGAAGCAACTGAAACTTATGCAAGCAAGCTCTATTTCAGGAAAGAGATGCTCGATATTAACCCTAGCTTTTACCTGAGAGCATCATAGCTGGCGGCCTAAAGGTAATCCGCACGTGTTTGGGTCCATGAAAAACGAGGGTGTTGGGCCATTCAAGCTTCTGGTTTGCTAGGCGAATTTCGGGCAACCGATTAAGAAGGACATTGAAGGCAATCTGAGCTTCGGCACGAGCCAGCGCTGAGCCGAGACAGAAATGGATGCCGCCACCGAAGACACAGTGACAACCATCCTCACGCCGCAGATCGAGAACATCGGGATTCTCGAAGCGCATTGGATCTCGGTTTGCAGAGCCGAGCATCAACCCCACACTGTCGCCGCGCTGGATCAGCTTGCCGCCGATCTCGATGTCTGCATAGGCCCAACGTGTAACCATCTGGACTGGGCTGTCGAAGCGCAGCAGCTCCTCCACCCCTGCTGGAATACATTCGGGGTGAGTGCGCAAAATCTTGAGTACATCTGGGTTGTACAGCAACGCCAGCATCCCCTTGCCGATCAAGTTAACTGTTGTCTCGTGTCCTGCTGACAGCAAGTGGATGCAAGTGGCAATGATCTCTTCTTCACTCAGTTTGTTGTCTTCCTCTTGCGCCTTGACTAAAGCCGTGATCAGATCCTGGCGCGGATTGACACGACGCTCCTCAATCACTTGCTTGAAGTAGTCAATGAACCCTTGAGCTGCCTGCTCAGCTCGGGTGTAAGCCTCCGGTGCAGGTGTCAGACGTGAAGCATTGACCTCCAACAAGGCTGTTGACCACTGTCGGAACAAAAGGTGATTTTCTGGATCGACACCCAGCAGAGCAGCGATTACCATGACAGGCAGAGGGAAAGCAAACTCCTCAATCAAATCCATTTCTCCACGGACTTGGACTTGATCCAGCAGATTGTCTACGATACCCAAGATGACGGGACGGATGCTTTCAACCATCCTTTGGGAGAATGCCTTGTTGACTAAGGAACGTATCCGCGTGTGGTTTGGTGGATCCAGGAATACCATCCAGTTGCTGACTATCGACCGAAGCTTTCCACAGGCCATCGGCACTGGCACGGCTTCGACGTCTTCCCTGGCTCGCTTAGCCTCACGACCAAATCTTGAATCCTCGAAAACCTGCACCACATCTTTATAACGGAAGATATACCAGGCACCCGAAAGTCGGGGATTCGATGATACCCCCCAATGGACGGGATCTTCCTCTCTGTAGCGTCTGTAGAACGGGTAAGGATTTGCAATGAACTCAGGTAGAAATGGATTCACTCTCTCGATCATGGAAAAGCTCCTATAAAGTAACAAAACAAGGAAGGATAATCAGCTTTGCTTATTCAGATACGGGAGAATGGAATGTGGGCAATCAGGTTACCGAACAGCCTGATGCCGCGTTCAAATAGGAAGTCGGGATTATTCGGCACAAGAATCGCGCCAGTTTAGGATTATAGACTTCAATGGCATCCAGCTTTTGTTGTATTGGCTACAGTCAATCCGATCGATGTACATTCATGGTGAGTTTCCTTGTTTTAGCCTTAACTTCATGCCCTTCGCTTCTGTCGTGGTAATTGCTGCTTTCAGGGTTTGACAGAGTTCCTCAACTGCTTGCAGTCCTTAGGTTGGCGTACCGGTTGCCAAACATTTCACAAAGGCACTACCCACAATTACGGCATCGGCACCCCACTCCCTCACCTGACGCACTTGTTCCGCTCCAGAGATACCAAAACCAATGCCAATTGGCTTGTCGGTTAGACTTCGCATTTCCATCAATAAATCCTTAACGCGTGCTTGTACGTGAGAGCGTATAGCTAATAAAAGTATAGTCATTTATGACAGGACATGGGAGGCATCAAGTCCCTCCCCTTTCGCTTGTACTTTGAGCGGATTGACCCGCATTGGCCCACCTACGCAGCTCTCTATCCCATTGCTAAACACATTTGGGATTGCTTTTCTCAAAATGTTGTAAGAACCGTTAACATCGGAGTTAATTAATTGACCTGCTGAGGTCTTGTACAAACCTCTTTTGATCCGCTTG
>LCrCPGB2_illDRAFT_1000044_pt1 | contig 12189 bp, 16 predicted proteins | sample LigCruGreenButte_FD_10705 | JGI IMG/M metagenome (IMG submission 10705)
GCCGCGGCCCGCGTCGGGACGCCGTCCAGCCACAGCGCGCCGACCTCGGTCAGCGGCACGCCCGCCGCCCGGACGACGTGCCCGACCGTGGCGTCCGCGTCGAAGCCGAGCCGGCGTTCCCGGGCGGGCCGGTCGCGCGGGCGCAACAGGAAGGCCAGCTCGGCCGGCACCCGGACGGTGACGGTCGCGTCGTCCACGGTCGCGCCCTACCCGATCGCCGTCCCCAGATACTTGAATACTCAAGCAGATCGGCGCACACTGGACGACGTCGTCCACATCGTCAGGAGCCCGCCGTGCCCGTCCAGCGCCTCAACCACGCCGTCCTCTACGTCCGTGACGTGGCCCGCAGCCACGCCTTCTACCGCGACGTCCTCGGGTTCCGGGTGAAGACCGAGATCCCCGGCGCCGCGGTGTTCCTGCAGGCCGAGGGGTCGACCAACGACCACGACCTGGGCCTGTTCCAGGTCGGCGCCGCGGCCGGTGCCTCCGAGGCCGGCCGCCGCACCGTCGGCCTCTACCACCTGGCCTGGGAGGTCGACACGCTCGCCGAGCTGGTCCGCGTCCGCGACGCGCTGCAGCGGGCCGGCGCGCTGGTCGGCGCCTCGGACCACGTCACCACCAAGGCCCTCTACGCGCAGGACCCCGACGGCCTGGAGTTCGAGGTCTCCTGGCTGGTCCCGGCCGCGCTGATCACCCCCGAGCTCACCGAGGGCGCGCCGATGACCGCCCCGCTCGACCTGGACCGCGAGATCGCCCGGTACGGGGCGGACACCCGCGGCGGCGTGGGCGTCTCCGTCCCGGCCTGACGACGGCCGGGGACGGGTCGCGCGCCCCGGCCGGCACCCCGCACCACCGCCGGCTTCTGCTGACCGGGCGGTCGGGGAGGATCCCTGCCCGTGGNCCCGGTCGAGCTGGGCACCGGCGCGCTGCGCCCGCGGCNCTGGCGGGAGGACGACGTCGCCGCGGTCGTCGCCGCGATGCAGGACCCGGTCATGCAGCTGTGGAACGGTCCGCCGGTCGCCACCCGCCCCGCCGCCCTGGACGGCGTCCGGCACGACGAGTTCGTCTGGGGCCGTCTGGCCGAGGACCCGCCACCGGCCTGGACCTGACCGGCGATCCGTGGTCGGCGGCGCGGTGACCCGGCGGGCGTTCAGCAGCCGCAGCCGACCGCGGTCAGCGGGTCGACCGCCGGGCGGCGGACGCCCTCCGCCGTCGCCACCGGCAGCCCCTCCCGCGCCCAGTACTCGAAGCCGCCGAGCATCTCCCGCACGCGGTGGCCCAGCAGTGACAGCGCCAGGGCGGCCCGCGTCGCGCCGTTGCAGCCCGGTCCCCAGCAGTAGGTGACGACCGGGACGGACCGGTCCAGCTCGGCCGGCGCCCGTGCCGCGATCTCCCGGCCGGGCAGGTGCACCGCACCCGGCACGTGGCCGGCGTCCCAGGCCTCCCGGCTGCGGGTGTCGACCAGCACGAAGCCCGGCCGCCCCGATTCCAGGGCGGCGGCGACGTCGCTCACGTCGGTCTCGACGGCCAGCCGACGGGCGAAGTGGGCAGCGGCCTCGGCGGGCTCGGTGGACCAGTCGGTGATCATGCTCCCGATGCTGGCGGCGCCGGCCCCGCGGCACGACGTCCCGGGCTGCCGACGACCGCAGGGATCGCGCCAACCCGTTGACACGGCAGCATCGGACACCTGGGATCGCCGCCTGCGCGGCCGCTGACGGTGACGCCGCCACCACGACCGAGATCCGGACGGCGCTGCTGTCCGAGCTGGAGGAGACCGATGACGCCTGGACACGCCCCGCCCACCACCCCGAGGGCGACGACCCTCGCCGACTTCCCCCGCTACCCGCTGCTGTTCGGGCCCTCGCCCGTGCACCGCCTCGACCGGCTCACCGGGCACCTCGGCGGCGCCGCCGTCTGGGCCAAGCGGGAGGACTGCAACTCCGGCATCGCGTTCGGCGGCAACAAGACCCGCAAACTCGAGTACCTGGTCGCCGACGCGCTGGCGCAGGGCTGCGACACGCTGGTGAGCATCGGCGGCGTGCAGAGCAACCACACCCGCCAGGTCGCCGCCGTCGCGGCACGGGTGGGCCTGCGCTGCGTGCTCGTGCAGGAGAGCTGGGTGGACTGGCCCGACGCCGTCTACGACAAGGTCGGCAACATCCTGATCAGCCGGCTCGCCGGCGCCGACGTCCGCCTCGTCAAGGCGGGGTTCGGCATCGGGTTCAAGGAGTCGTGGGAGGCCGCGCTGGCCGAGATCGAGGCGCGCGGCGGCACGCCGTACGCGATCCCGGCCGGGGCGAGCGACCACCCGCTCGGCGGGCTGGGCTTCGCCGGCTGGGCGCACGAGCTCGCCGCGCAGGAGGCCGAGCTGGGCGTCTTCTTCGACACCGTCGTCGTCTGCTCGGTGACCGGCTCGACGCAGGCCGGCATGGTCGCCGGCTTCGCCCAGCTGGAGGAGGACGGCGCCCGGCCGCGGCGGGTCCTCGGCGTGGACGCGTCGGCCAGGCCCACCGAGACGCGTGACCAGGTGCTGCGGATCGCCCAGCGGACGGCGCGGGCCATCGGGGTGCGGCGCGAGCTCACCGCCGACGACGTCGAGCTCGACGAGCGCTACCACGCCGGGGTCTACGGCATCCCCGACGGGGCGACGATCGCCGCCATGGAGCTGGCCGCCCGCACCGAGGGCATGGTCACCGACCCGGTGTACGAGGGGAAGTCGATGGCCGCGACCATCGACCTGGTCGGCCGCGGGGAGATCGACCCGTCGTCCACCGTGCTCTACGCGCACCTCGGCGGGCAGCCCGCGCTCAACGGCTACAGCGCGCTGTTCTCCTGAGCGCCGAGCAGCTCGCCGGGCGAGCCGTCGAGGGAGTCGAGCGCGTCGCGGATGCGGCGCTCCTCGAACGAGAAGTGCGACTCCGTGATCGCGGCGAGGCCGTCCAGCTCCCCGGCCGGCGACGGGTCACCGGACGCGGCGATCTCCTCGACCCGCGCCACGATCCGGGCGATGAACACGTGGTCCTCGGCCATCTTGTCGAGGAGGGGCGCCAGCTCGGGGAAGCGCGCGGCGAGCGCGGGGAAGGCGCCGGCCTCCTCCCCGGTGTGGTGCCGGGTGAGGGCTTCGCAGAACGCCAGGCAGTGGACGGCCAGCGGCCGGCCGGGGGTGCGGACGCCGGCCTGCAGGCGGCGCAGGTCGGCGCGCAGGGAGTCGTGGATGCGGACGAGCTCGTCGCCGAGCGCGGTCAGCCGGGCGGGACGGGAGGAGGGGGGCAAGCGGGACCTCGAGGGTCGGGCGCCTCCATGCCTGACGCTGTCCGCCACCGGCACGCGACGCTGTGCCGTGTCTACCGGGCCGGGCGGTCGGCCGGCAAGGCTCAGAGCGGGACGGCGAGCTCGCGGCTCTCCAGGGCCGCGCGCAGGTCCGCCCGCCACGGCGCGAGCCCCGTCCCGGCCAGGACGACGTCCCGGACGAAGGCGTGCCACACCGGTGCCCGCCGCACCATGCTGTGCCCACCGGCGATCGTGAAGCGGGCGATGCGGGCCCCGGCCCGCTGCGCCCGGACGGCGAAGTCGGCCGACAGCGCGGCCGGCACCCAGCGGTCGCCGCGGCCGTGCAGCACCGCCACCGTCTGCCCCCGCAGGTGCCCGACCGGCTCGCCCGGAGGCGTCCACGGCGCCAGCGCGCAGACCGCGTGGACCGACGGGTCGTCCCCGGCCCGCAGCACGGCCCGGCCGCCCATCGAGTGGCCGACCAGCACCACCGGCACGTCGTCCCCGTGGCGTGCCCGCAGCTCGTCGAGCGCCCACCGGACGTCGGCGTGGGCGTCGGCGGCCACGCCGTTCCAGCCGGCCACGCGGTAGCGCAGCAGGTACGTGCCCACCCCGCGATCGGCGGCCGAGGCGCGCACGAACTGCTCGATGGTGCGCATCCGCTGCAGCGACAGCGCCCGCTCCTTGGGCGGCTCGACGCTGGCCACGGTGCCGCCGTGGCAGAAGACGGCGAGCGCCCGGGTCGTACCCCTGGCCGGCTCGTGCTCGAGAGCCGGCCGGGGGCCGCCGGTGGTCACCGGCGCCGGCGCCCGCCGCGGAGCGTCGTGCGGGCGCGGTCGCCGAGGTCGCCGGCCTTGTACAGCGCGCGGGTCACCGGGGTGGACCCGGTGCGCCGCTCGAGCACCTGCCCGGCCCGGCGCAGCAGGCCGGTGGCGAGGGGGACGACGACGGTGAGCAGCAGCCAGGTGCGCAGCCGGCTGGTCAGGAAGAGCCACATGATCGCCATCCTGCCCGTATCCGGCGCGGGCAACCGTCGGCGAGCCGGAGCAGTTCCTCATCCCTCTCCCATCCGTCCCCGGCCTGGTGCTGGGCCTGGCGGTGGTCGTCAGCGTCGTGGGGCTCACCCGGGCGGCTCCCACGCCGGCCCGCCGGCGGCTGCTGCTCGGCTTCGGCCTGCTGCTGGGGTCGGCGCTCGGCGGCGAGGTGGTGCAGGGCCTGCTGGTCACCGAGGGGCTGGTGGGCTGGCCGTTCGTCGTCACCCACCACCTCGAGGAGCTCGGCGAGACCCTCGGCGCGATCGCACTGCTGGGCGGGGCGGTGCGCATGCTCGACGTGGTGCGGGAGCCGGCCGGCGTCCGCGTCCGGCTGCGGACCGCCGCTGCCCTGCCGTCCTCAGTCCGGGTCGGGCGCCAGACGGACGACCAGCTTCCCGGTGTTGCCGCCACGTAGCAGCGCGAGGAAGGCCGGCACCGCCTGCTCGATGCCCTCGTGGACGGTCTCCCGGACGACGAGGTCCCCCGAGCGCAGCCAGCCGGTCACCGTCTCGGTGAACTCCGGCCGCAGGTCGGCGTGGTCACTGACGAGGAAGCCGCGCAGGGTCAGCCGCTTGCCGACCATCAGGCCCAGGTTGCGCGGCCCGGGCGGCGGCTCGACGGCGTTGTAGCCGGAGATCGAGCCGCACAGCGCGGCCCGCCCGTGCACCCGCAGCGCGCCGATCGCGGCCTCCAGGTGCTCCCCGCCGACGTTGTCGAAGAACAGGTCGACGCCGTCCGGCGCCGCCTCGGCCAACCCCCGCGCGACCCCGTCGTGGTGGTCGAAGGCGGCGGTGCAGCCGAGCTCCCGCAGCCAGGCCACCTTCTCCGGCGACCCGGCGCTGCCGACGACGCTGCCGGCGCCGCGCAGCCGCGCGAACTGCGCGACCAGGCTGCCCACCGCGCCGGCGGCCCCGGAGACGAACACGTCGTCGCCCTCGCGGAAGGCGCCGACCCGGAACAGCCCGGCGTAGGCGGTGAGGCCCGGCATGCCCAGCACGCCCAGGTACCAGGACGGCGAGACGTCGCCGGCCGCCGGCAGCCGGGTCACCGCGGCGGCGTCCAGGACGGCGGTCTCCCGCCACGCGGCGTCGGTGAGGACCAGCGATCCCTCCGGCAGCCCGGGCGCGCGCGAGGCGACCACCCGGCCGACGGCACCGCCCCTCATCACCTCGCCGACCTCCCACGGCGGCGCGTAGGACGGGCCGGACCGCATCCGGCCGCGCATGTACGGGTCGACCGACATCACGACCACCCGGACGACGACCTGACCCTCGGCCGGCTCGGGCACCGGCACCTCGACCAGGCGGAAGTCCTCGGGGGTCGGCTCGCCGTGCGGCCGGGCCGCCAGGTGCCACTCGCGGGTCGTCACAGCCATGCCCCGATCCTGCATCCGCCGAGGCCAGGCCGCTGGATCGCCGTCCAGGGTTGCGAGCCCGGCCTACGCTCGGATCATGTTCACCTCCCGGTTCAAGACCCAGCCGGTGGCAGCCGGGGACGCGCTGCCGGGCCGCCCGAACGCGCTGCCGCACGTGCCCGAGCTGCACGCCGTCAACGGCAACCGCATCCAGCCGCCGTTCCCCGAGGGCCTGCAGACCGCCGTCTTCGGCGCCGGGTGCTTCTGGGGCGTCGAGAAGGTCTTCTGGGAGCAGCCGGGCGTCTACTCGACCGCGGCCGGTTACGCCGGCGGCCACACGCCCAACCCGACCTACGAGGAGGTCTGCTCCGCGCGGACCGGCCACACCGAGGTCGTGCTGGTCGTCTTCGACCCGGCGGTCACCTCCTACGAGCAGCTGCTCAAGGTCTTCTGGGAGGACCACGACCCGACGCAGGGCATGCGCCAGGGCAACGACGTCGGCACCCAGTACCGCTCGGCGATCTACTTCCAGACGCCGGAGCAGGAGGCCGCCGCCCGGGCCAGCCGCGAGGCGTTCCAGACCCGGCTGACCGCGGCCGGCTACGGCGACATCACCACCGAGATCGCGCCGCTCGGCGACTTCTACTACGCCGAGGACTACCACCAGCAGTACCTGTACAAGGTGCCGAACGGGTACTGCCCGATCCACTCGACCGGCGTCTCCTGCCCGGTGGGCCTCTCCGGCGTCTGAGCAAGGACCACCCTTCTCCCCACGCCTCGTAGAAGGACCCCGTCCCAGGCCCCGCCCTTCGCAGGCTCACGGCGGGGCCTGGGACGGGGCCGGCGGGACCCTGAAGGGTGGCCGTTCCAGTACGTCACCAGGCTCGCGGCGGGGCCCTGCAGAGGGGCCGGTGGCTGACCGGCAGGAGCGCCCGGCTGCCAGCGGTCAGCCGCCGGAGTCAACTGCGTGAGCTGGCTGATCGCACGGGTGTCTCCGGGTACGTCGGGGACGGCGCCGAGCGCTGGCCCGCGGTGCACCGGGCCCACGCCGCCCGGCTGGTCCGCCTGGCCCTGGGAGAGGCGCCGGCCGACTCCGCGGTGCACGCGGTCGGCGAGGAGGGCATCTCGGCCTGCGACATCGCCGAGGCGATCGGGCGCCGGCCGACGTCCCCGTCGTGTCGGTGACGGCGGCGCTCCAGGGGTGGTCGGGCACAGTGGGCGGCGTGGAAGCCGCCGACCTGTTCGACCAGTTGCGGCGGGAGCCGGACGTCGAGGCGCCGGACCTGGTCGCCGTCGACGCGACCGACCGGCTGCTGCTCGACGAGGCGGCTGAGCTCCTGCCGGTGGCCGGGCCCGGCGAGCTGGTCGTCGTCGACGACTCCTACGGCGCGCTGACCCTGGGTGCCGTCGCCGCCGGAGCGCGCGACGTCCGGGTGCACCAGGACCCGCTGGTCGGCGAGCTGGCGCTGGCCCGCAACGCCGAGCGCACCGGGCTGACCGGCACGTACCGCTCGGTCCCGCTGGGCCGGGAGCTGGCGGACGGCGCCCGGCTCGTGCTCGCCAAGGCGCCGAGGTCCCTCGACGCGCTGCGCGAGCTGACCGAGGTGGTGGCCGCCTCGGCCGCGTCCGACGTCACGCTGCTGGTCGGCGGGCGGGTCAAGCACATGACGCACGCGATGAACGACGTCCTCGGCGTCGGCTTCACCGACGTGCACGCGACGCTGGCCCGGCAGAAGTCGCGGGTGCTGGTCGCCCGCGGGCCCCGGCCGGGGGTGACGTCGTCCTTCCCGCGCTGCCAGGAGCACCCCGACCCCGGGCTCACGGTCTGCGCGCACGGTGCGGTCTTCGCCGGCACGAAGGTGGACGCCGGCACCCGCGCTCTGCTGGCCGCGCTGCCGGAGGCCGCGCCCGACGCCCGGACGGCGCTGGACCTGGGCTGCGGCACCGGCGTGCTGGCCACCGCCCTCGCGCTCGCCCGGCCGGGGCTGACGGTGCTGGCCAGCGACCAGTCCGCCTCCGCCGTGGCGTCGGCGGAGGCGACCGCAGCGGCCAACGGGGTGGCCGACCGGGTCCGGGTGACCCGGGACGACGCGGCGTCCACCGTCGCGGACGCGAGCGTCGACCTCGTCGTCTGCAACCCGCCCTTCCACCTCGGCGCGGCCGTGGTGACCGGTGCTGCCGACAGGCTGTTCGCCGCGGCGGGCCGGGTGCTGCGGCCGGGTGGTGAGCTGTGGTCCGTCTACAACAACCGGCTGCCGCACCGGGCCGCGCTGCGCCGGCTGGTCGGCCCCACCCAGGTCGCGTCCTCCGACCGGCGGTTCACCGTCACCGTCTCCACCCGCCGCTGAGGGAGGACCCTCTGCCCTCCGCCATGGAAGGACCCCGTCCCCCTCACCCTCGTCGAAGGACCTCCTCCTCCCCACCCCTCGCAAGCTCGGGGCGGTGCCCTGGAGGAGGCCGACGCCAGGAGAGGGCGCGGGACCTTGCAGAGGGCCGGAGGGCCCTGGCCCGGTGAGCCGGGTCGGGCCACGGTCGGGGGGCATGACGACGACCGAGACCCCGCCCGTCGACGCCACGACCGCCCTGGCCGAGCGCCTCTTCGAGGCGGTCATCACCGGTCTCGAGCTGGCCGCGGTCCACCTGGGCAGCGAGCTGGGCTGGTACCGCGCCCTGGCCGAGGCTCCCGCCACCGCTCCTGAACTGGCAGCGCGCACCGGCACCGCCCAGCGCTATGCCCGCGAGTGGCTGGAGCAGCAGGCCGTGACCGGCATCCTCACCGTGGACGACGTCGCGGCCGGTCCCGACGAGCGGCGCTACGCGCTGCCCGAGGCGTACCGCCCCGTCCTCGTCGACCGGGACGATCTCGCCTACATGCCGCCGTTCGTGCAGCAGGCGCTGGTCTTCCCCCGGAACGTGCCGCGGCTGCTCGAGGCCTACCGCACCGGCGGCGGGCTGTCCTGGGCCGAGATGGGTGAGGCCCGTGACGCGCAGGCCGCCGGCAACCGCGCCTACTTCCTCGGCCCGATGGCCACGCGGGACCTCGCCTCCGTGCCCGACGTCGACGCGGCGCTCAGGGCCGGTGGACGGGTCGCCGACGTCGGCTGCGGGTCGGGCTGGTCGGCCATCGGCATCGCCCGGGCGTACCCGCAGGCCCGCGTCGACGGCTTCGACGTCGACGAGCCCTCGGTCGAGCAGGCGCGGCGCAATGCCGAGGAGGCCGGGGTCGCCGACCGGGTGCGGTTCACCACCGTGGACGCCGCGACCGCCGGCGAGCAGGGGAGCTACGACCTGGTCACCGCCTTCGAGTGCGTGCACGACCTCGCCGACCCGGTCGCGGTGCTCGCCGCGATGCGCCGGATGGTGCGCCCGGGCGGCACCGTGCTCGTCGTCGACGAGAAGGTGGCCGAGCGGTTCACCGTGCCCGGCGACGCGGTCGAGCGGCTGATGTACGGCTTCAGCGTCACCTGCTGCCTGGCCGACGGGCTGTCCACTCGGCCCTCGGCCGGGACCGGCACGGTGATGCGGCCGGCGACGCTGGAGCGGTACGCCCGGGAGGCCGGGTTCACCGGGGTCGACGTCCTCCCCGTCGATCACGACACCTTCCGCTTCTACCGGCTGCGCCCCGGGGCGTGAGCTCGGTCACCTTCTGGAACCAGAAAGGCTGCAACGCGGCCTGCGTTGGGCTGTAGCACCGCCGCGCCCCAGCCGAAGACGGGTCCAACGGTGCGCACCTCCGCGCCGATCCCCTCTCGCAGGAGTGCCGGCATGGCGCGCAACCTCTGGTCCGACCGTCCTCTCGGCGTGAAGCTCGGAGCGGTGGTCGCCGCCGGCGCCCTCGTTCTCGCCGTCTTCGCCGTGATCGCCATCCGGGCGCTGCAGAGCACCGAGACCACCGCGGGTGAGCTGCTCGCCAGCGCCGAGGTGACCGAGGACGTGCTGACGGCCGACATGATGCACGACGCCGTGCGCGGCGACGTGCTCCAGGCGTTGGTCAGCGGCGGGCAGGGCGACCTCTACCGCGGTGCGGTCACCGACCTGGCCGAGCACGACCAGGTCTTCCGCGACCTCCTCGCCGAGATCGCCGGGGACGACCTGAGCCCGGAGATCGTCACCGCGGTCGAGGAGGTGGCCCCCGCCGTCGACGCGTACCTCCTCGCCGCCCGGCAGATCGTCACCACCGCCGGGCAGGACCCGGTCGCCGCGCAGGCGGCCTATCCCGCCTTCGGTCAGGCGTTCTCGGCGCTGGAGGACGAGCTGCCGGTGCTCGGGGACGCCGTGGCGGCGTCCGCGGAGGACGCGGTCGCGCACGCGGACGGTCAGCGCAGCACCGCGATCACCCTGGCCCTGACGATCGCGGTCGTGGGGGTGCTCGTGCTCGGCCTGCTCGGCTGGCTGGTCACCCGCTCGGTCGTGGCGCCGCTGCGCCGGGTGGGCGCGGTCCTGACCGCCCTGGCCGACGGCGACCTGCGTGGCACGACCGGTGTGACGAGCAGGGACGAGGTGGGCCGGATGGCCGCCGCGCTGGAGACCTCGATGGACAACATGCGCGCCGTCCTCACCACGATCGGGAACACGACGTCGACCCTGGCCTCGGCGACCGAGGAGCTGTCGGCGACCGCCCAGGACATGACCCGGCTGGCCGACGAGTCCTCCCTGCAGAGCGGGGTCGTCGCCGACGCGGCCGGCCACGTGTCGGCCAACGTGCAGACGGTGGCGGCCGGGTCGGAGGAGATGGGCGTCTCCATCCGCGAGATCGCCCAGAACGCCAGCGAGGTGGCCCGGGTCGCCGGCCAGGCGGTGCACGTCGCCGGCACCACCAACGCGACCGTCGCCAAGCTGGGGGAGTCCTCGCTGGAGATCGCCAGCGTGGTCAAGACCATCACCGCGATCGCCGAGCAGACCAACCTGCTGGCCCTCAACGCCACCATCGAGGCGGCCCGCGCCGGCGAGGCGGGCAAGGGCTTCGCCGTCGTCGCCAACGAGGTCAAGGAGCTCGCGCAGGAGACCGCCAAGGCGACGCAGGACATCACCGCCCGGGTCGAGGCCATCCAGGGCGACACCGAGGGCGCGGTGCAGGCCATCGGGGAGATCGCGCAGATCATCGGGCTGATCAACGACTCGCAGGGCACCATCGCCGCCGCGGTCGAGGAGCAGACCGCGACCACCGCCGAGATGAACCGCAACGTCGCCGAGGCCGCGCAGTCGGCCGGGCAGATCGCCGACAACATCACCGCGGTGGCCGGCGCGGCCAGCGCCACCACCCGCGCGATGGCCGACGCCCGGACGGCCATGGACGAGGTCGCCCGGATGGCCTCGGCGCTCAGCGCGTCGGTGGGCCGCTTCCGCTACTGACCGCGCGGCGAGGGCCCGTCTCCCCCGGCAGCTGGGCCCTCGCCGTCAGCTCGTGGCAGGTGCGTCGTGCGCCCGGCGGCGCACCGGCGGCAGGCTGGACCAGGGGAAGTCGATCCACCGGTCGGTCCGCCGCCACACGTAGTCGCAGCGCACGACCGACTGCGGCTTCTCGTAGACGACCGCCGTCCGCACGCCGGCCACGTGGCCGGCGCAGAAGGCGCGCACCAGCTCCAGCGTCCTCCCGGTGTCGGCGACGTCGTCGGCGACCAGCACGTGCGCGCCGGTCAGGTCGACGACGTCGAGGGTGGGCGGCAGCACCACCGGGAGGTCCAGCCGCTCGTCGACGCCCGTGTAGAACTCCACGTTCATCACGAACAGGTTCTTGACGTCGAGGGCGTAGCCCAGTCCGGCCTCCCTGCAGGGGCCCGCCACGAGCTTGCGAGTGGTGGGGGGCAGGGAGGTCCTTCTACTGCTCGGCCAGTTCGCGCGCCGCGGTGCCGAACGCCTCGTAGGTCAGGACCTCGCGCTCGTCGCCCATGACCGCCGATGGTGCCAGCACCCCAGGCCTGGGCGCCCGCCCCGGCGCCAGGCAGGCTGGCCGCATGAGGACCCCGCGCACAGCGCGCACCCTGCCGCCCGCCGTCCGCCGAGTGCTGCCCTGGCTGCTGGGTTGGTGGGCGGTGCAGGCCGTGCTGGCCGTCGGCGGCCGGCTGGTGGCCCGGCGCAAGGACGAGGGGGACGAGAGCACGGCCGGCATCCGGCGGGTGGTCGTGCTGGGCGGCGTGGAGCTGCGGCCGGTCAACCCCGGGCTCTCGCGAGTGCGGCTGGACCTGGTGATGGCCGGTGGGCAGCTCGACCTCACCGGGGTGCCGCACGTGCCCGGCGGGATCGACCTGACCGTGCGCGCCCTCATGAGCGGCCTGGGCGTGCAGGTGCCGACCGGGTGGCGGGTGTGGTGGAGCTGTCGCGGCCTCGGGGGCGTCGGCTTCGCCGAGAGCGACGGCCTGGTCCGCACCGACGACGAGCGCGGGGCCGACCTGCGCATCCACGCCGACGTGCTGTTCGGCGGCATCGGCGTCGAGGGCGCGCCCCAGGACGACTCCTGGGGCCGCTGACGCCNCGGGGCGCTCGACGGTGTGTGCACGGGGCGCGGTCCCGCCGCGGCGCGGACCGCGGCAG
>LCrCPGB2_illDRAFT_1000045_pt1 | contig 12132 bp, 12 predicted proteins | sample LigCruGreenButte_FD_10705 | JGI IMG/M metagenome (IMG submission 10705)
GCCGACGGTGTTGATCCAGAGCACCGGCCGCGAGATGTAAAAGAGCCGCCCGAGCACGACCCCAATATACCAGCCCAGCGAGCGGCGACTGGGATAGTATGTACTCGTGAACCCCCAACCTTCGCGCCACCCTCGACTGCTGCTCGCCGCGAGCGTAATCTTTTTTGGGGCCGCCTATTTCACCGTTCGCTTCCCAGACACGCCCGGCGCGGGGATAGCTTCTTACGTCTCCACCCTCCTCATAGCCCTGCCCAGCTTCATCGCCCTCTGGCGTTACCTTGGCCCGAAGGGGGCCTCCCTCTCACTCCTGTCGCTGAGCGCCTTCGGGTATGCGATAGAGATGACCGGCGTGACGACCGGCTTCCCATACGGCCCCTTCTACTACGGCGACGCTCTAGGACCGAAGATCGCCGGCCTCGTCCCGTACCTCTTGCCCCTCTCCTGGGTTCCGCTCGTCCTCGGCGTGGTCGCTGCAACCGCGCCGGCTCTTCCAGAGCATGAGAGCGTGTCCCGCCGCCACGTTCTGTGGGTTCCTTGCGCAGCGGTTCTCCTCACCCTCGTGGATGGCGTACTGGATCCCGGCGCCGCTTCTCTGGGCTTTTGGATATGGCCGGAGGGTGGCCCGTATTACGGCGTCCCGGTGAGCAACTACCTCGGCTGGCTCTTCTCCAGCTCCGTCGCCGTCGCCATCCTCCTGGTGCTCGGGCGTCGGAGGTGGGGGAGGGTCCCACCCCCGCCCGAACTGCTCGACAGCACCCTCATAGCTGTGGCCTTCTGGGTCGGCGTGGATCTCTTCTCGGGTCTGCTCTTCCCTGCGGTGCTCGGAATCGCGCTATTCTTCTACCTGCTCGGCCGCCGAGCGCGGTTGTCATCTGTGAAACCCGCGGTCGCGGCGAGAAGTGAGGCGAGGTATAAACACGGAGAAAACGGTGACGAACGGAGGTCGAACACGTGAAATGGACGACGGCTATATCCCGAAAGTCGGTCTTCGAAGGCGCCATTCGCGAATGTGCCGAAAGTGCCCGGGAGGCTCTAGGTCCCGGTCCCGTAACACTGGCTCTGGCCTTCGTCACGCCGCACTTCGCGCAGTATTACGGGAGGCTGCACGAAGTGCTATCGAGATCCCTTGATCCTGAGACACTGCTCGGTTGTTCGGCGGGTGGTGTAATCGGGGGTGGCGAAGAGGTCGAACAGCTCCCGGCGGTAACACTCGTCGCTGCCCGGCTACCGGACGTGACGGTACGCCCGTTACACCTCGACGGGGCGCTACCGGACCTCGACGGTCCGCCGGACTCTTGGGAGAGGATTTTCGGCGTGGAGCGAGCCGAGGAGCCGCAGTTCGTCCTGCTCGCGGATCCTTTTAGCGCCCATCCGGAGGCGCTGCTCGCCGGACTGGACTACGCTTTTCCGGGCTCGGCCAAGATCGGGGGGCTCGCCAGTGGCGCGACCTCGCCCGGTCTGAACGCCCTCTTCCTCGACGGCGAGGTCCACGACTCGGGAACCGTGGGCGTCGCCCTGAGCGGCGACGTGGTCGTGGACACCGTCGTGGCACAGGGCTGCCGGCCCGTAGGGGAGTTGATGCAGGTCACGAGCTGCGCAGGAAACATGGTCTACGAGCTCGACGGGCGCCCGGCCTTCTCCGCTATCGAGGAGCTTTTCGAGGGCATGAACGACCGCGACCGCCAGCTCGCGGTGAGGTCGCTGTTCTTGGGCGTGGTTATGGACGAGTTTCTGGAGAAGCCCGGGGCGGGGGATTTCCTGATCCGGAACCTCGTCGGCATCGATCCCAATGGTGGGGCTATCGCCGTTGGCGAGTACCTTCAGGAGGGCATGCGCGTCCGCTTCCATCTCCGCGACGCCGAAACTTCCGCCGAAGACCTTCACGCCGTTCTCACCAGCTACGAGAGTACCCTACCCAAGACGGACGCTGTCTCCGGTGCTCTCCTCTTCTCCTGCCTCGGGCGTGGCGAGCACCTCTACAAACAACCCAACTTCGACACCGGCGTCTTTAAGGAGCACCTCGGTGAGGTCCCCGTCGGCGGTTTCTTCTGCAACGGGGAGATAGGACCCGTCGGAGGCTCGACCTTTTTGCACGGCTATACCTCCTCCTTCGGTCTCTTCAGACCCCGCGAGCCGGGGGGTATCGAAGGCATCAGCGCCCCGCAAGAAGGCGAACTCCGCGACCCCGAGCCCCACGAACCCGAGCCGCGAGCCGCGATACCGCAGGAGCCGGAGCCGCGGGAGCCCGAACCGCTGGCCTGAGAATACGAGCGCTACGCTTCACCTCGCTACAAGGCCGGCGAGTTAGTCGGAACGGGTGTTGCTGCAGACTGCTTGCGGCGTCGCCGCGCTCCCTGAACTAGTGGGAGGCTTCCAGGCCTACGACCAGGCCCTCTCTTTGCAGGAGATCCTCGTTGAGCTTGAACAGCTCACTGTGGCATCGTTCGACTACCGCCCGGTTTTACAGTGCGCTTCCCGTGCAGTCTTCGTGATCCTCTTGAGATCATCTTAGGAATGACCTTTTAAGCACCAGGATCACCCGTCGCAGTCGGTCTTTCCACTTGTTGTGCAAGACGTCGTTCCGTGGCGGCTCGGTCCGGTGCTTTTTCTTGGTCTGCGTGCCGTGTTTTCTGTCAGCTTTGGTTGTGTTTATACCGCCGATCGTAGGCCGCGCCCTAATACAGGTCACCGGCCTATCGAGCGTTCAGCACGAATCTCGCCTCAGCCCCCGTACTCCATCGGGGTGTCGAGGTCGGTGAGGATGTCGGCGGGACGTATGAGGCTGGCGGCGGCGACCTCGCCCAGGTAGACGGTGTGGTCGCCGGCCTCCATCGAGCTCACGACCCGGCACTCCAGATGGGCGAAGGCCTCCTCGAAGAGCGGGGCGCCGGTCGCCTTGCCGGGCGTGTAAGAGGAGCCGCCGACCGCGCCGTTCTCTTGCGCCAGGGGCTGGGTGAACTTGCGGGCCAGGTCTTCCTGGGAAGTGTCGAGGAAGTTCAGGGAGAAGACACCGCCGCTTTCGATTAGGTCGTGGGTGTGCTGATCTTTCTTGACAGCTAGGATCACCTGTTGCGGTTCGAACGAGACCTGGGAGACCCAGCAGGTTGTGAACCCGTTCGCCTCGCCGTCCGCCCCGATCACCCCCGTTATGTAGAAACCATAGGGAATGGTCTTAAGTACCTCGCTGCGGATCTGATCTTCCACCATAAACTCCTTTTCCTGCCTCGACGAGTCCCGAGTCTACCGGAAAAGGCCCAACGTCGCCCAGAGTGAGACCCGGTCCCTACAACCGTCCCGAACGCACTATACCGACGAGGAGGGCGAGGCCGAGGAGGGCGGCTATGACGAAGCCCAAGAGGCCGAAGATACTCACCCCCAAGAAGCGCACGCCGGCCTCGCTAAAGATGCCCAGGAGCGACGAGCCTATTATGAGGGCGGCTATGAGGAAGGCGAAGACCAGCCGGTTGGCGAGGATGTCGACCTTGGAGATCAGCTCGTCAAGCCCCCGATGCCTGAAGACAACCTCGACCTCGCCGTCCTTGAGCTCGTTGAGGAGATTGTGAATCTGGCGTGGATACTCGGCGTACGTGTCACCCTGCGCGAGCCTCCTCACGGTGCGCTCCACCACATAGCGCGGGTCTCGGAACCGCGAGACGAGCTCCCCGGCTGCCTCCTCCGCAACCTCCGTCGCGTTGTGCTTCTCGTAAGCTCCGATACTTCCCAACTTCTCGGTCTTGACCAACGAGTCGAACAAGTGGGCGATCTCCGTGGGCAGCACGGCATTCCCCCGGCGGGCTGCTTCGAGGCCGCGAGCCCGAATCTCCGCCAGGGAATGCTCGCTCCACAGCGGACCACCGAATGACCCGAGAACATCGCGCAACTCGCGCTGTAGCAAGCGAGCATCGCGGGGGACAGCGCACCCGGCGAGCGGCAGGGCCCGCACCACGCCGTCCACATCCCCGCGCCGCACCGCGGCCAGAACCTCGGCCAGCCCCCGCAGCCTCTCCGGGTCAAGGGCCGACGCCTCGGTCGGGTCGGTCAGCCAGATTTCCCCGTCACTCCGCACGTACCGCTCCGGCGCGAGATCCGCGAAGAAGATCCCCTCCACAACGGCTAGCCTCATCAGCGCCCCTGATACCTCCCCGTACCCCCCCGTCCCGAGAGGCTCTGCTTCCGCAGGGGCCTCGAACGTTACGCACCTTCCCGTTGAGTAACGCCGGTACACGTCGGGAACTCTCAAAGGGAAGTCCTCGAGGTCACTCAAGCGCCGTGAGGTCTGGGCAGCGAAAAACATGTCCCTGCGTTGCGTCATGTGCGCGGCGAACTCTCCGACGGCCGCCACCGGATCTAACGGCAACCTGCCACCGTTTCGGCGACTTGCCCCCCGGCGCACCACGTCTGCGACCGGTCGCATCGCCAGTAGGTCCCTGCGCACCCCTGGACGCCGCACCACCACGAGCGCTGGATGTTCTCCCGGCAGCACCGCGGGGTGCGCTTGCGTGAACACCCCCGTGCGCACCGGCGCCTCCTCAAGCTTCATGAATAGTCGCTCCAGCGTGTTCCCGAGCTCCCTCTCCAAAAGCGCCCGAACTTCCGCGAAGGGTACCGGTGCTACCTGCACCGACGCCCGCTCGAGTTCCACCGTGATGGCGGGCGGCAGGATATCCCGCCGGGTCGAGAGCACGTGCCCGAGCTCCACGAACGCCGGTCCCAGCTCCTCCAGGGCTAAGCGTAGCCGCGTCGCGACCCTGCCAACGTCCTGCCTCTGGCGCCCCAGAAGGAACCTGCGTCCGAAGACATAGCCGAACCCGTAGCGGGCACCCACCTGCGCGATCCTGGCCGCCCGTCTCGCCGGCCCCTCAGGCAGACCCCGCGTGACATTCTCCATCTCCACGAGAAAGAGCATAACAGTTATCGGCGGTCGGACCGCCGAGGAGAGCCGGAACACCATCCCGTCACAGAAGAGCTCTTCAAATTAACGATCCGCTTACTACAGTAGACCAACGTGGAAGGTCGAATGTGCAACCCACCCGCTGTGAGGTCGAGGTTGTCCGGCACGAGGGCGCGGCGTCCCGAAAGGATGCCGGCTAGGTTCGTAGGGTCCAATACTTGTCCGTTCGCTGTGTTAGCTTCTACGGTAACCTCTCGTGACTTTTTCTACCTCGGGAAAGCACAAGCGGTCAGAGCTGCTTCGCTGGCCGGCCATACGACAAGAAGGTAGAGTAGAAGAAACCGGACAGGAGAAAGGAGCGCTCCGTGGAGTACATACACACTTGCTATCGGGTTCTGGATCTCGACCGTAGCATTGATTTCTACGCCAACAAGCTCGGCCTGGAGCTAGCCCGCAAAACCCCCGTGGGCGACGACGCTACCAATGCCTTCCTCGCCGTCCCCGGCGACCCCGAGCCCCGCCTCGAGCTTACCCTCAACCACGACCGCGAGGAGCCCTATGCTCTGGGCGAGGGTTACAGCCACGTCGCCTTCGCCGTCGAGGACCTCGACACTCTAGCCGAAAAGCTGGAAGGGGTTGGCGGCGTGGACTTCGAGAGCAAGCCGCACGCTATGAGCAGCGGTACACGAATCTTCTTCGTCAAGGACCCCGACGGCTACCGCATAGAGTTCATCGAGCGTAAAAAGTAGAGATCGCCGAAGCCGAGCGTACGCGAGACCCTATGCCGCGACGAACCCGAACGACTATTACGCATATCCCCATATGACATCACGCTGACTTGGCGTGGAAGCGTCATTCCCGGCGCCCGGAGACGTGGCTAGTACGAGTTGCGCGACAAACCCTGCGCTTTGAGTAGCGGCGACCGCCGTCTTCCGTCGAGAACACTAACTGCTGCTCACGAGGATCGTCTTCAAAACTAGGTGTCCCCAATGACTCTCGGATTTGAAACACTCAGAAGCTCAGTGTGCTTCTCGCTCTCCCAAGGGGGAGGCCTGTAGTAAAAGTAGTAGCAAGAGTACGACCTTTTAGAGGTACGCAAAACACGACCTTTGGCTGATGCGCTGCCAGTTTCCCGGTGATAAGCTGCCATTTGAGCAGGAGAGGAGAGACAAGGAGCAATAGCTCAAATGAGGTTGCGATTCCCTTCGGGAGGACGTTGCGTTGCGCCAGGAGGCGAATCGGCTGGGGACCAATTGACAGCCCAGTAACTCGGGAGCATTAACAAAGACAACAACCGTCCCGCTTGGGGAAGCGGAGCAGAGTAGGAGGATGCTCGTGCATTGGAACCCTACGCCCTACGTGCTGGGTCCCGAAGACGGGGAGGCGTTCTGGGGCTTGGACAACAGCCTCTGGAGCCTCAAGGCCACCGCCGAGCAGACCGGCGGCAGGTTCTCGCTCATCGAGGAGGTCGCTCCCAGAGACGAAGGCACGCCGCTCCACGGCCATCAGGAGGACGACGAGACGTTCTACGTCCTCGAAGGAGAGCTCACGTTCTACCTCGACAGCGATCAGCCTATACCGGCACCCGCTGGATCGTTCACATCCCCGGAGGGGTGGTACACGCCTTCAAGGTAGACTCCGAAACCGCGCGGTACCTCATCATCACCACCTTGCACCACGGCGTCTTCTACCGTGCCATAAGCGAACCTGCACAGTCACGAACCCTTCCGCCCGAGCGAACGCTCGACATGGAGAAGGTCATGGACGCTGCGCAAGAGTACGGGGTCGAGGCACTTGGTCCTCCACCAGGCACTCAGGTCTGAAGCCGAGCGTATCCTCAATGGGGGCACCTCTTCCTGAGGAGAATGACCAGGTAGTCCATAGAACCGTCGTGGTACTGGGTTTCCGAGAAGGCGACTTCTAGGCAGCTGGTGAATAGAGGCCGCGAGCAGCCCCTTGCTCCAGGCGCAGGCCATGCAAGAAGCATTGACAACCTAGTTAATTTCGGCCATTAATGGGATGTACCATCCGCGCCCCGGTGGGGAATGTAAGGGATAGAAAGAAAAAGGAGCATAAGAGGTGCACCTCCTACAGATCGAACACCCAGTCAGCGACTTCGACATCTGGAAGGGGGCCTTCGACAGCTTTGCCGACTTCAGACAGCAGTCAGGCGTGCGCCGCTACCGAGTCCTCCAACTCACTGACGATCCGAACTACGTCATTATCGAATTAGAGTTCGACAGCCCGAGTGAGGCGGAGGCTTTTCTCGCCGCCCTGCGGCGCAACGTGTGGTCATCGCGGGAGGCAGCGCCAGCCCTGCGAGGCGAGCCGCAGACGCGCATCGTCGAGGTGGTGGAGGTAAAGGAGTACTGACTCCTGGTATTCATCTACAAGCAGTCCTGACCACACTTGTGTGAGCGTAGGTGAGCTTGCGTGAACCTACTGATGCCTCGGTTTCCGAGAAGACCTCCTCTGAGACTGTCAAAACTCTTAAGCTCCCTAACCGAAGACCTTACGAGCTGCTGAAACGGGCACACAGAACCCTCTTGCAGTGTTGAGCACCAATACTTGCGCTCCAGAGGCCGCTACTGAGCGACTTTTCAGACAGTCTCTCTCGGATTCTCGGTGAACAGGGGTAACCTAGTGTAGGTACAGGCTCGTAGAACAACCCGAGTGCGCAGGTGAGCCGCACTTGCGTTAGTCAGGCAGCCAATCAGGTGAGAGTCATGGCCACGCACACCCAAGACGCTTCTCGCACCGGCACCTACGACAGCGAGACTGGTCGATTTACCTAGGCTACACGCAAATGCCCGCTGTTATGGGGACTGGTGACACCAGGCGGCAAGGCAGCGATTGCGCTAAGGCACGGGTGTTGATCTATAAGCACATGGAGACGGCGAAGATCAAAGCCAGGACGGATGTGACTTACTACGAGATCTCAGGCTGCTCGTGTGCGTTTGGTGCTGTCTGGAGTTACCCCTCTTCGAAACCCTCGGTCTCTATCAGGCCCTCACGGATGGCGTAGAGGACGGCCTGGGTGCGATCGTACACGTGCAGCTTCTTGTAGATGTTCGAGACGTGGTTTCTTACGGTCTTCTCTGAGATCGAGAGATCCCGGGCTATCTGCTTGTTACCGCGGCCACGGGCAAAGGCGGTTACGATGTCTAACTCGCGTCTGGTGAGGGAGGGAGCCTCGGGTTGCTCGGGGTCGGCCTCTTCGAAGGCGAGGAGCATCTTGCGGGCAATCTCGGGAGCCATAATAGTGTCCCCAGTATAAACCGTCTTTATGGCGCGCGAGAGATCTTCGGGGGTGCAGTCCTTCAGGAGGTAACCGGTGGCACCCGCTTTTATGCCCTGGAAGACGTGTACGTCGTCGGCGTGGACGGTAAGGATGAGGATCTTAGCGTCGGGGAGGAGGTCCCGGATCTTGCCGGTCGCCGTAACGCCGTCCATAACGGGCATGTTGATGTCCATGAGTATGACGTCCGGGAGCAGCTCCGCGCACATCTTGACGCCGCTTTCCCCGTCATGGGCTACGCCGACTACCTCCATGCCCTCCTGCGCCCCGACTATTCGTCCGAGACCGTCCGTGAAGAGAGGTTGATCGTCTACTATGGCAACCCGGATCACCGCTGTACCCCCGCCGCTATTGCGCAACCTTCCCGTTACCGCCAAACTTTACCACTGTTGGCTGCCAGCCGTCAGCCGCGGGGCTTATCGCGGTTGACGGATAAGATTAACTCGTTTCTCGATCGCGCACGAGCGAAGGGCTGCAGTATCCGCCCCGCGTTTACACGGCGCTTCGGTACTACATTTCTTCAACAATAAACGAGAAACAGGAGCCAGCGATCCTAGTAGAACTTCAGTTCGACGCGGTAGCCGTCTGGGTCTCTGACGTACAGTGCTGGTCCCTCGCCAAGAGCCCCACTGATGCTCTCGAACTGCTTCTCGACCTCTACGTCGGACTTCCGTAGATGCTCCGCCAGCTCGTCTGGCTTCGCGTCCTCAACCACGAGCGCCAGGTGATCGTAGCCCCCGGTGGATCCACGCTCGAACTCCGGATCCGGGGTCAGGTGTAGGATGAATTGCTCCGTTACCCGCAAGGAGACGATGGGGCGCTCGCCGCGATGGTACTCTTCGAGGCCGAACGGCTCCAGACCCAGGACATCCCTGTAAAAGCCCAACGAAGCGTCGAGGTCCCTTACCCGGAAATTGGTGTGATCCGCACCGACTACCTTCAAGCCTCGTCCCCGGTTCGGCTGAAAGGAGAGCTAAACGCTCTAATCTTTGTGAGCCGCCTCCGCGGCGCCCTCGCCGAAGATCAGTCCCTCTTCGGGAGCCGGTCCTGTCGGGCGGGAGACGCCGGCCTCGGCGAGGCGCTTGTCCTGCTGGTAGCGGCGGATGGCTGCCTTGAGGGTGCCGAGCCCTAGAGTGGCGCACTTGGGGCGGCTCGCCACGACCTGGCGACCGAGCTGATCGATCATCTCGTTGTAGTCGAACTCCAGGACCTCGTCCATCGTAAGATCGCCCTCGACGACCTGCTCGAGCAACATGCTCGACGCCGCCATGCTGATGGTGCAGCCCTCGCCTTCGTAGGAGACGTCGGATATGTGCTCGTGATCTTCGGCGCCCTTGAGGTAGACCGTTACCACGTCGCCGCAGCCCGGGTTCCCACCGGGCATCGCCACGTCCGCGTCCTCCAACGCGCCCCGTTGACGCGGTTTCTGGTAATGATCGAGGAGTATCTGTATCTGTAACTGCCGGTCCAAGACTCCGCCTCTTCTGAATTTAGATCGNTAACCGCTACGAGTTCGATTTTAGCGCACGCACGCGCCCTGGCGGAAAGTNTTGCTCGTAGAGCTCCTACCTCACCGTTTTAGCTTCTCTNGTGGCTCTGCAGCTTTTATCGTATTTACAGGGGCCTGGAGGTTTCGCGCCTCGGACGATGCCAATAAATTTGCTACAACTTGATACAATAACGGTATGAAGGTAGGCATAGTCGGGCTGCCGAACGTCGGCAAGTCAACGGTTTTCAACAGTCTTACGCGCGCGGGGGCGGAGGCCCAGAACTACCCGTTTACCACAATAGACCCGAACCTCGGGGTCGCGGAGGTGCCGGACGGGCGGTTGGACGCGCTGGCCGAGGTCACGCAGAGCAAGCGGGTCGTGCCGGCGACGGTGGATTTCGTGGACATTGCGGGGCTGGTACGCGGAGCTAGCAGGGGGGAGGGGCTGGGAAACCAGTTCCTCGGCAACATCCGTGAGTGCGAGGCAATATCACACGTCGTGCGTTGCTTCGAGGACGAGAACGTCGTCCACGTTCACGGGGACGTGGATCCCACGGGCGACGTGGAGACCATAAACACCGAGCTGCTGCTCGCGGACCTGGCGACCGTCGAGCGCCGCCTGGAGCGAACGGGCCGGGCCGCCAAGAGCGGCGACGCGAAGCTGAAAGCCGAGGCCGCGGAGTTAGAGAAGCTTAGGGACCACCTCTCGGGCGGTCGCCCGGCCCGGACCTACCCGCCCTCCGAGTCGTTGCTCGAGGTCTTGCGAGACCTTATCACCGCGAAGCCAACCCTCTACGTGGCCAACGTGGACGAAGAGTCCGTCGTCGACGGCAACCGCTACAGCGCCGAGATCGAAAAACTCGCCGCCCGCGAGGGTGCCGAGTCGGTTCGTCTCTGCGCCAAGCTGGAGGCCGAGGTCGTGGAACTCCCTGAAAACGAGGCGCGGGAGTACCTGTCGATGGTTGGCGTCGAATCCACCGGCTTCGAGGAATTCGTTAGGTCAGCTTACGTGTTGCTCGGGCTCATCACTTTCTTCACGGCCGGCGAGAAGGAGAGCCGCGCGTGGACCGTGCGCAAGGGTTCTACTGCCCGTCATGCCGCAGGGCGCATCCACTCCGACATGGAGCGCGGCTTTATAGCCGCCGAGGTCGGCAACTGGAAGGACATCGTCACCGCCGGCTCCTGGGCAAAGGCCCGCGAAACGGCGAAGGTTCGCCTCGAAGGCCGCGAATATGTGGTCGAGGACGGAGATACCCTGATAGTCCGCTTCAACGTTTGATTTTGATGCTAGATATAGCGTTAAGGTGAACCTCGACCACAACACCATGCCGTTTATCTACCCCAGAAAACCGCTGTGGGAAAGTCGGGTGGCGCTCGTCACCACAGGCGGGGTGCATCTTCCGGAGCAGCCGCGGTTCGACATAGACTATCCTCCGGGTGATTGTTCTTACCGTGAGATTCCCACGGACGCCTGCGCCCTTACCTGGACGCACGCATACTACGCCCCCGACCGCGGCGCCGACCTCGACTCTGTGTTTCCCTTGCGGACGCTCCGGGGGCTCGCGACCGAAGGGGCAGTCGGGGAGCCCAACCGACGCCACTTCTCGTTTATGGGGGCCATACACGACCCCAGACCGCTGGTCGAGAGGACTGCCCCTGAGGTGGCGCGCAAGGTCGCCGCGGACGGGGTGGACGCCGTGCTACTCACACCCTCGTGACCCTTGTGTCACCGGTCCGTGGGGCTGGTAAGTAGGGCCATTGAGGGGGAAGGTATCCCGACGGTGACGCTCGCGATGGAGAGGGGAGTAGCAGCGCCCCGGGTGGCCTTCGTGCCGTTCCCCTACAACTTCCCAACGGGGGAGCCGGATCAGAGGGGGCGGCATCGGGAGGTCGCGCTCGCGGCGCTTGCGCTGCTCCACGAGCTAGTGGAGCCCGGAGAAGTAGATCTGCCGNTCGATTGGCGGCGGTGAAAGCGTTGGCTCACGTGATAGGTGACGGCGGTATAATCAGGGCACATAAAAACCCTCCGTGCAAAGGTGACTGGAAGTGGCGTTTGTATTGATTCTGTTCGTTGCGTTCGTCTTCGTGGCGTTCCTGTTCCTGCTCCCGATACTGTACTCGTTGCAGGCGGTGGGGAGTCTGTTCGTGTATCCGCGGCAGCTGAAGAACATGTTCGGGAACAAGATACTGCGCAGGAACCACGCTTTGGAGCACGCGACTATCGTAGTGATGATGGAGAGGGAGCCAGGCCGCAAATTCAACGGCTTCTCGACCGACGACGGCTTCTTCGTGCAGGGTGTTCGCTCCACGGACGAGGTGGACGGCGCAGCTCGCGAGGCTCTGCGTCGTTTGCGCGCAGGGGAGAAGAAGCTCGCCATACATCGCAACTGTGGCACGACCATCGTCGCGGCGAACCTGCTTGCCGCCGTGTTCTTTTTGGGTGCTCTCGGGGTT
>LCrCPGB2_illDRAFT_1000046_pt1 | contig 11678 bp, 13 predicted proteins | sample LigCruGreenButte_FD_10705 | JGI IMG/M metagenome (IMG submission 10705)
CGGTAAATAGGTAAGCTTGAGCAATTTTGTCGGAGGTGATGGCATTGGTCAAGGTTGTTTTGATGGTGTCTTGACCCACTAATTCTTGGAGGTTTTTGGGGCGGTATTTGAGGTGCAGTGGTTGGTACATTTTGAGTGGTTAGAATACTTCTGGTAACTATTCCCCGATAGGGGAGCCGTGCCTGAAGTTATGCCATTTCTCAAAAATCTTGCTACAGAATTGTTAGCTTTGTTTGTGGGCTCTGTTTGTCAGGTGCGGATCTGTGAGATTGTTTGTCTAAATTAGGAATTTTTAATGGCGACACACCCTACGGCTACTATTGCATGAGTCTTGATAATTAGTATTAATATAAGTTGTTGGTGCGAGAGTATTGAACACACTTGTAGATAATTTTTATGTTAAAATAGGAATTTAAATTATCCTAATTTATACAGTAATAGGCTCCGAATTGGGGCAGGAGAGGGCATCAAATTTAGATGCCGCTCCCCACCTTTTATTCTTGCGGAGCGATAATGTATTCGCACTCCTTAGCCTCTGTACCCGACGCTGGTATTCCAAACGGTGCAATCAGTATGGGAGCCGTAGGAGTTGCCATTAACATCCGCAAATCCGAACTAGAAACAGCTTTAACTGTATCAATTAAATAGCGGATGTCGCACTTGATCCGAAAGTCACAACCGAATAGTTTGGCATCAACTATCTCAGTACCAGAACTGAGAGTATTATTTAGTGAAATTCGCACTTGTTGACTATCTAAATCGAATTCAAAAATTGCTGTAACATGGGACTTATCGCTGTGAGAAGCTAACCGCTCTAAGGCTTTTAAAAAGCTGAGCTTCTCTACCACAATTTGATGGCTAAGTTCATGCCGATAAGGAGCAATAATCTGGTCGCAATTCGGGTATTTTCCTTCTAATAACTGCGCTGTCAGCCGCCAATTGTTCCACTCAAAAGCAACAAGGTTATTGCTATTGTCAGGCTCAGTCTCATAGTAAATAGCTACTCTGTCAGTGGGATTCAAAGTCCGCTCTAATACCCGGAGTACCTTAGTGGGTACTGTAAATTGCACGTTTCGAGTGTTCAAAATATCGGAATCACTGCTTTCACTGAATCCTACAACCATTGCTATCCGATGTCCGTCTGTTGTCCAAACTCTCAATTGAGAAAGTCCCCTTTCTGCGTCGTGGCTTAGTTGAAAGTTAGCTCCAGTTAAGATACGTTTGGTTTCTTCAGAACTTACAGCAAATAAGCTGGCTTTGAGGACAGCAATTAACACGCTAGCAGGAATGGTCACAAGTTTTTGTTCAAGGCTCTTGATAGCAGGGAATTCGTCCGCAGTTAGCCCACGAATGACGTGCTTGCTCCTTGATGCAGTCAGAGTGGCACTGACTGATGGAACGTCACTTCCTTTGATAATTTCCCAAGAACTCTTTAAGGTAACGCGACTTTTCGGAAATTTTCCGAGAATGTCTGCGAGTATGGTTGCAGGGAGAGTGAGCTTTCCAGATTGATTGACATTAGCTTCAAAACTCGCTTGTATCCCAAATTCCAGGTTATAAGCAGTTAAATGCAATTGTCTAGTTGCGGCATCTGCTTCTATGAGAATATTGGATAAAATGACATGGTTGTTATTGCTATAAATGCTGCTTTTGAGAGTTTGGATGTAATCATTTAATTCTCTGGCATCACAGGCAAATTCAACGATTGAAGGGGAAGGGGAAGGAGAAGGCTCCGGCAATGTCTCATCGTTTGATTTAGCTCCTAAATCAGAAGCATCTGTGGCTGAAACTGGTGTATATTCTGTGGATTTTTCAGAGGGTTCTACTTGTTCTGAAAGTGCTGTTTCCGGTTCAGAAGTTGAAGAACCTTTTGTGATTTTTGTAACAGATTTTTCAGCCTTAGCGGAATTAGTCGCTGTTTCAGGAGAGCGTTTTTTCTTGGTTGCTCTCTGTACTACTTTTTGCTGAGGGGGTGTTTCTGTAAGTCTAGATTTTGCCATAATTAGTTGTGTGTCAGAAGTTCGATTTGCCGCTGCGGTAGCAGCACTCGCGAGCGGTGGCTGAAAAAAGAGAGTCGAAGTGTGGAAAGAGTGGAACCAATATGGTTGAGAGCAGGTGGATTATTGTAATTATTTTTTAACAATTAAAGGTAATAATCAACCTTTATTTTAGGATGATAAATTTGAGCTTGTTGATTAATAAAATCGTAATCTAAGTAGCAGTTTTTGGGAGTGCATCTTGTCGAAAAAAAGAGAGCGAAGCATTCCGGCATATAAGTTATTGGTGAACGTCTTATATTTACGGAGGTCATGCTTCGCCCTACTGATATATTATTCTAAGTGAGATGTCGCCTTTTTCACAAACCGATTTATTGCTATTTTCTCCCTACTTTCTACTGCCTATCATCAAAAGTTACTTGAACCAGATTTAGTTAAGTATCCTAATGCAAGTTGAACTCTGGATGAAATTGGAGGAACAAATAGTATCCGTTGGCGGCAGCGACTCGTTCCGACATACAAGAGGCGGTGGTATTCTTTAAGTTTCTGTTTGCTGCTCATTTCTTTTCCCACCAATAGCCGAGTCAAAATGTCATTAATGTCCAAACCCACTTCATCAAAAGTGCTGCCTTGAGAATTGTGAATAGTCAGGGCAAAGCAATTGTCAATTTCGGCAAATATGTCGTCCTTAAACCAATAATACTTGCGCCATAAAAATCCGCTGCGCTTGGCACTCTTGAGTTTTTCCTTAAGTTCAGCCTGGTAGCGTTTATTTTCGGATTCATGCAGCACAAAGATTTGCCGAAATAAACCGTCATCGGTCACAATCTTTAAAAGCCATACTCGATAGCCGTAGTGTTGGCTCGTTTCAACTTCTTTAATGGTAAATTCAGTTGAAGTGGGCAAAATAACGGTCTTACCATCAGGGGCCATGACTGGTTTCTTAGTAATCAGCCTTTCTCCCGGTATGAATCTGGGGGCTGTTTGACCGTAAACTTGTTCTCGGAGGGCCTGATTGTAATAGTTGACTTGCTTGTTTGTCCAGCACAGAATCCGAAAGCAGTCAGGGTTGGAAGTGAATTCGCGCTTGATGGTTTTGAGGGCGTATTGCAGGAGTGTTTCTGGCTTAACTTTGAATGCACCGTTAGATTTGTTCCCTTGAGTGTAGGTAGAATGTGGCAAGAACATATCGGTTTTATTCTTGACACAAGAACGGCATTCGGTGATGAAGTCGAGGACGGGACTTTCTCCAGCTTGCCTGACAACTTCGGTTAGCATAGTTTTATTGGTAATGCTGAAGACAGGCGAGCGTTTTTCTCCGACGGGGTTAAGCTGAGCTGGGTCGCCCATGAGAATTAATTTGCGGTGGTTGAACAGGGTACGTTCAAATCTACGCTCAATCCAAGACCATAATTGAGTTCCAACCATCGAACATTCGTCAAGAAAAATGATATCGTAGAGGTGGAGGTAACAACAGCTTGTCTGTTCTAAGACTTTCTCTTGTTCTTTGCGAACTATGCCTAAGCCTAAAAGTTGGTGTATTGTCAGAAAGTCTACTCCGAAAATACCTTGAGAGGCTGCCATTTTTCTGAGAATACCGACGGCTTTGTTAGTAGGTGCAGTGAGGACAATGCGCTTGCTTTGAGCCAAGAGTTCTTTGATTAGAAGAAAAATAAGTGTGCTTTTTCCTGTGCCTGCATAACCGCAGAGCAAAAAGAATGACTCAGTGCTGCTTGCAAATGTTCTCAATTTGTCGAGTGTTTGCTGCTGTTGTGGTTTGAGAGTGAAGGGAATTTGTTTAAATTCCTGCGGTCGTTCTAGTAAGGTTTGAATCATTATTAGTGCTAGATAATAACTCTATCGCCTCCCTAATAAGCGTTAGCTTGAGTGCAAGACTGTTTCACGAAGCAGGTTAAATCAACAAAAAAAAGGCGATAGCGCTCTGGTACACTAGAGGGCGATCGCTGATTTATTTGTTGATTAATAATATGAACAGTGGTTGTTGGTTTTTAAACAATAACAACTTTGGTCTTCTTAACTCGCTTGATATTAGCTGCTGTTCCTTTGCTTTGTCCGTCCCAGATGGCTAGTCCGTAATCACAATGCGAACACATTTGGATGTCGCGAGCGCTATAGTTTCCGGGAATGCCAATGGTGGGATAACCAAAAGTATTCCTAGGTTTGCCATTGCCGCTAAATAAGGCATAGTAAACCAAGACTTTCTGGTAATTCTTAGACTGCAAATACTGCTGAACTAAGCTATCAATACCAGAAGCATCACCGACTATAACTTCAAATCCTAGTTCAATGATGCGATTGAGAGATGCGATTGCTCCTAAAGGCAATTCATTAATGGAACGACTACCGGAAATCATTACTGTTTTGTTCATGCGATCCTGGAATTGTAGGGTCAAGGGTGAATTGAATAGCACTCAAACTCAAAGATTGTTCCTTGAGTTGATATTTACGACTAGAAAAAATCAACATTTTCGGCCATTAGGCAATTTATATTTTGGATTAGTAACAGAGTTGTTTATCGCATTTACACTGTCATAAACTAGCCAATTATATTTGATTTCCCATTTATTCCATCATCTTGGCATCTTTTCTAAATCAAATTCAGCAACTTTTCGGAGAGTTTCTAAGCGCTTACTTAAAGTTTTATGCCGGGGACATTCTACAGCGTATTCGTATTTAGAGCCTGTATGTTGAATATCTGGAACTTGGCAATCAATTAAGTTGCTAAGGTAGCCGACTAGCTTTTTGACAGGTATTAGCCAAGCCTTAGCTAACGCTTTAGTACGGAACCCAATCCAAGCTCTAAAGTAGGAGCCGTCTTCGCTAATCTGATAAGCCACATTGGGGGATAATTTAACAATAGATTCGATACGAGCTATACCCAAACCTTTGAGTTCGGTCAAACTGTAATTTTGGATTTCTCCGCTGTTCCACTCGATTTGGAATGGACGTAGATTTTCAACGTTCAAGCGTTGGACTGTCCCCCTTTGTTGAACTCCTTCTCGGCATTTTAAAATGTAATCTCCCTCTTTAAATCCGTATAATCCTTGTTTCTTGGCTAGGTTTTCTAGGTGCTGCTTCCAGGTTTCTTCCCAAGCTATGTTAAATTCTAGAAGTTCGTAATTTTCTTCGCTCAATTGTCGAGCCAGTTTTTCTTTGAATTGCTGTTTTTGAATTGGCATAGCGAATTCTAAGAAGTTGTCGGGTATTTCGAGAGCTAAATACGTCTTAGCTCGGATTTTGAGGTCAGCAACAGACAAACTGCGAGCGACTTTTAACTGCTGAGGTGCAGGAATATCTATGGTACAACTTGTCGGGAAGCCTGGAAACAAGTTAATGGGAAAGAGATAAGATTGGTCGAGAGTCGAGATGAAAATGTGGTGTTCAGTCAGCGATTCTACTTGGAAAATAGTTGTGTTACTGAATTGTACCTGTTGCGAATTAGCAAGTACGATGGTTGTGCAAGCTGGAAGTTCTCCAGTAGTTTTTTGAGGAATAAACTGAGGCACAAGGGAGATTTTGAGGACACGAATTTCATCAAGTGTATAATTCCAAGAAAAGCTGTCTTCGCTGTTACTAGCATCCCAGGTAATTCTTACAGGTCGATCGGTTTGATTTAGAGAAGTGACAGTACCGTAATGCTTACCAGTTTTGATGATATCGCCTACTTTAAAGGGAAGTTGATCGGAAGGATGCGGAGTGAGAAAAGGGAAAATTACCGCTACCACTTCTTTAACTTCACTGGGGGGAGTGTTGTCAGATTTAGAGCAAATATTTGAGAGACCGATTAAAGCGGTGTTAGAGTCCATAACCTTTGAGAAGTTAATTTTTTTTCAACTTCTCCCGTTAGGGGGTATCTTCTCGAACAGAAGCCTAAAACTTTCTAGTTTTCGCTAGCATCTTTGGTGCATATAAAGCAAATTTAGGCTTTATTTAGGCTTTAAATTTGTTTAAGTCCCGCTAGATATATCGCCATGCTGTCAAGATCACGATATGGAAAACTAAGCGAGCAAAGATGCCCACTTCTGAAAAAATTGCTGCCGCCATAGAGACGATAGACCACTTGGTAGCTTGGCTACAAGATACCGGACTGAGTGCGTCCGCGATCGCCCAGTTTAAATTCAACTCGCTGGCCTCTATGTACCCAGAACTCAAAGGGGTAGCAGAGACGGCAAAACAACTGATTGGTGCAGCTTCCCCTTTGACAGAAGTTGGGATGACAGTAACGGAACTAGCAGCAATACTCACAGATAACTTAGAGTGCAAAATCAAGCCAGATTTAGTCAACAAAGCTCTAGTTTCATTGGGGTATCAAGAGCGTAATGAAGCCAAGCGAATTTGGATACTGACACAAGCCGGCTCAGCTCATGGTATTTCCTTGCTGGCTACTTCAACAACAAACAAATGGAGTGGTTCTCAAATAAAGTGGTATCGCTCTCTAATTCCCATCTTAGAAGAATACTTAACAAATACAGGAATTTTAGAGAATGGCAGCAGTAGCGATCTCACTGCAATACAAGATACAGAACACTCTGAAATTTCCGAAAAAAGCCTTGCATCAATTACTCAAAATGGTAACTCTCCTAGTATTGACTACTCTCAGGGCTGAAGCACCTGAGTTTCCCGCGTATCGTGAGGCTCTATGAAAAGAAAGCAACTTGGACAGTGCCTGAGCGAGTCAAGGTCTGGGAAATTACAGTCAATCCTAGTCAGATTGAGCTGATTCAATCCTTTGCCGACGATGCCTACACGAAACGCTACAACTCAACACAGTATTAAACCAAAAAAAAATCTTAATAAAGTTAGCAAAATAAAGGGAAGGGGAAGGGGAGGGTAAAGGTGTATTGTTCAACCTTTACCCTCCCCTTTACTCTCTCAGATTTTTCAGATGGGTATGAGGGCTATGTCCTTGATTTTATCAAGCTTTTGACGGGGTTGTTATCCCGTTAGGTGTAGCTAACCAGGATTTGTATCAAGTACAACTAAACTTTATGAGAGATGAACAACTGATAAATTCTGAGCGCATAGAACCAGATTTAAGGTTAAGGAAAGTGGCAAACTTACGCAAGTCCTTTGTCAAACTGAGGCGGAATAGATAGTCAGTAACGATTGAGGCAATTGTTTGATTAATTGTGAGACTCTGAGCGTTAAGATTAGCCAACTCAGCACAAGATAAATGGGTATTTCCCAATTCTTCAGGTCGCAATTCTATCAAATTGGGGCATTGTAAAACAGGAGAGGGAAGCGCTCCCATAATGCCTGTTTTCTTGAACTTATCCAGGTGCGGAGTTAGCTCTTCAAGGCTATTATGGCTGCCCAGTAGAATTTGACCGCTATCAAAGTTATTGCCAGCATCAAGATACCAGATTCTCGGAATCTCAGCGTGGCGGTTATTCTCTAGCGTTTTGCCCAAGGAACGGCGAGCAGCACTATTGTCAACGCAGCCAATGATAATTACCAAATCATTCCAGTATGATTTTACCAATTTGGGGTCAAAATAGTCAGGAATTGCACTAATTTCTAGCCCCCAGGTAAGATTGTAACGCAAGGCAAGAGTAGTGGCTTTATTCAGTCCAAGTTCAGATTGACAAAATCTCTGCCTCCCCAAATTTTTCCCTTCCACAATATCGGGATCTACAAAGGTAATATTGACATTTTTCCCAACTTGTTTGAAAACGTAAGCTAATCGTGCTAAACTTTCAGCTACATAAGAGCCAGTGCCGCCACAGCCAACGAGCCATAAGTGAAGGTGAGAGTAATCTTTGAGAAGGAGAGGTGTGGAATTTGCGTACTCAAAGTCGAGGTTTAAGGGAGTTTTGGTAAGCATCAGTGATAAAATGTGGCTCTTCAAATACAGAATTAGCTTTAATTAAGCTATAGTGTCCGAAAATTCCGATTCTCACTAAAATCTCAGGAGTCAAGGTATTAACTTTACCCAAGACTGCATAGAGGCGAAAACCCCGCTCGTCAGCATCATCTGTGCTGCTAAAGAAAGCAGGCAATTCTGCGTGAGAGTGGCACTCAATTAAAGCAGTTGAGTAGGATGAATTGTCAAAAGGCTGGCAGCTCGTTCGTGTAGTCAATTGGACTGGAATTGTCAGTTGCCATTGATTACTACTGTCAAGGGATAGGTGAAATAAAATCTCTGTGAGATTGCCACTGCTATCTTTGGTGAATACAGCTTTTGTCAATATAGAAAGTAGCAGTTCTGATGGTACTAAACGAGTCTCAAGGTGCAAGTATGGTTCTATAGGTGGCAACCCTTTGATAGTATTGGGCGTTGAATTTGCAACAGGAATCATGGCCTCTAGTCCGGGGCGAACTGAACGCACAAACACGCCGTTAGAGGCTGTAACGTATTCGCAGAATACCCCAGTAGCAATGGGAGGCAAGGGAATAGAGGCATGAATGTGGTTAAAAAGTTTTAGCATTAACTTAAACTTTGTGTTGAACAATAAATATTGAGTGCAGTCCCTACATAGAAGTTTTGATTTAGGTAGGGTTAGCAATCAATAGGAGGTGTTGCACTAAAGAGTCAATTGAAGGACTGTACCTCACTTCAACTAAATCTTTAACAGGATAGGTACGCCTTTTTCTCAAGGCTAAACTTTTCAGATGTTCTCTGACATCTTGGGGAAACTTTCGGCTTTTTTGGCTGGATAAGTCAGCATTGAAAGGAGTGGTTATGAAGCTCTGCCAAGCAATATCAATGGTTTGAGTTGAAGCAACAGGTGGAGTATTTTCCCCCCAGCAAATTAAACCGTTTGGATGGATGTTTGGTAAAGGAGTGTGGTAAGCTTTCGACTCTGGGTTGAAAGTAGCAAAATCAGTTGCAAATACCCAATATTGAGTGTTTTGTCCTACAAATACCAAGGCAGTTAGTGGAATAGTAATGGGTTTACTATCATCAAATTGGAGGTTATATTGGGCAGGAGATATGAATTTTACTACCCAATTTCCTTGAGAGTTAGTTCCCCACCTTATGACTCCTGGGGGCATCCAATCCGTATCAATCGGCTCGTGAGAAAATGCAGTTCTCAAACTGACAGAGGAGAGTAGTTTGTAGTGTTCCTTTGTTCCTTCTCGATAATGGAACAGATATTGTTCTTTGATGAACAGTAATTCAGCATCAATTTCTGCTAGCTGTCGGGGAGCTGTTTGCAGAATTTCACGAAAGACTTCTCCTGACAAATGTTGCATAATAACTTGAAATCGATAGAGGTTATGGAGCTAACCCGATAGGTAAGGTTAGCTCATGCTTGAAAATTAATATTCGTTCGACTGCATTAGGGTAGCAACTCTCCAAGTTTTGTCGGGGTCTTCTGGACATTGTGAACTAACTTCCTGATTTTCCAGCCATGCTTTCCTGTCAAAATAATCAATTTTGAAAAAATAGCTTTTACTGTCAAGTTGAATGCTAAGAAAATCTCGTTCTCCGTAGGGGTTGTTGCCAGCTTCAAAGGTGTTAAAATCTCTTAGTAATTGCAGTAACTTTTGTTGCTGTTCGGGAAGAAGAGCTTTTACAGCTTGAGTAATCCGAATTTCACCAATTTTGGTATCTCCTTGACGTAATTGGTCATTAAGACGTGCAATTCTTTCGGCTGTTGTTAGAGTTTCAGTCATAATTAAGGCCTCAATTTCCAACAACTACAACCGCACTAGCGGTTGCTGGTTCACTCGTAATTATTCGGATTCAGGGGTAATTCAAATTGACAAGGTGCTTTTGTTCCAGAGTTCAAGAATTTGCTGAAAATGTCGATGGCGGTCAGTAGCAAGCCAGTCAATGACCTGTTGAGCCTGGGTTATTAATTCTTTAGCACTTTGCCATTGTTCTGATAAAAATATCAAGTTTTCGACTGTCCATTCTCCAAATTGATACTCGTGTTGAGCGCAGCCGTCAAGCCAAATATTACCCGTTGAGTAATTGAGGAAACTCAGTACAATTGGCACCCCTTTTACGGGAAATTCAGCCAGAGAGCACAACTGTTGGAATTGCTGATGATTGATACTATCTGGTGGTAGAATCTGAGAAAATGAAACTTCAAATTCTTGTTCATACCAATCTTTCATCTCATTTTCAGTTAGCCAATTTAGTCCTTCAGAACTTAGAGACAGCAGGATTTGCCATTCAGGAGCTAAGGAATCAATATCTTCATAGCTCAACCAATCCAACCCCCAAGACTCAATCAGGAGTTGGTCGAGGCGTTCTTCTTGTGCTATTTCTAATTGCCAGGGGCTGATCGGGATAAGTTCTGTTTCGTCAAGAAGACGGAAGAATTCTAATTCGCGGGGGCTATGATTATCAGGAGTATCCGAGTAAATAGAACTGGTACTGGTAGCAAATTCAGTTGAAAAAAAGTGCTGGTAAAGATTGAGAAGTTGAGCGCTATTGAGCGTTTGTCTGAGAAATTCAATCGCTTCAAGTGGCTTAGTTACTGGGTAGGAGTGTCGCAAAGCGGCAATGGCTTGCGACACAGACAAAATAGTTGCAGGCATTAAAAATTAAGAGGAATTTGGAGACAAGCAATAGCTGGCGCAAGTTGGAGTTTTTTGAGAGTGTCTCTAAATCGCTGTAGTTCTTGCTCACCCAGAGCGATCGCGTCAGAGAGTTCTTGAGCCCGACTTGCCAAGGTTAGCGGAGTAACACAACCGCTGATAGAGTCGCATTGCAGAGCCCAAGTGAGTTGGACAGCTTGATTCGGTTCTTCCGGTGCTGCGACAAGTGAGGGGAGTGGGGAATGGGGAGTGAGCAGTACGCATAGTTCTTTTTTCCAATCTTCTTCTACACCCTTTGTCTTGGCTTGTTTGATGATTTTAATGGGTTGACCTGTTTTTCGTTCAATTGTAGCTTCGCTTAATTCAGGGAAGTAAGGAAGTAGGACTTCTAGCAATTTTTCATCATTTGCAGTAATTTCGTTGGGCAGTTCGATTTGCCTGCCTTCATATTCTATTAGACTCATTGTTACCTCTTTAAAACAGGGGGATTTGTACTCCAGCTTCACCTTTGTTGACGGGGTGGTTAGCAGGATTTTGAAGATTTGGTTTGGCTTTTTTCCGGGGTTGACCAACAGAAGAACGAATTTGAGCGCTCACTTTTCGGTTAGGTAGGTTAGAGGCTAACCGCTGGAGCAATTCTTGTAAATGGTTTGGCCAAGCTCCAATCGAGTTTTCTCTAACTTGTACTAATAGTGGTAAGTCATCATGGCTCGTTGCTGTAATTTCTACGATTCGCCCTTCTGGATGCCCATCGTCTGGTCGCATAACAATGTGGATTTTGATTGTACAAAAATTGAATTCATAAGGTTCTGATTCTCCTTCATCAAGTAAGTCAGGACTCTGTGAAGTGTTCTCAGTTTTGTTGATGGTTTCACCCACTTTTTGAGTAGCTGAAAGTGGAATATCCTCTCCAGTTGGTTCGGAATTTGGTTCTATTTGGGTCATGGCTGGATTCGCAGTACAAGCAAGTGCAGCTTATTCTCAAAAATTGCCGCGATCGCGGCCTTGCTTTTAACGATCTATTTTTTGTAAAGTTTTAACGGTAAGCGTGTTTCCCAAGAAATTTCTTAATTAATTCCCATTAATTATCTGTCCGACAAGATGCGGTCGCACTTGTCTCTATTGATTCTTTGATTGTAATTGCTCAACCCCCTTGACAAGAAGACG
>LCrCPGB2_illDRAFT_1000047_pt1 | contig 11674 bp, 9 predicted proteins | sample LigCruGreenButte_FD_10705 | JGI IMG/M metagenome (IMG submission 10705)
CCGACCGCCCCGTGGTGCTCGAGGCGGTCACCGACCCCGACGTGCCGCCGATGCCGCTCTCCCACGTCAGGCCCGAGCAGGAAGAGGCGTTGGGCTCGGCGCTGGAAGCGGGCGACTCGGGGTTCAAGGAGTCCACGCCAGAGGCGTTCAAGGAGAAGTTCGAGAAGTTCCTGCCGCGCTAGGGCCCTCTGGGGCAAGTCTATGGTCTGCCTGGAAGCGTTCTTGGGTTCGCTGAAGACGAGCCCGCCGCCTTCCCTCATGCCTTGCGGCTGGCGGTTCCGCGGTGGACCCAGAAGGCCACCGGATCAAGTCGATCGAGCGCGGCACGAAGAACGTGGGGGATGTCATCCAGTAGATATTGCGTGGCGCGCCACGGCCCGTAGGGCGCGCCACGGGCTTCGTTAGTGACCGTTGGCGAGCTTGCGGCGGGTTTCTTCGATGTCCATGCCCGAGAGTCTCAGCAGATTTTCGCCCAGGATCTTTCGCTTTGCCCGCTCGGAGAGCTGCGGGTAGCCGTATCCTTCCACCAGGTCCTGCGGGATCTCAAAGTTCCAGAAAGCGTCGAGGGCCCATTTGGGGTGCCAGATCGGGGCCTCCGAGCCGTAGATGATCTTGTCCTCCCCGCACCAGAACATGAGTTTGCCGATCCACTCGGCGAACTGCCTCGGGGAGCGGGCGACGAAGTTGATGGTCGCCGCTATCGAGGCGTACAGGTTCGGGTAGCGCACGAGCTGCCAGCACGTCTCGTCTATGAAAGGCAACCCCACATGGAAGATGACGAAGTTTATGTCGGGGAAGTTTGCCGCCGCCCCGTCCATGTCCCACGTCTGCGTGGCTTCTATCGGCTGAGGTCCCAGAGGCACGCCCTTATGGACCCCGATCAGGTTGATCCCAAGTTCCTGAGCCTTCTCGTAGACGGGGAACGCCACCTGCGGGTCGTCCATCCGCCAGGGGAAAGGCTTGCCGTAGTCGTAACGGACATTATAGAACTTGAACGCTTTCGCCCCGTATTCCTTAACCTGTACCTCCATCTGGTCCAGGGCCTTCCGTCCTTCCAGCGGGTTTACGGTTCCCCAGAAGACCGTCCGGTCAGGGTTCTCCCGCGTGAGATCCACGCACCGCTCCCAGGGGGAGAGGCCGTCGTGAAAAAGGTCGGTGAGGGGGAGGGGCATGGCCACGAGCATATCCGTGTCGGACTCGTCGAAGACCATGCGGCTGATCTCCGCGGTGCTCCACTCTTTGAGGAACTCGTCGGGGGAAAGCTTCGGCTCGTTCTCGGGGGTGAGGACGTTGTGGAAGGCGAACAGGTGCTGGCGGAACAGCTCGCCCGCGTTGCCGAGGACGTTGGACGGGTCGAAGTTGAACGGGTGGGCGACGCAGTCGAAGACCAGCACGTCATCTTTGATCATGCGCTTTCTCCTCTCAGCCGCGCCTCGCGCAAACGCGCTTCACGCAAGGGTGCGAGCTTCTCCAGCGGCATCGTCAGCTTCTCGCGCGCCCCGGCGCTCATCCTCTCCGGCGTCCACGTCGGGTCCCAGACGACCTCCACTTCAACGCGATCTACCGTCTCCAGAGACCCGACCTCCTCCTCGACCATCTCTAGCAGCCGGGAGGCGAAAGGGCACCAGCCTGTGGTGAGGACCATTTCGATCCGCACCCGGCGGGCATCGATGTCGACGGACTCGATCAAACCCATGTCCACCACGCTTATCTTCCTGTCCTGGCAACAGGGGTCGTAGCAGTTATCCAGGGCTCGGATCACGGCCTCCCTGCTCGGGAACGCGCCCATGGTATGATCCACAACTTTCTCCACGCTCCTCCTCTCCCGGAGGCCCCACGCCCCCTTTAAGAACGATAGTTACAGGCTACCTGTAGGGGGATCCAGCGTCAACAACAATCGCGTTGGAGCGCACACCCGCTACCATAGACGGTCGGGACGGTCGACGTGCAACCCTGGAATCAGCATCGCCAGGAGGGGCAAGGACACGAGCGAGAGGCTGGGTCGGCACCGGTGGGTTGTGGAGAGGACGCTGGCGTGGCTGGCCCGCTACCGTAGGCTCTCGGTGCGCTACGAGCGGCGGGCCGACATCCACGAAGCGTTCCTCCACCTCGGCTGCTCCCTGATCTGCCTCAACTACCTCTCATAAGGGTTTTGCAATGCACTCTAAGACGCCGCAAGGTTCATCAATACCCTCGGCGGCGTCCCTACCCATAGAGGGTACCCAGTGCTAGTAGAGATCCAGGGGTACCTGTCGAACCCTCCTCGGCAACAGGGCCACGCGGCATATTATGCCGGAACTGATCGAGTTTGGATTGCGAAGATTTGCGGGCATTGCCTTGAAGATCGCTACCCGCGGTGCTTCGTCATGCACGGCGCCCTCGACGTCAAAGATAGTGACCCGAATGAAGTGGGCACCGTATCGGTGTCGAAAGGGGCATCGGTACCGAAGAGAACGCGATCGGACTCGCAGAAGTCGGCGATGCACTCGAGCTGTGCTTCGTGCCGAACAGTGCGCTATCGACGTAGTGCGCCCATCTAGGATCCTTGGTAGACATGCGTCATCCGCGTCGAGGCGGCTTCAGGGGATAGCTCGTCCGAGCTTGGCCGCTCCTCCTTCCTCACCCTACCGTCTACGGTATAGGTCGTGCAATACAGGCCCATGTCAATCGCCCAGCTTAGAGCCAACCTCTGCCCGCAGTTCGGCTCGTGGAGAAGGTAGAGTTTACCGGTGTGCGAATCGAGCGGGGCTGGGAGTGATACCAAACCTCATGGTAGACTGCATGCACGTTAGGGAAGGGTAGGCAAGGGAGACAGTGCAGATTCGCGTTCGCTTGGCGGCGAGATTGGCGGAGCTCTTTCGAGCGCCGTTCCTAACCATCGACCTTGCGGACGGCGCGACGGTCGCGGACCTGTACGCCCGTCTGGCGGAGACCGAACCGGACGCTGCGCCAGCGCTGCGCTCGGCTCTCGTCGTCGTGGCCGGGGAGCACGCCGGTCGCGATGATCTTCTTCAGCACCGGCAGGAAGTTGCGCTGCTGCTACCCATCTCCGGCGGATGACCGCCGGACCACCACGGACACCAGGAGGTTCCGCTCCATGACCATACACGAGGCGCCCAGAGGCACGGAACAGGCACGCCGGACTGTCTTTGTCGAGGAGTACACCGACGGGCTGCTTGGGCCGGATGTGCCCATGCTCGGTCCGGTCGCCGACGGCGGTCACATCGTCTGGAACTCTACCCCCGGCTGCTGGGGGCCGATGATCACCCCGGCGATCCGCGGGGGACACGAGGTCTGCCGACCGGTGGCCGTCGAAGGCGCCGACGTTGGGGACGCTGTCGCGATGCGGATCAAGGACATCGTGGTCACGTCGCTGGCTACCTCATCGGGCAACGATCAGCCGATGGAGGGGCGGTTCAACGGCGACCCCTTCTGCGCGCCGGTCTGCCCGAGCTGCGGGACCGAGTGGCCCCAGACGCGTTTGGAAGGCATCGGGCCGACTGCGGTTCGGTGCGCCCAGTGCGGCGCCGATTGCGCCCCCTTTACCTTCACCAACGGCTACACGATGGCCTTCGACGAGCGGCGGGAGACGGGGCTCACGGTCTCGCAGGAGCGCGCTGAGGACTTCGCGCGCGACGCGGCACGCGTCGCAGCTCTCCCGGACGGGTCGGTCCAGAATCCGATCCTAACCTTCGCACCGCACGATATCGTCGGGCTCGCGACGCGGCTGCGGCCCTTCCTAGGCCAGATAGGCACCTCGCCGTCTGCGACCATCCCCGACTCCCACAACGCGGGGGATTTCGGCGCCTTCCTGGTTGGCGCCCCGCACCGCTACGCGATGACAGCCGAGCAGCTGCAGCAGCACAAGACCGACGGGCACCTGGACGTGAACTCCGCTCGCGCGGGCGCCATCCTCGTCTGTCCTGTAAAGATCGCAGGCGCGGGGGTTTACCTCGGCGACATGCACGCCATGCAGGGCGAAGGCGAGATCGCGGGTCACACCACTGATGTGTCCGGCACGGTCACGCTGCAGGTAGAGGTTGTCAAGGATCTTGGGATTGACGGTCCGGTGCTGTTCCCGGTCGAGGAAGATCTGCCGTACCTCGCCAAGCCGCTCACCGAGGCCGAGCACGCCCGCGCCCTCGCACTCGCCCGCGCGCATGGCATGGACGCCATCGAGGAGTCCCTACCCATCTCTGTAATCGGCACGGGTCCGGACCTGAACTCGGCGACCGACAATGGCCTCGCGCGCGCGGCCACACTGCTGAACATGCCGGTCCCGGAGGTTGCCAACCGGGCCACTATCTCCGGCGCGATCGAGATCGGTCGGCACCCCGGCGTCGTCCGCGTTACGTTCCGCGCCCCGGTGGACCGCCTCGCCGCTTGTGGACTCCTGCGCTACGCGGTCGAGCAATACGGTCCGCCCCTCGCCAGCGGGCGCCCGGTGGGCGGTAGCGACGCGGCCGACGCCGGGGGGACGAGTGCCGCCCGACCCGGCACGGAGGACGGGACGGTGCCGTCGGGAGCCTGAAACCTCAGCGGCAATGGCCGTCGTCGGCCGCGGCCCTAGTGCCCTGCCTCACCAGGCCTTTCGGCCCTGAAGAGGTGCTTGCACCGGACCGGGAAGCGTGCGGCTTTGAGCCTCGCGAAGGTGGGGCACTCGCAGAGACCCATGGTCACGTCGGTGTGCTAGCGGGCGTTGGCGAGGTAGAGCCACTCGTAGCCGGCCGCTCCAGCTCGCTTCCGGGGCACCCCCGCCACGGGGCCGACGGGGGAACTCGAGTCGGTTGCCAGTTATTCCCTTTCACTTCGAGCGGCAAGAGCTACTGACAAATGGACGATGTTAGCCACTGGTGTTCGACGCATCTCCGAGGAAGGCTTCTTCGCCGAAGCTTGTCTCTGAGTTGAACCCTCAGTAATCCGCACGACGAGAGCCAAGCAGAATGCTTGACTTCATCAAGTACCGGACTCATTCATGCCCTAGCGACCTGCGATCACAAATCCTTTGCCATCGGGATGTTCTAGGACTTTCGCGTGGGCTAGTAGTATGGCCGTAAAGAGGCGGTCGCCCGGCCCTTCGAGATGAGGCCAAACCTGCGCGTCGCGTGCTTGGAGTAAGAAGGGCTGCTCCTTCCAGGCGTCTTGCTCGTAGCCGCGAAGGAACGGGCCCGTCGCCGCCAGGTTACCGCATCATTCCGAGTGGTCGTGGCGGGTGGAGGTCGGCTCGTGTAGGGTTGCGGGCGGAGATGGGACCCCTGCGAAAGTCGGTGTCGGTGCGCCTCGAAGAAGGCGTCCACGCGCGGCTGCGCCTCCAAAGCCTCCGAAGCGGTGTCCCTGCCAGCGCCCTGGTCCGGGATCTCGTCCACCGCTAGCTCGACGAGCAGGGCGACGCGGGGGAGACGACCACCGGGCCGGACCCAGAAAGGGAGCGGCAGCCGGGCCTCTTCTGAGAGGGAGGAGCACCTTGAGGCCCAGGTGTACAAGCCTAGTCGTAATCTCGAGGCAGTCCTGGCCATGCGGTACATGCAAACCTCCGCAACGCTCGGCAACTACTGACCGCGCACCCGTAACGAGCAGGCCAGCGGTTCGAGTCCGCTCGTCGGCTCTCGCGATCCGGCGTAGATAAGCCGAGCGCTTGAAAAAGGATAGCGTCCCGGTGCACCGGTCACGCTCCCGAACTTTTAGAACCTGGGAGGCCGATAGAGCCCGGCAGCACTCGCTATACTGCGGGCGTGTCGAACGAGTTGGGCGACGAACAACACCAGACGGAGCTGGAACTGCGGCTCTTGCACGGGGCGATCGCCGCCAGCAGCAACGGCATAACCGTAAGCGACTCCAGGCTGCCCTGCGAGCCCCTCATCTACGTCAACCGCAGCTTCGAACTCATGACCGGTTACTCCTCCGAAGAGGTTATTGGCCGCAACTGCCGCTTCTTGCAAGGGACCGACAGAAACCAGCCCGCCCTGCTGGAGGTGCGCGCGGCCCTCAAGGAGGGGCGCGACTGCGAGGTCCTCCTGCGCAACTACCGCAAGGACGGCACCCTGTTCTGGAACGAGCTGCGGCTCTCCCCGGTGCACGACGACCAGGGGCGGCTTGTCAACTTCGTCGGGGTGCAAAACGACGTGACGGAGCGCAAGAGTGCCGAGGAGGGGCTACGGCGCGCGCACGCCGAGCTCGACGAGCGCGTCCGGCATCGGACCGCGCGGCTCGCCGAGGCAAATGCCATGCTGAGGCGCGAGATCGCCGAGCGCCGCGAACTCGAGGAGCAGCTGACCCACCAAGCCTTCCACGACCCCTTGACCGGGTTGCCGAACCGCACCCTGTTCTTGGACCGCCTCGAGCTCTCCTTGTCGGCCTCCCTAGGGCGAGGCACCAGGGTCGCGGCGGTGCTCTTGGATCTGGACGATTTCAGGGCCATCAATGAATCCCTGGGCTACGAAGCGGGCGATAGCTTGCTGCTGGCGGTTGCCGAACGCCTAGAGACCACCGGGGCGGGCCGGTGGACGGCCGCCCATTTTGGAGGAGGCCAGTTCGCCGTGCTGCTCGAAGACGTCGCGCGTTCGGACGAGGCGGTACGGGTCGCCGAGCGGATCGAGGAAGACCTGCGCAGGCCGTTTGACCTTATGGGGCTCGAGTGGGTGGTGACGGCGAGCATCGGTATAGGCCTAAGCGCCTCTTATTGGGAACCCCCAGAGACGGTACTGCGCCGCGCCGACGCCGCGATGTGCCGCGCCAAGGAGGCCGGCAAGGCCCGCCACTCGGTGTCTGATCCTGGCGCGAACGAAAGCGCCCCTACTTGATCCGGTTTCGATATCAGCGGTCGCGGTGCAAGACAGCCAGCTAAGAAACGTGCCTGGGTTCCGGTTGACTTGCTATCCCCGCGAAGGCAAGCGGAGCGACGCGCGCAGAGGTCGTCAAGCGGCACAGAAGATGCGAGCGCATCCCCTAACTGCAGAGAGGCCGGTTAGGGCACCCTCCACATATCCGCTGCCGTTTGACACCACCCTGACACCACCGCGAGCGCAATACGGTGCAACACGGGGCAAATCGGAGAAGAGAAAACCGCCTAAATATGCGGGATTTGCAAGTCTGTGCAAACCCCTGCAACGCCTGATGGATCACTCGTAGGGAGCAGGTCAGCGGTTCGAGTCCGCTCGTCGGCTCTTCACAATCTGCTTAGATAAGCCAAATACTCGGAAACTGAGAAGTCCTTAGTTAGTAGCTCGGCGCTTTTCGACACCACGGCGTGCCAGCAACACGATGACGATGGTAACGGGCAGCGTTCGGGCGGGCTGGGCCGCGGTAGTAGTACGGTCGGCCGTCGGGCCGCGTATGGCGGGCGGCGGGCGTGTCCGGTGAGACTCACTTCCTTTACTTCCTAAGGCGGTTCGAGGCGGGACTGCGCGGGTAAGAAGGACTCTGCCTTGTAGAGATCCGTCTTTCGAGGAGGACAGCATGTCCCAGAGTTCGCACCTGCCGGATCAGCCCATCATGAAGTACGTGCATCCGACCGACCGACTACGCCCTTGGTTCGGGGTCGCGGTGGGGCTTGTGGCACTCGTTGGCATGCTGGCCTTCGGCGTCCTGGGCAGGGACTTCGGCACCCTCTCGCACCTCAAGGCCATCAACACCGCCGGGGTGTGGCTCACGATGTCCTTAATAGAGGCATCTGCCGGGATCCTGGCGCTACTTCTGGCGGCCGTCGCCCTCGGCGAGCGGATCGAGCGGGGGGTCGACGGACCGCACTTCATCTCCCTTATCCGCCTCACCGCCCGCGGGGGCTTCGCCACGATAGCGCCGGCCGTCCTNTTCGACGTGCTGAAGATCACCACCACCTCCGTGGCCCGGGAAGGCAATCTGATCCCCGCCATCATCGTGGTGCAGATAGCGCTTTTGGCCGCGACTGTCGGGGCTTTTGCGTTTATGCTGTCGTCGTTGTGGGCGACCCTGAAGATAACGTTCGTGGGGGTGCCCGAGAGCGCCCCCGAGGAGGACGAAGCTGAGGAGACCACTGACGTCCGCTCCTAGCGCCAAGAGTACGGCACTCAAGCCCCCCTCCCTGCAAACGTCGAAGAATCCATCTTCCACGCACTCGGGTGAATAGGGGCAAGAGTGAAGGCCGTGCCGTTGGACGGAGGCCGGGTCGGGGAACCTAGGTTGCCCACCCAAAGGAAGTAAGGTACGCGATGAGGAAGGCGTCAATACCCGTCCGCTCACTGCACAAGATGGGGGGGTTGTCAGGCTCGCTCCGTGATAGTTCGAGCCGAAGAATGGACCCGAGAGTGAAGGAGAAGACCGAAGTGGGGAGGGTGAACGTGGCCGTCGAGGCGCACTACGTCGAGATCGACGGACTGTCTATCCGCTATCTTGCCGCGGGCGAAGGACCGCCCCTGGTGCTGCTGCACGGCGCTGGCGACAACTCGCTCGACTGGCGCTGGGTGCTTCGCGCGCTGGCCCGCAAGCACCGGGTCTACGCGCCGGACCTGCCAGGCTCCCCCGACAGCGCCAGCCCCCCCGCCGACTACTCGCCCGCCTTCTTCGAGCGGTTCGCAGCCGGCTTTCTCGATGTTTTGGGTATAGGGCGAGCGACGCTAGTCGGCAACTCGCTCGGCGGGCTCATAGCCCTGCGCCTGGCGCTCTCAGAGCCGTCCCACGTAAGGGCCCTGGTCCTCGTCGACGGCGCCGGCCTCGGGTCCGAGGTCAACCCGGCGTTCACCTCCGTCAACGTTCCCGGCCTCGGCGAGGCCGCGATGCCCTTCTGGAGGACACCCATCGGCGCCCACCAGAGGGCCTGGGGGCGGACGGCGCTGCTCTTCGCCCGTCCCCCGGGAAGCGTCCCGCGCGAGTGGTTGGCCGAACAGCGCAGGCTGGCCCAATCGCCGGGCTACCTGGAGGCCCACCTGAGCGTGCTGCGCGCCCTGGTGAGACCCTTCGGTCAGCGCGAGGTGCTGGTGGAGCGGCTCTCCCTCCTAAAGGTCCCGACCCTCGTCGTTTGGGGATCACGCGACCGGGTGTTCCCCGAGCGTCAAGCAAGAGAGGCGGTCGGCCGCCTCCAGGAGGGTTCACTCGTCCTCATCCCCGATTGTGGCCACATGCCCCACGTCGAGTGTCCCGAGCGCTTCTTGGCAGCTCTCGACGAGTTCCTCATTGGGCGGGTGCACCGTTGATCTGTGGAAACCCGACGAAAGCCTGTGGTTACGTGGGTAACATCCAAGAGCAAGGCTTCTGAGGCAAGCCCTACGCAAGAGCTGGCCAAAAGCGTAGCTTAGCGGCACGCCAATAAGGGTACAAAACTACAACCTGGTACCCGCGGGCCGATGCGGGGCCTTACCGTCGAATTACCAGACACCAAGGAGCTTCCGTGGCCGACCAGTACACCCAGCAGGACCCGATGACGCAGTACCCGCAGCCGAACTTCGGCGAACAGAAGCTGGAGCCCCCCGGCCTCGAGCCGGAGATGGATCCCAAGCCCGACTACGGCTACGAGACCTACCGCGGCTCAGGCAGGCTCGAGGGCAAGAAGGCGATCATAACCGGCGGCGACTCGGGTATCGGTCGGGCCGTCGCCCTCGCCTTCGCGCGCGAGGGCGCGGACGTCCTGATCTCCTACCTCGAAGAGGAAGAGCCCGACGCCCAGGAGACGGCGCGCGTGGTGGAGGAGGCCGGCAGGAAGGCGGTTCGGGTACCGGGTGATGTCAGGGACGAGGCCCACTGCCGGGACATCGTGCAGAAGGCGGTTGAAGAGTTCGGGCGGATAGACGTCCTCATCAACAACGCCGCCTACCAGATGGTGCAGCCGGGCGGCATAGAGGACATCACGACCGAGCAGTTCGACCGCGTCCTGAAGACCAACCTCTACGCGACGTTCTGGCTCTCCAAAGCGGCCATCCCGCACATGCGGCCCGGCGCGAGCATCATCAACACCACCTCCATCGAGGCCTACCAGCCTGAGCCGGGGCTCCTGGACTACGCCTCCACCAAGGGCGCCATCGTCACCTTCACGAAGGGGCTTGCCCAGGACCTGGTGATGCGGGGCATCAGGGTCAACGCGGTGGCGCCGGGGCCGGTGTGGACGCCGCTGATCCCGGCCACCATGCCCGCCGAGCAGGTCTCGCAGTTCGGCGCATCGGAGTCCCCCATCGGGCGCCCGGCCCAACCGGCCGAGCTGGCGCCGCCCTACGTCTTCTTGGCCTCCCAGGAGTCGAGCTACGTCAGCGGCCAGGTTCTGGGCGTGACCGGCGGCGCACCGCTCTCCTAGCCCTATTCCCCACAACAGCGCTGAAGTTTTTAGAAGACAGCGAGGATCCACCCAAGAGGGCGTCGGCGTCCTCGGTAATGTTTCTCTGGGCTGGTTAACGTGAGCCGAGACCAACGAGGAGGATTATTTTGGTAAAGGCGGTGTTCTTGGACATAGACGGGACGCTCATGGACACGAACTACCTGCACATCGAGGCCTGGGCGCAGGCCTTCGAGGAGGTAGGGACACGGCCGCCGCGCTCGAGGATCCACCACGAGGTGGGCAAGGGCTCCGACAAGCTTATCCCCGAGTTTGTAGAGGACGGACAGAAGGCCGAGCGGGTCAGCGAGCTGCACAGCGAGTACTACGCCCAGCTGCAGGAACGCGGGCACCCTTTGCCCGGGGCCAAGGAGCTCGTAGCCTCGTTGGTCGGGCGGGGCTACGGGGTCTGGCTGGCCACCAGCGCCAAGCCCGAGGAGCTGGAGCACCACATGCAGGAGCTCGAGGCCGAGGGCAAGATCTCCGGCGTCGTCTCCTCGGACGAAGCCGAAGAGTCCAAGCCCTCCCCCGACATCTTCGCCCTCGCCCTGGAGCGGGCGGGGGTCTCCCCCGAGGACGCCGTGGTAGTCGGCGACTCGATCTGGGACATCGAGGCCGCCAAGGAGGCCGGGGTGAGGGTCGCGGCGGTCATGACCGGGGGGGCCTTCAGCCGGGCCGAGCTGGAGGAGGCCGGAGCCTACGCGGTCTACGAAGACTGCCGCGAGTTGCTGGAGGCCGGCTTCCCCGAGGAACTCAACCCTACCGACCCGTAAGATGGTCGAGAAGTCTAAGGAGCGATGAGTATGCGGCTGAAGCCGGTAGAGGAGCAGGCGGTAGGGCTGATGGGCGCCTCCAGCGGCATAGGGCGGGAATCTGCCCTGCGGTTCGCCAGGCGGGGCGCGAAGGTGGTTGTCTCCGCTAGGGGCGAGGAGGGGCTCGACTCCCTGGTGGAGGAGATCCGGCAGGAGGGCGGACAGGCGACGGCCGTGGTCGCCGACACCTCGNAGTTCGAGCAGGTGAAGGCGGTGGCGGACCGCGCCGTGGAGGAGTACGGTAGGCTCGACACCTGGGTGCACCTGGCCGGGGTGGGGCTCTTCGCCACCTTCGAGCAAACCACCCCAGAAGAGTTCGAGAGGGTCATAGACGTGAACCTCATGGGTCAGGTCTACGGGGCGATGGCCGCGCTGCCCCACCTCAAGCGCGAGGGCCGGGGGGCCCTGATACACATCTCCTCTGTCGAGGCCAAACGCTCCTTCCCGTTGCACAGCGCCTACGGCGCCTCCAAGCACGGCATCGACGGGTTCCTCGAGGCCCTGCGCGTCGAGCTCAAGCACGATGGATGGCCCATCAGCGTGACCCAGGTGATGCCCGGGACCATAAACACCCCGTTCTTCGACA
>LCrCPGB2_illDRAFT_1000048_pt1 | contig 11593 bp, 13 predicted proteins | sample LigCruGreenButte_FD_10705 | JGI IMG/M metagenome (IMG submission 10705)
CGGTCGTCGCCCCGCCGATACTCCCTTAGCCCCGAGAACTCGTCCCCCCTCTGCGCGAAGGAGCCTAGAGTTCCGGCGTCCCCCTTTTTCCCCCGTAGCGGGAAGCCCGCGAGCTCAAACACCTCCGGATAGACCGTTACCTCCGTACGTGTTCCGAACCTGCGGACGAAACGAAGAAGCGCGAACGGGTCGGTGGTCCGGATCTCCGCCGGCCCGAGCTCGTACAAACCCCTCTTCGCGAAGAGTACCGGTTCCCGAATCTCCCGCGTCTCGAATCCAAGGACCGGTAGCACCCGAAACGTGCGCCTCTCGGGAAGGCGATCCACCACCTCGACGTTGGGACTGTGTGTGCGGAACACGTTGGTGACTATGAGTTCCACGGGTGAGGAACGCCCGACGGTCGGGCGTTCCCCTTCGGGGATTCGGCGCGCGTACCGCAGGCCCCGGGAGAAAAAGAGGCCGAGCACGAGCGCCGCGAGCAGGAGGCCGACGAGCGCGTAGGCGAGCTGGTAGATCTGGGTCGTTCCGATGAGCAGGGCCGCGACCAGCGAAAGTCCCCCAAAGAAGATAGCTTGCCACCCCCGTGCCGTCGGCCTTACGGAGACCCGCTGCCCCGAAGGCCGCAGACGCCGCAACGCGTTCGGCAACGCGTTCGGCAACGCGCTAGACCGCCTCGTTCACGGGTACGGACGAGAGGATCTCACGCACTACCCCCGCGGCCCTATCGGGACCGGCAGAGCCGTTGCGGAGTCCCCCGTAAGACGCGCCGGGGGAGGCGATGATCCTGTGCGAGAGAACGTGCGGGGCGAGGGCCTTCACATCGTCCGGGGTGCAGTACGAGCGTCCCCGGGTCGCCGCGTGGACTTTCGATGCCCCGAGGAGCATCCGGCTCGCGCGCGGGGAGGCGCCGAGGCGAATTGCCTCGTGCTCGCGTGTCGCGCTCGTCACCGAGACGACGTAGCGCAGCACCGCTTCGCTCGCGTACACCTCCTCGCCGAGGCGACGCATCCCCACGAACTCGGCGAGACCGACCACGGGTCCGATCTGCGCGACCGGGTCCGCCGAGAGCCTCAAGAGATCGACCTCGGCCTCCTCGTCCGGGTAGCCTAGAGCCATCTTGACCATGAAACGGTCGAGCTCGGCGTGTGGCAGCGGGTAAGTCCCCTCGTGCTCCACGGGGTTTTGCGTGCCGATCACACCGAAAAGCTCCGGCAGCCTCCTCGTCACGCCGTCGACGGTCACCGAGCCTTCCTCCATCGCCTCCAGCAGCGCGCTCTGCGTCTTGGGACTCGCCCGGTTGATCTCGTCGGCCAGCACCACGTTGGCGAAGACCGGGCCAGCCCAGAACTCGAAGGCCCCGTCGCCCTGGTTGTAGACGTTCGTGCCGGTGATGTCGCTGGGCAGCAGATCAGGGGTGAACTGGACCCGCCGGAAGTCGCCCGCGACCGAGCGTGCCAGGGCCTTCGCCAGCAGCGTCTTTCCTACCCCGGGGACGTCTTCTATGAGGACGTGTCCACCGGCGAGCAGAGCCGTTACCGCCAGGGAGATACCCTCCCGCTTGCCAGAGACGACGTGCTCGACATTGTCTACAATGCGTTCTACCGTCTCCGCGAAAACGTAGTAGTCCAAAAGTCCCGCCTACACCGAGCTCCGACAACGAAAAGAGAGTATATCTTATAGCTATCGGCTGTCGGCCATCAGCTTCTCCCCACTCAACGGAGGCCAAGGCACATGCTTAGTACGCCTGACCTTTAGGCCGAGTTCACCACGTCATCCAGCCCACCGGCTCTCGCCCTCACGAGCCTACTTATAGCCAGAACCGACTACTTGAGAACTAAGAGGCCGTCAGGCTTTCATCCCCGTAGAACTGCTCGACGTAGCGACGCTGGACGGCGTTGAGGCCGCGCGAGTACCACACCATCACCACGTAACGCGGCTCCTTGGGGGTAGCCTTGGGGTACATGCCGCACTCCATCGGCAGGCGGTTGCCCTTGCGGGCGTTGCACTTGGTGCAGGCGGTTACCACGTTATCCCAGGCGTTCAGGCCGCCGCGACTCAGCGGCTTTACGTGATCGCGCGTCAGGCACTCCTTGCGGTTCAGGTCATCACGGTGCTTAGAGCAGTACTGGCACCGGTAGTTGTCGCGCGCGAAGAGGATCGCGTTCGTCACGTGCTTTCTCAAGCGGCGCGGTATCTCGACGAACTTCACGAGCCGGATGACCAGAGGATAAGGGTACTCGGCCTTCTCGGAGCGGAACCGGCGGTCCAGGTTGGCCTCCACGATCTCCGCCTTCTCCGAGACAACGAGCACGATAGCCCGCTTTACAGGCACCAGGGCCACGGGCTCGAAACTGGCGTTTAAGGTCAAACACCTTGCCACGACCGAATATTAACATAACCGGATGCTTAGGCAAACATAGGATTTTTAACGCAGGTTTAACGCCGGACGCTAGCGTCCGGCGTTAAACCTGCGTCTCAGGTGCCCCCATGACGGCGTCGAGGATAGGAGTGGCAGGGTGTCGTACCGGGTCCGCTGCCGGGAGGCCGGTGGTTGCAACTACGCGGTCGACGAAGCTCTGTGCCGCGTCTTCGTCGAGCCCATTGGTGTTGACGCTTACCGCGACTGCGGGGGCGGGCTTGACGAGTGCGGCGAGCCTTTCGTAGAGGCGCGCTATAGGCCCGACGTCCGGGCGGGGGACCCCAGCGAAGACGGCTTCATTTGAGGCGTCGGCGCACAGGATCAGGCAGTCCGGGCAGGAGCCGTGAAGAAGGGCCGTCGTGACGCCGGAGTAGGCCGGGTGGGCGATGGAGCCCTGGCCTTCGACCAGGATCAGGTCCGGGGAGGTCTCGGCTGCCCCGAGCACGAGTTGTTCGGCGGCGCCCGCGGCGAAGTCCGAGACCACGGCGTCCACGCAGATTCCCCAACCTGCGATGACTATGCCGGTCTGGCCCGTGGCCACAAACTCCGTAGAGACTCCCCTCTCTCGGGCGGCAAGCTCTACCTCGAGGGTAGCCGTCATCTTACCTATGGCGCTGTTCGTCCCGACGGTGAGCGCCACCTTCGGTTCTACGTTGAAGCCCTCCCCCGAGAAGAGCGGAACGTTTTCCGGCGGCTCGCGCACGTCCCACACCTTCGCCCCGGGGAACTCCGGCCCGAGCCGCTGGTGGAGGCCGCTGACGATCTCGAGCCCGGCATCCGCGGCACTCCTCAAGGTCTCCATCCACTCCTCCGGCAGCCGTCCTCCGGCCGGGGCGAGACCAACGAGTATGGAGGTCGGAGAGAGCTCGAGGGCCTCACGTAGCGTGCCGACTATGGGCGCGTCGCGCCGGAGGTTCGGGAGCACGTCGAGGACGCCCTGGGCCCGGTCGGCGAGCGTCGAGTCGATAACGGCGACGATCTCGTCGCGGCCGTAGGCTATTAGCCCATGGGCGGTCTTGGCGTGGCGGTCGGCGAACCGGCCCTCCGCGAGGATGGCGTAGCGACGCCCGGTCAGTCCCCCAGGCCTCATAGGGGTTCCACACCGAGGCCAGGGCTCTCAGAGAGCAGGATGCGGCCCTTCTCGTAAACGAGGCCTGCGAAGGGGTCGTCGGCCAGAAGCATGGCGCCGTCGAGGTCCACGAAATCGACGAGGCCCGAGACCTGCGCTGCCGCCGCGATACCCAGAGATGTCTCGACCATGCAGCCAAGCATTACGAGCATGCCATGGGCGCGGGCGACGTGAATCATCTCCAAGGCCCGACGTATACCCCCACACTTGGCAAGCTTGACGTTCACCCCGGATACGCAGCCCGCGAGGCGTGGAACGTCCCGAGCGTCGACGGCGCTCTCGTCGGCGATAACCGGCACCGGTTCCGCTGCATCCGTAACCTCGTGCAACGTCCCAGGTCCAGCGGAAGCCGGTATGGGCTGCTCGATCAGGCGTACCGCGCCCGTTTCCTTTAGCTCCCGCGCGACCCCGGCCGCCTTCTCCTGAGAGAACGCCTCGTTCGCGTCTACCCAGAGGGCGGCGTCCGAAGCCTCGGCGACCGCGCTGACCGTCGCAAGATCCTCCCTATCCCCCACCTTCATCTTAAGGATGGGGAAACCGGAGAGCTTCTCCGCCTCGCGGAGCGTGGTTTCGCGGTCGGCTATGCTCAAGGTATAGGCGCTCGTAGGCTTGGGACAGGCCAGGCCGAGGAGCCGGTAGACGGGGACGCCGAGCGTTCTGGCGGCGAGATCGTGGAGGGCAGAATCGAGGGCGGCCAGGGCCGACGGGGGCAAGAAATTGTTCTCTCGTAAGGTGCCCTCGACGTCCCAGGGGTCCTGGACCCTGACGCGTTCGAGGGTCTCGGCAACGCTTGCCGCGTTCTGCTCGTAGTAGTCCGTGGGGGCAGCCTCGCCGCGGCCCGCAACTCCTCCTTCTTCGAGTGTCAACATCACGCGTTCGAATTCGTCCGAGGAGCCACGTGCGATGGCGAAAGTGCGTTTTGTGCGCACCGTCAGCGTCTCCACCCCGATCTTCACGCGTCGCTCCTCCCACAAACCGTCAGGCCACCCTGCGCGTATTGTAGCGGCGTCTGGAGACGAGGTTCAAAACCCCCAGGAGTCGGCGCACGGAGATCTGTGAGCAAAAGATGTAGAGGTTATACTTCGGATGGCGGTCGTCGAGTCACGGGTTGGTGGGCTTTGAGCGTAAGCGCGGTAACGACAGCAGAAGTGTTAATCGTCGAGGACGATGCGGTAATCCTGAACACCCTGGCGTACAACCTCACCCGGCAGGGCTTCGGCGTGCAAAAGGCGATGAGCGGGGCCGAGGCCCTGAAGCTCGCCCGCCAGCTCAGGCCGGACCTTATCCTGCTCGACGTGATGCTCCCCGGCGAATCCGGCATAAGGGTCTGCGAGAAGATCCGCGAGGAGGACCGGGAGGTGGTTATCGTGATGGTCACCGCCAAGGACGCCGAGGAGGACAAGGTTCAGGGCTTCGAGGCGGGCGCCGACGATTACGTCACCAAGCCGTTCGGCATGAAGGAGCTGGTCGCGAGGATCAACGCCAACCTCAAGCGTAGCACCAACTCGCCGGGGGCTCGCGGCAGGATCCTCGAGGCGGGCGACCTGTGGCTCGACACGAAGAACTTCACCGCCCGCGTGAAGGGCGAGGCCCTGAACCTGAGGCTCAAGGAGTTCGAGCTTCTGGTGGCGCTCGCCTTGCAGCCGGGTGAGCTGAAGAGCCGCGAGGAGCTCGCCAAGGAGGTGTGGGGACACGCGGGCGTGGGCTCCTCACGCACCATCGACGTCCACATCCGGCGCATCCGGGCCTCGCTCTCGAACAGCGACTACGAGTACGTACACACCGCCCGGGGTCTCGGCTACCGCTTCGAGCCACGTCCCAAGAGCGAGGACGCTCGCTCCGTCGAAGGTCGGGCGACGGTGGAGGCGCGCGAGTAGCGAGATGCTGGGGCGGCACGGAGAGAGTGGCTCCTTCGAGATCGACTCCGTAGAAGAGGCCGGCTCGGGGGGCGCTGGGTCCGTGAGCGTCGTCGAGTTAAAGCGGGTCAACAAGATCCGGCGCGACTTCGTCGCGAACGTCTCCCACGAGTTGAAAACCCCGGCGACGAGCCTGAAGCTGCTCGCCGAGAGCCTCGTGGACGTATTGGACGAGGACCCAGAAGGAGCACGTTTCTTTGCCGAGCAGCTCCGGGACGAGACCGAAAGACTGGCCAAGCTGATCACGGACCTTCTGGACCTGACGCGCCTGGAGAGCGAAGAGGGGATACAAAACCCCCAGCCCGTGGACGTCAGGAGCATCCTGATGGTCGTGCTCGCCCGCCACCGGCCGACCGCCCGCCGCAAGAACATCACCCTCTCCTGGAAGCGCTCCGGTAGGGCCGCAACATACACCGTCCGCGGCGACGAGACGCAGCTCACCTCGATGTTCTCCAACCTCGTAGAGAACGCCGTAAAGTACACCCCAGTAGGCGGACGCGTCGAGGTCACCGCCGAGTCGGACGAAGGCGAGGTCGTCGTGCGCGTCTCGGACACGGGCATCGGTATCCCCGAGAAGTCCCTCGCCCGCATCTTCGAGCGCTTCTACCGGGTCGACAAGGCCCGCTCCAAAGAGACGGGCGGCACCGGACTCGGCCTGAGCATCGTGCGGCACATAGCCGAGAACCACGGAGGCTATGTAACCGTCGAGAGTACCCCCGGCGAGGGCTCGACCTTCACCGTCCGCCTACCTCGCGGGTAACCTCCGAGCCACAACGATCCGGTGTAGATGAACCTATAAACTAGTTCGCTACGAGCATAGTACCTGCGATTATATGGCCTACCGCTACGGCGGCGAGAAGTTTCTGATCATCCTACCCCAACAGTCCCTGGAGTCCGCGAGCGCCGCGGCTGAGCGCCTGCGTAAGGGGCTCGAAGACCTCGCGATCTCCCATGAGGCAAAGACGTCGCCGGGAATCTTAACCATTAGCATAAGCTCAACTGCACGCGCACCGGGCGAGAAGAACTCAGAAACCAGCTGAGAAGCTGCGAAAACAAGTTGACACCACTCTATGCAGCGCCAAGAACACAGGTCGGAACACTGCAGTGGTTTACGGGGGCTTCTCCAGAGAGTAGTAGTAGTATGCTAGCTAACACTCGTACAGAGGTAGTCTCACTCTACGAGGCCTTCCCATCGCCTGGAGCAGGTGCAGGTTTTGCCCCCTCCATGCGCATGCTTGCCCGCCGCCGGCTATCTCGGTGAGTCTCTCGGCCAGATTGTCCCAACTAAGATGCTCTGCAGCATTAAGGCACACGATCTCTCTGCACTCTCTCCGTTCCTGCTCTGTCAATTCGAGATAGTTCGTCAACGCGTTGGCAAGGTTCTTCTCCAAGCCCTCCATGCAGAGCTAACCGGTATCCAGGGAGTCAGCACAAACTTTAGAATTAACCTGCAGTTGAAACCATGCGATAGAAGGAGGAGTTACTATGCGAGGTTCCGGCCATGGACCGTAAAGGATTTACCAACGAGCTTTGGCGTTCGATAACGTCCATCTACAACGAAATACTGGCCCACCCGTTCTTGCTAGGTCTCACCGATGGCACGCTTGGCGAAGATCATTTCCGCTTTTACATTCTCCAAGATACATTCTATTTACGTGAGTACGCCCGCGCCCTGAGCCTTGCCGGGGTCCGCTCCCCGGACGAGAGCACGCTCGTGATGTTCGACGAACACTCCGCTGGCGCCATCACCGTAGAGCGGAGCCTACACGAAGGCTTTCTAAAGGACCTCGGCATGGCGCAGGAGGAAGCAGACCAGACGTCGCCGTCACCTACCACCCTCGCCTACAGCAGCTTCCTGCTCAAAACGGCTACTCTAGGCAACTATCCAGAGGTGCTGGGAGCGGTGTTGCCTTGTTACTGGATCTACTGGGAAGTTGGCAAGGCCCTGCTCGAAAAAGGCTCCCCCAACCCCCGCTACCAGAAGTGGATAGACACCTACGGTGGCGAGGAGTTCGGAGCACTCGTCGAGGCCGTACTCGACCTCACCGATAAGGTCTGCGAAGACCTCAACCCGGCCCAAAGAGCTCGCGTCAAGGACGCCTTCGTCACCACCAGCCGGTATGAGTGGATGTTCTGGGACGCGGCCTGGAAGCTGGAAGGATGGCCCGTGGAGTAACAAGGTTAGCCCTCCGTTTTCAACTTGTCGTGTTCGCCTGTTCATGGGGTTCTCCCAACTTCCGGGTCGCAGGCGCTCGTCGACCTGGGTCCATGCATCCCCACGTTCCTGTGCAAGTTGCTACTTAATAAAGCCTTCCACGTACCGAAGATCGCTCCTCTGGTTTGGCACCTTTCTCTAATGGGATGCCCCTGAAGTTAGCGTCTCTCAAAACCGCAGTCACCAAAGGATAATCTTCTCGACCGTGTTAAAGACGGTGGATTTTGGGACGCCCCTTGCCCCTTCAGAACGCATGCGCCTGCCCGCGTCTTTATTTAACACCACTACATGTTGTGGTCAGACTCATAATTACGATAAGCCCCAAAGCGTCCTTTACGCTCCAGATGGCCGAGTATTATTCACGTTCCTAAACATCAGTAGCCGAGAAGACCTCTTCTAGGCAGTTCGTGAATAGCTGGATGCCATAGTACGCTTGCCGGAGACCTCCCGAGGAGACGGCGGCAGCCTCTTTGAGTGTGCCCTCAAGGACTTGCCTTCTCTAGGGCTGTTGGTTAAGTTGGTACTAGATAAAGGTGAAGGGTGTGCTTCGCTTTTGAGGGGAAAGGGATCGCGTGGGTAGAGATGATCTGGTAGGAGGCACCGAAGGACCCAATGCTCAGCGGCCCACACCACAAACTCCGGAGTCGGGAGCGCAACGCGAGTCCGAGGAGAATACCAAGGAACTCCTTGCAGCCTACCAAGGAATACTAGACGTCGCTGAAGAGCTACCGGCAATCGTTTGGCTACGGTGGGGCGAAAAGGGCCTCTGGCGCTTCTTGAAGGCTCCCTATTTACGGTGGTTCCTTGGGTATTTCCTCACCCATCACATACGTAAGAGTTTGAGCACCCTTAGCCGTCGGTTCCATGCAATCGATGCCTTGGCCGAGGACCCCGACTCCAATAAGGCGAATCGCGAAGCCGTCGACCTCTATCTGAAGTCTCTATCGCCCATGCCGTATAGAAACTTGGCCTTCGCGGTTGTCATTGCAGCACTACTGGTGGCGCTGCCGCTACAAAGCTTCGGCAATGTGTTCCAGGTACTCGACATTGTTGGAGCACTAATAAGATTCGATACAAGTCAATTGGCTAGGGCATTTCAATACAAGGAGCTTTGGAGCACGGTGCGGGCTACGNTTGTCTTCCTATCTGGGTTCGCCGTCGTGGCAGCCTTGCTCACCTCCCCGTTTGCGTTGAAACGTATGCTTTTTAACCTNTATCCAGCTACTAAGGAGCGCATTGATTCCACTGCAGCTAGGGAGCATACCTACAGCGTCGANGGTCTCTACGCCCTTGAAGATCGCGTTTTCGGTGAGGTTGGTCTCCGNCGGCCAAAGGAGGGCCGGGGGGACCTGNTGGTGCAGATCTTTGTACTTGTGCTACTGCTCCTCCTCGGCTTGTTCCTGGGCTTTCTGACCCTCGTTATTGCCATGTCATGGGATATCACCGTAGAAGTGACGTCTGGCGCCCCCGCGAACGTCAACGTGACTCTTCCGGAAGTTCACTGGATCTTTTATGCCTTACCCGCGATCATCTCCCTTGTCGCGTTCGTTGTCCTTCTCAGACGGCTTATTGTTGCTTGGGGGAGACGAAATCGCCCTGCGAGTGAATGAGAGCCGATCTTAGTATTCCCCGCCGCTGTCGAACAAAAAGGTTAGACATCCTGCTCCCTATCTTCGAAAGCTTGCATAATGACTGTGGAGAAAGCGGGAGGAAAGCTCAGCATGTGGCCTAGTGATGATTTCGGGAGGACATTCGAGGGGTGGCTGTCTAGACGCCTGGCTCGCGAACGGGCTTCCGCCGGACAAGCTGGAGACGATGTTGGGCGAGCTGCGAGAAGCGGCCGGAAAAGGCGTACCGGTGACCGTGTTCAACGCATCCAGCGAACCGGAAGATCTGGAGACATACGCGCGGCCGGGCATGGAGCGTCTCTTACTTAGCCTGCCGACCCTACCCGAAAGCGAGACCCTAAACCAACTCGACGAACTCGCTCAGGCAGCCACGCATAGCCGCTGACGAGATTCGCCCGCAACCCGGAAGCTGGGCTCCCAACGAAGAGGCTTCTGGGAAATTTGCTAGGAGGACTGCAAAAACCTCTCATCTGTTGACAACGTTTCCGCATTGGTTAGACTGGTTCTCGGGAAATCTAGCGCTAAAAAGGGGGCCTGTCTTGGCCTACGTTATAACCGAAGCGTGTATCGGGACGAAGAACGCGGTTTGCGTGGACGTGTGCCCTGTCGACTGCATCTACGACGCCGATGACCAATTCCTGATTAACCCCGCGGAGTGCATCGACTGCTCTATGTGCATGCCCGAATGCCCAGTGGAGGCCATCTACCCCGGCGATGAGGTTCCCGAAGACATGCAGCACTACATAAGCAAGGCAGCCGGGTTCGACTACTCAACGACCGCGCCGGGCGTCGAAGTTAATTAGCCGGACAACTCTCTAGAGGCGGGAGATCATGGCCGAGATAAAGCAGCGTAGCCTCGAAGAAGTCAAGGCCTTGAGCATCGAGGAGGCCGTGGAGATCATGCGCCAAGCCGGCATCGTCGGAGCGGGCGGCGGCGGTTTCCCGACCTACATCAAGTACAAGGACCCCCAGCCGCACCTGATCGTCAACGCCACCGAGAGCGAACCCGGTTACTGGGGGGACAAGCTCCTACACAAAGAGTACCTCGAGGAGTTCCTCCAAGTTTTCGATGCCTTGAAGACGATCTTCGGGTTCGAGCAGATCTCCATGGGCGTTCATGAGAAGGACCGGGAGTGGTTTGCCGACTACGCCGAGCACGCAGACGACGGCGTCTTCGATGTGCGCTACGTGCCGAACACGTACGCCCTGGGTGAGGAGAAAACTCTCGTCAAGCACGCTACCGACACGAGGGTGCCCCGGTTCGTGGACACTCCAGACGGTATAAGACGCCCGGGAATGCCGCCGGATGTCGGCAAGGTCGTTAACAACTCGGAAACCTTGCTCAACGTCTACAACGCGCTCTTCTTGGGCAAGCCCCTCACCACGAAGTTCTTCTCGCTCTACGGCGAGGAGATGGACACAAGAGTATACGAGACGCCAATAGGAGCCTCGGTGAGCGAGGTTCTGAGGATCGCGGGCCTCGACGTCGAGAACTCCGCCCACCTCTCAGTTTTGGACGGTGGGCCTTACCTGCACGATGTGAGCATCGAGGAGTTGGGGACAGGCGACGCCTACGTGCGGCGGATGACCAACGCCCTCTTCTTACTCCCCCGGGGCAGGCAAGGCAAGGAGTATGCCGGTATAGAAACAGATCCCCCCGAGGAAGGCATCGTTTCTCTGGTCGGCAACATCTCAGGCGTGAACCTGCCCCTGGGAGGCGGGCTATTGAAACCGGCCACGCCGCTCGTCTCCGAGGGCGACGAGATGGAGTACGGGCAGAAGGTAGGAGAGCCCGTTGACGAGGGCTTCTCCATCGGCGTGTGGGCGAGTATGGAAGGCACGGTCTCCTCCATAGAGAACGACATCGTCGCCATCTCTGGCGGCGCGATACCCCAGGAGGAAGCCGAAGCCGAGGCCGAAGCTAGCATGGCCGGCGGCAAGCCACCTCGGGGGGAAGCCGAACCCTTTCAGGAGGCCGAAGCGAGCGGGTAACTGGCGGCGAGGGCACTGGCAACGGAGGGCCGGTACGCGGCTCCCCGGCCCTCCGCCTGCTCTGCGGGGTCTGATCTCCTCCTTCCGGCAACCGAACAAACCTGGACAGTTCGAAAATCGGTGCGTTCGTTGGATAGATACGTGCAGCCCGCGAGAGCGGCGGTAGCGTAAAGGTGGCGAAGGTCACCCCAGACATCGTAACCCTCTTCGAGTTGACTTGCTTCGATCACGTCTTCCGCATACACGCTTCGGTAGGCGAGGCGCTCCGANAATACCGCTCCNCCCTGTAAAGAG
>LCrCPGB2_illDRAFT_1000049_pt1 | contig 11475 bp, 10 predicted proteins | sample LigCruGreenButte_FD_10705 | JGI IMG/M metagenome (IMG submission 10705)
GGGCAAGGTCCCGGAGGCGTTGTCATTCCGCTACAGGCTCGTCATGGGAACAGACCCCCGTACCAGCCACCACTCGGCGAATTGTCCTGGTCAACCCGGGACCTGTCATCCCGAAGGAGGTCGGCGCCTCGGTCGAACCGAACGCCGGGAGATGCCGGACCGCGTACGCCACCATCGCCAGCGGGACGACTCCAGCATCTGAAAGAGGACTCCGGCACCTGAAAGAGATTGCGCAGCCCTCGGTTCCCGTCACTTGGTCTCGCAGGAGCTCTCGAGACGGGATGGTCTGGACGCCGGCCGTCCCTTCGACATACTGCCGGGATCCGCCGAGCTGCTGCGGTCACAGATGCGTCCTGACAGAGCCGTTCACGTGCCGCTGTGCTCAGATGACTCCGGCCGCCTGAACAGCTAGACGGTCGCTCCTCGTGCAGGGCGGGCCGCTCGACGGGCAGGAGGCAGGACGTGGCGCACATCCAGCTGCTCGGCACGGGCGGGACCATCGCGTCTCGCGGCAGCGGGGACGCCGGGTCCGTGGCTACCGACGCGGCCACCGATCTGGCCCGCGGCGAGTACGGGGAGCTGCGGGTCTCAGCCCGGGACGTCCTCAGGACGAACAGCTACCGGCTCACCCTCGGCGACCTGCGGCTGATTGCCGAGGCTGCGCAGGAGGCACTGCTCGACCGGAGCACCGACGGGGTGGTGGTCACCCATGGCACCGACACCCTGGAGGAGACGGCGTTCCTGTTGGACTTGGTGCACCGCTCGCTCAAGACCGTGGTCTTCACTGGGGCCCAGCAGCCGGCTGACAGCCCGGCGCCGGACGGTCCCCGCAACGTCGAGGAGGCGGTGCTGGCCGCGGCGTCGCCGGGACTACACAACAGCGGCGTGCTGATCTCCTTCAACGGGACGGTGCGCTCGGCCCGGGGCGCCCGCAAGGCACACACCACCGCGAGCAGCCCATTCCAGGGTGGTGCCGAGGTCGCGCACATGGCGGGGAGCCAGCTTGTCATCACGGCGACCCCGCGCCGCCTCCCGCCGTTGCCCCTGCCGCCGGCTGCGTTCGACACCACCCGGGTGGAAATCGTCACCGCGTATCCGGGCGCCACGCCGGATCTCATGGATTCCGCCGTGCAGTCCGGCGCTCAGGCGATCGTGCTGGCTGGCACCGGCGTGGGCAACGCGGGCCCCGGCTTCTCGGAGAACGTCGCGCAGGCCGTCGAGAGCGGGTGCGCGGTGATCCTCAGCACCCGGGCGCCGTGGGGCCCGGTCGTCCCGCGCTACGGCAACGGGGGCGGCACCGACCTGGTCGCGGCGGGGGCCATCCCGTCCGGGGACCTCAACCCCTTCCAGGCGCGCATCCTCGCCGCTCTCGTGCTCTCCCACGGCACCTCGGCCGCCGAGCTGCCCCGGGCGTTCCGGGCCCAGCCTTGAAACGTCCGTCCCACCCACCACTCAAGGAGGCAACATGCCCAAGAAGATCTACGTGTCCGTCGGGATCGACGTCGACGCCGTCGGCGGCTGGCTCGGCTCCTACGGAGGAGAGGACTCCCCGGGGGACATCTCCCGCGGCCTCTTCGCCGGCGAGATCGGCGTGCCCCGCCTGCTCCAGCTCGCCCAGCGGCGGGAGATGCCGGTGACCTGGTTCTGGCCCGGCCACTCCGTGGAGACGTTCCCGGAGCAGTTCGACGCGGTCGTCGCCGCCGGTCACGAGATCGGGGTGCACGGCTACAGCCACGAGAACCCGATCGCGATGACCCGCCAGCAGGAGACCGAGATCCTCGACTACTGCACCGACCTCATCGAGCGGCGCTCCGGGAGAAAGCCGGTCGGCTACGTGGCGCCGTGGTGGGAGTTCTCCGCGGTCACCAACGAGATCCTGCTGGAGCGCGGGTTCCTCTACGACCACTCGCTGATGCACGACGACCACACCCCGTACTACGTGCGGGTAGGCGACACCTGGACCAAGATCAATTACGAGGCGGCCTCCGCCCAGGAGTGGATGAAGCCGCTCGTGCGCGGCGAGGACACCGACCTCATCGAGATCCCGGCGTCGTGGTACCTCGACGACCTGCCGCCGATGATGTTCATCAAGTCCAGCCCCAACAGCCACGGCTTCGTCAGCCCGCGGGACATCGAGCAGCTGTGGAAGGACCAGTTCGACTGGGTCCACCGGGAGATGGATTACGCCGTCTTCCCCATCACCCTCCACCCCGACGTCTCCGGCCGCCCGCAGAACCTCCTCATGCTCGAGCGTCTCTTCGACCACATCCAGGGCCACGACGGTATCGAGTTCGCCTTCATGGAGGACCTCGCCCGCGACTTCGCGGCCCGCAATCCCCGCAACTCCGGTTGATCCTGCTGCTGTAAAGGAGCACGGCCATGCCCTCTCTCCGCTCGAACCCGACGCCCCCCGGCGTCGAGCCCTGGAACGTCGAGATCACTCCCAAGACGATCCGACAGGTGTCCGTCGTCTGCTTCATCGCCTGGGTGGCGTCCGTCTACGACTTCACCCTCTTCGGCACCCTGCTGCCCGTGATCGCCGAGGATTTCGGCTGGTCGGTCGTCGAGGCCACCGCGATCAACACCTACGCCACGATCGGCGTGTTCATCGTCGCTCTCGCCGTGGGCACGATCATCGACCGGATGGGCCGCAAGAAAGCCCTCATGGTGCTCATGCTCGGCGGTGCGGTGGCGTCCGGGCTCACCGGTGCCGCAATCGGGGCCGTGAGCCTGGTCATCATCCGCGCCTTCTCCGGGTTCTCCATGTCGGAGGAGGTCGTCAACGCCGTCTACCTCAACGAGATGTACAAGGAGGCCAAGAGCAAGGGCCTGATGTACTCCCTGGTCCAGGGCGGCTGGCCGGTCGGCGCTCTCGTCTCCGCCGGCCTGTCGGCGTTGACGCTGCCGCTCATCGGCTGGCGCTGGTCCTTCGTCGTCGCCGCGGTGCTGTCGCTCGTCGTCGTGATCCTCGCGACCCGCCTGCCCGAGTCCCCGACCTTCGCCGCCATGCAGGAGGTCAGGCGCCGCCGCGCCGCCGGTGACACCGCCGGCGCCCATGCCCTTGCGGCCGAGCACGACCTCGAGGAGGCGGCCCACCACGCCACCGGCGTCAAGGACGTCTTCACCCCGGAGCTGCGCCGGCACACGACCTGCCTGTCCCTGGCGTGGTTCTTCAACTGGTTCTCGATCCAGGTCTTCTCGGTCCTGGGCACCACCATCCTGGTCGAGGCCAAGGGCGTGTCCTTCGACAACGCTCTCATCATCCTGGTCCTCTCCAATGCGGTGGGCTTCGTGGGCTACGTCTTCCACGGGTGGCTGGGCGACAAGATCGGTCGCAAGTGGACCGTGGTCCTCGGCTGGATCGCCGGAGGCGTCGTCAGCCTGGTGATGCTGCTGGGCCCGGGCAACGCGGCGTTCATCATCCCGCTGTACGCGATGACGCTGTTCTTCCTCACCGGTCCCTACGCGGCGCTGCTGTTCTACATGGGCGAGTCCTTCCCGCCCCAGGTGCGCGGCATGGGCGCGAACGTGGCCCACGTGATGGCGCCGCTGGGCGGCATCGCCGGCTCGGCCCTGCTCACCATCCTGCTTGCTGCGGGGGTGGACACCGGCTGGGCCGCCATCATCACCGGCACCGGCGGCCTGCTCGTCTCGGCGCTGTGCATGGCCGGGACCCGCACCATCCGTGACGCCCACCAGAGGACGACGGTGTTCGCATGAACCGCGACGACGGACTCGACGGGAAGGTCGCCGTCATCTCCGGCGGCGGCAGCGGGATCGGTCGGGCACTGGCGGTCGCCTACGCCCGGGCCGGTGCGCACAGCGTGATCGGCTACCTGCCGTCAGACCCCCACGATGCGACAGACACCGTCCGCGCGGTGGAGGCCGCGGGCGGGCGCTGCACGGCCGTGCCCATGGACGTGCGCAGCTTCGAGGACACCGAGAGGCTCGCCCAGACCGCGCTCGACGAGTACAACCGGCTGGACATCTCGGTGGCCGCGGCCGGCATCCTGCGCCGGGCGCCCCTGGCGGAGATGACCGACCAGGCGTGGGACGACATGATGGCCGTCGACCTCTCCGGGGTCCTGCGCGTCTTCCGCTCCTGCAGCACGCGGATGACCCAGGGCGGGGCGATGGTAGCGACCTCCTCGATCGCCGGCGGCGTCTACGGGTGGGAGGAGCACTCCCACTACGCGGCGGCGAAGGCCGGACTGCTCGGCCTGTGTCGGTCCCTGGCCGTAGAGCTCGCCCCCCGGAGGATCCGGGTGAACACCGTCATCCCCGGGTTGATCGAGAGCCCGCAGTCCCTGGACGCAGTCAACTCGCTGGGCCGGGAGGGCCTCGACGCCGCTGGCTCCATCATCCCGTGGGGCCGCGTGGGCGACGTCGACGAGGCCGCCCGCACCATCCGGTTCCTCACCAGCGACGACTCGGCCTATGTCACGGGGCAGCAGCTCATCGTCGACGGCGGCCTGACCGTCCGCTGGCCCAGCTGAGCACAGAGCCGAGTTCAGGATGACCCGAGAGCAGGACAACATGGACAAGCAGCTCACAGGCAAGGTCGCCGTCGTCATCGGCGGCGGCGGCGGGATCGGCGCGGCCATCGCCGTCCTCTTCGCCCAGGAGGGCGCCGACGTGGCCGTGTTGGACCGCAACGAACCGAACGCCACGGCCGTCGCCGAGGAGTGCAAGGGCTCCGACGTCCGGGGCACAGCGCTGGCCGTGGACGTCACCGACAGCGAGGCCGTCCGGGCGGCGATGGACCGGATCGTGGAGGAGCTCGGAGGGATCGACATCCTCGTCAACTCTGCCGGTGTCCTCGACGAGACGCCGCTGCTGCAGATGACCGAGGCGACGTTCGACAAGGTTCTCGCTGTGGACCTCAAAGCTGTGTTCTTGGCCGTCCGCTGGGCCGCGCCGCACATGCTCGAGCGCGGCGGCGGACGCATCATCAACATCGCCTCGCAGTTGGGCATCAAGGGCGGCACCGGCCTGACGCACTACGTCGCGGCCAAGGCCGGGGTGATCGGCATGACCAAGGCCATGGCCCTCGAGCTGGCCGAGCACAACATCCTCGTCAACGCCATCGCCCCCGGGCCCATCCTCACCCCCCTGATCGAGGGACTGTCCGAGGAATGGAAGGCCGCCAAGCAGGCCGAGCTGCCCATCGGCCGCTTCGGCCAAGCCCACGAGGTCGCACCCACCGCGCTGCTGTTGGCCTCCTCACCCGGCGGCGACCTCTACACCGGGCAGACGCTGGGTCCCAACAGCGGCGACGTGATGCCATAAGAAGACGTTGCGGGAGTAGGTCCTCGGGCTCTGGGCCGCCACGGGGCGGGGGCGCAGGGTGCGGGGCCTGTCGTCGCCGGCGTCTCCCCGTCGTCGCGGCTGATCAGTGAGGAGCTGTGGGTGCTGGTCGAGCCGCTGATCCCACCGTGCTCTCCGTCGGTGCACGGCCGCACCGGCCGACCCCGAGTCTCAGACCGGGACGTGCTCGAGGGCATCGCCTTCGTCCTGTCCACCGGGATCGGCTGGACCAAGTTGCTCCCGAGATGGGCTACGGGTCGGGCTGGACCTGCTGGCGGCGGATGCGGGAGCGGGCCGACGCCGGCGTCTTCGGCCCTCTGCACCAGGCCGTGTTGGACCGGCTCGGGGAGCAGGGCCGACTGGACCTGTCGTGGGCCAGTCTCGACAGCGTCAGCGTCCGGGCGGAAAGGGGGGTGCACTGACCGGGCCGAACCCCACCGACTGCGATGATTACGGCCTTCACGGGCCGCACCGGACAGCCGGACGAAGCGGATACACGCCCCCATGGGGGTCATGCCGAAGTATTTCTCGCGGCCATCGGCATCGGCGTCGCGGGTCGGGTCTTCTCCGAACTCGGCAAGCATCCAGGCGTTGAGGATCGGGCCGAGCCCAGGCTGGCTCAAATAGATCTCAGCGTCCGGGTGCTGGCCAAAACCCGCCTCTACCTCCTCCCGCAGTGCCTCAGCGACCCGAGCGAGCCGTGGTCGACCTCGTTCGCCAACTCCGCGGCACGGTCGTCGCCGAAGGTCCCTCGTACATCCGACCTCACACAGCCATCGCGTGCTCCCGTCCGCGCGCAGCATCGATGGACGATGACGACCAGGCGTGGGCCCGAGCACTACCGGCGGCCCTCGGCGAGGACGGCCTGGGGACTTGGAGCTTCCACGTCGCAGCAGATGACTGGATCACGACTGTCGTCGATCCACCCACAGCGAGGTTCCACCCACGCCGCATCGCCCGGCGATCGCCGGCCGAGCCACTTGACCGTAGCTGGCTCCCTGACCAAGATTGAGGTCATGACGACGCAGTCACTGGCGGCGGTCAAAGCGCACTTCAGCCAGGTGATCGACGAGGTCGCCGGCACGCACGAGCGCGTCACCGTCACCAGGAACGGCAGCCCGGTCGCGGTCATCCTCGCCGTCGAGGACTACGAGTCCCTGATGGAGACCCTGGAGATCCTGTCCGACCCCCGAGCACGCTCGGACATCAGGCAGGCCGAGGAGGAGATGTCCGGCGGCGAAGTCTATGACGAGGCCGACGTGCGGGCCGCACTCGCGGCCCGCCGGCGGTGACTGGCCCTCGTCAGTACACCGTCGTCCTCTCGGCAGCGGCCAAGCGGGCCATCGAACGTGACCTGCCCGAGCGGGTGGCTGTCGCGGTCGTCGACTTCCTGTACGGGCCGCTGGCTGCGGACCCGTACCGCGTCGGGAAGCCGCTCCGCTTCGAGCTCGAGGGCTACTGGTCCGCTCGACGAGGCCAGTACCGCGTCATCTACTCGATCCACGACGACGAGGTCCTCGTCAGGGTCGTGCGCATCTCGCACCGCGCCGACGTCTACGGCTGACCGGTCCGTTCATGCCGACGCAGGCATGTGCGGAAGTGCTGTGTCCCTCCTCGGACACAGCACAGAGGCCCCGCGGTCGGTGACCGGGGACCTCTCCCGTCTCCGCGCCCCGCACCAGACGGTGGGTGGCTGGCTCGACGACGGCGCGAGACTCAGGGCCAGGAAGGCATGGGACGGACTTCCGCGCGGATCGGCGGTGCGAACTCGCCCGATGACCCACCCGCTCACGCTCGCGCGCCACCTGCGGTCTTGCCGCTCTGAACAGCGCTTTCGCTACCCGCCCCCCGAAGATGCCGGGCGAGCCGATGCGGGTGCAGCCGAGCCGCGCCAGGCGCCCGAGCAGCGCAAACGAGAAATCCAGCGGCCAGTGGAGGGGTAGCACAGCGCTCACTCCCCGGATGACCTCAGACCCGTAGAAGCGGAGTGGGCGGGCGTCCTGGTCGACGGGCTTGCGGCAATCGGCACGCTCGGAGCTGTCATCGTCGCCCTGGTATTGGCAGCCCAGGCCCGGTCGCAGGCGGCGCGCGACGAGCCGCGCAGCGCCCTGCTTTCCTCATGACCTCGTGCATGGTTGGCGGGACGGCTTGCTCGTGACGCCCGGGGCAGGGTCGTGGTGTGTCGAGGAGCCTGGCCCGAGCCGCGGCTGTCGCTGATCGCCGGGTGACCGGGTCGTCCCGGGAGGTCCTGGCTGAGCTGGGCCCGCGCTGGTAGGCGCGCCGGGCCGATCGGCCGCGTCAGCGGGCAATCGGGGCCGGTGCCCGGCATCGGCTGGTGTTCCTCGACCGGCTGCTGGCCACCCTCGTGCATCTGCGCCACGGAGTCACCCACGACGTGCCTGTTGGTTCGGGTGTCCCGCTCGACGATCACCCGGGCCGTCGGAGAGGTGCGTCCGCTGACGGCCGAGCGCGGCTGCACCGTTGAAGACGGGATCCGGCTGCGCACGCTGGCCGATGTGGTCGCCCACCTGGGCGCCAGTGGGCGGGTCGGCCTGCTGGATGCCACCGAGGTGCGGGTGCGCCGCCCGGCAGCGGGTCGGGCGGGTCGCCAGCGGTTCGTCTCGGGCAAGGCGCGCGCCAACACCGTCAAGGCCCTGGTCATCAGCGATGCCGAGGGGCGGCTGCTGTTTGCGGGCAGACCCGCTCGGGCGCCATTCATGATCTGACCCAGGTCCGCCAGCCCGGCCTGGTCGAGCTGCTGGTTCTCGTTCCGGGCGTCACCCTGCTCGCCGACGCCGGCTACCAGGGTCTGGGCGCGCAGACCGCCGGTGCGGTGGTCACCCCGCGACGGGCCCGGCGGAAGAACCAGCTGCCGGTCCCGCCCGCTCTCGCCGCGGCGCACGGGAGCGAACGTCGGGCTCACGCGGCTGAGCGGATCCGCGTCGAGCACGGCATCAGCCACCTGGAGAACTGGCGGGCCCTGTCTCGGCACCTCGGCCGCCGGGAGCACCTCGACGCGATGCTGCGTGCGGTCGCCGGACTGCTCTCCAGCCAGGAGCGAGCCCTCCGACCTGGCCAGCTTGACCGCCAGCCGAAAGCTCTCCCGGCCGGCACCGGCGAGTGATCGCGCCCGTCCCGAACGGGGCAACAACCGTCCATCGCCAACCATGCACGAGGTCGTCAGGCGAACCGCTTGACGAAGTCGAGCGCCGTCTGGGCGACCTCGCGCCAGCCGTGGTCGATCGTGAGGGAGTGGCCTCGGTTCGGGATCTTCACGATCTCCGTCACGGCGGGGTTACGCCTCTGCCGCTTGTAGGCGGCGTTCGCGATCGCCCACGGCACCGTGTGGTCCTTCTCGCCCTCGATGATCAGCAGGGGACCGCGGTCGGAGTTCTTCGTGTTCACCTTCGCCTCCGTCCACGGGTTGAGGTTCGCGTTGCCCATCTGCATGAGAGAGATCCCGGAGCCGGCAACGTGAAAAGTGTCGTAGAGCTCCTTCGCCTCCTTCTCGTCCAGCGCGTTCGCCCAGCCGTACTTGAACTGGTCGAACGTGAGCGTGATCGCGCGGCCGCGCGTGAGCGGGTTGACCAGGAACGGGCCCGCCACCTTGAGCGTGGAGGCCGGCAGAGGCAGAACGCCGCGGAAGATCCCGGGGTCGATCGCCACCGTGGCCGCCGAGAGGCCCCGGCCCGCAAGCATCTGCGCCAGCAAGCCCCCGGTCGAGTGCCCCATCACCGCTGGTTTCCTGTCCAAGGCATCGATGATCTCGGTGGTGTGATCGGCGATCTGCTTCAAGGTCTTCTTGGCCAGGACGTCCGGGTTCGCCCTGGCCTCTTCAAGCGTGTCCGGATCGTCTGGCCAGTCCGGCGTCAGCGGCGCGTAGCCGGCCTGCTTGAAGAAGTCCCCCCAGTTGGCCCAGCTGCTCGGCAGCAACCAGAGGCCGTGGATGAACACGACTGGGGTGTTGCCAGAAGAGTTGGCCGCCTCGATCTCCCGGTGCTCCCGCTCGGAAATCGACGCCATGACGAACTCCCCTCCGGTCGGGGTGACCTGTTGTATCCACCGAGGCAGGCTTGAGCCCGGCCGACTCGGCCCTGCGGAACCGCCTCAACTTCTCGTGGAGGTCCGCCAGGGTCCAGCACTCCTCGGCCATGGCTTCAGCGTGCCACTCGGCAACGCAGACATGGGTCCGTGGTGCACCTGCCCCTGAGTGGGCCGCTCAGGGACACAAGGCGGCCTCAGAGACACCGGCGTACCGGCTCACATCAGCGGCTAGCCTCCTCCGTCGTGACCAGCAGCGTGTGCACGGACTGCGGGCATCCCTGCAGATCCACCCCGGGGCTCTGGTCTCGGTGACTGTCTGCGCCGCCTACATCTACGAGGAGGAAATCGGCACCCGGGAGGACGCCGACGTGTGCTCCCGTGTCCCTCCGGACCTGGAGCACATACCCGGAGAGGGAGGACGCGGTGACGCCGTCGCTGATCCCGGTCCGACCTTTGACCGCAGCAGGCGGCTACTCAGCCGATGGTCGACCGCTCCACCTTGATCATGGTGTCGCGGCTGGCCAGGCTCCACCACCCTCGCGGACTCCTCAGGAACTGCCTTCGGCGGCGTGTCCGGCGCCGTCCTCGCCCTCTTCCTGTTCTGCCGGCTGGTCCGCCGAGGCGGTCGGTGGCGCATGGCCAACGCCGTCCCCGTCAGTGGTGCTGCGGGCGTGACCACAGTGGTGGAGGAACGCGCTCAGCGAGGGTGCTCACTGAAGTTGGCGTAGAGGTCGTGCTCGGTGAACTCCCGGCCCAACTGGCGGCGGAAGAACGCGTTGGTCGAGTAGCGGGTGGAGGAGAGGAAGAAGCGCTCCTCGTTGCTCCTGACCATGGCGAAGAAGGGATCCGCCGCGTCAGGGCCGAGGTCGAAGTTGTCGTAGTTGACGACGACGTGCACCCGCCGGTCGAGCGCGGAGAACCGGCGGTCGAGCTCCCGGGCCAGGTCGTCGGCGTCGTGCGCCGTCACCAACCGCAGCCCCTCGAAGTTCACGTAGGCGGTGGCGGTGGCCGCGTCGAACCGGAAACGCTCCTCCATGTCGACGGGGCGCCGGTCGCGCAGCCCCATCGGCCGGTCGCGGAAGATCGCCGCGTCCATCGCGCACAGGTCGTCGCCGATGACCGGAGCGACGTCCATGTGGGCCAACACGTCCCGTTCCACGTCGACGCCCGGGGCGACCTCGACCAGCTGGAGGCCCCGCTCGGTCAGCCGCAGGACGCACCGCTCCGTGACGTAGTAGACGCACTGCCCGCGCTCCGCAGCCAGGCGCCCGTTGAAGGTCACCTGCCCGACCCGGTCGCGGAACTTCGCGACCGCGCCGGTGTCGTCGACGACCAGCGCGCCGTCGCGCACCGCCACCCGCGAGCGGGCGGTGAACGTGCCGAGGAAGAAGACCGCCTTGGCGTTCTGGCTGATGTTGATGAAGCCGCCCGCACCGGCGACCCTGCGACCGAACCGGCTGACGTTGACGTTCCCCTCCGCATCGGCCTCGGCCATGCCCAGGAACGCCTGGTCCAGCCCGCCGCCGTCGTAGAAGTCGAACTGGTACGGCTGGTCGATGATCGCCTGCGGGTTGACGACGGCGCCGAAGCTGAGCCCGCCGGCCGGGATGCCACCGACCCCACCGGGCTCGACGGTCAGCGTGATCAGGTCGAGGATCCGCTCCTCGGCCGCCACCGTCGCGACCCCCTCGGGGATGCCGATCCCGAGGTTCACCACCGCGTTGGTCGACAGGAACATCGCGGCGCGGCGGGCGATCACCTTGCGCGCGTCGAGGGGCATCGGGGCCAGCCCGGTGCTGGGCGCGGTGATCTCCCCCGTGTAGGCGGGGTTGTGGGCTTCGGCGAAGGTCTGACCGTGGTTGGCGGGCTGCGCGACGACGACCGCGTCGACCAGGATGCCGGGGACCCTCACCTCGCGCGGGCTCAGCGTCCGGTGCTCGGTGACCCGCTCGACCTGCACGATCACCACCCCACCGGAGTTCTTGGCCGCCTGCGCCATCGACAGCACCTCGAGGGTGAGCGCCTCCCGCTCCATCGTGATGTTGCCCTCGGGGTCGGCCGTCGTCCCGCGCAGCAGGGCCACGTGCACCGGCTGCGCGGGGAAGAACAGGTGCTCCTCCCCGC
>LCrCPGB2_illDRAFT_1000050_pt1 | contig 11469 bp, 11 predicted proteins | sample LigCruGreenButte_FD_10705 | JGI IMG/M metagenome (IMG submission 10705)
CCGCGGCCTCCGCCGCCGGGGCGGGGCTGGCGCCAGGAGCGGGGTCCAAAAAATCGTCGCCGGCGGCCGCGGGGGTCCCCATGTCTTCCTCGTCGGCCTTCTCCGGCGGCCTCTTGAAGCCGACCTCGAGCTTGTTGGATCGCAACTCCTCGAAGGAGATGCTCAAGGGATGTTGGGAGCGGGTATGAACCTGCGGCCCCGGGATGCCCAGAGACTCGTTCAGGCCCAACGTGGCCGCGTACTCATTGATCTGACGCGCTCGCCGGGCCGCTACCAGGACGAGCCCGTAACGTGAGTCCACCTTATTTAGCAGTTCGTCGATCTTAAGCTCGTTCAGCATCTTTGCCTCCTTCTACGATATTGCGCATTGTCCTGATGATATCTTCCCGGGCCTGCTCTCGTTCGGCGTTGATCACCTCATGGTCGAACTCGCTCCGCGCCTCTACCTCCTTGAGCGCGGTGGTCATGCGTGCCTCGAGCGCCTTGTCGTCCTCGGTAGCCCGGCCTTTGAGCCGCTTGCGGGTCTCCTCGAGGGAGGGTGCCCGCACGAAGACCATGACTGCGTCAGGCCGATTCTCACGCACCTTTCGTGCCCCTTGAAGCTCTATCTCGAGTATCACCGAGCGCCCGGTCTCCAGGTACTCCTCGACCTTCTGTTCGGGTGTGCCGTAGAGGTTGCCCGAGTATTCGGCCCATTCGAGAAATCGCCCCTCGTCTATCCACTTCTCGAACTTCTCCCGGCTGAGGAAGATGTAGTCGCGGCCGTCGACCTCGCCCTGGCGGGGCTCACGAGTGGTCGCCGAGACCGAGTAGGCCAGCTCGGGCACCGCCTCCAGAGAAGCCCGTATCAAGGTAGACTTGCCGGCCCCAGAGGGACCGGAAACGACGACTAACCTTCCTCGCCGCAACCCAGAGCCCTGATCAAACGGTCCCGCTGTCCATGCGTCAGGCCGACGAGCGTCTTGGATCTGCTCACCCCAGCCTCGCGCATGATCCTGGTCACCTTTACCCGTCCCATGCCCCGCATCGCGAGCAGCATTTCCTCGACCTTGGCTCCCTTGAGCTCCTCGGAGGGGTCCATGAGCAAGTCGTAGATATCGAGCAAGCCGCTCTTGAGGTCGCGCTTGGCGTCGGCCCGAGCGAAACGTACCCGGTTCGCCTCCTCCAAAGCACTCCGACGTTCCTCGGAACTTCTCTCTGGCGCCCGCCTTAGCATCGAATCTGTAGTATACCAGCGTAGCCTCTCAAAGTTCAGTCATAGCTATTTTCAGATCCCTCGCCCGGAGGCCGTTCTCCCGCAGGTAGGCTGCGAACTCCTCGAGCATCTCGCGTGGCTCCCGAACGAAGCTCCCCGCCCCCACCTGCACCGCCGCGGCCCCCGCGAGCATAAACTCTGCGATGTCAATACCGCTCGTCACCCCGCCCACCCCGATCACAGGCACCCCCACCGCTCGCGAGACCTCGTAGGCCGCCCGCAAAGCTATCGGCTTTATCGCCGGTCCCGAGAGCCCACCGCGCAGAAGCACCTGGCGCTCATGCGCATTCACGACGAGCGCCGGGATGGTGTTGATGAGCGTCACTGCGTCGGCCCCCGCCTCTTCGGCGGCCATCGCGTTGCCCACGACCCCCTCGTTCGTTAGCTTCACGAACAGGGGCTTCTCCGAAAACGCGCCACGACAGGCAGTAACGACTTCCCGTACAGCCCCCGGTCCGGCGCAGAACTGCAGACCACCGTGCTCGACGTTCGGGCACGAGAGGTTCAACTCCACCGCCGCGACCCTCTCCTCGCCAGCAATCCTCTCGCACATCCCGGCGAACTCTCCCACGGTATCCGCTGCGATCGAGACGAAGAGAGGCAATCCGACACCATAGTCGTCGATGTTATCCAAGAACCGGTCCAGCCCAGGGTTCTGCAATCCGATGGAATTAACCATTCCAGAGGAGACTTCGGCTATCCGCGGTGGCGGGTTGCCTACCCGGGGCCTCGGGGTGACGGTCTTTGGTAGCATCGCCCCGTAGATGCCTTTTGTCTCTCCGAACCCCTCTTTCGAGAGGGTACCGGCGGCTGGGATGAGTGGCGACGCCAGCGGTATGCCACACAACTCGATCGTGAGGTCTACGCTGGCGCCTTCTCCGGCGCTCATCGCGCGGTGCGTTACCAAGCAAGGACCTCCGCCGGGAAGACGGGACCATCGACGCAGGCGCGGGCGTACTCGCGAACGCCATCCCTCCACAGCGGGACGGCGCAGCCATAGCAGGAGCCGTTGGCACACGCCATGCGCTCGCGCAGCGCGAGTTGGGCGGGTACCGTACCGTCGGAGAAGCGCTTTACCGCGTCCAGCATCGGGGTGGGACCGCTGGCGTAGAGACCCGCGTAACGGGTGAGGTCCCCGATACTGTCAAGGATAGCCTGAGGCGCATCTGAATCTGCTTGGGTCCGTACCAGTATGGCGTCTGGGTAGTTCTCGGCGATCCAGGCCGCATACGCCCCTGGAGCGGTGGCTGGTATCTCGAGGTAAGCATCGAAGGCGATGCCAGAGCGTGACAGGTGCCTGGCGAGTAGCTTCAGCGGCGAGACCCAGACGCCACCGCCAACGAGCGCGACCGGTCCATTGTCGAGGGTGTACCCGCGACCGAGAGGATCGCTGACGAGCAGGACCGAGTCTTCTTCGGAGAGAAGAAAGGTTCCGCGGCCCCGGATCTCGAAGAGCAGGCTCACGACCTCGTCGTCATAGTCGTGGGCGAAGAAAGGCCTAGAGAGAAAGGGGTCGAAAGCTTGCACGGCCCCAGCGATGCGAACCATCACGAATTGACCGGGCGCTGGCGGCGTACCGGTCCAGCGGTAGCGGATCAGGGCGTGATCTCCAAAACTCTCCCGTTCGAGGACCTCTACCGCGTGGAGTTTCATGAAGTGGGTCTTACGCCTTGGCAGCGTAGAGGCCCTGTAGGGAGTTGACCCTCTCGACGCCACCGCCGCGTATCTTCGACTCTACCCCCTGGATGGCGGCGGCGGCAGCGGCGAGGGTAGTTATGCAGGGAACGCCGTGCATGAGGGCTTTGCGCCGGATCAGGTATCCGTCCGTCCTCGCCCCCCTACCCCACGGCGTGTTTACGATCAGGTCCACCCCGCCGCGCTCGATGAGGCCAAGCACGTCCTCCCCGTTCTCCCCGATCTTCGGCACCACCGCGACCGAGAGCCCATTGTTACTCAAGACCTCCGCCGTCCCCTCGCTCCCCGCGATCTCGAACCCCAGATCCGCGAAGGCCCGCGCGATCAACACGACCGACCGCTTGTCTCGGTTCGCCACGGATAAGTACACCCTCCCGGACGTCGGCAGCTTCTGCCCGGCCGCCGTGAGCGCCTTCGCAAACGCACCCCCGAAGGACCGGTCTATCCCCATCGCCTCCCCGGTCGAGCGCATCTCCGGGCCGAGCAGGGGATCCACGCCCGCGAACCGGTCGAACGGAAAGACCGGCGCCTTGACGCTGAAGTGACCGTTCGCTCCGTGTCTACCGTCGATCCCCATCTCCCGCAGCTTCTCCCCGAGCAACACGCGCGTCGCCACCTTCGCCAGGGGCACCCCGGTCGCCTTGGAGACGAACGGCACCGTACGCGAAGCGCGCGGGTTGCATTCGATGATCAGTACGTCCTCGCCGCGCACGATGAACTGCACGTTCATCAGCCCCACCACACCGACGGCCAGAGCCAAGCGCCTCGTGTACTCCTCGATGCGCTCCACGAGCGCCCGGTGAATGGTTATCGGGGGAACTACGCACGAGGAATCGCCCGAGTGAACCCCGGCCTCCTCCACATGCTCCATGATACCGCCGACGTACACCTCCTCCCCGTCCGAAACCGCATCGACGTCGACCTCGACGTAATCTTCCATAAACTTGTCGATGAGGATCGGGTGTTCCGGATCGGCGGTTACACTAGACGTTAAATACAGGTCTAGGTCCTGGTTGTTGTAGACGATCTCCATCCGGCGTCCGCCGAGAACGTAAGAGGGCCGCACGACCACGGGATATCCGAGCTCGCGAGCGACCTCGCGGGCCTCATCGGCGCTCCTGGCGGTACCGAAGCGGGGATGCGGTACAGCGAGCTCAGTCAGCAGACGCCCGAACCGGGAGCGGTCCTCGGCCAGGTCTATCGCGTCGGGGGTGGTGCCGAGGATCTTTGCCCCGTTCTTCTCCAGCTCGCGGGCGAGCTTCAGGGGGCTCTGGCCGCCGAACTGCAGTATTACGCCCTCGGGCTTCTCGCGCCGGACGACCTCTAGAACGTGCTCTGCGGTCAGAGGCTCGAAGTAGAGCCGCGTGGAGGTGTCGTAGTCGGTCGAGACGGTCTCGGGGTTGGAGTTCACCATCACCGCATCGTAGCCAGCCTCTTTGAGGGCGTAGCTGGCGTGGACACAGGCGTAGTCAAACTCGATGCCCTGCCCGATGCGGTTTGGGCCGCTCCCGAGCACCATCACAGAAGGTTTCTCGCCGCGCTCGACCTCGTCTTCGGTTTCGTAGGTCGAGTAGTAGTAGGGCGTTCGGGCCGGGAACTCTCCGGCGCAGGTGTCGACGGATTTATAGGTCGGGTGCACGTCGAGGGCGCCGCGCACGCCTCGAATCACCTCGGTCGAGGTGCCGGCCGCAGCGGCCAGCGACTCGTCCGGGAGGCCGGTCCTTTTGAGCTCCAGCAACTCCTCCTCGCTCGGTGTCTCTGAAGTAACGCCTTCGGCGGCTACTATACGGGCTATGGAGGCAACGAAGAACGGGTCTATTTGGGTACGGGCGACAATTTCCGGTATATCCATCCCCGCCCTCAGCGCGTCAAAGATCGCGAAGATCCGGTACGGGTTCGGCTCGTCGAGCGCTGCGGTTACGTCCCCCGACTCTACCTCTAGCGAAGCCATAGCCTTCAAGAGGCTCTCCGTAAACGTCCGGCCTATAGCCATCACCTCACCCACTGAGTGCATCTTAGTAGAAAGCCTCGGCACTGCTCCCGGGAACTTCTCGAAGGCGAAGCGCGGTATCTTGGTCACTACATAGTCGAGCGCGGGCTCGAAGGAGGCCGGGGTCGCCCGCGTTATATCGTTTGGGATCTCGTCGAGCGCATACCCGACCGCGAGCTTAGCGGCTATCTTGGCTATCGGGAACCCCGTCGCCTTACTCGCCAGGGCGCTGCTCCGTGAGACGCGTGGGTTCATCTCGATCACGTAGAAATCGTCACCCGTCGGATCCACCGCGAACTGTATGTTCGATCCCCCCGTCTGTACCCCTATTTCTCGTATTATACGTATAGAAGCGTTACGGAGAGTCTGGTACTGCTTGTCGGAGAGGGTTTGGGCGGGTGCGACGGTTATGGAGTCGCCGGTGTGTACGCCCATGGGGTCGAGGTTCTCGATAGAGCAGATGATCACGACGTTGTCGGCGAGGTCGCGCATGACCTCGAGTTCGAACTCTTTCCACCCGATGACGCTCCGTTCGACGAGGACGCTGCGCACGGGGCTGGCATCGAGGCCGTCGGTCACGGCGCGCCTGAGCTCTTCGGGGTCGTGCGCCGTCGCGCCGCCCTTGCCGCCCAGGGTGAAGCTGGGGCGTATGATGAGGGGAAAGCCGATCTGTCGGGCGAGTTCCAGGGCTTCTTCGACGCGGTTGACGACGCGGCTCTCGGGGACCTTGAGGCCGATGCACTCCATCGCCTCGCGGAAGAGGTGCCGGTCCTCCGCCTTGCGAATCGAGGAGACCGACGCGCCGAGTAGCTCGACGCCGTACTCTTCCAGCGTACCCCTCTCGTGCAGCTCGATCGCGAGGTTGAGGGCCGTCTGACCGCCGAGGGTGGGAAGGAGTGCGTCGGGACGCTCGCGGCGAATGATTTCGGCGACCGTCTCGACCGTCAACGGCTCGACGTAAGTGGCGTCGGCGAGCTCGGGATCGGTCATGATCGTAGCGGGGTTGCTGTTCACGAGGATTACGCGGTAGCCCTCGTCGCTAAGGGCCCGGCAGGCTTGCGTCCCCGAGTAGTCGAACTCGGCCGCTTGGCCGATAACGATCGGACCAGAGCCGATGATCAGGATGCTCTCTACGTCGTCTCGACGCGGCACCCTCTACGCCCGAGCCTTTTCGTCGGAGATCTCCTCCACGAAGTCGTCGAACAGATAACCGGAGTCGCGCGGCCCGGGGCTCGACTCGGGGTGGTACTGGACGCTCCACGCGTTGAGCGAGGTGCTGGCGAGCCCTTCGACCGTCCCGTCGTAGAGGTTGCGGTGGGTCATCTCGACTCCTCTGGGCAGGGTCTCCTCGCGAACGGCGAAACCGTGGTTCTGGCTGGTGATCTCGATCCTCCCAGTCCGCAGGTTACGAACCGGGTGGTTCGCGCCATGGTGCCCGAACGGCATCTTGTACGTCTCGCATCCCAGCGCCAGGCCCAGGAGCTGGTGACCAAGGCAGATGCCGAAGACCGACCTCTCCCCGAGAACCCCGCCCAGGTTCGCGACCGCCTCGTTCATTGCTGCTGGGTCCCCGGGACCATTCGAGAGAAAGACCGCATCGGTCTCCTGCGCGAGGACCTCCGAAGCTGGCGTCGAACCGGGCATCGCCAGGACCGAGGCGCCCCGGCTACGCAACTCTTTGTAGATGGAGCCCTTGACCCCATAGTCGAGGGCGACGACGCGGCTGCGCTCCTCACCGAATGCCGGGAGCAAGACGGGCTCGGAGAGCTCGGTCGTGGAGGAGGCGAGATCTAGACCGACCATCGTCGGGTGGGCGTTGGCCTTCTCACGTAGACCGTCAACGTTGTCCTCGACGGTAGAGATGACGCCGCGCATCGCGCCTTTATCCCTCAAGTGGCGGGTTAGGGCCCGGGTGTCTATCCCTTCGACGCCCAAAGTACCGTTCTCTTCGAGGAGGGTGGCAAGGGAAAGCTCGCTCGCCCAGTTGCTGGGGTGCGGGGTGTACTCGCGCACCAAAACTGCGGCAGCCTGAACCTTCGGTGACTCCTCGTCGCCGGGGATGACGCCGTAGTTGCCGATGAGGGGGTAGGTGAAGAGCACGATCTGGCTGCGGTACGAGGGATCGGTGAGGGTCTCCTGGTAGCCGACCATGCTGGTCGTGAAGACTACCTCTCCCGAGACCTCGCCCTCGCCCGCAAAGGTCCAGCCCGAGAACGAGGCTCCGTCCTCCAGCACCACCAAAGCCCGGCTTCGCCCCGCGAGCCCCAGGTTACGTCCTTGCTCCAAACTTCGCTCCCATTCCATCGTATACCAACTCGCCGCCGACCATCGTACCCACGATGCGCCCCCCGAGCCTCCGCCCGAGGTACGGGCTGTTCGAGGAGCGGCTCACGAGCGCGTCCGGCCGGACTGTCCACTCTTCGGAGAGGTCCACGAGCGCCAGGTCCGCAGGCGCGCCCGCAGCGATCCCGTGAGCACCGCCGCCCCCGATCCAGCGTCCCGGCGCGCATGACATCGCTTCGACGAGCCGCGAGAGCGAGAGTTTTCCGCTCTTTACGAGCTCCGTGTAGAGCGCCGGGAAGGCCGTTTCGTGCCCCAGGAAGCCGGGGGCGGCCTCCTCCAGCGGAAGCTCCTTCTCCTCGGATGCATGCGGCGCGTGATCCGTGGCCACGAAGTCTAGGATACCACCCTTCAACGCCTTGCCCACTTCGAGCCTGTCCCCGTCCGGCCTCAACGGCGGGTTCACCCTGTACATACCCTCTAGCGTACCCACCATCTCGTCGGTGAGCGTAAGGTGGTGCGGGGTGGTATCGGCGGTGATATCGCCCCGTCTTTTAAAGAAACCGACGAGCGCCGCCGAGAGCGCGGTCGAGACGTGGGTTACGTGAACTTTGGCGCCCGTCTCCGCCGCGAGAACCAGCGCCGCCGCGGTTGCCACGTCCTCGGCGCTCCCCGGCGAGCCCGGCACTCCCGCAAGCGCCGACGCGACCCCCTCGTGGACCACACCAGTCGCCAACGTGTGATCTTCGCAGTGCAGGATCACGGGCAGCCCCGCGGTCTTCGCGTAGAGCATACCGTTCTTAAGACCCCGGCCGATTGCGTCCCGAGCCCGTCGTCGGAGATGCAGACCGCCCCGGCCTCCTTGAGGAGGCGCATCTCCGTAAGCCGCTCACCCTTGAGCCCTTCGTGCAGGGCCGCCGAGACGTAGGCTCGCACCCGTGACTCCCTCTCGACGCGACGCACGAGGCCGGAGACGACCACGGGCCGGTCCACTATGGGGTCGGTGTTCGGCATCATTACGACGCTCGTGAAGCCGCCCGCGGCGGCGGCCGCAGAGCCCGTCTCTATGGTCTCCTCGTCCTCTCGGCCCGGCGTACGCCAGTGAGCGTGTACGTCCACGAAGCCCGGAAAGAGGTGAAGGCCGTCCGCGTCCAGGTGGCGCGTGCCCCTCAGGTTCTCCCCGACCTCAGCAACATGGCCGGCAGAGAGGCGCACGTCCGCAACGCCGTCCGAGCCACTCGCGGGGTCGAGGACGTGTGCGCCGCGGATTAAGAGGTCGTCGTGCGCGCCGATCCGGGCGTTCGCCGAGCCGTCCGTCACGCTGCCAACTTCTCGGTGGCACCCACGGCGAGAGCTAGGACCGCCGAACGGACGGCGATGCCGGAAGCGACCTGGTCCGAGACCAGGGAAGAATCAGAGAGAACGACGTCACCAGAGATCTCCACGCCCCGGCTGACGGGGCCGGGGTGCATTACGAGAACCCCAGAGTTCAGGTGCCGCTTGGTGACGCTGTAGTAGCGAGAGTACTCAGCGACGGACGGGACGCGCGGGGATCGGGACGTCATCCGTTCCTTCTGGAGCCTGAGGGTGTAGAGAACTTCGGCGCCCCAGTCGATGGCGTCGTCCACAGAGGGCAGTATCGGGAGTCCCCAAGCCCCAACTTCGCTAGGCAGCAGGGTATTGGGCGCGACCAGCGACACCTCCATGCCGGCAGCGCGGAAGGCGGGGATCACGCTGCGTGCCACCCGGCTGTGCAAAACGTCGCCCACCACGGCGACCTTTCTGCCGGCGAGTTCGTCGAAGTCGCCCAGGGAGGTAGAGAGCGCGTGCAAATCCAGGAGAGCTTGGGTCGGGTGTTGCCCACAGCCGTCGCCGGCATTGACAATTGCGGCGTTCGCGTAGCGAGCGGCAAGACGAGCCGCGCCTGCCGAGGGGTGCCGAATCACGACGGCGTCCGCTCCCAGGGCATCGAGGGTGACGACGGTATCTATAAGGGATTCGCCCTTCTGGATCGCCGACCCCTTCTCGGAGAGCGAGATGACGTCCGCCCCCGCCCGCCGGGCGGCAAGCTCGAACGAGACGGCCGTTCGGGTCGAGGCCTCGAAAAAGGCCAGGCAGACGGTCCTGCCGGCGAGGGTGGGTACCATGTGCCCCGCCTGGTAGGTCCGGGCGAGCTCCAGAACCTCTCTTAGCTCGTCCCTGCTCGCGTCTTCGAGGGTCAGAAAGTTCTTAAACTGCAACGCGGATCACCCCGTCTTCCCCGTCGGTTTCGACCAACCTCACGCGCACGCTCTCCTCCCGACTGGTAGGGACGTTCTTCCCAACGTGGTCCGCGCGGATGGGAAGCTCCCTGTGACCGCGGTCTACGAGGATGGCGAGTCGTATCGCCGCCGGACGTCCTAACTCCAAAAGAGCGTCCATCGCCGCCCGGGCCGTTCGCCCAGTGTAGAGTACGTCGTCTACGAGCACTACCGTCTTTCCTGTGACGTCGAAGGGAATGTGGCTCCCTCGCACCTCGGGATACTCGCCCCGTTGCGTGCCCCGTGTCTCCCGGTCGTCGCGGTGCAGCGTGATATCCAGCGCGCCCACCGGAACCTTCAGACCTTCGAAGTGCCGGACGTTCTCGGCGATCCTCCGGGCCAGCGGCGCCCCGCGGGTGAGCACGCCGACCAGCGCCAAACCTTCGAGAGAGGACGCGTTGCGTTCGAGGATCTCGTGCGCGATGCGCCTCAAGGAGCGATCTATGCCGTCACCGGAGAGAATTTCGGAGTAGTTGCGGCCTTGGGCGGCATTCGCCGGGCCGTGCCGGCGGGCACCGGCGCTCAATCGTCTCAACCTGTTGCCTCCTTCGCGCCTCACGGGACGCCGTTAAAGGGTCGGTCCAAACTATTGTACAGGCTTCGCCGAGCACAATAAAGCCCACGATTAGAAGGCCTCGGAGCGGGGCTCTGTTATGCAGGGAAGCGTGGGTGCAAATCCCGAGCCACCTCGCGAAGGTCTTCGGCTATGGGAGCCTCGAACTCCAGTGCTTCTCCGGTCGTCGGGTGGACAAAGGACAGCCGCTCGGCATGGAGCCAGAGACGTCGGCCCGGGACAGCCTGGCCGTAGAGGGGATCGGCGTAGACGGGGTGCCCTATCGCCGAGAGGTGAACCCGGATCTGGTGCGTGCGCCCCGTCTCCAGGCGTACCTGCAGCATCGCGTGTCCCGCGGCTTCTTGCATGACCTCAAAGTGCGTAATCGCCGACCTCCCTACCCCCGCCGTCATTAGAGGAGGGTTCGCGGGGTCCCGCCCTACCGGGGAGTCGACGGTCCCCACGTGCGGCAGCCCTTCCCCAACGACCAGCGCCCGATAGATGCGCTGCACGCGCCGCTCGGAGAGTGCCTTCACCAGCCCCGCGTAGGCCTCTTCGCTCTTGGTGAGCGCCATGAGGCCGGAGGTGTCCCGGTCCAAGCGGTGTACGATCCCCGGCCGCTCCGGATCCTCACCGCCGGAGATGCCCCTGCCCAAGAGCGCGTTGACCAGCGTCCCCGAACGGTTCCCCGCTCCGGGATGCACCACGAGCCCCGCGGGTTTATCTATCACCACAAGATGCTCGTCCTCGAACACCACCGGAACAGGGATGGCCTCGGGTTTCAGTCCCTCCTCGACGAGCCAGGCTTCGACCCGCTCTCCGGCGCGCACCNTGTGAGCGGGGGAGGANGCGTTGCCATCTACCCGCACCGTCCCAGCCTCGATCATGCGACGCGCAACGCTACGACTTAGGTCTAGACGCCGAGCGACGAGCTTGTCGAGGCGCTCGCCGGCCCCTTCTGAGGTCACCTCGAAGCTGTAGTTACCGGCGTTCAGTTTGGACCGTCAGCTGGGATTGCAGGGCTGCACGACAAGCACGGCGGCCTTCAATGAAGTGCTCTTAGGGTGATTCGGATCTCGTCCAGCCCGAGCCCGCTTACGAACACGAGTTTGTTCTTGCTGGACGCGCCTTGGGCCACTGTGACTTCCGAACGAGACAAACTCAAGAGCTGGGTCAGGTAACGCTCGACCTCCGCGTTTGCCTTGCCTTCGACCAGCGACGCGGCGACAGGGAGCCTGATCGCACCATCCCCATACAGCCCCTTGACCGCGGTGCTCTTAGTTCCAGGCGAGACCCAGAGTTTAACGTAGACCCCACCCTCCGCGAGACGTACGAAATTCTCGGATCCAAGCCCGGTTCCGGCTTTACTCACGCCGCCGCAGGAAGCGGCTCGCCC
>LCrCPGB2_illDRAFT_1000051_pt1 | contig 11281 bp, 10 predicted proteins | sample LigCruGreenButte_FD_10705 | JGI IMG/M metagenome (IMG submission 10705)
ACTTATAAGGCTGGCTGATAACAAAAGCCGCTTGGACGAGTTGCGAGGTTAGGAAGCACACGCGGTCTCGTAAGAGCAGCGCCCTTGAGGATGTCACGTTGACGCTAAACGCATGCATCAATTCATCAAGATTCTTTTGCCTCAACTGTATCCCGCTCTGTTCGAATCCACTTTGTCTGTGGTCGTACCAGAAAAGCAAAATAGAGTGGAATCTTCCAAAGAATGTAAAAGGGTACAGCCAAAAGTGTCCGCGCAGGTAAGTCAGCACGCCCGAACTTAGCCCAAGCCCCAATAATCGAAATTAAAATGAGAAGTCCTTGGATTGCTAAAAAAATAGCTGGAATCCATGAGGCTCCCAATGCTCCTGCCAATAAAGCTCCCCCCATGACGGCCGCCCACATCATGACTAACAGCGAGAGTGGCGGTATACACAGGTCCAGTGCGATCGCCAACAGGTCGAAACGTCTTTGACCCAGAGATGCTTTGATCAGTTGAGGAACTTGTGTCAGCAGAGTCTTTAAATGACCGTGCTCCCATCGCACCCTTTGACTCTTGGCCGCGGATTTTTGCTGTGGGAGACGCCCTGTCACTTTCGCCTCTTCGCAAAATACTGAAGGATGTCCGGCGATCGCAAGATCTACAGCTAGCTGCATGTCCTCGACAATATTGCTATTGGCTAGAGGGGCGTGTGCGATTACCGACCAGGGGAAGGCCATCGCCGTACCATACAATAAGCATGGCTGTCCCAGTCGATCCAATCCACGCGGACGGACTACGTTCTTGACCATAAACGCCAGCGCCGAGACCGCATCGTTCGGTCCTGGATTAGCTGGTCGTTCCATAAGGTAGGTTGACTGGATAGGTCGTGAGACCGCATCCGCCAGTCGGGCAATCCTATCAATTGCGCCTTGATGAACAATACAGTCGGCATCGGCCATCACAACCACGGCGGGGGGATCGGTCTCGATGAACCGCAAGCCATAGTCTAACGCGTAGCCTTTGCCCCTTCGCACAGGATCGATTCGTTCGATCACCGTCGCGCCAAACCCACGAGCGATCTCTGCTGTTTCATCACTGCAATTATCGGCAATGACTACGAGGCGATCTTGGTCCGTTAACTGTGGCAGTAATGTCTCGATCGTTGCACTAATACATGACGCTTCATTATGAGCTGGAAGCAAAACAGCAACCCTTGGTCGGGGTACTCCGGTATCCCATGTTTCACCTCGACCCGGCAAGAAGGCTGCACTGCATTCAATGAAAAGAACCGCGATCGGAATGAAAAGTCCAAGTGCGATTACAAATAGGACAATATCAACAAATAGAAGCACGATTTATGCGCTTGACAAATAAATGGGAAGTGCGTGGCAGTAAGTTATACTCCGCACGGTCACGCGACTGTGCTTTGGAGAGAAATTAGAAGTCCTTATTTCTTCCTTCTTCTGACCCCTGACTCCTGAGGAGGAGACTCCTGACTCCTGACCAAAAGCTAAGTTTATGCCCTCGTGCAGTATAACTGACTTGATTGTCTTTCACCAAGTTACCCCTTCATTGTGGCACCCTGCAATACACGCAGAAGATGAACACCTATCCGACTAACGCCCTCCGAATTGGATGGTACGAGTGGTGATTGCTACAAGCTCCAAAGCACTGCTTCCTTTAAAAGCGATTGCGCTCTTCTTCGCACTGCCTTTAGGCGATCGCTTCAAGTCTGATCTTTCCTCAGTACTGAGTTGTTCCATACGGACTTGTTCCATCAGGCATGATCGCCAGACTTAAGTCAGCACCACTCAGATTAGTCTTGTTCAGGATGGCATTAGACAGATCGGCGTAACGCATGAGAGCATTACTCAAATTGGTACCTGTGAGGTTGGCCTCCCTCAGGTGTGCTCCGACCATACTGGCATGACTCATGTTGGCACCAGTTAGATTGGCACCAATCAGGTTGGAATCTCGAAACTCAGTACGCTTCAGAGTCGCAGTACTTAAATTAGCCTTAGTTAAATCGGTATTTAGGAGTTGAGCCTCACTGAGGTCGGCACCTTTCAATTCGCTATTTTTCAAGTCAGCTCCATCTAAGTCGGCATGCATCAGTTTTGCATTGTTTAGACGGGCACCACTCATTTTTGCATCTTTCAGTTTGGTCTTCGTCAGATTGGCACGGGATAGATTGGTATTTCTAAAGTCCGCTCCGCTCAAGTCAAGCCCACTCAGATTAATATCACTGAGGTCACACCCCGAACATTTCTTAGTTTTCAGAATCTGTGCAACGTCTACTTGCTTAGCTTTTAGCGGTAGAATAGCCTTTTTAACCTCTTCAAGTGGATTATTTTTTATCGGTAGACTGATGTTTTCTGTAGATGATAGACGGACTACAATCGGTAGTGCGGCAGCAGCTAATATCGTTGCGATAATTAAGAAGATTTTGAAGTTCATACGCCAAAAACGGCAAAATTTGAGTTTTGACCAAAGAAAACACTTTGACGCAGTGATTCTCGTCTTCGGAGAGAATGAAGAACAAGAGTGTCAACAGTGGCGAGAAAGGCTCAAACGGCGAGAACGTTTCAACGTTCGATGGGTTGATTCCTCGACCAAAGTTTGGTCGCAATTTTGTTCAGTAGGGGGAAAATCTCCTTCTGAACGCCGTTGTAATTTTCCCGGCGTTGCAACGTTCCAACGCTTTAAGAGGTTGGGAAGCCCACGTCGTCCCTTTTAGGGCGGCACCCTTGAGGATGTCACTCGGTACAAGCCCCTGAATTTAATTAAGTCGAGCAGAAAGAACAGGCTTGAGAGCAACGCGACTCAATTTGATGTCAATATTCAAGCCCCTGACTTTAGATATGGGGATAATGCGATCGTAAAAGCGCAACTCCCGCGTCTCCACGTCCTCTTCTTGACTGTCTATTCATTTAGATTACTCGGGCGAGGAGTCACATGACAGGACTCAGCGCTTAAAGTTTTGGTTAAGTGAGATAGGCGCACCCAAGGGCGGTGGGCGTTTGCGAGTCCCACCGAAATCGCGAGGGGCTACGGGTTCAGCGAAGCAACCCGTAGGGGGATAGCGGGAAATACGAGGGGTCAACCCCCGAAGTATTTCCAATCATCTACCAAATAGTGGTCTAATTTTAGGCATGAAACAAGTATTGACAATAGTTGTAAAGCTTCAACCTACGCCTGAACAAGTTGCCAAACTAGAGGCAACCCTTCAGGCGTTTGCTGCGAGTTGCAACTATGTCAACGAACACACAGATCCAAAGCTGACCAATAAAATCGCTATTCAGTCTCTGACCTATCAAACCATCAAGAGCGAGTTTAACCTTGTAGCAAACATGGCAGTCAGAGCTTGTGCGCGGGTAGCTGCCAACCGCAAGGTAGCCAAACAAAAAGGCAAGCCCGTCAAACGGTTTGCTCCAACCAGTATGGACTGTGACAAGGACTTGTTTCGATTTAGAGAACACGACTGGACAGTAAGTCTTGCAACTATTCACGGTAGAGAGCGAATTGAGATAAAAGCGGGGAACTACCAGAGAGGCAAACTCAAGGCAACTAACCCGACTTCAGCTCAATTATGCAAACACCGGGATGGTCTGTACTACCTGCACATCCAAATCAAGGATGACGCACCCGACCCACACGATGCCGACAAAATGCTTGGCATCGACTTAGGCCGCCGTGATATCGCGGTAACATCCGAGGGCGAGAAATGGGACGGAACAGGTATTCAGCAAGTTCGAGATAAATTTTCTCAAGTTAGAGCATCTCTTCAGAAAAAAGCCCCGAAAGGCACGAGGACAACTCGACGTAGATGTCGAGAAATCCTGAAACGGCTGTCGGGAAGGGAGAGACGCTATCAACAATGGCTTAATCACAACATCAGTAAGTCAGTAGTCAGACGAGCAATTGAGTTAAGCGCCTCAATTGCTATAGAAGACCTGACCGGGATTAGGGAGACAACCAAAGAGCAACCTAGAAGTAAAACAGAACGCAGACGCTCAAATTCATGGGCATTCTACCAATTACGAACGTTCATCGAGTACAAGGCTCTAGCTGCAGGCGTTCGGGTTATCCCTATTTCTCCTGCCTACACATCCCAAATGTGCAGTCAATGTTTGCACATTCACCCTGCAAAAGGAAAGTCCTACCGTAGTGGTAAGACTTTCAGATGTGGGCATTGTGGATGGCATGGAGATGCCGATTTCAATGGAGCCAACAATATTGCACTTGTGGGGCTGTTTATAAACCAGCCTGGAGGCACGGGGTTATCGTGCAGATTCAGCAGGACTATCGAGTATGTTCAGCTTAGCCTGTTTGATAACTTCAGGGCTACTGAAAACCCAGACCTCAGCCGTTAGGCAGGTCTGGGTAGTTTATATTGTACCACTGGCGATCAAGGCAAGCCTCCCACTCCCGGCACCTCTCCGCCCTCTTGAAACAGGGGAAAAGCGGAAAAATTTAAGGAAAATTGTGGACTAAAGCCTCTTGGACGCAAGTCCAAGAGGTTCTTGCGTACAATGTTAGCGTGTAAGAGTAGATTACGAGGCAAGTCAGCTCTGAGTCACGTCGCGAATGTAATAGGGTAGTCAGTCCCCACTCGTGAGACTCAAGATTGACCAGAGGATTCCCTTATGACCTCGTAGGCGCGCTCCCGACGCAACGGTGCATCCTGAGTGAGATACTCGCCATGTATTGACTGCGGTGGGGCACATCGTGGTCGTTAAACTCGCGTAGCCTGTGGAGGCGGTCTGACGGGGGTCAGCAACAGAGGAAGGTCACGTCCGACCTTGCTTGCTGGTCTAGTTAAGAGCCTGTGAGACAGGAAGCCCAAGTCCGTGAGGCTGGGAATCCTACGCTATACCCGTAGGGTATAGCTCCGGAGGATGTCAACGCATCGCTTCTAGAACTGTCCTAGTTCAATCGTCATTGTTAATTGAGAAGGTTTTTTGGGGTGATTATTTTGGCTTCATCAGTTCTCAAATCCCTACTTAGCCAAGGTTTCAGTCAGCTCAACGCACGGAATCATCCTGATATGCCCGCTTATGGTACGGAATGTGGGCTATAAGTACGATTTTTTTTAGTTTCAGGGGTGTGCTACTGAAGAGTGTTCGTTCACGCGCCAGTTCCCAAATTCACTGCTTGGAGCGGTTGAATATGACCAGTTCTCCCCTCAGCAACGTTTTACTACCCGCTGTATTTATCTCTAGTGCGGTCTTTTCTTCTTTGACCTTACCGTTTGCTTTAATCAAATCCGAACCGGTGGTTGTCGAATTACCACCCTTTTTTAGTAGCGAAATTCAACCAATCTTTAATGGCGAGCATAAGGATGTGGCGATTCCCTATGTCGGATTTGCCATTGTAGTCAGCGTGGGAGCAGGCATTGCCAGTGTCGAGGTAACTAGGAGGTGGCAAGCTTACCGCGAAGGAGCGATGGAAAAAGAGCCGTCGCCAAATCTACAGCAAAATTCAAAGGCAACGGAAGCACAGCAAGAAGCACTAAACCTGCCAGAATACCGACCCGAAGTTTCGGCAATAGACCTTGCCTCAAAGGATGAGGTTTTCAGGAGTCAATCTCTAACTACTCCTGACGCAATGACTGAAGAAAATCACATTGCTGTTGAAGCTCCTGAACAAGTTGTTGATTTCACTCAATTTGTTGAACCTCAACCGACTCTACCAGAGCAGACCACAGCGCTTGAGGCAGTTGAGGAAAAACTGAACTTTTCTTCTTCGCAAGAGGGGAATAATTCGGTTCAGATTGAATCAGCTAAAGTCGGCTTGAGGTCCGCCGTTCAGGAAAAGGACTTAGCCTTTAGTAAAATATTAGAATCGCGCTCTCTGTACCAAACCTGCCGGATTAAGGTACCCCATTTAGAACGACGCTTATTTGCAATTCTCGTCAACGATCAGTACTACAGCTTTTTCAGAGCTGAGAAGACTCTAGAAAAGGCTCTAGAAGTTATAGCTAAGCTAGGTCATAGGGTTGAGAAAACCGTCATTACTAAGACAGAAAAAGGTTATGTAATTTGGGCAAAAGAGCCTGAAGTTTCCTCACAAATATCATCTTAGGTTTATCCTCAATCTACGATATGAATGCTGACGAAATTCTAGAGCGGTATGCAGTAGGGGAAAGAGATTTTAGTGGAACCAACTTGAGTAGAGCCAACTTGAGTAAAGTAAACCTTCAACAAGTTGGTTTATGGCGAGCAAACCTGAGTGGGGCAAACCTGACGGGTACTAACCTCGCTGGGGCCGATCTATTCGGAGCCAACCTGAATGAGGCAAACTTGAGTGGTGCGGTTTTGTGTGGAGCAAATCTGAGTGAGGCCAACTTGAGGAGTGCAATTCTCCATGAAGCCAACCTTCAAACTACCCTCTACAACGAAGCCACTCAGTTTCCCTTAAATTTCAATCCCGCAATGGCAGGAGCCTATTTAATTGCTCCTCACGCTTTACTCGCACGTGCAAACCTGAGTGGGGTAGACCTGAGTAGCGCCAATCTGAGTGGTGCTAATTTGAGTGAGGCAGACCTGTGGAAAACAAACCTAAGGGAAGCTAATTTGAAGGAGGCTAATCTAGCAAGGGCTTTCTTTACCGGAGCCGACTTGAGTGGAGCCGACTTGAGCGGAGCCGACTTGAGGCAGTCCAACCTATTAGGAGCAGATCTCCGAAGAGCTAACCTTCTAGAGATAAACATTCTCGAAGCACTCTACGACGAAGCGACTCAGTTTCCCCAAGATTTTGACCCGCATGGGGCAGGAGCGTACTTAATTGCTCCTGGCGTGTCACTTCGAGGAGCCAACCTCAGTGGGGTAAACCTCAGTGGAGTAGATCTCCAGGGAGCTGACTTGCGGGAAGCCGACCTGAGTCAGGGAAATTTGTTTGGAATCGCTCTAGGGAAAGCCAATCTGAGTGGAGCCAAGTTAAGTGGAGCCCAGCTGTGGGAGGCAGAACTAAGTGGCGCTGACTTGAGGGGAGCCGAGCTTCGAGGAGCCGAGCTGTGGCATGCAGAGTTAAGTGGAGCCGACTTGAGTGGAGCCGATTTGAGTAAGGTAAACCTGTTTGGGGTAGATCTGGGCTCCACTAACCTTCAAGAGGTAAACTTTCGGGGAGCACTCTATAACGAGGCGACTCAATTTCCCTCTGGTTTTGACCCCACCGAGCATGGCGCGTACTTAATTGCCCCTGGTGTGTCACTTGTTGGGGTAAATCTGAGTGGAGCCGACCTGAGGGGATCGGATCTGAGTGGAGCCGATTTGAGGAAGGCAAACTTATTTGGGGTCGATTTTCACTCCGCTACCCTTGAGGGGGCTTCTTTTCAGGAAGCACTCTACAATGAAGCGACTCAATTTCCCTCTGGTTTTGACCCCACCGACAAGGGCGCGTACTTAATTGCCCCTGGGGTGTCACTTGTTGGGGTAAATCTGAGTGAAGCCGACCTGAGGGGAGCGGATCTGAGTAAGGTAAATCTGTTTGGGGCCGATCTCCGAAGAGCTAACCTTGAGGGGGCTTCCTTTCAGGGAGCACTTTACAACGAAGCGACTCAATTTCCCTCTGGTTTTGACCCTATCGAGCGCGGGGCGTATTTAATTGCCCCTGGAGTGTCACTTGTTGGGGTAAATCTGAGTGGAGCAAACCTGAGTGGAGCTGACCTGAGTAAGGTAAACCTGAGTAAGGCAGACCTGAGTAAGGCAGACCTATGGGCGACCAACCTGAGTGAGGCCTCCCTGGAAGGAGCCAATCTGGAAGGAGCCAGCTTATGGGGGGCTTCTTTAGCGGGTGCTGACTTGAGCGAGGCCAATCTGAGTGGAGCTAATCTGCATGGGGCCGATCTGACTGGAGCAACCCTAAAAGGCATAGACCTGAGTGAGGTTGACCTAGGAGAAGCAAGTCTAGGTGGGGCAATAATGCCCGATGGAACAATCCACAATTAGTCCTGGGATTTGACCGAAAAAATGGGATACAAGCCTCCCCCTTCTAGGGGGACTTTTTAGGCAACATGCGTGATGTAGTCACGAATTACTTCAGATATAAGCCTATCCGTCTCTTCTGCGTATTGCTTAAGTCGTTCAAACTCCTCAAAAGAAAGTCGAACCCAAGCGTGTCTTTTCCCTTGGCATTGTGGCAGTCTTTGTGCTACATTTTTCGGGTAGTCTAGCACGGGTAGGATTCGTCGGTACTACCAAGCTAATTAACGACGTAAAGTGATGCTAGTACACTCCGGAGCGAACAACCTCTCTAAAAACGCATGGACTCTTGGCTCCCGTACCGAACACCAGAAAAGTAGAAACTAGGCGTAAGCAAAAAAAAAAACGTACCGTAGGGCATACGGGAACGAGAGGAGAAATCTTCTAACGCTTGGGGAGATAAGCCCTCTGGGATTGTCTCGCGTTAAACTCGATGCTTGGTAGTTTTCTACGGGTATTTGGTTTAAGTATTGCCGCAAGGATAGGCAATGTTTATTGGCGTGTCGATGAGCCAAGAATCTCCGCACATAAGCGGGCGGAGAGTGTCAAACTTCCTTGTTTTTACTGCATTACTGCATTACTTATCCACATTCTCTAGCGCTTCATCCAGCAACACTCGCACAATCTCAGCCTTCTTCTTACCTGTCCTTGCAGCCAAGATGGACAGCTTCCGGTGCATCGACGCTGGCAAATCAACCGTGAAGCGTACCGTAGCCTCTTTCGGTGGGGTTTGGAACTTACCCATCAGCGGCTTTGAGGAAGGTGTTTTTTCATCCTTTGGTGAGGGTTGCTCTGGGGGAAGCTCCAGCTTTTTAGGTTCCGGTGCGGGCTCTTTTACTGTCCCGTGCTGTTTCTCACCATAGATAAACTGCTGCGCTAGGGCATCATCTAGGGACTTCCGACTTTTTTTGGGACTCATAACATTGTTAAAATTTCTTTGAACAATCGCTCATATTCCCGCGCTGACTCTGTAGCTGGGCGACTGGGCAAATCCCAGACTGTTGCGGATTGACCAGAGGTGTCGGCGATCGCCTGTTTCTGATGAATCACTGTCTTGAGAAGAGTTACTTCTGGAGTTTTGCTCAGGAGTGCGATCGCTTCATCCTTGAGCTTGGTCCCCTTCACCGCTCGCGAGAGAAACACCGCCGCCGCTGGGGGACCACCTCTAACAGACTGAGCCTGCTTGACTAACCTCACTGCATCAGAAGCCGATCGCAAATCAACGCCGGTGGGCTGTACCGGAACGATCGCTAAGTCAGCACGGAACAGAATCGCTCTGGTCGCTTCCGCTAAACTTGCAGGACCATCGACGATAAGCTGGTCACACGACCCCGCTAGCTCCGGTATCTGCTCCAGCAAGTCATCGGGTGTCTGCACCACTTTGTAGGGAATTTGCAACTCCATACCTGACAACCACAGGGAACTTGACTGCTGGGCATCGGCATCTACCAGCAGCACCTTCTTTTTCTTTTTGGTTGCTAGCCAGTAGGTGAAATGTACAGCTGTCGTGGATTTCCCACAGCCCCCTTTTTGATTGATAAGGGCAATGATGGTCATACAAACTTACTTACTGCCTTACTTAATGCATTACATCAGTACTGCATGTTAACAGTAAGTAAGTCCTTTGAACATCAACGGACGCTTTGAAAAACAGACTAGTTTCCCAAACTGATTTACTGCATTACTTACTGCATTACTTACTGCATTACTTACTGCATTACTTATTTAAGCATATTGAAGTGAATATAAAATTCTTTGAAAGGCAAACCCCCGCTTTCCCTGGTTATTGCATAAGTGCAGTCTTCTGCCAAAAGACATGGCAAGCCCGGTGTAGCCACGCGGTGCGTGACCATCGTGCCGAAAAGCACCCCAGAAAATTTTGAAACCAGCATAGGGTGAGACTTACCAGAATCCCCTATGCTGGTTTTTAGACTAGAGAGCTGTGATAGCCCCAAAATCGAAAGATTTGGACTGTCTTCGATACTTTCAAGGCTATCACGGCTCTCTCCAAACGCCCAATAGGAGAGAATCATGTCCGCCTGGATTGAAAAGCACAACGTTTTCTGCCTTAAGCACAATCTTCCCCAGGAGGTGCTGTGATGGGAACCTTCACTTCAGCAGTTTTAGGGGAAGTTCAGCACCCAATCAACATTCTCAAGGAGTACCTGAGCGCTTTTAAAAACAAGTGCAAAGCGGCAATCTTGTCTTGGCTCGACCAGTGGACTAAGCACAAGAGGAAGAAGGGGGAATCGCCTTGGATCTGGATAGTCCTAGAAGACCTTGCTCAAGAGCTTGGATACTGCCGCGACACTATTTTCCGACACCTGAAAGACCTCTTGAGGGATGGAATCATTATTCGGCAGCGGGCAATGCGGTGGCCAACAGACCAAGCCTGGAAGTATAGGCTGAACACAGAAGATCTGAAGAGTCGGACGAAGAGCGACGTTTCGGCGTCTAACAAAAATCAGACTCTCGAAGTTCTGAAATCAGACTCTGGACGTTCTGCTAAACAGACATCGAGAGTCCAAAAATCGGATATATACATAGAATCTTCCCTAAATTCAAACCTAGCAACAACCCTAAACACCCACCCAACCCACCCTGTTGTTGTGGTGAATGAATGTGAAAAAGAGGAAGAGGTTAGCCAAGAGGTGATGTGTGGTCAAACTCCTCACAGGGGAGAGTCCGAGATAGAGGGAGAAAACCTGGAACCGATAGATTCGGGTGAGGGCAAATTTTCCGCCGCCGACGCCGAGATTTTGAATGAAGTAGAAGCCATTGGAATCTACCTGCACCCCAAACTAGAGCAGTTCGTGTTAGACGCTGCCGTTGACGTGGTGAAAGATGCTTTAGCCGTGGTGAAAGAAACCCGAGCCAAGGAAACTGTCAGGAATCCCGCTGGTTTACTAGTTGAAGCAATCAAAAACAAATGGAAGCCGGCTCAGCCAATTCGGGTGAGCTACCCACCGGGATTTCTGGAGTGGTACGACCGCGCTTGCGCAGCCGGTTGGGTTTTGGAAGAGGAAGCTCAAACCCTGCCTGTGGTGATGGGCGTTCTCAATGTGAGAGTCTCCAATCCAGACCGCTGCCCTGGTTACGAGTTAAAACCCTGGTCGGTGGTCAAAGCTCAATATAGCTAAGCCTGGGGAGCATGCCTAGTTCTGACGCGGGCGATAAGGAACCTTAAGCCTCGCCACGGCTTTTTGTTTTGCGGCTTCCCCCCGCATGTCATACTTGGCGGTGGTGCTTGGATCTGAGTGTCCTGCCAGCCGGGAAACCGTGATTACATCCGCGCCGGCCTCCAACAAATCTGATATGAA
>LCrCPGB2_illDRAFT_1000052_pt1 | contig 11243 bp, 13 predicted proteins | sample LigCruGreenButte_FD_10705 | JGI IMG/M metagenome (IMG submission 10705)
GCGTGCGTCCCGCGTCGCGGAGGTAAAAACCTTCTACCCGAACCGACTGGAGCTTACAGGGATTCGGTACGAGCCTCACAGCAGCACGACCTGGCCGTAGTCTGTAAATCCTTTCCGCTGGCTCCGTCGCCGCATGCGATAAACTTGCTGTTGATGCTTCACCTGCCGGCCGTGCTGTTTCGAAGGAGGTATTTGAGGGGTTGAAGGCTCTCGTTATAGTGGGACACGGCTCGCACCTGAACGAGGATTCGAGCGTACCGATCTACGAGCACGCGGCGCGGATCCGCGAGCGCTTCGGCGACGAGTACGACGAGGTCGTAGAGTGCTTTTGGAAGGAGGAGCCTGCCATGCGCCATGTCTTTGACCTCGTAGAGGCTGAGGACGTCTCGGTGGTTCCGGCCTTTATCTCGGAAGGGTACTTTACTCAGCAGGTGATTCCTCGAGAGTTGGGGCTCGAAGGTCCCGTGACCCACAAGGGCGGCAAGACAATCCGCTACGCCGGACCTCTCGGCACGTTCGAGGGGATGGTTGACGTGATCCTGGAGCGCGCCGACGACCTGCTCGGCGGCAAGGAAATACCCCCCGGACGCCGGGCGCTCGTCTTGCTCGGGCACGGCACGGATCTAAACAAGAGCTCGGGCGGTGTCATTTACCTCAACGCCGGGCGCATAAGAGAACGCGGCCTTTATGACCTCGTGGAGGTGGGTTTCCTGGATCAGGACCCCCAGATCGACGAGGTTGTCGAGAACGTCGAGGCGGAGAATGTAGTCCTAATACCCGTCTTCATCGCCGAGGGTTGGCACACCCGCGAGACGATCCCCGAAGACCTCGGCCTCACCGGCGAGGTTACCAGGCGAGGCGAGAAGACCATCTACTACGGTGCGCCGGTTGGCACCCACCCCTCGATGGCTCCCCTGATCGCCGCCCGCGCCCGTGAGGCCGAACGGGAGACGGAGATTGTCCAGAGCACCAGCTAGACCGTCGAACACGTCGCGCGTCGCTTCTAACGGCTCACCGAGTAGCATATCGGCCGCTTCGCGAGAGGCGTTCGCCGCATGGGTCGACGAGGCCCCAGAGGGGCGTACCTTCGGGCAAGTCCTCGTACGCTCCGTTCCGCCCGCGGGGTACTACCTGTGTCACGAGGACGACGCTCGGTCCAAGAGCCTGGAGCTACACGGCGACCCGCTGGCGGCGCGGGGGATTGCAAAGCTCACCGATGCGGGGGAGTACCGGCCGCTTAAGAGTTCCCCGAACCTCCGGCAGGGTTGGCAATTGAGGGTAGTGGACGCACATGGGTTAGCCACGGCGATGAACTACTTGTACCCGGCGGGCGTGGTCCACTGGTACCTGCTCCGGGAGGGGAAGCTGGAGATCACCAACTACCGCGAGAATGCCGCACGCCAGAGCGGCATCTACAAGCGCGTCCAACGCCTCTCGGACGAGGGGGTGCAGAACGCTGCCCGTGCTTGCTGCGAAGATGCGGTCTGCCTCAAAAAAACCCTCTGGAACGTAGACTCCGAAACGTCCCTCGAGATAGATCGTGGGGATGGCGAGATTCCCTGCCCCGAGCCATGCAGCGTCTTCGTCTCCTTTGCCCGGCGCGTGAGGTTGTTCGAGCGGGAGGCGAAGAGCGAATTGCAAGACGTCGCTGGTCTCTCCCCGAGCGAGAGGGGCGACCTCGCCGCCCTCGTCGAGGCCGCCGCGGATGGAGCCGAGGTAACAAAGTTTGCTCGCGAGGCCGAGTTCGAGGAACCGCTGAACGAGCGCCGGCTTCGCTATCGCAGGCTCACCCTCCTTCCCAAGCTCCTCCCCGAAGAGTAGTCCGTATTCCGATGCGACGGTTACCGAGTACGCCTTATAGTCCGGTTTGTACGGGGCTTTCAAGGCAAGGAAGCGGAGATGCGGGCTCCCGGATCGCTAAAAGGCAGCTCTCCCAGGTTCGTTGCCACCCCGTACGAGTGCGCGCAAGTACCGAGGGGCCAGGACATGGTGAACTACGTGGGGGATGTTCTACCGCCACACCTCGCCGGTTTCATCGACGAGGGGCCACTTTGTTTTCCGGTGGGCCGTTTCGGGTAACACAATTTGTTATTGCAACCCTGAGAACCACGGAGGTAGTGGATGGCTAAAAAGAAGAAGGCAGTAGGGGCCGCGGTGGGAGCGAAGGCTGCGAGAGGGGCGGCCCGCGGTGCGGGGAAGATGGCGCTCAAGGGCGGTGCACGGGCCGTTACCCCTAGGGACCCAGCCACTACCCGCTACCTTAGGTACGGTTTCTTTGCCCTCGTCGGCTTCGCGATCGGAGCACTCGTCGCGCGCTCTGGCAACAGGGAGGACGCGTCCACTTTCACCGGCACGACCGGCCAGCATACCCCAGACTTCGGCAGCCCAGCCGGCCAACGCGGCGAAACCTGGGGTTCGGAAACTCCGACTGAGGCTGCCGGCGGTGCCGCGGGCTCGGTCTCAGACCCGACCAAGCCCGAGTCGGCCCAGCGACCGGAGGACCCGAACCGCACCGGAACGGGCCGGGACTACTCCGACCCGTCCTCCGGACCGCTCATTGGTCGGACTCACCGGGGCCGTATCGGTGAGGTCCCCGAGCAGCAGGAAGAGGTCGAGAACCGCATCCGGACGAGGGTCGGGGAGGACTCACGTACGGCCGACCTTCCGCACCTCAACGTCGAGGTAAACGACGGCGTGGCCGACCTCCGGGGCGAGGTACACTCCGAGGACGAGAGGCAGGCCGTAGAGGAGATCGCCTCCAGCGTTGAAGGCGTCACCGAGGTCCGCAACCTCCTCACCGTCAACCCCGACGCCCCGAGCAGGCGCACCTGAAGCTGCGGGCGCCGACGCACTAACGTAAGTAGCGCAACGAAGGCGCCCCCGCTACTCGTACGCGGGGCGTTCCTCCATGCTCGGTCTTGGCTTCCGATCAGGGTGTTGCTAGCTCCTGATAAGTTCAAGCAGTTCGTCGCGTTTCTTCTCCATCGTCTCGCGGCCGCTGGCTTCAACGTTTAGGCGGAGGAGGGGTTCGGTGTTGGAGGGCCTGAGGTTGAACCACCAATCGCCGTAGTCCACAGTAAGTCCGTCGAGGTGGTCTATCTCGGGGTCGTCGCGTTCGGCGTAGTGTTCTTCAACCCTCTTCATAACCTCGTCCTGGTCCTCGACTTCCGAGTTGATCTCGCCGGAGCGTAAGTAGGGGTCTATGGGGCCCAGAAGCTCGGAGAGAGGATCCTCCTGACGCCCCACGAGCTCGGCGACGGTGAGCATAGCGATTATGCCCGAGTCAGCGAAGTAATTGTCCCGGAAGTAGAAGTGGCCGGAGTGCTCCCCGCCGAAGGCGGCGTCGTGTTTGCGCATCTGGGGTTTAATGATCGAGTGTCCCGCCTTGGTGCGGATGGGTCGTCCGCCCTCGCGCCGCACCAGTTCCGGTAGCGCCTTCGAGCAGACCGCGCTGTAGACGATCGCCGCCCCGGGCTCCTTCTCGAGGACGTTCTTTGCGACGAGGGTGGCGAGGATGTCTCCGGCGATGGTCTCGCCCTTCTCGGTCACGACGAAGCACCTGTCGGCGTCCCCGTCGAAGGCAACCCCGAAGTCGGCGCCCTCGGCAACGACGCGCTCCTGGAGATCCTCCATGTTTTGAGGTTCTATAGGATTTGGCGGGTGGTTCGGGAACGAGCCGTCGAGCTCGAAGTACATCGGGACGTACTCGAAGGGCAGCTTCTCGAAGATGGGGGGTAGCATCTTGCCGGCCATGCCGTTGCCGGCGTCGACTACTATCTTTAGTGGCCTCAAGCCCTCGGTATCTATGAAGTTCAGGCAGTGCTCGGCGTAATCCTCGGTTATGTCGCCCTCCTCGACGGAGCCCGCGTTCTCGCCGGATTCGGGGAGCTTGTCGGAGGTGATGAGGTCCCGGATCTGACTTATCCCCTCGTCCCCCGATAGGGCGATGGCATCCTCGCGGCAAAGTTTCAGGCCGTTGTAGTCCTTTGGGTTGTGCGACGCCGTGATCATGGCACCGCCGGGCTCTTCCAGGTGCCCGACCGCGAAGTACAGGGCATCTGTGGAGACGAGCCCGATGTTTAGAACGTCCGCCCCAGCTTCGGTAACGCCCCGGACGAAGGCGTCCTCCAGAGGCTCACCCGAGAGCCGCATGTCGCGTCCGACGACCACGCGGGAGCCCGACAGCCCCAGGAAACTCACGTAGGCCCGTCCGATCTTGCGCGCCACGTCTTCGTTCAAGGCGTCTGGGTAGCGGCCCCGGATGTCGTAAGCCTTGAAGATCGACTCGTCCATTTATCTCGCTCCCCCTATACCTACGGGCGTTTTTGAGGTCCATTGCCCTATATTGTGCCAGAGCCTTGTAGCTCCGCCTCTCCGGTACAATAACGAACTATGGTCGCTCGTGCAGAACCCGGCCTCTCTCGGCCCGCCGTCTGAACCAATGAGTTCCCGTTTTGCAGCCCTGGCGTCCGTTTTCTACGCGGCACTCCTGCTCGCCGCCGCGATCGTGGGGGCGCTCGGTGGACGCAGTGCCTTCGCTCTGGGCAACTCCACGCTCTTTGGTCTGCTCGCGGGAGTAATCACCGCCTGCGGTACCGTGGCTCTAGGCATACTCTTTTATCGCTTATTACCGGTGCTGCGCCGGCTCTCCGACGAGCTCGCTCCGCATCTCGTAGACGGCGCGAAAGGACGCAATCTCGTCCTCGTCTCGATCTTCTCTGGTGTTGGCGAGGAATCTTTTTTCCGCGGGGCGCTGCAGCCGGAGATCGGGCTCTTGGCCTCCTCGCTGCTCTTCGGCGTCCTCCACGTGGGCCCTGACCGCCGGTACCTCGTTTGGACGGTGTGGGCCGTCGGAGCGGGCTTTCTGTTCGGCCTTCTCTACTTATGGACGGGCGGTATCCTCGCCCCGGTGACCGCCCACGTGCTCCACAACGCCGTCACACTCCTTCTCTGGAAACAGTCCCGCAAAAAGCAGTCCCGTACGCTGGAGGATAAGACATCCGAGAAAGGCCCAGCGGTGCGAGGCGAGCGGTGAGCGTACTCCCGAACACGACCACCAAGGGAGCGGACAGGCGCTGGCCCCTTTACGTGCTCGTGGCCGTGGTACTGGTGGCGCTAGCCCTGGGCGTGGAGGCCTTTCTGAGGTCCGAGAACTTCCTGCCGGGAGAGGATATCCCCAGTCCCGGGATTCGAGACGTCGCCGTGAGTCCGCAGAACAGCCTATACCCGCCACCGGATACAGCCCACTTCGAGGAGCCGCCAGATACCATCTTCGTCTACCTGAGTGTCGAGGACCTGCCGAGGGTGGAAAGTATGGAGGCACGGGTCGAGAGGGAGGAGTCGGGGTCTGCGTTCTCTCTACTCTTCGATCGTGGGGCCAGCATCGAGGTCCTCGACGAGCAAGAAGATCAGTTGAGCACGGGCGAGAACGGGGCGACGGGCATAATGAAGTTCGCCGTCAGAACTACGTCCGGCGAGCCCGTGCCGCCCGGCAACTACACCGTCGAGATCTATGGGCCCGATACAACCGGCGAGGAGGACGCCGTGGCGGTACGCAAACTCTTCGTGATCGAGGAGTAGCACTTGCGAGCGCCGGCCTAGTAGTCGGCTATTTTTCGGATACAATGTGTTGCGGTCGGAGCAGGATCCTTGGGACGCGTGGAGGGTGTTTGTTGGGAGGGACGATTGCGCATCAAGGACGTAGTCCTGGGCCTGGTGAGCCTGGCGTTGATCGGGGCGGGAGCGACCTTGATCGTCACGTTCTTCGTCAGTCCCGGTACGCGCGAGGACTTGCCTGCCGAGGAGTCGCAGGACTTCAACGTGCCCGTATTGGAAGAGGAGAATACACAGGCCCCCGGACAGGCGAGGGGACCCGAGGACACGACGCTCACGCTCACCGTTCCGAAGATGGAAATCTTTGAAGCATTGGTGCCGGATGCTGCAGGTAACGACGAAGAGAAGCTCAGGGATTACGCCGCCATCCACCTCGAGGACACTGGTTTTCCGTGGGAGCCGGGGGCCAACGTCTACATCGCGGGCCACCGTCTCGGTTACCCGAACACCGCGAGCTTCCTCGCCTTCTACGACCTCGACGTGCTGAAGGAGGGCGACGAGATCACACTCCTCGACGCTGATGGTGGGAGGTACACGTACACGGTCTTCGAGAAGAGCGTTGTTAGCCCCACCGACCTCTCAGTCACCGAGCCGGTCGGGGGTAAGGACGTGCTCACGCTGCAGACTTGTACGCTTCCCGACTACTCCGAGCGCCTAGTCGTGCAGGCCGAGAAGGCGGCTTAGCAGGTATGATAGGGATACCAGAACGTTCTTGGGGGGGTGACTGAAACTGTGCTTCGAACGCCGACTGAGATCGGGCGTGTAGAGCGCCCGGGCAGGAAGAGGAACGGGAAGAAGAGGGAGACGGAGCCCACGATCACCCGCACCAGGATGCAGGTGCGGGTCGTAGGGCTCGCGGTGCTCGTCGCGGTCTTCTTCGTGGTCCTCGTCTTCCGGTTGTGGTACCTGCAGGTCCTGACCGGGGAAGAGAACGAGGCCACCGCCCAGAACACCCAGACTCGCTCGGTCAAAATACCGGCGCAGCGCGGCGTGGTCTACGACCGCGATGGCGAGGTTCTGGCGAACAACATGCCCGGCCTGAGCGTGACGATCGTCCCGAACGCCATCCCCCGCGAGAAGGTCGAGGAGCTCGCCGATGTCCTGGATGCCGACGAGGAGGCGGTGCTCGCACGCTACGACGCCGCGAGCGAGACCGGGAACCAGTACAGCCCGATGCTGATCAAGGAGAACGCGAGCCGCGAGGACGTTATGTACGTCAGCGAGCGGACCGAGCGGTACGACGGCCTCGTCGTGAACGACGACTACATTCGCAACTACCCGAACGGCGAACTAGCCTCTCACGTCCTCGGTTACACCGGGGCTATTACGGAGGAGGAGCTCGAACAAGGTACCTTCGAGGGCATGGCGAATGACTCCGTGATCGGCAAGGGTGGCGTGGAGCTTGCGTACGAGGAGATCCTGCGCGGGGAGCCGGGCAAGAAGGAATACAATGTGGATGCCCTCGGGAGACAGGTAGCGGTCCGCAAGGCCGACGGGCGGCGGTACGACGGGAGCCCCGAGGAGATCCCTGAGCACGGGCGACCGGCCCGCATTACGGACCCCGCCCCGGGCAAGGACGTCAGGCTCACAATGGACATGGACCTACAAGAGACGGCGGAGGAGGAGCTCGACGCGGCGCTCGAGCGGACCCGCGCTAACGGCACCGAGGGGACGGGCGGGGCGGTCGTCGCCGTAGACCCACGCAACGGCGAGATCCGTGCGATGGCCAGCCGACCAGCCTTCGACCCGCAGCTCTTCGTGGACGGTATAACCGGCTCCGACGAGATTCGGCAGTTCGAGTACCTGAACTCCGAGGAGGCGCACGCCCCGTTTACGAACCGCGCCGTCCAGGGGGCCTACCCCGCCGCCTCGGCCTTCAAGCCCTTCACGGGCATGGCGGGTCTCGAGCAGGGAACCATAGGTTCCGGTACGACCGTCACCGACACGGGCGAGTGCTGGCGCCCGACCAACTCGGGGTGGGGTTGCTGGCAGAGCTGGCGCCAGAACAGCCCCAAGTACTGGGCACTGGGACCCCACGGCACCCAGAACTACGCCCAGGCTTTGGGGGATTCTAACAACAAGTTCTTCTACCAGGTCGTCGACTGGATGTGGAACAACACGGACGACGAAAACCTGTTCCCTAAATGGCTCCAACAGTTCGGTTTTGGGGCGCAGTCGGGGGTGGACCTCCCCGGAGAGAGCGCCGGACAGGTTCCCACCCGCGAGTGGCAGGAAGCGACCGGTGCCACCCCCGATGACCAGCTCTGGAGCGTCGGCCGTTGGGTCAACCTCTCTATCGGGCAGGGCGACCTTCTGGTAACCCCGCTGCAGCTGGTCCGGGGCTTCGCAGCCATAGCCAACGGCGGGACCCTGGTGACGCCGCACGTGGCCCAGGACGTCCGCGACCAGAACGGAGAGTTGGCGCAGGACCTCACCCCGGAGCCCGCTGGTTCGCTCGGCGTCTCGCAAGCGACTCTGAACGCGACGATCGACGGCTTTAAGATGGTCACCGGCAGCGGCGGGACCGCCGAGAACGCCTTCAGGGGCGCGACCCTGCCTATAATCGGCAAGACGGGAACCGGCGAGATGGGGGAGCACAGAGATCAGGTCAACTATTTTATCGGCTGGGCCGAAAACCAGGATGATCCCCTGGTGGTCCTCGTGATGATCGAGGGCGGTGGCGCGTTCCAGACGGGTAGCGAGGTAACCGCCGCCCCCGCCGCGCGGGCCATACTCGAGTCTTACCACGACCCCGGCGGCTCGAGCAACAGGTCTTCGGAAGATTACGCTGCCGAAGTGGCGCGCGCGAACCGCGGCGAGGGACCGGCCGGGGGAGGCTCCACTCCCGGGGCGGTTCCCAGCGGCGTACCCGCCGGTTGATCTAGAGAGCCTAGGAGTCCCTTTGTCGTACGCGCTTGCCCTCACGCTCCCGAGCCCGGCGTCGCCGGTGATATTCGAGCTCGGGCCCTTCGCCCTCCGATGGTACGGGCTTTGCATCGCCCTCGGTATCGCGGCCGCAACCTGGCTGACCTTCCGCGAACTGAACCGCAGGGGCTACGACGGCGCCATGGCCCTCGATGCCTTGTTCTTCGTCGTGCCGCTCGGCTTTGTTGGGGCGAGGATCTACCACGTCATCACCGACTACGACCTCTACGACGGAGATCCCCATTCTTTCTTTCCCGGCGTCTTCGAGGTCTGGAACGGGGGACTGGGGATCTACGGCGCCGTGATCGGGGGATTTCTGGGCCTCCTCATCTTCGCTCGCCTCCGTGGCATTAGCGCCTTAGCCTTCGCCGACGCCGCCGCTCCCGGCCTGATCCTCGCCCAGGCTATCGGCCGCTTCGGCAACTACTTTAATCAGGAACTCTTCGGCCGGCCCTCAGACCTGCCATGGGCCATAGAGATTGCCCCCGAGAACCGGCCCCCGCAGTTCAACGACGCCGCCTCCTTCCACCCGACGTTCCTCTACGAATCGATCTGGGACGTGCTCGTTTGCCTCGTACTCCTCTTCGTTGCCAGACGCTTCGCGAACAGCCTCAAGAGTGGCGACATCTTCTTGCTCTACGTGTGCCTGTACTCCGTCGGTCGCTTCTTTGTCGAGACGCTCCGCATAGACCCTGCCTTCCTCATCGGCGACTTCCGCGGTAACCTCTTTGTTGCCTCGGTCCTCGCCCTGACCTTCGCCCTCATCCTCTTCCTCCGCCACGCCGGCACCGGCCGCGACCGCAAACGTCCCGCCGATAGCTGAACCCGAATCCTTGACCACGCCCTTCGCCGCTGTTATCCTGGTTGTAATTGAAAAAATTTTTCAATTGAGAGGAGGCATGGGCTGAGGCTGGGAACGGCTATAGGTAAGATGCGGGGTGGGGGGTACAAGGCGACGCCGCAGCGGATGGCGGTGTTACGGGCGCTCGTAGAGGAGCAGCACCAGAGTCTGGAGGAGATCCGTACCCGTTGTCCCGAGGTGGGGTTGGTGACGGTGTACCGCACGTTGGGTCTCTTGGGGCACCTGGGGATTGTGCGCCGCCTAGATCTCGGCGACGGAGCGCGCTACGAACTCGCCGAGAATCACCACCATCACATGATCTGCGAATCCTGCGGCGACATCTCCGAATTCGAAGAGTGTCCGCTAGACCCAGAACTCCTGCCTCCCGGAAGCGCCGACTTCGAGGTCAGGGCTCACAGCTTGGAGATCTATGGTCGGTGCGGAGCGTGCAGGTAAAAAATTTGGACGGGGGTGAAAATATTTTTCAATTAGGAGGTCCGGTGTGGGGGGAGTGCTAAAGAGAAAGCCGCTTGACGGTGAAGGCATGCGGCGGCGCGTGGAGGCCGCTCTACTCAAGGCGGAGCGCGGGGAGGATCTGACGAAGAAGGAGTTAATGATCGTCCAGTGGGTGACCAGGCCGGGCGGTTGCCGGGCCTGGTCCACTACGGTAAGGGTATCGCGCGGTTGGGATTGGAGCCGCTGGTGAGGAGGATCGGGGTAGGGCTAGGAGTGGGACTGCTGTTGGCCTTCGTCACCGGTTGCGGGGCCGGTGGGGCTTCGGGCGGGGAAGGGGCCGGGGAGAGGGTACAGGTTGCGGCGACTATCTCTGTACTGCAGGATCTGGTGGAGCAAGTTGGCGGGGATCGGGTCGAGGCGTTCAGCATCGTGCCGGTTGGAGGATCGCCGGAGACGTATGGACCAAGCCCACGGGACGCGGGACGCATCTCCGAGTCTCAGGTGGTCTTCGAGAACGGGTTGGGCCTCGACGCTTGGGTCGAGGACCTCGTAGAGAGCGCGGGCAACGAGGAGCAGACGGTCGTGGAGCTCTCGGAGGGGCTGGAGCCGATAGAGGGGGTGGAGCACGAGGAAGAACACGGAGCGGAGGAGGAAGGGGAGCACGCCCACGAGCATACCGAGGGTAACCCGCACCTCTGGCTAGACGTGGCAAACGCGGAGCATTACGTGGAGCGCATCCGCGATACGCTGGCCGAGGTCGACCCCGAGGGGGCGGAGGAGTACGAGGCGAGTGCCGCGGAGTATCTGGCGGAGCTGGAGGAACTCGACGGGTACATAAGAGAAAGGGTCGAGGGAATACCGGAGGAGCGGCGGAAGCTGGTCACGTTTCACGACGCTTTCCCGCATTTCGCTGAGGCTTACGGGTTCGAGCTGGTCGGCGTGGTGCTGGAGAACCCGGAGGCGGAGCCCAGCAGCCGCGAGGTGGCGGAGGTCGTGCGGACGATCGAGGAAGAAGGGGTGCCGGTTGTGTTCACCGAGCCGCAGTTCAACGCCGGGCTGGCGGATACCGTGGCAGGGGAGGCGGGTGTGGAGGTGCGTGAGCTGTACACTGATACACTCGTCGATGACGAGGCGGGGGATACGTACGAGGCGATGATGAGGACGAACATAGACAGGATCTCGGAGGCTTTGGGTTAGGTTGGATAAGGCGATAGAGTTACGGGACCTGACCGTCGCGTACAACCGGCGTCCGGCGATCGAGGATGTCACGCTCTCGGTGCCCCGGAGGGCGATGGTCGGAATCGTCGGGCCCAACGGCGGCGGGAAGAGCACTTTGATCAAAGCGGTGCTCGGGCTCGTGCCTAAAGAGGGGGGAGAAGTCGAGATCCTGGGCCGTCGGGTGGACCGG
>LCrCPGB2_illDRAFT_1000053_pt1 | contig 11221 bp, 5 predicted proteins | sample LigCruGreenButte_FD_10705 | JGI IMG/M metagenome (IMG submission 10705)
CGGAAATTCAAAAACGGCAGGTCTACGCCTGAGGAGAGTAAATTCTGGTAGACGGGTAGCAGTGCCGGGGCGGGCGGGTCTAGTGACAACAAATCTTGGGCAAGCGATCGCAACTGGGCTGGGTCAGAGGGCAGCGGTTGGACAGCTGAGAGCAAACGCTGCTCTAAGTCCGCATCTGATATGCGACCCAGTTGACTTTCCAACACGAGCTGCTTCACCAATAAACTCTTGTTATTCGGCTCAAGAGCCAAGAGCCTTTGATAAAGATCGAGCGCGGTAGCCCGTTCAGAAGGCAATTCGCTGAAAACATCAGCAGCTTCTCTGATCAAAGACGCAGTGGGCTGTGGCGTTGAGGCAAGTGCCTGACGGTACAGCTCGACGCCTTCCTGATAAAGGTCAGTTCTGCGTTCGCGACGACCAATGGTTGTGAGCGATCGCGCTAACTGCAAAGTGGCATCTTTTTTGCCCCGCAAAGGCTGTAGTGCAGCCAAAGCTTCGGAGAGCTGTTGATTCGCTGCATAGGCTTGAGCAAGACCTGCCCGAATCTCGGTTTCCACTGCAGGTAATTTCTTAGATTGCCCAAGTGCCTGGGTGAGTACCTGTATCGCCTGACCGGGATTGCCAGTTTCTCGCAGTGCTTGTGCATAAGCGGGAATTTGATAGATGGGAATCGCTTTCCCCGTGGCTTGGTAACGCTTAAACAGTGCAAGCCCTTGCTNNGCGTCACCACTGTAGGTATAGATTTGGGCAGCACCGAGAAGTGTCTCTGGTGTGGGATTTTTCAGGGCGATTTGATAATCAGCGAACGACTCCGTATAACGTCCTTGGTAGCCCAACAGCAAAGCACGCTGAGCGCGGGCTTGCGTGTCATTCGGAGTCTGGTTTAATAAAGTCGTTAGCGCCTCAACCCCACGCGCCTGCCACTCGGAACGATAACTGCCCAACAACCCCACGGCCTTGAGGGCGGGTATGTTGTTGGGGGCTTGCTCCAGCACTCGTTGATAAGCCGCCCACGCTTCAGCGTCTTTCCCCGCTTTTTGATAGGCTTGAGCGAGACCTAACTTCGCGTCTAAGGAGTTGGGAGAGCTTCGCAGGGCTTGCTGAAAGGCTGCGATCGCGTCATTCGCCAATCCTCTTTGTAGGAGTGTTTGAGCCCGACGCACTGAAGCGGGAGCGGTTTGCGCTTGCGCCGCTGGGACTACCAAGTTAATCGGTGCGACGGTCAGTCCCCCTGCTAATCCTAGAAAGATGAAGCAGGCCCACCAACGCGGCCACCGGGAATTACTCCTACCCGGAAAATACTCCCATCTATTCATCGAAATAGCCTCCCAAGAAGATCAAACTCAGTTTTAACCCGGAACCCAGCAACCACATCGGAAAACTCATCTCGTGCTTGCAGCGTCACACCCGCCCGGAGATTGGATAAAACGCGGAAATCATAGAACAATTCCCAAACGTCTGGGACTTTATTCCCACTTTGGCGGCGCAGGTCATTGTTAGACAAATCTCGACCATAGCCGAACCCAAGCCGGTCATCCTGCATAAACAGATCCAAGAAGTTCAGTCCCAGGCTGTAGGTATCTCCTCCCTTACCCAGTGTCGTATCTTGGTACCGACCATAGCGACCGAACAGTCCCATCTTGATCTCGGGAATATAGTATTCCGCGTTGATTCCGTAGGCGATTTCGCGATCTCCTGAGAGTACTCCAGTCTCTCCATTGTCCCGAGGAATTCCGTAAATTTCCTTGAATCCGTCGTTCCGCCCAGCATCTCGATCCGTAGCGAAGGTGCCACGAACAATTGCATTGCCAAAACGGTAAGCGAGCTCGCCCGCAAACCCATCTACGGCAAAATCTCCAAGGTTCCGATGGGAAGAAAAGGCAGCAGCTCTAGCCTGGAAATCGTCCGTTATATCCCAGTTCAAAAGAGCCGCTGGACGGGAACCGACTCCTGCGCCGGAGAGAGCGGGATTAGTCTGAAACACAGNGTTAAAGAAATGAGTTGTCGCATCCTTAGCAAAGCTATTGCGATCAAAATAAGAAGTCAGATCCACTAGGCCGGCAGTCAAGCGGAGATTGGGCATGCTGGGGAGAGAACCTGTAAAATACAGCTCATTAAGCTGTAATCCGCCTCCCTTCCCGATGTTAAAGGCATCTCCAGTTGATAGATCGAGGCTGCCACCAAACAGAGCATTGGGAGAAATTGGATAGATTCCAGTCAACCGCGCCCGAGCTGATGAGTCGTCCTGATACAGATAAGCTCCTTGTAACTTGAGCGTAGGAGCCAAGGGGTTATTTTCCTGCGGGGAGTTCTGTGAGCGTGATGAGGGCTCAAGTCTATCTTCCACAGAAGATTGCGCCTGAATGGTGCCCCCAAGGAGAGACGCCCCGCCGGGGTCTTTGTACACCGCAGGCGCGTCCTTGGTCGGAGAAGGAGCTTCAGCTACCTCAACAGTGGTAGGTTTGTTTCCTACAGTTATTTGCTCTGAAACCTTTTGCTCAACCGAGTTAAGGGCAGGCGCGTCCTTGGTCGGAGAAGGTGCATTCTTCTGCTTTTCAGTGGTGGGTTCGTCTCCTACAGCCAAGTGCTCGTGGTTGTTGCGCTCAACCGAGTTAAGGGTAGGCACAACAGCATTATGCGAGGGGGCTTTATCCGGTTGAACGGTGGTTGGTTTGTCTCCTGTCGGAACCTGAGCTAGAAGGTTGCCATTGTCAGTGGCTATCCTGGCTGGTACAAAAGATAACGAATTGACAGGAGGTACAGCGTTAACTGCTGCCACTGTGCTGGGTTGCAGTTGAGCGAGTACGGGTGAAGCAAACTTAAATTCAGTCGCTTGGTTCTGGCTGTTAGAAGTAAAAACGGGCAGCTGAGCAATAGGGCGTTGAGTAGGAGCCAAAACTGCTGGCTCTGGCTGACCTTGACTTAATTCTGGCTCGGCATCATCTTTGATACGTAACTCTTGAAGATCCGAAGCTTTTGAAGTCAACGCCTCTGAGGCATCTGAAACTTTGAGGTTCCCAAGAGCGGATGCGTGTTGGCTTTTTGTGATGTCTGCCGTAGTCTGAAAGTCTCCCTCTGCCGTCTGGGTGGAGTTTCCCTTAGCAAGATCTTGATGAAATCCTGCTGGGTGACTCTGCTCACTTGAGGGGGAACTGTTAGGAAGCGCTTGTTCTTCTGCAACAGTCCGATCCGGGAGACTGGCCGCTTGCTCCTTCATGTTGGCTTGGGCTGGTTTTATCCCTAGGATGGCACCAACCAAAAAGATTGATAGCCCGCCCGCTGAGAGCGCTCCAAGGGATAGCAGGGAACTCAGCCAAACAGACCGCCGTAAGGCGATCGTTATTTGCTTATCAGTATCACTAGCTTTTTGAATTATGTCTCTCATGAGCACCACAGTTGCAGATAGGCGTACTTGAGTAGCAAAACTGTCGATTATTTCCTTTTCCAAGGCATAAAACGAGCCTCCGGAAAATTCACGGAATTGTGCGTCATCAGCTCTCGCAGAGATAAAGACCACTCAAGGGGGAAAGTGTTCTCTATTGCTGGCAGATAAGAGAATAGAAAGTAGACTGGATTGACTTGAGCGTCTAATCTCTTCTTGAAAAGACAGTCAGTTATCAATCTTCAATCTCATTAACTGGGTCACTAAATCTGAACTCAAAAACCGAGTATTGAGCTAGTAATAGGCAGACAAACAGACTCATTTTTGTGCTGTTTAGTCGCTCTATATTCCTCATTTTTTCCCAGACTATATATTCATTGACTTAGATCTGCCTAATTTCTCTGCTTGTATAGATGGCACGACTGTCAGCAAGAGGAATTAGTAGAAGCCCACTGAGGTTTTGTTGCTAGAGAGGCGTGACTTCCGCCCCGTTCATAACCGCACCCCTGACTTGATTTGAACATCGCTTTAATGCGGTTACGGGCTTGATCAAACTTGATTGCAGCTGATAGACTCCCCAAGTTTGTGAGAAGATTTCCCCTATGATTTGAGACTGGTTGCGCGAGATTTATGTTTCCCTTTTCCAGAATACTCGACCTAACCATTCCCTTTGTATTTTGTTAATTTAATTCCGGCGACTTAAACAGCCGTGTTAGGTTCACTCGTTACCTCTGCCAGACTTCCCAGAGCGATGCAAGGAAGCGCACTGCCACGCGTGCAATCACTAATTACTCAGAAGTATTACAAGGAGTTCAACGGGACAATTACTGATATCACTGGAAGAATCTGGTAGCCAATCCCAACTAGGCAGTAGCACCTCCCAAAACCGGCTTTACAGGTAAGGACATCTTATTGGTGGATGATGATTAATTGAGTCCAAGAGCGTCTTCCGGTAAGTCAAAATCAGAAAAACAACACTTTCATTGAGGTACAGATAGAAGCAAAAAGCTTTTGAGGAGGAAATGACCTACTTAATAGCTTTAAGCATCAAGTTTAGAAACTCGCTGTGAAACTAACATCGTGACCATACCCTCCTCAAAAGCCCAAAAATGGCTAACTTGCGTTGTAGTCTTCCTACCTTTTTAGCCTGGAATGCCAAAGAGTTGATGAAGAACTATAGAAGCAAGTACAAAGAAAACATAAAGTTTCCAGATGTTATTCGCGTCATGCTGATTGACTGACCGACTCGTTTGCTACGCCTTGAAAGCGTAGCGCGTTGTCCCTGTTCCTACAATTTAACTAAAACAACAAATAAAGTGTTATCATAGAAAAAGCCATCACAAAAAAGGTGTGGATAGTCATAACTGCTACTGTGTGCAGATACGCACTCCTGATAAGCCTCTGCATTTGATGAAGATAAAAGCGTACCCGTAGTCAGCCTCGAAGCCTCGAATCTTCCTCTCTCTTGTAGGCGTCCCCGTCGCAGAGCGTAAAAACAAAGCAACAGAAGAAACAGAATTTTGTGATAGGGCGGTGGACACTACGTCCTTTTTAGAGGAACTCAGAAGGGATAGAAAAGCCTTTAGTCTACCCGTAGGGTAGGCACTGGGAGGGTGTCACATTGTGCTAAGGTCGAGTCAGGATCTAAGACGAAACCCCGAAGTATGGCGTCTAACACATAGTCTGTTGCAGCCATGTTTACGCGCTCCTCTTTTTTTGAATATAGGCTGGTCTTGATTTTGAAGTATTGAATTTTGACTAAATGGGTGCTTACTTCCTAGAAAACTTAGGGGTATTTAAATACTCGCGCCTAAGTTTATAGGGAGTTTTTATCTACCGACTAGTCACTCGATTTGTCAAACAATTCAGCTATCTTCTATGCTCATTCGGCCTTGCCCTCTTTTTCTAAAGAAAGTACTAACCGAGCCGACTTTGTATCGTCCCAGAGGGTTAGTTAGCATCATCCTACTGTTAATTTTGAGCACTGGATGCTCCCAAGTGCCCCTAAAAGCTGGGCAATTACCATCTCTATTACCAAACCTATCAACAGGCGTGAATTTTCAGCTTCGCGTAACACCATCAGACCGTTCGGGAGTCTACACGGTAGCAGGGAGCACCAATCTTCCAGACCAAAGTCGCATTACGGTAGCGGCTATTCGTTATCTGCGCCCTGATAAATCGGCATCTTCAAACGTCACCCCGAATCTTACGTATTCAATTCTGGCCTATCAAGATGTCAAGGTAAATCAAGGAAAATGGCAGGCTCCCCTAAACCTCTGGAAAGTTGCACCCAATGGCCAGTTTAAAGAGATCTGGCAGCTAGAGCAATCTAAACTTGGGCTAAAATTCGTTCCGGAAACAGAGGTTACTTTCCTTGCCACCGTCGCACCAACCGATTCATTGTCGGGATTAGAAGAGCAGTTAAAGAAGCAGGGCATAAAGCTTGTAAGTAGCGTTATCCGTAATACATTCGAGCGTGAACGGTATGTCCAGGCAAGCCAAGTTCTGCCCATTGCTTTACCGACTGGTCAAACCACTCCCCCACAACAACGACCAGAGGACATTAATGGTGGCTGGGGACCTCGGTACCTGCTGATACCAGAACCCCCGAATATTAATAATTACGAAAAGCCCAGTAAACGTCGAACAAATGCCCCGCTTTCACCGGCCGAGCTTTTGTAATAGAGATTTACTTGAGTTGCTTATTCAATGAATGATTAGCCATTAAAGCCAACGAAAAAAAATCAAAGGTCTGCGATCGCTTCATCAATCAGAAGGGTTATAAAGCCCCTAAAAAATGCATCTACTGTATCTTTATCCTCTGATAGGGAACTCCAGTAAATCAAATAAACAGCAACTCAAATACTGTAGATAGTAAAATCAATAGATTGGTAAATAAAAATTTTATAAACAATATAAAACTCATTTCAGTTGCTATTGTTAAAGCAAAAACACAAGATTTATCTAGAGCTATTTATTACTGCTTATTCGGCTATTTCTGATGGTTGTATAAAAAAAAATTGATTGAGAGACTTAAGTAGTCACCCACAGGAAACGTGAACAATTTATGGCTGATTGACACTCCCACGGCAGTACGCCTACGTGGAATTTTGGGCTGATCTTGACTGAAGGATTGAGACAAATTGCAGAGGCAACAGGGGCAAATGCTAGCGGTGGAGAAGTAAGACCACTCTTCTCCTCGAAAATCTTCTGTCGTGGCATTTCCCAATGAAGCGAGTAGCCCCGACTGAACGCGAGTTCAGTCGGGGGAATTCACGATGACTTCCTGTCAGGGACTCTGTCCTGCTGAAAGTCTATCCATTTGCCCTCCGGTTGATGAACTGGTAGTTCATTCTCAACTATTCCTAAGTCAGTGGCGGTTACGGTACCGTATCGACTCTTTGTGTCTTTTCTAGAATGATTGGCAACTACACCAAGCGTTGGTAAGCGAAAAGTATTTAATTGATTTAGGACTTGCGTTACTACAGAACGGCCAGTCTTACTAACTCCCACAACCATCAAGATGCCATCTGTATGGGCAGCCAGGAAATTGGCATCCATAAAGTCAAGGAGATAGGGTGTGTCATAAATAACTAAGTCAAATGTGGCCTGAAATTCCTCCATGAGATACTGCATCTGAGCAGAGGCCAGCAGTTTGGTAGAGTTTGGTAGGGGTTGACCAGCTGGCAACACAAAAAGATTATCTGCCAAAGGCGATTGCTTGATAAGCTCGTTAGGAGCCTGCTTTTTAAAAAGCAGGTCGCTTAGTCCCTTCTGGTTGGGTAAGTCCAAGCTGGTATGGAGTTCAGGTTGACGCAAATTGGCATCTACCAATAGAACTCGCTGACCCATAGTTGCTGCCGTTTGAGCCAGGTGTAAAGCAACTGTAGACTTGCCATCCCCTGGTGCCGCTGAGCAAACTGCCAAGGAGCGAACCGGTGGATCGGAAAAGAGGAAACGGATGTTGGCGTAGAGAGAGTCGAAGGCATCCAGAAATAGAGAAGCACTCTTATTCCTGCCGTTAGTTTCTTCAATGGACTTGAGAAATGCGATCGAATTCGGTGATTGTTCAACACCTTTATAGGGTGGAATCACCCCTAAGAGAGGCAATGGGATGTCTTCTCCAATCTCCTTGGAGGTGTAGAAGATATTGCGGGCTTTCTCGATGAGTACAGCCACCCCTACACCCAACAGCAGTCCCAACACGACTCCCATCATTTGAATACTTTTAGCTTTACTGGGAGCGGTTATTAGCTCACCGCCAGGTCCCTTCGGAATCTGAGGCTTGGAAACGAGTTCCCAAGGTACTTGCTTTTGAGCCGCCTCGACTCGCAGTGTTTCTCGCTGACTCAAGAGTTGGTCGCGCGTCCGCGTCGCCATCTCCAACTGCCCCTGTAACTCAGTAAACTGGCGTGCAATAGCCGGGAATTGCTGTGCTTGTCGCTCATAAGAAGCTCTAGTCTTTGCGAGTTCCTGACCGCGAACATCTAGCAACTGAATTTGGTTAGAGGTTTTAACCAGTTCCTGGATCAGTCCTAGACGAACCGAATTTTGGAATGTCTTTACTTGGGGATTGTTTGTTGTACCTGTTAGGTTCTGCCCTAAAATCCGCTGTGTTTCGGAGTTCTGTAAATCTAGTAAGCTTTGCCGTTTAGCCTGTAGGGATTGGATAACGGGGCTCTCAGGTTGAAATCGGGCAGATTCTACAGCAATCTGATTGTCTATTTCCTGAATCTTGGCCTGCAACGTTCTATAGTTAGGGTCTTCACTTAAAGCTGAAGCCGCAACAGCTTCATCGGGTGTTAGATCTAATTGTCTCTGTAGGCTTGCATAGAGCGTCTTCTGCTCCTGTAGCTGCCCTTGGACTTCTGCTTGTTCACTAGTAATTTTACGGACTTGCGCAAATAATTCATCACCCTGTGTTTTCGGATCGCTCAGCTTGTTCTGCTGTTGCAGCATCTGTAGCCTTGACGTAAGGTTATCTACTCGCTGCTGCAACTCGGGGAGTTGATCGTCAATAAACTTAACACCTTCACCAATGCGAGTCTTCCGTTCCTCAAGGCTGTACTTTAAATATTTCTCCGCTGCTACCTCTAAAACAAACTGGACTTGTTTTGCGTCTTCCGCCTCGTATTTAACTTGGAGGAGCTTGGTTCGCTCAGCTTCAGCCGGCTTTTCGCCTGTGTAGCGTTGAACTACCAGTGATCTTTTGAATATAAAGTAGCTCAAGTTGGGATACCGAGATCGAACTTGCTCATATATTTCAGACAGTATCCTAGGACTCCGTAAAATCTCCAGCTGAGTTGCGTAGTCCAGGTTAGAAGTTTCTTGACTCGGCAATTGTTGTCCCGGACCACGAGTGATTGCAGAGGGGTCAACAGTTCTCGCCTCATTTGTTACAGGCTCGACTAAAAGCCGGAAATCACCTACATAGGTACGTGGGATGGAACTCTTGCTCCAAAGATAGGCTCCAACAGCCACTACACCTGTGATGCCAATAATTAGCAGGGCCTTCCGCTTGACAGTCCTCAAGAGCGGACGCAGATTCATTTTTTTTTGAGGCGGAGCGCTGACCTCATCTTTGTCAATCGATGGCAATTCCTGCAACTGTCTGCCTCGCTTGCTAATTGATAAAACTGGAGAGACCTGTTCTGTTTCCATTTTGACCTCTGTATAGTTGATTGACCTGCACCCCCGGACAAATCCTACGTCGTAGAAGTTTCTCGCAACTTGACACAGGAAGGTCACTTTCATGACCTACTCCCCGTCTAACCCAAACGGGTACGGCGGGGACTTCTCACTTCATCGTCTCGCTACCTCATTAGATTCCATAAGCTTTGTTCAACTATCCTGTCCTACTTCTTTAAGTACCGGAATAGTGGGTCGCCGGAGTCGCTCCGCCTCCAACCTATGACCCACCTCAGCCCTAAATAACTGTCTCTTGCTATCAGTTTTGGAATCAACCGACGACACATCAGCGATCGCTAAAATACACCCCGTTCTCGAAGAATCCTGCCAGGTGAGAACAACTCTCTTGGAGATCGGAAGATCTCCCACAATATCTGCGTGCTGCTCAAACCCATAGTTTTCACCGTGAGTTGAAAGACCCAAGAATGCTTTGTAAGACCTGAAGTGACCAAAGGCAGAATTAGCCTGAGACGACCACGCGCAAAACACCGTGGTCGTGTCAAAGGCTATCTGTGCTGGTAGACCGTAGATGGGATAAATTGAGTAACGAACGAGCTTTTGGAGCTTGGTGCCAAGAGCGACTTTCGCCAAGTCGTTAGCGTTAACACTTGCGGAGCATGCGCTCTTCGCGTAGCGGGCAAGGGTAGCTTCCAAGCGGCTCATAAGGAACTCCGCCACTCGTGCTGCGTAATTCAGTGCATCCCGGTACGCCAAAGAAACAGCCCGAAGCCAATTCTTCTGTTCGGTGGTCGGCGTTAGTTTCAGTTTGGCGGAGAGGACTTGTTCCATCTTACGTTTCACGACCTAAGTATACTTGTAGTAAGTTAGAAGAAAAACGGCTCGGTATTCTTCCCGACGCGGCAACACTCTCGGATGGGGACTCATACCGGAGGCTGTTGACGGGCTGCCACAATTTTAAAAAATTTAATAAATTTCTCCTTTGTCATATCTCATGAGGCAAGATTCGCTTTTTTAGTAACCCCCCTCTACGTTAACCCCAACTAGATAGGGTTTATAACCCGATATTGAAATCTCTTGAAAAAATACCGGATGTAACAGTTCAAATAGCGAAAATTGGTCTATTGAGCTAGAGAGTGGGGCTTCCGGGTTTCTTAGCATTTAAATTTACAGAAATTTTACAAAACTTGCCTTCAGGATGCAGGCTTGGCAAAACTTCCATCTCTTAAATCGGAATAAAATAAACTGAGTTTTCTCAAAAGGAAAGAAAGCTCAGGTAAGCCAAGCAAGCTAACTCCTGTTTGGGGGTCAGATGTGCTGCGTGGTAATGAAGGTGGAAATAGCCGACGTGAATTCTGAAAATTCTGGGGAATACCTAGAGGAGAAACACAGCTTTTTTACCAATTTCCACAACCGATCGAAAAGATTGAACAAGAAATACCGTTTTCCCTGAGTTGACGATGACAATTGCTTATCTAGTTAATCAGTATCCCAAGGTTAGCCACAGCTTCATCCGGCGAGAGATTGCAGGGATAGAGGCTTGCGGTATTCAAGTCGCACGTTTTTCAATCCGCTCCTGCGGCTCTGAGCTCGTTGACGAAGAGGACAAACGAGAGCTGGAGAAGACTCGGTTTGTCTTGGGAATTGGGAAAGTAGGCTTACTCTTTGCCCTACTCCGCGTTGCTATCACCAGACCCATTCGTTTCTTGAGCGCTTTATGGTTAATGCTCCAGGTCGGCAGGAAGTCAGATCGAGGTGTATTGCGCCATCTAGCCTACTTGGCTGAAGCCTGTGTTCTTCTAGGTTGGTTTTCCGAGTTGGGGATAGCACATGTTCACGCTCACTTCGGGACAAATTCAACAACAGTCGCGATGTTGTGTCGTGCTCTTGGCGGACCGCCTTACAGCTTTACCGTTCACGGGCCTGAAGAGTTTGATAAAGCAGAAGCGATCGCCTTAACAGAAAAAATCAAGCGAGCTGCCTTTGTCGTGGCGATCAGCTCCTTCGGAAAGAGCCAGCTTTATCGGTGGTGCGAGCACGAGCAGTGGTCAAAAATCCAGGTAATTCATTGTGGCGTGGACGATATGTTTTTGACTCAGGCACCTATCCCCGTGCCTGACCAGCCTCGCTTGGTCTGCGTTGGTCGGCTTTGCGAACAGAAGGGCCATCTGCTGTTGCTCGAAGCGGCTGGTC
>LCrCPGB2_illDRAFT_1000054_pt1 | contig 11085 bp, 8 predicted proteins | sample LigCruGreenButte_FD_10705 | JGI IMG/M metagenome (IMG submission 10705)
GGTCGAACCGACGGCGAAGATCGTGTTGTACGTCAGCGAGCCCGTGGGCGTATCCCCGGAGGCTACCTGGACTATGAAGGCCGTCATCGTCTGTACCGACTCTAAGGGGTTGGTCGCCAGTTGCGCGAGGTTTCCCGCAGCAACGGCCACGATCATGGTCTCCCCCACGGCCCTGGAGATGCCGAGGATGGTCGCCGCGACGATGCCCGACAGGGCCGCGGGCAAGACGATTCTGGTGGCCGTCTCGCGCTGGGTAGCCCCGAGGGCGTATGCCCCTTCTCTCAAGCTCCTGGGCACCGCGTGGATGGCGTCCTCGCTCACGGAAGCTATGGTCGGGATGATCATCACACCCATCACCAGTCCCGCGCTCAAGGCGTTGAATATCGTCATGTTCGGAAAGATGGTCTCACGCAACAACGGCGTGACGAAAGTCAGGGCGAAGTAACCGTAGACGATCGTCGGTACCCCGGCCAGGATCTCGAGGGCGGGCTTCAGCCAGCGCCTCAGGCCCGGCGAGGCGTACTCGCTCAAGAAGATCGCCGCCAAGAGACCCACGGGCAAAGCTACGGCTATAGCTATCAACGTCGTGAGCAACGTGCCGCTCGCGAGCACCAGGATACCGAACTGGGGGTTGGCGAAGGCGGCCGACCACGTCGTCGAGGTGAAGAACTCCACGATGGAGACCTCTCGGAAAAAGTTGATGGTCTCGAAGAGCAAGACGAAGACGATCCCGAAGGTCGTCAACACCGAGACGTAGGCGCACGCCGCGAGCACCAACTTTATGGCCCGCTCCCGGAAGTGCCTCGCCCGGCTCTCGCGCTGCCACATCCCTTCCCCAGAAGACCCACTCTGCTCCGCGTTTACCGCCACACTCTCAACCCTCCAAGGATCTGCACTTCACTAGATGGTGGAGCCGGGATTGCCCGGCCCCACCATGTGTGGTGATTCTACCGCCTACAAACCAACGCTACCTATAGTCTCGATGTACCCTACTACTACTTTTCCTCTTCCTTTCCTTTGCCTTTCTCCTCGGCTCCGAGGGCATCTTCGGGAGCGGTGCCCGTGGTGCGATTCTGGAACCGCTCGCGCGCCTCCTGTGCTCCGGCGTCGGAGAGCGGTATGTACTGGGCCTGCTCCACGAAGCTTTCGAGGTTGCCCTGCTGAAGGTAGAAGTCGACGAACTCCTGGACCGAGGGGTTTTCCTCGAGCGCTTGGGTGCTCACGTAGATGAACAGGGGCCGTGAGAGCGGGTATTCGCTCGACTGGACGGTCTCCCGGCTGGGTGTGACGCTATCGACGGCGAGAGCTTTGAGCTGCTGCTGGTTCTGCTCGAAGTAGCCAAAGCCGAAGTAGCCCAGGGCGTTCGGGTCGCCGGAGACACCTTGCACGAGCACGTTGTCGTCCTCGCTGGCCTGGTAGTCCGAGCGGCTCGCGCCTTCCTCGCCGTTGACCCTCTCGGTGAAAAAGTCGAAGGTGCCGGACTCCGTACCGGGACCGTAGAGGTTGAACCGCTCCTCGGGCCACTCGGGACGCACCTGGCTCCACTGGGTAACCTGGCCCTCCGCGTCCGGTCCCCACATGGTCGCCAACTCGTCGAGCGTTATGTCGTTCGCGAAGTCGTTCTGGGGGTTGACCACGACCGAGAGGCCATCCAGGGCCACCGGGATCTCGACGAACTCGATGCCGTTCTCCTGGCAGGCCTGGACCTCGTCGTCCTCTATCGGCCTGGAAGCGTTCGAGATCTGGGTATCTCCGTTGCAGAAAGCCTCGAAGCCGTCTCCGGTACCCGATCCGCCGACCGTTATCTGCACGTCCCGGTTCTGCTGGCGAAATCCCTCGGCCGCCGCCTGGGTGATGGGCAACACGGTGCTGGAGCCCTCGATTGCGATCTGACCCGTGCTACCGCCACCACCGGCGGCTTTGGTCTCGCCTCCGGCGGTTTCGCCGCCTTTCTCTTCTTCCCCCCCACCGCCGCCACAGCCGGCCAGGATTAAGGCCAGGGCCACAAGCAACCCCCCAACCAACAGACTCGAACGCGCAACTCTACTCAAACGCTCTCTCCTCTCCGATATCCATGCCAGGCGGTCTCGGGTTCCTAGCGGTCCGGTCTCCAACCCAGAATCTTCAACGCAGGACTATAGTAGGCAATAGGCTCGGCTTTTTTGTTTCATATGGGTAAACGCATCTTTAAATCTGTGTTGCACGTCGCGCCTCCGCCCCAGACGGCGGCCCCCACTCCTGCTTCTGCATTGCGCGCTGACTTTGCCCTTACTGAGCGGGGAATTTGTGCGAACGTTGCCCCCTCTGGGTCACCTGCTCTGGAGCTGACCTTTCTTGCGGCTACATTGTCTTCGAGCGCATTGAGGGAGCATTGAACAGCGATTAGAATGTTCTAATCGTCACGCTCAACGGTCGTAGGGAGCGAAGCTGGCCCTTTCCGCTGGTTACCTCTGTTGTCCACCAAGCGAATTCACGCTATCTAGCTTTTTCTTGTGACGTTCGTGCAGGCTGCGTGCGACAACACGAGCAGCAGCCCGAAAAGGTCGACCTTTGTATCGAACCTCGCGATGCGCCTCGGGGCATCGTCTGATTCGCCTGCTCTCCCCCGGCGCTTGCGCTAGCTGGACTATCGCGAGCGCATAACCACGCTCCGCGACGATGCCGAGGACAGGAAGCAAGCCAACGGAAACCCCATACTACGGTTTCACAAGCGGCCCGAACTCACCGAACGGCTTCTACTACGGCTATCTTAGCGTACGCAGGCAGCTACCAGAACGAGGCTCCAAGGCCAGAAACCAAGAAGAGCTGGGACAAAATCCCCAGCTCTTCTTCCCTGCAAACTACTTTGCCGGTCGACTATAGATGGCTAAAGATGCCTCGTGATCGCATCTCGCGAACCTTCCTCCCATTCTTCTATTGTGGGTAGCTAATTGACTTCCACTTCCTCGACCGGTGAGAGGGGTGTAGTCTCCATTCGCTATCGCGGAACTGCTCGGAATCGTCAGCAGGCACCGGAATAGCCGATGGAGAAACGTCCGTATTCTCAGTCTACAGTGGAACCTAGCCGCACGGCTGGTCGATCAGCCTCTGCCGAAGTCGCGTAAACCGTGCAGGACAACCTCTACGGTTCTCTCTGTACTACTTTTCGTCCTGCCGCTCTTCCTTAATCTCCTGCTGCTCTTGCTCCACGTCCTGCTGTGCTTCCTCCACGTCTTTCTGCTCTTGCTCCAGGTCTTCTTGTGCTTCCTGTACGTCCTGTTGTTCTTCTTGCACGTCCTGTTGCTCCTCCTAGGCTTCGTTACCCCCGCAACCGCCCAGGATCAACGCCAGTGCCAGAAGAACTACCCCCGTAAGTACCTTCAAGCGTGCAGCCAGCTTTACTGCGATCATTCGATCTCCTTCCCGGCCGCTGTACCTCGCGGCCAGAAAGCACTCGCTCAGGACATCGGCCCACCTGTCCGATCGGGCTACGAAGCGTGCGTAACCTCGAGATGCTGTTTTCACGTTCGTGGGTACCCGTTTCGGCTCCGTTACGGCCTATGTGCGGCCGGCATCGCGGGACCTACTCCCACTCGATGGTACCGGGCGGCTTGCTGGTGATGTCCAGGGTCACGCGGTTTACCCCAGGCACCTCGTTGATGATGCGGTTGCTTACACGCTCCAGTAGGTCGTAGGGCAGCCGCGCCCAGTCGGCGGTCATGGCATCGTCGGAGGTGACCGCCCGAATCACGATCGGGTAGGCGTAGGTGCGCGAGTCCCCCATGACGCCGACGGAGTGGATGGCCGGCAGGACGGCGAAACTCTGCCAAAGCTCGCGGTAGAGGCCGGCGTTGCGAATCTCGTCCTGCAATACGAAGTCCGCCTTGCGCAGTATCTCCAACCGCTCGGCGGTCACGTCGCCGATTATGCGGATAGCGAGCCCCGGACCTGGAAACGGTTGGCGCCACACCATTCGTTCGGGCATCCCGAGCTCCGCCGCCACAACCCGAACCTCGTCCTTGAAGAGGTTGCGTAGAGGTTCGACGAGGTCGAGGTCCATGATCTCCGGCAGACCGCCGACGTTGTGGTGGCTCTTTATGCGCGCGGCGTCGCGGGTGCCGCTCTCTATGACGTCCGAGTAGAGCGTCCCCTGCACGAGAAACCTCGCGTCTTCCGCTATCTTTCCGGCCTCCTCCTCAAAGGTGCGGATGAACTCCTCCCCGATGATTTTGCGCTTCGCCTCCGGGTCGGCGACGCCTTCGAGCTTGCTCACGAAACGGTCTTTGGCGTCCACGTGGATCAGGGGCACGTCCGAGTTCTTTCCGAACGCTTCGACGACCTGCTCGGCTTCATTCTGCCTCAGGAGGCCGTGGTCCACGAACACGCAAGTCAGGTTGTCTCCAATGGCCCGGTGTACCAGCATCGCCGCCGTCGAGGAGTCAACGCCGCCCGAGAGGCCGCAGATAGCCTTCGCATCCCCAACCTGCTCCCTTATCCTCTCAACGGCATCGGTGATAATGTTGACCGGCGTCCAGTCGGGGGTGCAGCCGCAACCCTCGAAGAGAAAGTTTTTGAGGATCTCCGTGCCGTACTCGGTGTGCCTTACCTCCGGGTGGAACTGCACCCCGAAGTAGCCTCTCTCCGGCTCCTCGAAGGCTATGATCGGGACAGAGGGCGTCTCCGCCGTCACGCTGAAGCCCTCCGGAACCGCGAAGATGGCGTCGCCGTGGCTCGTCCACGTCACCTGGTCTTCGGGGGTCCCGTCGAAGAGCAATCCATGCTCTTTTATGTGCAGGTCAGAGCGTCCGTACTCCCGGATCTGGACGGCCCCGACCTCACCGCCCATCTCCAACGCCATGAGCTGCATCCCGTAGCAGATACCTAGAGTAGGCGTGCCGAGCTCGAAGAGCCTGCCGTCTACGCGGGGCGCACCTTCTCCGTAGACGCTGTTGGGGCCGCCCGAGAGGATGATGCCCTCCGGCTCGCGCGCCAGGATCTCTTCCACAGGAGTGTCGTAGGGGATCAGCTCCGAGTAGACGCGGCACTCGCGTACGCGCCGAGCGATGAGTTGGGCGTACTGACCGCCGAAGTCGAGGACCAGGATCACGGTAGGCTACCCCTCTCCCTAGCCCATCCCGACTTGCTGAGAACGCTGTTCGGTCTTGCCCTCACTGTGGAACGACGGCGCAAAGACGACCTCCGCCTTTTGGAACTCCTTGATGTTCTGGTAGCCCGTGGTCGCCATGCTGGTCCTCAAGGCGCCCATGAGGTTCCGGGTCCCGTCGTTCTCCCGGGCGGGTCCGACCAGGATCTCCTCCAACGTGCCCGTAACGGTCGTCTTGATCCTGGTTCCACGCGGCAGCGTCGGGTGGAAGGTGGCCATCCCCCACGAGTAACCCCGCCCGGGCGCTTCCTCGGCCTTGGCGAAGGCGCTCCCGAGCATCACGGCGTCGGCCCCGCAGGTTATGGCCTTGGCGATGTCCCCGCCGGTGCGCATCCCGCCGTCGGCGATGACGTTGACGTACTCGCCCGTCTCCAGGTAGTGGCGCATCCTCGCCGCCGCCGCGTCGGCAACGGCGGTCGCCTGCGGAACACCGGTGCCGATGACGCCACGCGTGGTGCAGATGCGACCCGGGCCCACCCCTACCAGCACGCCGACGGCCCCGGTACGCATGAGGTGCAGGGCGGTCGAGTAGCTGGCGCAGCCACCCACCACCACGGGTACGTTTAGCCCGGGGATGAACTCCATGAGGTTCAAAGGTTCGACACTCCTGGAGACGTGCTCGGCGGAGACGACGGTACCCTGGATGACGAGGACGTCCAGGCCGGCTTCGATGGCGGCCCGGTGGTAACGCTCGACGCGCTGTGGGGTGAGGGAGGCGGCGGCGATCGCGCCCTGATCCTTTATCTCCTGGACGCGGCGAAAGATAAGCTCCTCTTTTATAGGCTCGGCGTAGATCTCCTGCATGATGCGCGTGGCCTTCTGCTCGGGCAGGCTGGCTATCTCTTCGAAGACGGGCGCGGGGTCCTCGTAGCGCGTCTGTATCCCCTCTAGGTTAAGCACGGCGAGCCCGCCCATGCGACCGATGATGCTCGCGGTTTTCGGGTCTACGGCGGCGTCGATCGCGCTAGCCAGGCACGGAAGGTCGAGGTGCAGGTTGCCTAGAGACCAGGAGATGTCCACGTCTTCGGGATCACGGGTCCGGCGACTGGGGACGATGGCTATCTCGTCGAGCCCGTAAGCCCGCCGGCCCGTTTTTCCTTTGCCGATTTCGATATCCATGCGCGCTGAAGGCCGCCTTTCTCGTCGCTCTGAACGGTACGCGAAAGCCCACGGGGTCTCCCCCGTGGGCTCATTTTATCTTTCTGCAAGTACCACAATTCTGCGCTTAGATTACCCCCCGATGATCATCGGGTCAAGGCGACGAAAAGAAGTTTAGAAGAGGCCCAGCAACCTAAGTAACACTATGACCAGGATGACCACCACTATAAGGCCAATGATCCCGCCTACGCCACCTCTCATGCCTTTACCTCCCTTTCAGCTTCTAGATTAGACGCCTCTTCACTAGAGTAAGGAGAGGAGGCTTGCTCTGCTAGTAACACAACTTCGCGCTTAAGTTACCGCCGAGGCCCACCGGGTCAAGGCGCCGACTGAGCTTAAAAGATACCTAGCAACCTGAGCAGCACTATGACCAAAATAACCACCACCAGGATGGCGATTATTCCGCCGACGTCTCCCCTCACGTTTACCTCCCTTTGGTCCTTCAGCGACACGACCTTGACACTTGGCAGAACCGCGAACCGGTTCGAGAACCCTTCTCTGGCTCGTGAGACCTATCTATGTGAGACCTATCTATATATCAGGCGCGGCTATACGAACTGCAGGATGATGATGACCAGGATGATGACCACCAGGACACCGATGATCAGGCTAATGGTCCCGCGGTTCACGCCCTACCCTAACCTCCTTGTTTGCTCCCACGTCGCCCCATACTATACCCATTGTCGGTCAATTGAAACAAAACATCTTAAAAAATCTAAAAGAAAGGGCGGCGCCTNCCGTGGCGCCGCCCAGACAAGCCTCTCTTGAAGGCTCTTTACATCATGCCGCCCATACCACCGGGCATCGCGGGCGCGCCCTCTTCCTCGGGCTCGGCAACTACCACCTCGGTGGTTACGATGAGGCTTCCGATGGACGCTGCGTTCTGCAACGCACTCCTCGTGACCATCGCAGGATCCACGACGCCGGCCTGAACCAGGTCCTCGTACACGCCGGTCAGGGCGTTGAAGCCCAACGAGCCGCTCTGATCCCGAACGTTGTTCACCACGATGGACCCATCGGCTCCGGCGTTCTCGGAGATCTGTCGGATCGGCTCCTCCAGCGCTCGGTGCACGATTCTCGCGCCGGTTCGCTCGTCACCCTCAAGGGAGTCGAGCATGTCGGCGACGGGAGCCTGGGCATGCAAGAGTGCCACACCGCCACCCGGCACGATGCCCTCTTCGAGGGCCGCCCGGGTCGCGCTGAGGGCATCCTCGACGCGGTGCTTGGTCTCCTTGAGCTCCGTCTCGGTCGCGGCGCCCACCTTTATGACGGCCACACCGCCGGCCAGCTTGGCCAGCCTCTCCTGGAGCTTCTCGCGATCGAAGTCCGAGTCGGTGTTATCGAGCTCGGCCCGGATCTGGTTGATCCTGCCGCGGATCGCCTCGGCGTCACCGGCGCCGTCGACCATGGTGGTGCTGTCCTTGGTGATGACGACCTTGCGGGCCCTACCGAGCTGGTTGAGCTGGGTGTTCTCGAGCTTCAAGCCCAACTCCTCGGTTATAACCTCGCCGCCGGTAAGGATAGCGATGTCCTCCATCATCCTCTTGCGCCGATCACCGAAGCCAGGAGCCTTCACGGCCGCCGCGGTGAACGTGCCACGCAGCTTGTTGACGATTAGAGTTGCGAGCGCCTCACCCTCGACGTCCTCGGAGATGATGAGGAGCGGGCGGTTGCTCTGCATGACCGCGTTGAGGACCGGCAGGACGTCCTGGACGTTGCCGATCTTCTGGTTGGCGATCAGGATGTAGGGATCGTCGAGGACGGCTTCCATCCTTTCTTGGTCCGTCACGAAGTACGGGGAGAGGTAGCCCTTGTCGAACTGCATACCCTCGGTGAACTCCAAGTCCATCCCGAAGGTCTGGGACTCCTCGACGTTGACCACGCCGTCCTTGCCGACCTTATCGATCGCCTCGGCGATGACGTTGCCAATCTCCTCAGATCGCGCGCTGATGGCACCCACCCGCGAGATCTCGTCCTTGCCGGAGATCTCGGTGGCCTGCGCCCTTATGGCCTCGGCCGCGGCCTGAACGGCCTTGTCGATGCCGGTTCTGAGGATTACCGGGTTCGCCCCGGCTGCCACGTTCTTCAGACCTTCGCGCACGATGGTCTGGGCCAAGAGCGTCGCCGTGGTCGTCCCGTCGCCGGCGACGTCGTTAGTCTTGGTCGCGACCTCCTTGACCAGCTGCGCGCCCTGGTTCTCGAAGATGTCCTCCAGCTCGATCTCCCGGGCGATGGTTACGCCGTCGTTGGTGATCGTAGGCGAACCAAACTTCTTGTCCAGCACAACGTACTGGCCCTTGGGCCCGAGCGTCACCTTGACCGCGTCGGCGAGCTTGTTCACGCCCGCCTCCAGCGCTCGGCGCGCGTCCGTGTTAAACCTTAGCTCCTTGTGTGCCACTCCTGTCCTCCTCTGCTAGACTGCAGATCACGCGCGGCAAAATTGCCGCGGTTGGCACTCTCGCTGTGAGAGTGCCAACGACCGAAGTATAGTCCGGATCGGGTTACAATTCAAACGTGAGCGTATTCCATCCCGACAGATTACCGAGCCTGAGCCGGCTGCCGACGGAGTTGGGCCGCGAGGACCGGTTCTGCGCCGCCTGCGGCGAGCCCACCGAGCATATCCTCTACCGGGTGCCGAAGAAGGTGGTCCTCGTGTACGTCAAGAACCACCCCGAGAACGTACACGCTACATGCATAAAGTGCGCCCGAAGCACCGTCCTCACCGGCGCAGAACGTCAGCGAGTGCTCTCGCGACCTGAAGATTCCTCTTAGCTTACCAACAAGGTATGCACAACGTAGGCTAGGAACGCCGTGATGACGACTCCTATCACCGTGACCCGCTCTCGGAAAGCTCCCGCCCCTTAGGCCCGGTCGCATCTGGGCTTTCCTCCCGGTCTTCTTTCGAAGCTGGAGTATCTCCAACGACGGGTCGTGGAATCTGGGTCGTGGCTTCGCCGACGGATCGGGCCTTTCGGAGCTCCTTTCGTTCGGGTGGTTCCACTTGTTTTTTCGGCTTCTTCTGCTTCTTCTTGTCCGACACACCGGCATCCCGCCCGTCGCGCTCGTTCTTTTCGGCCTTGTGGAGCATGTACACGAGGCGCTCCACGTCGGACCGACGCGAGGCCGGGTCTGTCCGCGAGGGTTTCTTAAAGAGGGCGCGGATCTTACCTCGGATCTCCGCTTGCGAGGGATCGCCCTCCGTAGCTCCATCGGTAGATGGGTTGAACGTACGGTCTGCGTACGGTGCGGACGTAACGGTGCCTGGCGTGGTTCTCTCGCCGCGCTCGTCCCTTGCTCCGCCTTCATTCGCGGAGCTATCGGCCGGACTGGCCTTCGTAGCATCGCCCGTCGCGCCGGTTTCTTTGCTCTTTTCGTCCGTCCCTTCACCTTCCTCTTCCGTCCGGTTCTTGCGTTGGTGTTCCGGGGGATTCTGGCCGTCTCGGTCCTCCTCGACGACGGGTTTTGGCGGGCGTCGTTACGGTCACCGGTGTCGAGATCCGGGGTCGTACCGGAGGAGTTCGGGGTGGGCTCCTCCGGCGGCGCCTCGCAAAGAGATATCCATGCCGCCGGTGATGGAGCCGCCATACTCTTCGAGCCACAAGAGGAGCGGGTACGGGTTCATAGTGCCAGACTCCAGGTTCGTGCGAGAGCCGGCGGAGCCGGCGGAGCCAACGTCGTACCAGCCCAAGTGCAAGTGCGGCGGGAACTTGCCGCGGGTGGCTTCACGCCCCTCGCCCGTATCGCCGACAACGCCTATCTGCTGGCCGGCCCAGACCTTCGTGCCGATCTTCAAGGCGCTCTCCTCTTCCATGTGAGCGTAGTAGAAGAGGTCCCCTGCCTCGATCGGCCCAGCGTCGTAGGCAGCCTTGGGCATCACCGTGTAGCCGCCCAGCCTGTTTCAGCCGTTCTCGTTCGCGCCCTTCACCGGGACGATGGTGCCGTCGGTGATCGCGACCTCCGGCGTCCCGGTAAGGCCCATGAGGTCGGTGCCCTCGTGACCACCCTGCGGACGCGCCGCCCCCCAGTTGTTTTCGTACGAGCCGAAGTAATCTCTTGGAAGCGGAAAGACTACCCTGCTGTTCTCCGGGAAATTACCGAGATTGCCGCAGACCGACTCGCCGTCCACATCCTCTCCCGACGATGGTCGATAGAAAACGGGCGCCTCGTCTGCGGCCGCCTTCCTGGTCCGCGCGCTGTCCTTTCTACCCGGCAAGTTCGAGGCCCTAGAGCCAATGGTCAACAAGCTGCCGACGGTCTCACGAGCATCCGCGTCGGTCAGATCCAGCGCCTTGTCTCTGGGTACCTTCCAATCTCCAGCCGCCGTTTGCGCGGCCTTGGCGACGGGGGTCGCGGGCACAATCTTCAGAATGAAGGGCTTGGCGCCCGAGAAGTCGCTAAGCTTCAAGAGGGCCAGCAGAACGGCCACGGCGAACGTTACGTAAGCCACCCTCGCTAATTTGAGACATGCTGGCAAACTCCTCTCCCCTCCATCACGCACGGAGATCCCGAGATAACGTCGGGCGAGTACAGAACAAGCTCCAACACTCTTGCAGAGTGATTATCTACCGTCAAGAGCCTTCGGATGGCGCGCAGAGGAGCGTCGCTCGACCTGCAAGCGCGACGGTACTAGCGCCGGCCTCTAGACGCTGCGGGCATTGAGTCCGAGGTAGTCCGGGTAGGGCACGGTGGGAGTGCTCGCGGCGGCGGCCCCGATCATGGCGGCGTTGTCCGTGCACAGCTCGGGCGGCGGAATCACGAGCTTCCTGCCACGTCTCTCGCACTCC
>LCrCPGB2_illDRAFT_1000055_pt1 | contig 11009 bp, 10 predicted proteins | sample LigCruGreenButte_FD_10705 | JGI IMG/M metagenome (IMG submission 10705)
CGTCCGCGGATCTGCACGGCGCAGGTCCGCGGACGTGCACGGTGGTCAGCAGACGGGCAGGCGGGTCTTCAGGTAGGTCTCGACCTGGTCCAGCCCGACGCGTTCCTGGCTCATGGAGTCGCGCTCGCGGACGGTCACCGCGTCGTCCTCGAGGGTGTCGAAGTCGACGGTGAGGCAGAACGGCGTCCCGATCTCGTCCTGCCGCCGGTACCGGCGGCCGATCGCGCCGGCGTCGTCGAAGTCGACGTTCCAGCTCTGCCGCAGCTTCGCTGCCAGGTCGCGGGCCTTGGGCGAGAGGTCGGCGTTGCGCGACAGCGGCAGGACGGCGGCCTTGACCGGCGCCAGCCGGGGGTCCAGCCGCAGGACGGTGCGGGTGTCGACGCCGCCCTTGGCGTTGGGCGCCTCGTCCTCGGTGTAGGCCTCGATGAGGAAGGCCATCAGCGAGCGGGTCAGGCCGGCCGCCGGTTCGATGACGTACGGCGTCCAGCGGGTGTTGGAGCCCTGGTCGAAGAAGGTGAGGTCGGCGCCGGAGTGCTCCGAGTGCGTCTTCAGGTCGAAGTCGGTGCGGTTGGCGACGCCCTCGAGCTCACCCCACTCCGAGCCCTGGAAGCCGAAGCGGTACTCGATGTCGACGGTGCGCGTCGAGTAGTGGCTGAGCTTCTCCTTCGGGTGCTCGTAGTGCCGCAGGTTGTCCGGGGAGATGCCCAGGTCGGTGTACCAGCGGGTGCGCTCGTCGATCCAGTACTGGTGCCACTGCTCGTCGGTGCCGGGCTCGACGAAGAACTCCATCTCCATCTGCTCGAACTCGCGGGTCCGGAAGATGAAGTTGCCCGGGGTGATCTCGTTGCGGAAGGACTTGCCGATCTGGCCGATGCCGAACGGCGGCTTCTTGCGCGCCGCGCCCATCACGTTGGCGAAGTTCACGAAGATGCCCTGCGCGGTCTCCGGGCGCAGGTAGTGCAGGCCGGAGTCGTCCTCCACCGGGCCGAGGTACGTCTTCAGCATCATGTTGAAGTCGCGCGGCTCGGTCCACGCGCCCTTCGTGCCGCAGTTCGGGCAGGTGATGTCGGCCAGGCCGTTCGCAGGCAGACGGCCCTTCCTGGCCTCGTAGTCCTCTTCGAGGTGGTCGGCCCGGAAGCGCTTGTGGCAGTTCTGGCACTCGGTGAGCGGGTCGGTGAAGACGCCGACGTGGCCCGAGGCCACCCACACCTGGCGCGGCAGGATCACCGAGGAGTCCAGGCCGACGATGTCGTCACGGCCCTGGACCACGGTGCGCCACCACTGGCGCTTGATGTTGTCCTTGAGCTCGGTGCCCAGGGGCCCGTAGTCCCAGGCGGAGCGGGTGCCGCCGTAGATCTCGCCCGACGGGAAGACGAACCCCCGTCGCTTGCAGAGGTTCACCACCTTGTCCAGGCGTGCGGGGTCGTGCTTGGCGGTGCTGTCGCTCACGGCGCGGGGCTCCATCCGGCTGGCGGTCGGCGGGGTTGACCCGTCCACGGTAGTTGCCCCGTCAGCCGGGCTCGCCGCGCACCGGTGCTCAGGTCAGCAGGAACGCCGCCACCACCGCGGCGACCGCCAGCAGCAGGAGCACGAACAGCAGCAGCCTCCGGACGGGGTGGCGGCGTGGGACGACGCGCGGGTACTGCAGCGGGCCCGGTCCCGGGCCGGCGAGCCAGGTCACCGTGGCCGCGTCCTCCGGCCGGCCGGTGCCGCCCGGCAGGTCGATGGTGGGCTGGTCCGCGGTCAGGGCGGCCGGCCCGGACTCGGGTGCCGATGTCTCGAGCGCCGGCGTCTCGGGCGCCGGCGTCTCGGGCGCCGGGGCCTGTTCGACCGCGGGCTGCGCCTGCGCTGGAGTCGGCCGGGCGCCGGCGACCGGCGGCAGTGCCGGCATCAGCGTCGTCGGCGGCCCGGCCACGGCGGCCGGCTCGGTCGGGGACGACGGCGCCTCGGCCGGAGCGGGGGCCTCGGCCGGGGAGGACGGCGTCGCCACGAAGTTGCCGACCATCCGGGTCGGCGGCGCAGGCGGGACGCGCACCGGGCGGGTCAGCTCGTCGGCTGCGGCGGCCGGGTCGGGTCGGCGTGGCTCGGCGGTGGACTGCTGGCTCACGGTGGCTCCCCGTGTCGTCCGGGCGGCGCCGCTCAGGTGCGGCACGGGAGTTGGAGGTCGGACGGGTACAGCAATAGCCAGCCGGACGTCGGGCCACACGTCGCCGGCCACGTGAGCGACGTCTCCGCGCGAGGGCACCGGGTCAGGCGGTGGCGTGGACCCCGGGCTCGTCGACGGCGTGCACCCCCGCTTCGCACGCACAGCTGCCACAGCTGCCGGCAACCGATTCCGGACGAGCTGCTCATGAGGCGACGTAGAACCTGCCTAGCCGGTGAGGTGGCCGGTCACCAGGAGGTGCAGGCCGACGGGGTCGACCCCTTCGCTGAAGCTCGCCGGCCGCCACAGCATGACCAGCAGGACCATCCCGAGGACGATCAACCCGATCACGACAGCGGCGATCCACGGCCAGGTGCGCCACCGGCGCCGGGGCCTCGGGCGCTGCCCGACGGTGACGTGGACGGGCGCGGGAGGGACGGACTCCAGCGTGTTGTGCGGACTACCCGGCGGCGGACCGTCGAGCGTCACGGTGGGCTCGTCCTGGCGGACGGGGGGCGTCACGAGCTCGCCCGCCGCGAGCTGGGCCCGCACCGCGCGGCCGGGAACCGGCGGGGGTCCGACCTGCACGGTGGGGTCCGCGGACGTCGCGTCGTCCCGCCTCGGTTCGCCCATCGCGTGTCCTCCGTGATCGTCGGCCGCGGCTCAGCAGTACCGGACTCAGCACAGGATGCCCACGGAGCGCCCGCTCACGCCTCGTGCGCCTCCTCCGGGAGGTACACGCCCGGCTCGTCGAGGGCGTGTACCCACACCGGAGCACCGGCGATCTTGACCTCGGCGGCCGACAGCGCCCGGCGGTAGGCGCCGACGCCGTCCCACCGGGTGACCAGCGCCCACAGCGCGGGGTCGTCGGTGCAGCGGCCGACCTCGCCGTCCCGGTAGCCAGGGCGTGCGGCGAGAGTGGCCAGCAGCGCGTCGACGTCGGCGGCGAACGCAGCCGCGTCGGAGTCGGGCACCCGCAGGCGGGTCACGGCGAACACCGCTAGGCGCTGCCGAAGCGGCGCTGGCGGGACGCGTACTCCTCGCACGCGGCCCACAGGTGCCGGCGGTCGAAGTCCGGCCACAGCGTGTCGAGGAAGACGAACTCGGCGTAGGCCGACTGCCACAGCAGGAAGTTGCTGGTGCGGTTCTCCCCCGAGCTGCGCACGAACAGGTCGACGTCGGGCATGTCGGGCTCGTCGAGGTACCGGGCGACGGTCCCCTCGTCGACCTTCTCCGCATCGAGCCGGCCGGCGGCGACCTCGCGGGCGATGGCCGCGGCGGCGTCGGCGATCTCGGCCCGGCCGCCGTAGTTGACGCACATGGTCAGCGTGAGGACGTCGTTGTCACGGGTGAGCTCTTCGGCGATCTCCAGCTCCTTGATGACGCTGCGCCACAGTCGCGGACGGCGGCCGGCCCAGCGCACCCGCACGCCCAGCTCGTGCATCTCGTCGCGGCGGCGGCGGATCACGTCGCGGTTGAAGCCCATGAGGAACCGCACCTCGTCGGGGCTGCGCCGCCAGTTCTCGGTCGAGAAGGCGTAGGCGCTGATCGCCGTGACNCCCAGCTCGATGGCGCCCTCGACGCAGTCGAACAGCGAGGACTCCCCCGCCTCGTGCCCGGCGGTGCGCGGCAGGCCGCGCTGCTCGGCCCANCGGCCGTTGCCGTCCATCACGATCGCGACGTGGCCGGGCACCCTGTCCGGTGGCAGCTGCGGCGGGCGGACCCCCGACGGATGCGGGTTCGGGGCCTTCACCTCACGCCGCACGACCTCACGCCTCACTCAGCAGACCCACTTCCCGGCGCGGCGCCGTCGGCTCGGACCGGTCGACCAGCGGCAGCGAGCGCAGCCCGCGCTCCAGGTGCCACTGCAGCAGCGCGGCCACCAGCCCGCTGCCCTCGCGNCGGTTGGTGCCCTGGCTGGCCTCGGCGNCCGCCCAGTCGCCGGTGAGCAGCGCGTCGAGCAGCTCGATGGTGGCCGGGTTGGGCATCGCCGAACCGGTGGGCCGGCAGGGCGGGCAGACCATGCCGCCGGCGGGCACCGAGAAGTGCCGGTGCGGGCCCTCCTCGCCGCAGCGGGCGCAGCCGCCGAGCGCCGGCTCCCACCCGGCCACCGACATGGCGCGCAGCAGGAAGGCGTCGAGCACCAGGCCGGCGGGGTGGGCGCGCTCGGACAGCGCCCGCAGCGCACCGACGACGAGGAGGAACAGCCGCAGCGAGGGCTCCTTCTCCTCGGCGGTGAGCCGGTCGGCGGTCTCCAGCACCGCGGTGCCGGCGGTGTACGCCGGGTAGTCGCCGGCGATCACCTGGCCGTAGGACCGGATCGACTCGGCCTGGTTGATGATGTCGAGGTTGCGGCCGGTGTAGAACTGCAGGTCGACGTGGCTGAACGGCTCCAGGCGGGCGCCGAACTTGCTCTTGGTGCGCCGCACGCCCTTGGCCACCGCGCGCACCTTGCCGGTCCGGCGGGTGAGCACCGTGACGATCCGGTCGGCCTCGCCCAGCTTCTGGGTGCGCAGGACGATGCCCTCGTCCCGGTACAGGGACTGCGGCGTGGTGCTCACGTCAGTACCCGAGCCTGTTCAGCTTCTTGGGGTCGTCCTGCCACTCGCCGAGCACCGTGACGTGCAGGGCGAGGTGCACCCGGGCGCCGAGCAGCGTCTCGATGCCGGGCCGGGCCTCGCTGCCGATCGCCTTGATGATCGACCCGCCCCTGCCGAGCAGCATCGGCTTCTGGCTGGGGCGCTCGCAGTGCAGCAGCGCGTGGACCTCGACCAGCTCCCCGCCGTCCCGCTTGGGGTCGGGACGGCGGGTCATCTCCTCGATCGTGACGGCGAGGGAGTGCGGCACCTCCTGGAACACCTTCTCCAGGGCGGCCTCGCGGACCAGCTCGGCGATCTGCCGCTCGACGTCCTCGTCGGTGGTCTGCTCCTCCGGGTAGAGCGGCGGGCCCTCCGGCAGCAGGCCGACCAGCAGGTCCTCCAGCAGCTCGACCTGGTCGCCGCGCACCGCGCTGACCGGCACGACCTCGGCGGCCTCGACCAGCTGGCTGGCGGCCAGCAGCTGCTCGGCCACCTGCTTCCTGCCGGCGGCGTCGGTCTTGGTCACCACGACGACGACCGGGGCCTGGACCTCCTGCAGCTGGCGGGCGATGAACCGGTCACCGGTGCCGACGGGCTGGTCGGCCGGCACGCAGAAGACGACGACGTCGACCTCGGACAGGGTGTCGCGGACGACGTCGTTGAGCCGGCGCCCCAGCAGGCTCCTGGGCTTGTGCAGCCCGGGGGTGTCGACGAGCACGAGCTGACCGCCCGGCCGGTGGACGACACCGCGGATGGCGTGCCGGGTGGTCTGCGGGCGGTTGCTGACGATGCCGACCTTCTCGCCGACCAGCGCGTTGGTGAGCGTGGTCTTGCCGGCGTTCGGGCGACCCACCAGACAGGCGAAACCGCTGCGGTACGGCGGCTGGTCCGGCGGTGCTGTCACGTCCGCCATCCTCCCACCCACCGCCGACACCNCCGCGCACGCGGACCCCCGGCGCGGACGGGGCCGTGGTCAGGCCCTCGTGATGCCGTGGCTCTTGATCTTGCGGTACAGCGAACTGCGAGCCATCCCCAGCGCGGCGGCGGCCTGCACCCGGTTGCCCCCGCTCTGCTGCAACGCCGAGATGATCGCGTCCCGCTCGGCCGCCTCGATCGGACTGAGCGTGCGGGCACCCGACGTCCGGCACCAGCCGGGCAGGTCCTCGGGCCGGATCTCCCCGACCGGACGCCGCAGCAGCGCCTGGTGCAGCGCCTCGCGCAGCTGCGCGACGTTGCCCGGCCACGCGTGGCGGGCGATCAGCCGGCCGGCCTCGGGGTCCAGCCGCACCCGGCGGCCGGGGGCGAGCGCGGTCAGGACGCGCGCGACGACGAGGGGCAGGTCGTCGGTGCGGAANCGCAGCGGCGGGAGGGTGACTGCCTGCCCGAAACAGCCGAGCACCGCCTGGAACGGCAGGTCCGCGCCGGTGCTCGCGTCGTCCAGGGTCGCCGCGACGACCGGCCCGCCGCCGTCGAGGACCGCACGGAGTCGGTCGACGCCGTCGGCTGCGACGCGGTCGAGGTGGCACAGGACGACGAGGGCGGGGACTCCGGCGGCATCGGCGTCCGGGAGGCCCACCCGGGCGACCCGGTCGGCCTCGACCCTCACCACGCGCCCCTCGGGGTGCACCCGGGTGAACAGCTCGGTGACCAGGGTGGTCTTGCCGGTGCCCGGCTCCCCCATCACGAGCAGGTGGTCCCCGCGGCCGAGCGCAGCGGTGATCTGCGTGCACGCCGTCACCCAGCCCGGTGACCGGCCGCCGACACCGTCGTCCCCCCGAGGCGGTCCGGCCGCCGCGACGCGGTGGGCACGGCCGGCCGCCGGCGCAGTCCCACCGCGCGGGACCGGGACGGCCGGCGCGGGCCGGACCGGCCCGTCGTCGAGCAGCAGGACGATGCCGGCGACCTCGTCGCCGACCACGATGCGCGTCGCGCGCAGCCGGACGCTGCGACCGGACCCCAGGGTGACGGAGTCGGTCNCCCGGTCCCGCCGACTCATGAGGAACAACGCGTGCTGGTGGATGGCGAACTGCTCGGCAGGGGTGCAGAGCTGCTGGGCCCGCTGGTTGACCATCAGCGAGTCGCCCACCGCCATGACCGCCTGCCGGGAGCGGGCGTCGGCCGTGACGAAGGCGTCGAACAGCGCCTGCTTGGCCCGGCTGCGGTCGAGCAACAGCTCGTGGCCGATGTCTGCGGCCGCACGCCGCACCAGGGTGTGCACCAGCGGCGTCCAGCTCTCGGCGAGCGAGCTGACGTCGAGCACCCCCTCGATCCGGCCGGTCACCGGGTCGACGATCGGGGCGCCGGTGCACGCGAACCTCACCAGGGCCTCGGTGAAGTGCTCCGCACCGACGACGCTGACCGAGGCACCCGCCTCGAAGACCGTGCCGATCCCGTTGGTGCCCACGCCGGCCTCGGCGAAGTCGAACCCGGCGGTGAAGTCGACCCGGTCGAGCAGCCGGCCCACCGACGTCGAGCAGTCCAGCCGGTGCACGATCCGCGCCTGCGCGTCGGACAGTGCGATCGTGACCGGGACGTCGACCATCTCGTCGGCCAGTCGCTCGATGACCGGGCGGGCGCAGCGGACCAGCCGGGAGTCGAGGTCGACGTCCTCGTGGTGGGCGATCCGGTACTCGCCGGCGTCGACCCCGGCCGACCGGCTGCGCCGCCAGGACGCCGCGACCAGGTCCCGCACGCCGGCTGGCCCGGCCCCGCCGCGCTCGAGGAACTCGGCCCGTGCAGCCGCGACGCGCAGCCGCTCCACCTGGCCCTGCAGCATCGTGACCTCCGGACGTCCGTCGGCCGGCGGCGTTGCCGGACGAATGGCGGCCACTGGCAGGGACGTCCCAGCGCCGGTGCCCGCTCTCGGCGATCAGCCGTGGTCACACCGGCCGGCCGCCCGGTCCCGACTGTCCCAATCTCGGACACCGCGCCCGGTGGGACACCGCCGACGATGGGATCGCGATCGTGACCCAGGACACACCGGAGAGTAGGCCATCAGATGACAGTCGACGCAGCTCCGACGACCCGGACCGACGCCGCCCCACCGACCCTCGAGCTCGACGCCCTGGTGATCGGGGTCGGCGTGGCCGGTCTCTACCAGCTCCACCAGCTGCGGGAGCAGGGGCTGCGGGTGCGTGCCTACGACGCGGCGGCCGACGTCGGCGGCACCTGGTTCTGGAACCGCTACCCCGGAGCCCGGTTCGACTCCGAGGCCTACATCTACCAGTACCTGTTCTCGCAGGAGCTGTACGAGGACTGGAGCTGGAGCCAGCGGTTCCCCGACCAGCCGGAGATCGAGCGGTGGATGCACTACGTCACCGACCGCCTCGACCTGCGCCGCGACATCCAGTTCCGTACCACGGTCACCGGCGCCCGGTTCGACGACGAGCGGAACCGCTGGATCGTCACCACCGACCGCGGCGAGACGATCGACACCCAGTTCCTCGTCACCTGCGCCGGCATGCTGTCCGCTCCGCTGACCGACGTCTTCCCCGGGCAGGACACCTTCCGCGGCACCGTCGTCCACACCTCACGCTGGCCGGCCGAGGGGGTCGACCTCGACGGCAAGCGGGTCGGCGTGGTGGGCATCGGCGCGACCGGCATCCAGGTGATCCAGACGATCGCCGACCGGGTCGGGCACCTGACGGTCTTCGCCCGCACCCCCCAGTACGTGCTGCCCATGAGCAACCCGCACTTCGGGCCGGAGGAGGTGGCCGCCTACAAGGCGCGCTTCCCCGAGCTGCGCGAGACCCTGCCCCGCACCTTCACGGGCTTCGAGTACGAGTGGCAGCACGCCTGGGCCGACCTGACCCCGGAGCAGCGGCGCGAGCACCTGGAGGACATCCACGCCAACGGCTCGCTGAAGCTCTGGCTGGCCTCCTTCGCCGAGATGTTCTTCGACGAGGAGGTCAACGCGGAGATCTCGGAGTTCGTCCGCAGCAAGATGCGCGCGCGGCTCCGGGACGACCCGCACCTGTGCGACGTGCTGATCCCCACCGACTACGGGTTCGGCACCCACCGGGTCCCGCTGGAGACCAACTACCTGGAGGTCTACCACCGGTCGAACGTCGAGCTGGTCGGCGTCCGCGACAACGCCGTCTCCCACGTCGTCCCCGAGGGCCTCGTGCTGGCCGACGGCACGCTGCACCGACTCGACGTCCTCGTCCTGGCGACCGGCTTCGACGCCGGTACCGGGGCGCTCACCCGGATCGACATCCGCGGCCGCGGTGGCCGCTCCCTCACCGAGGACTGGGGCCGCGACATCCGCACCACGATGGGCCTGATGGTGCACGGCTACCCGAACCTGCTCACCACCGCCGTCCCGCTCGCACCCTCGGCCGCGCTGTGCAACATGACGACCTGCCTGCAGCAGCAGACCGAGTGGATCAGCGACCTGATCGGGCACCTCCGGGCCCGGGACAAGACCGTCATCGAGCCCACGAAGGAGACCGAGGACGCCTGGGTCGCCCACCACGACGAGACCGCCGGGGCGAACCTGATCTCCCGGACGTCGTCCTGGTACCTCGGCGCCAACGTCCCGGGCAAGCCGCGGCGCGTCCTGTCCTACACCGGCGGCGTCGGCACCTACCGGGAGAAGTGCGAGGAGACGGCCAGGGCCGGCTACGAGGGCTTCGAGATCCGCTGATCCCCGCGGTGCGCCGGGTCCCCGGCGCACCGCTCCACCACAAGCGTCGGGAGGGCTGCGATGACGCAGACGACACGGATCGCACAGAGCTTCACGCAGGAGGCGGACACGGTCCTCGACCGCGCCGTCCGGGCCGATGCCCCGGTGGCGGGGGTCGTCGCCATGGTCACCGACCGGAACAGCGACGTCTACGAGGGGGCGGCCGGCGTCCGCCGCCTCGGCGGGGACGACGCCATGAGCACCGACACCGTCTTCGCCCTGTTCTCCACCACCAAGGCCGTCACCGCGACGGCGGCCCTGCAGCTGGTCGAGGAGGGCCGACTCGACCTGGACGCCCCCGCCCGTGGCTACGCCCCTGGGATCGGTGAGCTGGAGGTGCTCGACGGCTTCGACGCCGACGGCTCACCGCGGACGCGCGCCCCGAAGCGGGAGATCACCACCCGGCACCTGCTGACCCACACCGCCGGCTTCGGCTACGACTTCTTCAACGAGCACTACAACCGGCTGGCCACCGACCACGGCCAGCCCAGCGTCATCACCGCGCGCAGGGCCAGCCTGCAGACCCCGCTGCTGTTCGACCCCGGCGAGCGGTGGGAGTACGGCAGCAACATCGACTGGGCCGGTCAGGTGGTGGAGGGCATCACCGGGCAGCGCCTCGGTGACGTCTTCGCGGCCCGGGTCTTCGCTCCCCTCGGGATGCAGGACACGGCGTTCACCCTCGACGACCGGCTGCGCTCGCGCCGGGCGACGATGCACGCGCGGGGGGACGACGGCTCGCTGACCCCGATGGACGACTTCGAACTGACCTCGACCCCCGAGGTCCACATGGGCGGCCACGGGCTCTACGGCACGGTCGGCGACTACACGAGGTTCATGCGCATGTGGCTCAACGACGGCCGGGGCGAGCACGGCGTCGTCCTCGAGCCGGAGACGGTGCAGATGGCCGTGCAGAACCACCTCGGGGACCTCAGGGTGACGATGCTGCCCGGGGTGATCCCGTCGCTGTCCAACGACGCGGAGTTCTTCCCCGGGCTGTCGAAGTCGTGGTCGCTGCCCTTCATGGTCAACGACGAGCCGGCGCCGACCGGCCGGCCCGCGGGCGGCCTGGGCTGGGCCGGACTGGCCAACCTCTTCTACTGGATCGACCGGGAGAACGGGTACGCCGGCTTCTGGGCGACCCAGATCCTCCCCTTCGGGGACGCCACCTCCTTCGGGTCCTACCTGGAGTTCGAGACGGCCCTGTACCGCTCCATCGGGAGCTGACCGTCCTTCGCAACCCCGCTCGACAGCTCGTACCGGCCCACGACGGCGCCGGCCGTCCGCAGCCCCCGGCGTCCCACCTCAGCAGGGAGTCCTCCATGACGGCGACGATGCGCGCGTTCGTGATCAACGGGGTCGGGGAGACCGCGGTGGTCCAGAAGCCGATCCCCGAACCCGGACCGGAGGAGGCGGTGGTCCGGACCACCGCTGCGCTCATCTGCACGTCGGACGTGCACACCGTCAAGGGGGCGCTGCCGGTCGAGCCCGGCCGGACCCTGGGCCACGAGTCGGTCGGTGTGGTCCACGAGCTCGGCTCGGCGGTGAGCGGGTTCGCGGTGGGGCAGCGGGTCGCGGTCAACGCGGTGACCCCCTGCTACCGGTG
>LCrCPGB2_illDRAFT_1000056_pt1 | contig 10966 bp, 7 predicted proteins | sample LigCruGreenButte_FD_10705 | JGI IMG/M metagenome (IMG submission 10705)
GATGGATTATGTCTAACTATTTATTAGTGGGTGATAAAGGTTGTACCATTCCTGAAGTGTTTGCAATGTTGAGAGGTGCTGATTTAGAGTTTATCAGTATGCTAGCTTGGCGCAGGTGGGAGTTGATGGATTTGTTCAAAGATCCAGATGATTTGCCTCCGTTTTTGGCGATGAGTCTGCCAGAAGCTTCTGTGGAAGAGCGGCTGCATTTATTTGACTTGTTACATCCCCTGCACCGTGTGTTTGATTTCTGGTGCGGCAATCCAGATCGAACTCAGGCTTTTGTCCCCGTTGCGGAATGGACGGCGGTTGACTGGCAGTCAGCGCGGGTACATCTGCACCCTCAACTGAGGACTTCCCAGATTAGGGAAGACTTGAGTAATTGCATTGACAGCCAGACGCCGTTTGAGATTAGCCGCTATATTATTGTGCCAACTCTAGCGCCGGTGGCGATCGAGGGTACAATGGCGGCTTGCTTGTTACCTCTGTGGGATGGGCCGCAGCCTGTGGTGTCGCTAGTCCAGAAGTGGCTACAGATTAGAGCCGAGGCTGCTGTTAATCTAGAACCCGCAGCCCAGGAGACGGCCTTTGATGAAGTCAAGGAACTGTTGACTAGGCTAGAAGTCTTTATGTACTTGCTTTTGGAGCGTTAGCCACCGAACCTCAAAAAAAAAATGGACGGGATGATAGCAAACCTGAGGAAACTGGGTAAGTTACATATAAGAGTTAGAAACGAGCATCCCACCCCCTCAAGGAGAAACAAATTATGAAGACTGAATTTAAAGCCAAGTTCCTGCAACAGCTCAACAAAAGAAGACAGGATCAAGGTTTCACACTGATTGAACTGCTGGTTGTTATCATCATCATTGGTATTCTTTCCGCTATCGCTTTGCCCGCCTTCCTCAACCAAGCAAACAAAGCCAAGCAGTCTGAAGGCAAACAGTATGTCAGTTCAATTAACAAGGGTCAACAGGCTTATTACGCAGAGAATACTAAGTTTGGGGCTAACGTTCAAGTTTTAGGTCTTGGTCTGAAAACTACTACCACAAACTACAGCTACGTTGTAAGTAATACAGCATCAAATGCTAGTGCCCTGGCAAACCCTACTAATACTGCGGCTCTCAAAGGATATGCCGGCGGTGTAGGACTGGTTGAGGCAGGTGAAGCAAAAACCACCCAGAGCATACTTTGTGAAAGCCTCGCCACGGGTAATGCTACCACGCCAACTTTTGGAACTACGGGTGTAAAGTGCGGGGGTACTGACAAGTTAGTGACCAAGTAGTTTCCGAACTTAACCATAATTTCGGGTTCAGGATAGCGGGTAGACCTGTATGGACTACCTGCTTTTGTATAGTAAATATCTTCCCTAATTATTTTGGGGGTGGCATATTGCCTGCCCTTAATAAGTCTTTGGGAAGAGGTCTAATATTTAAATACTATTTTTGAGCGGCTACAGGTATGTTTTCCAGTAATTTATCGACTTTAGAATCAGATTGGCAGGAAAAAATTTATCAATTTCTGCTTCAAGGAAATTATATCCAGGCTGCCAACCTCTACGAACAGGCAATTGAATGCGAACCAAGTGTCAAATCACATTACTGGCAGCTAGGATTAATGTTGCTATTGCAGGGACAAGAGGCGGAAGCTCAGACTACTTGGCTGCTGGCCATGGCAGAGGGAGAATCTGAAGAAATAGAGTCTTGGACTCATGAACTAATAGAAGTTCTGCAAACAGAGGCTGACAGGCAGCGCGATTTGGGTGAATATAAGGTAGCATGGGCAATTCGGCAACACATCAGAGAAATTAATCCTAACGATATCAATAACTTGTTGCATTCCATAGGGTTATCCACCATGCTGGAAACTTATAGTGGGGAGGAATTGATAGAGTTAGGCCTCATTGAGTTGCTCAAATCAGAATCAGCAGAGGATGTGGACTTTGAGCTATTAATGCAAGTTTTAAAGAACGTCCTCGACAGAGCTCCTCTTTATCATTCATCATTTGACTTCACAGAAGCCTCTATAAACCATGTCAAAGATACCGAATATTTTCAGAGGATTTTAGTTCCATTTGTTTATGATATTTGCCACTGTGCAAAGCAAGCCGAGTTAGCAGCACGCTACACCGAACTAGCCTTGCGCCTGTCGCCTAAAGACCCTGAACTACTGGGTACTTTATCTTCGTTTTATCAAGATTGTGGCGAACATTCTAAAGCAATAGAAACTGCTAAGCTGTACTATTCCCTCACGGAAGGATTACCCAATAAAATTTATGCTAATTTCTCGATAGTACGTGCTTTGATGGGAGAGGGCGGTCGCTGGGATGAAGTTTGTTTGGCGTTAGAAACCCTGAAGCTCCTCTTAACGTCTTTACTAGCAGAACAACCAACATCAATACCTCCGTTTGCTACTGTTCGTTTATATATTTCTGTATTCTTTTTCCCCTATGTTCAAGATCGGGCTCAGGAAAATATGCAAATTAGGCGTCAAGTAAGTCAGCTTGTTGCATTAAATATTGAAAATTATAGAAAGGATTTAATAGAGAAATATCGGCAGCCAAAATCGGCATCTATTAAAATCAATACTCCTAATAAGCGTTTGAAAATTGGATACTTGTCTCATTGCCTGCAAAACCATTCTGTTGGTTGGTTGGCGCGGTGGGTATTTGAGTACCGAGATAGAGATCGATTTGAAGTCAGTGCTTATCTGTTTGGTTCTAAAATGAGCCACGATAACTTAGAAGATTGGTACGTCAGCAAAGTTGATAAAGCCTATAAGTTAGGCATAGATAGTTGCGAAACTGCTGAAAAAATTTACGAAGATGAAATTGATATTTTAGTCGATCTCGACAGTATTACTATAAGCAATTCTGGTGAAATTTTGGCTGTTAAACCAGCCCCCGTGCAGGTGACTTGGTTAGGGTGGGACGCTTCTGGCCTGCCAAATATCGATTACTATATTGCCGACCCTTACGTATTACCTGAAGCAGCTCAAGATTATTATCAGGAAAAAATCTGGCGTTTGCCTCAGACTTACATAGCAGTTGATGGTTTTGAGCTAGGCATACCTACCTTGCGACGCGACAAATTGGATATTGGCAGTGATGCTGTTATCTATTTGAGCGCTCAGAGAGGATATAAGTATAATCCCCATACGGCGCGACTGCAACTGCGAATTATTAAAGAAGTTCCCAATAGTTATTTTTTAGTTAAAGGTTTGGCAAAGCAAGAATCTCTCAAAAGGTTTTTTTTAGAAATTGCAGAATCGGAGGGAGTGGCACCGGATAGATTGAGATTTTTAGAATTGACAGGCACGGAGGGAGAACACCGAGCGAATTTGGGAATAGCAGATGTGGTGCTAGATACTTATCCCTATAACGGAGCCACAACAACAATGGAAACGCTGTGGATGGGCGTGCCGATCGTAACGCGAGTGGGAGAGCAGTTTGCAGCTCGTAACAGCTACACGATGATGATGAATGCGGGTATTTCCGAAGGTATAGCTTGGACAGATGAAGAATATGTCGAATGGGGAATCCGTTTAGGAAAAGACGCTGTTTTGCGACAGCAAATATCGTGGAAACTGCGACAGTCTAGACAAACAGCTCCCTTGTGGAATGGCAAGCAATTTACGCGAGAGCTTGAGAAAGCTTACGACCAGATGTGGCAGATATATGTGGAGAAAAATCATTGATACAATTTGTGCAACAGGTTGTTGCACAAATTCCTTAACATCTGCAAAGTAATTTACCAAAGTTCGAGCAATTAGAAGCAGAGTTATCTGCCAACACGGTTCAGTTAAAAATATTTATTCCTCGGAGATCCCCCTCGCATCCCCCTTAATACGGGGGACGCAAGAGTAAGTTCTTGTCCCCCCCTTTTTAAGAGGGGCTAGGGGGGATCGAGCTTAACTGAACCGTATTGAGTTATCTGCGGTGTCACAAGAAACAGATGAGGAAATTTAGATGTTGTAGAAACAAGCACTCAGGGAAACAGAGGATTGAATTTTATATTTTTAAACTGTCTAATTCAAGTAACGTTATGTTCTCCGCTTTGACCTGGGCGATCGCCTCTCTATTCTCATTATCCAACACAATTCTACCGTGAAGTCGAGGTATCAAAGCCGATCGCTGAATTTCACTTAACTGTCCAATCAGTGCAAGTTCGGGGCCGTCGGAAACATCTAAATCTTCCTGCATTAAAAGATTCATCGCCACGCTTGATAAAGCCAGATTGGCATCTTCCTCAGAAATATTGCTCGTTTCTACTAAGAGAGTTATTTGACTTTTGTTGGGATGAGTTGCGATCGCCCTTACTACTCCTTCTAATTCTAAATAAAGAGAATCTTCGGGCTGCGTCCAATCGGGGAAAATTATTAAGTTAATTTCTTTCAAATTTAAACTCACTAAAGTCGCTTCAATCAGAGCTGAACTGACTGTTTTAGCCATTTTTGACCAAGAAAACTTTTTAGCTTGTTCCAACCCAGCAGCAATCAATGAATTGCGTACCTTCGGTTTTTGTACCTCACAAAGTGCCTCTGCTAAACCCTCAACATCATCATCGTTCACATATAAAGCAGCTTCTCCGGCTACTTCAGGAATTGAGGCGTTAGGACAAGTAATGACAGGACAACCGCAGGAGAGAGCCTCCAGTACAGGCAAGCCAAATCCTTCATATTGAGATGGATAAACCAGCGCAACAGCACCGGAATAGGCTAAGCTCAACTCTTCATCACTCAGTTGCAGGTTGTGCACAACTGTTCCGGCAGTATAGTTCCTGATTTCTTCTTCTAATACCACTCCACTCCCAGTACAAACAATTTCAAATCCATGTTTAGTGGCAAGTTGAGCAAAACCCCGGAAGAATAAAATAGAATTTTTATGTCCTGGACGACATCCAACACCAATAAAATAAGGTTTTGAAATACCGTACTTTATTTTAAAACTATTAACTTCTGCTGGACTCGCTGGCGAAAAAACAGCTTCTACTCCGCAATGAGCTACAGTTATACATTCTCTAGGAATTCCTGGGAAAAACTTTGCCAAATCGCAGGCCGTGTTCTCTGAAATAGAAATATAGGCAGTGGCGTGGCTGATAGCATAGTGTTTTTCCCTCCACATGGGAACATCTAAATTCACGTCTAAAGCTTCTGGAATCATGTCATAAGCAATAAACACAGAAGGCGTTGATACAGGGGTTGTATAGTAGCTAGAAATAAAGATGTCTGCCTCGACTTCATCGCAAACTTCCTGAAGAATTGCCCGATCGAGTTCCGTCCGATTGTAGTCGTAAGGGGGTACCCAATAATACTGAATGCCAGGAATTTTAGGAGCTGTCCCACCTCTGTCAATCAAAATGAAATGTTTAGCAAAACCGTTTTTTGCCCAAACTTCAAGTAAAGAATTCCATACTCTCGCAATTCCAGTCCGATAAAGTTGGAAAAATACACCATCAATAACTATTTTTGCTAGCTCGCCGGACGGTAGTATAGCCTCCAGATAGTTAGAAATAATTTTCAAATCTCGCTCTCGATCGTAGATCAAATCATAGTCGAGATCGCTGGTATATTTGCAGTCAATAAACTTCAATCCTTCGCTGGTAAACAGAATATTCCAAGGTCGGATATCAGCAATTTTGGCCTCTTCAGAATTACTAATACCATCTAAAGACTTAAACTCTTTCTCGAGTTGAGAACTAATTATTTTTAAATTTGGATATAAAATACTTCCAATTTGATGAAGATCGTAAAGTAGTACACCTGGTATTAAGTTGATTGTTTCGTTCAGATGTTCTTTATAAAGTACATTTTTTCCATTGAGGTTTTGAAGACGGTAGTTTCGAGGCTGCACAGGATACCCAATATAGGGGAAGCAACTTTCTCTATGATACTTAGGCGAATCTGCATAGTAAAATTCTCTTTTCAGATCCGCATCACAATGAGTTGTTGATTCATAATCCAATTTTTCAAAAATAGGCTTATACAACTTCAATTTTTCAACCGTCAACTGTTCTCTCAATATCTCCTTACCGCAAACTTTTGATTCATTGGGATTAGGCAGTTCAATAATCAAAGATTTTGATATCTTGCTGAGTTCTTGCAAAAACTCACTGGCATCCTTCATATGATGCAGAACAGACAGTAATAGAGTTACATCAAAGTAAGTACAAGCTTGCGACGCTGCCTTAAGCCACTCTACAGTAACTTCTGAATTGATTAAAATAACATTAGTTAACTTCTCTACTTGCAATAATTCTTTTTGAAGCTTTGCATAACTAACTTGTTTCTCTACACTAACAAAAACGTTCTCAGGAAATATTTTAGCTAGTTCTATAGTAAAAAAACCTACATTAGAACCGATATCTAACACCGTCTGTCCGGGTTTGATTAACTTTTTTATGACTTCCAAACGTTCCCAATCATTCTGTCTCACCCCTTCTCTAATCAACTCGCCTTGAAGGTATATCGGTTGATAAATTTCTGGCAATTCATCAATTAATTTATTAATTCTCTCAAGAGTTTTACTAGAAATAGAGTTAGTTATTGTCATTTTTTTTAGTTCCACCTTCTCATTATTAGTTGTGTGTTTGTAGAATTAGCTTTTGTTTAAACGCACTGCTTTCTTTAGCAGTAATTAACTCTCAGTTAGAAGTCCCTCGCGCCAGCGTTCCATCATCTCTGAAAATGCTGATGCGCTTTTGATTGGGTTGGTAAATACTTGCCAAAAAGAGACGTATTTGTCAATTAATTGTGCAGTGAGTTGACCGGCTGGAGTTTGACTGCGACGGACAAAATTATGACTTTTCGTGCCTGAATGCTGACTAATAAACTCTCTAAAAGATTCTGAGGATTCCAATACCGGGTTCAAGTTCTCAAGGGGTATAAATATGACATCAGACACCAGGCTAGACTGAGGTTGGAGCTGGTTGGGATTGGGGTTAAATCGTCCCGTTTCAATAGAAATTCCAAAAGGTAGGAACTCAAGATTCACTGAAGATTGATCGGAAATCAAAAGGTCGGCAAAAGGGAAAAGACTGCAAATGTTTAGTTCGCGGGGAGCTACAACAAAATTTGGATTGCTGTGGCTCAATAGATAGTCCTCCATTTCCTTTACTGAACGTAAGCCTTCCTCATAGGTTTTTTCGTGACCTTGAGGATAAGCTTGACCGGGATTGACATAAATGTGATTTTTAACAATCACATTACACTGAAGTTTACATAAGCGAGGCAGTATCTCTTTCCACTCCCAACTATATGCCCAAGTTGGAGCATATATAACAGTATGCGGGTAAGAAAAATTTTCGAGCTGCTCCCGAAGGCTGTCATACTTTTCTGGAATTTGCATGCGGTCATACTTCGGCCAACCAACTTCTAAAATCACTCTTTTAGTGCCCAAGGATGGTTGGGCATAACTAGGACTTAATGACTTCTGAGCATTTTTTAGGTGTAAAGAGCTTGGAACAAAAATAATATTAAAATGTCGCAGGCGTTGCTTCTCCACTTCATACACATCTAAGTCTCCCAGGTCATGGGACATATAAAATAAATACTGATAACCATCAGGTGATTTGCAGATATCCGGGTGATGCTGTGTATGGTCGAGTAATATAGCTGCCTCTGCACCCGTTGGTTTTTGGCTCGGTCCTATTTGCCAGCGACAGTCAAAATGCTGACTCATTTCTTCAAACACAGACATCCCCGCCACAGCTTGCAGATCGTGATAGGCAATAAAGTCTACCCGTATGGGTTTGCTGACAAAAAATGACGGATAATTAATAATTTGATTACTGTTTAGCTTTTTCATAATTTATGAATAAAAACGTTAAATCTATATCGACTATTGCCATAATTTTTGATAAATTGATCTTCTATCACAACCTTAACAGGTTTATTCGCTAGCACTTGTTCAAACCACTCCTTCTTATAGTACAAGTGTTCTAGCCCCCTATACTTCTCTTCATATTCAGCGTCCCCTAATTTGGCTTTTCTCATACTGATAGCTTCCTCCTTTTTGGACAAATCAGGTAAGTCAAAAATTCCGACTCCTTTATTAGCAATCTGTAACATAAGAGACAGAACCTCTGCTGCATATTCACAATCTTTAAAGTAAAAAAAAACCCCATTAGCTACCACAAAATCGAATGTGGGCTTTTGGGGTATATTAATAGCTTCACCAACAATGATATCTGCTCTAGGCATAATATTTAGGGCAATTTTTGCTAAATTTTCTGAATAGTCAATACCCGCTACTCTGTTTCCTTTTTGGTAGAAGGGATAAAGAAAAGCACCTGCACCGCAACCTACTTCAAATATAGAATCTTTGGCACTGATTTGCAGCTTGGCAGTTAGGCTTTCGATATATTCCATCCAAGCAGTTTCGTCAATTCCTCCCCAGCTTCCATCAAAGCCATCAACTGCAATCAACTGTTGCAGAGTTGACTTTAGGGTGGTTTCTAGCTGCCTTTGATTCCAGATTTGCTGCCAGTTGTTCTGCATGACGTGCCTCCTGTAACTCCTCTATCAGTTTTGTTGACTTTTTTTGTTTTACTAATCCGTACCGCTCTTAGTGGTATTTCATGGAAATTTTGTTTCCTCTGAGGCGGACAGGTTGAGTTCTGCTGCTATGTCACTGAAGCACTGAAGGAACTTCTGATTGTCTGCTCCATCTCTCACTGCCAATCTCAGGTAAGATTTTTCATCATTAAACCGATTTGATACATCTTTGACATAGATAGCATATTGTGACAGCAAACCCTGAGTTAGCCTATCTCTTAAGGCAGAACTGCATCGCAAGGAAATTAGTAAAAAGTTACCTCCACTGGGATAGACGGTTTCAATTATAGGTAGAGTCTGAAGCTGAAGGGCAAATTGCTCGCGATCGCTAATTGTTTTATGAAAAGATGCTTGCACTGCATCCCTGTGTTTCAGTATAATTTCCAGAAAATATTCTGCCACAGAATTAATATTCCAGATGGGGATTCTACTTTGTACATAAGCGTTGAACGCTGGGTTTGAAGAGTAGACATACCCCAACCGCAACCCTGGCACTCCTAACGTCTTGCTTAAGCTGGCAAGCAGAATTATGTTAGATAGTGGGGCTTCTTCCAGCATGGGTAAAATGCTGCCCTGTTCAGAAAAATCAATAAACGACTCATCTAGCACCACCAGAGTCTCAGGACGTGCAGCAGCCAAATCATAGACCCACTGAGTTGGCAGGACTGAGCCAGTGGGGTTATTCGGATTAACAATTACAACAACCTCACATCCCTTAACTTTTTCCAGGATATCTGGAATTTCTATACCCACTCGATCTAAATAAGTAATTGCCTTGGGAAAAATTTTTGCATACTCTCCAAATGACGGGCAAGGTAAGAGCGCTTGTTTGCCAGCTAAATATTGTTCCAAGATGGGATAAATTTGCGAGACGCCGTTGAGAACAGTAACTTTGTCTTCCTCGCATAACAGATAGGTGGCTAGTTTTTGATTTAATATGGCTTGAGTAGAACCATAATTGTGGAGCAGGCTGGTCAGGTTATTCTTGAGTTCCGACAAAATGGAACTGCTGGGGAAATACATATTACGGATAAAACAGTAATCCAAAATATCGTAATTCCAGTATCCACCGTAGGAACTGTCCAAAATTTTTTGCTGGGAAGACTTATCGAAAATAAATCTGGCTATTTTCAAGTCGTTAGGATCGTCAATCTCTGCCCATTTTTCACCTTCCTCTAAGATTTCAGCGAAGACTTGACCCTTTTGCATATATATAATTATTCCTAAAATTAACTCATAATAGCAATTGTCATCAATAACCTGAGCATAGTATGTCAGTAATTTTTTGAACGTATTATTACAAAAATCTTGGGAAAATTTATAGATATTTAATGTCTTATATTTATCTTTGAAGTCGAAATCAATTCCCTGTAGGTGGGGCGGGATGACGCTAACGATCGCGTGCCGTTCAGGGTCAACTGTAACCACCGTACCATCCATCCCACTTCTGTAACGGTCTACAAGTGCTGCATTTTCATGCTGAGAATTGAGTAAACGGGCAATAATAGCAGGCTCAAAAATTAAATCCGACTCGATCAGTAAGATATCTCTATCGATCGTCATATTTTGCAGAGCTAGGGACATTGAATAAATATTGTTGGTTTCTCTGTAACGCTCGTTGTAGATATAGTTGATATCCAGAGAAGGATAAATTTTAGTTAAGTGTGCTTTTATTTCAGATTCGCGATAGCCAGTGACAATTGTAATGTCTGTGAGATTCAATTCTCTCAGGGCATCAATAATTCTTTGAAGAACCGTCTTACCACTGATTTTTAACAAAGTTTTATGAGTGTTATTTGTCAGTGGGCGCATTCGCCTTCCATATCCAGCCGTTAGTATAATCACCTTCATATTGGGTATTTCCTCATTTTAATCTCTACTTCTTTCCTTCACCCTGCGACTTTAACTGCCCTAAAAGCTCCTTATAATCCGCCCGATGGGGATTTAGCTTCACCAACTTCTCCAAAGGCTCGATCGCCCCCACCTTATTATTCATCTGCAACCGCACATTTGCCAAGCCATCCAGAGCGGTCTGATTTTGAGGTTCCCGCTGCAAAACCGTCTCATATCCCCGCTCCTGTGCCGCCAGCAAAGACTCCTGAGAAACTGCCACAGGCGCCTGCTTTTGGTTTTGCCGACTGCTCAAACCGCTGGTGAACAGATTTATGAGTCCAAACGCGGTCGAACCCCCAAAGGATACGATCGATACTAAGGCCAAAATCTGCTTAATTCGATCGCTCCGATGAACCCGACTATCACTAGATTTTTTCTGTGTACTTTCCATTGCTAACTCTTGGCGTCGCTGTTTTCCAGGCACTGGCACTCGCACCTATCTCTAGAATGCCCAAGTTCGATCGCCAAACGATCGCCCCACCCAATTTAAAATTTTCGCTAAAACTCCCTACACATCAACCGA
>LCrCPGB2_illDRAFT_1000058_pt1 | contig 10604 bp, 8 predicted proteins | sample LigCruGreenButte_FD_10705 | JGI IMG/M metagenome (IMG submission 10705)
GTGTTCGTGCTCGGGGTCGTGGCTTCCGACCTGTGGCTCGGTTACGCCGGGCTGCGGGAGCGGGCGCGGTGGACGCCGGACCTAGTGCGGGACGAGGATTGGGAGCTGCAGCACCGGCGCGGCGCCGGGCGCGTGCTGGACGCGGCGGCGGCGTTGGGAGGTACCCTGATCAAAGCGGCTCAGTTCGCCTCGTCCCGCCCAGACCTACTCCCCGCCGCGTACGTCGAGACCCTATCCGAGTTGCAGGATCGTGTGCCACCGCAGCCGTGGACGGTCATAGAGGGGGCGGTCTCCCGCGAGATCGGCCGCCCTGTCTCTGAGGCATTCGCGGAGTTCGACCCCGAGCCCGTCGCCTCTGCCTCTATCGCCCATGTACACCGCGCCCGCCTTGCCGATGGCCGTCGAGTCGCCGTCAAGGTCCAGTACCCGGGGATAGCGAGCCTCATCGAGGCCGACCTTTCGGCACTCGAAGGCATCTTTAAGGCCATCTCGCGCCTCGAACCCTCCGTCAACCTGCGGCCGATACTGAACTACCTGCGCTGGACGCTACCGATGGAGCTTGACTTCTGCCGGGAGGCCGAAGCCATCAAAGACCTGAGAGAGGCCCTCGGCGACCGTGAGGATGTCCTTGTCCCCGAGGTCGTTGAGGGGATGAACACGGAGCGCCTGCTCGTCATGGAGTACGTGGAGGGTGTCAAGATCATCGACCGCCAAGGTCTCGTAAGCGCCGGTCTTGACCCCAGTCGGGTCGCCGAGCAACTCGTCGAGGTCTACGCCGAGCAACTCTTCCAGCGCGGCGTCTTCCACGCCGACCCGCACCCCGGAAACCTCTTCGTGCAGCCCGGTGAGTACGGCCCCGTGCTGGTGCTCCTCGACCACGGCCTCACCGTCACCGTGCCGCCTGACCTGGTTGAGGCGATGAAGGAGGCCATCGAAGCCCTTACCGAAGGCGACTTCGACGCCCTCACCGGCGCCCTGCAGAAGGCCGGGCTCGAGATCAGCCCGGACCTCGACCTCGACACGCTCCTGGGCCTGGTCGGCGTCCTCTTCGGGAGCGATCGGACCGGAGAGGAGGACGGGCAAGGCGACAGCGAGGGGACGGGCCTCCCGCAGTTCGGCCTCAAGCTGGGTGCGAGCATCGGTCACATCCCGAACGATCTGCTCCTCGTGGGACGCGCCATCGGCCTTATAGACGGCATCACCCGCCAGCTGGACCCGGACGTTGACACCATAGNGATCGTCGCCCGGTANGCACAGGACGCCTGATTGAACTTTTTAAGCGTGACAAGCGTTGAGAGTACCTGAATAGTATACTTAATATTGACACGAAGCGGGTTATCCGAGGCCTTCCATGGCGTTGCACCGGAATTCGGTCCTCGGGGTGATTTTGGTTCAACCGGAATTTTTGAATCAGAACTCGATCTACACAAGGAGTTTGAGCGGAAGCGGGCGGCAACGTAGCATGCGTGCCATTGATCATTATTGTGGCTTACAAGAGCTAGCCCTTACTACTCGCTCGTCGCCATCTCTCCCGACCCTCCAGATACAGGTCCCCGCCGTAGAGGTCGTTGATCACGATTACGGGGAAGTCCTCGACCACGAGACGCCTTACCGCTTCCGCGCCGAGGTCCTCGTAGGCAATTACTTCAGCCTCCCGTACGCGCCGAGCGAGGAGCGCTGCCGTTCCTTCGACCGCCCCAAAGTACACGCACCCGTGCTCTCGCATTGCTTCTCTTACCTCCTCAGAGCGCATGCCCTTACCGATCATGCCGCGCAGCCCCCGCTCTATGAGGAGCGGCGAGTACGGGTCCATGCGCGAGGCCGTCGTCGGTCCCGCGGGACCCAAAGGGTGCCCGGGCCGGGCCGGAGCCGGACCGGTGAAGTACACCACCTGCCCCTCAGGGTCGAACGGGAGGAAATCTTCGTTTTCTATAGCCTCGGCCATCCGGGCGTGGGCCGCGTCGCGGGCGACGTATAGCATCCCGTTCAAGCGCACGACGTGGCCGCTTTCGAGCGTCTGAACGTCCTCTTTGGAGAGGGGTGTTTCTAGCCGAACGGGGTCCTTCTCACTCACAGCTCTACCGAGGAGGTGCGGTGGGAGTGGCAGTCGAGGTTTACGGCTACGGGGAAGGCGGCGATGTGCGTCGGAAAGCTCTCCACGTGCACCGCGAGTGCCGTCACCCTGCCGCCGTAGCCCGCCGGGCCGATGCCGGTAGCGTTGATCTCCTCCAAGAGCTCCTTTTCGAGCTCCGCCAACTCGGGGTCGGGGTTTGGCTCTCCGGAGGGGCGGGTGAGGGCCTTTTTGGCGAGCTGGGCGGCCTTCTCGAAGGGACCCCCGATCCCGACCCCTACCGTAAGAGGCGGGCTGGCGTTCGGGCCAGCCTCCTCGATGGTCTGGACGACGAACTCCTTCATTGCGGGCAACCCTTCAGCCGGGGTTAGCATCTTGAGCGCGCTCATGTTGTCGCAGCCGGCGCCCTTGACTAGCATCGTGAGCTTTAAGTCGTCGCCGGGGACGAGGTCGTAGTACACGATCGCCGGGGTGTTGTCCCCGGTGTTGGTTCTCTCGATGGGACTCCTCACGATGCTCTTTCTGAGGTAGCCCTCGTCGTAGCCTCGCCTCACGCCCTCGTCTATGGCCTCTGCTATCTCGCCCCCCACGAACCGGACCTCCGTCCCGACCTCGACAAAGAAAACGGCGTAGCCCGTGTCCTGGCAGAAGGCTATGCACTCCTCGCGGGCCACCTCGGCGTTCTCGAGCAGCTTCTCCAGGACCTCGCGGCCCTGGGCCGACTCCTCTACTTCAAGTGCCCGCCTCAGTGCGCAGAGGTGCTCTGCGGGGAGGCGGGTGTTCGCGTCTATGCACAGGTCGCGCACGGCCCACATCACGTCGTCTACCCGTACCTCGCGCAAAGCCTTTGCCTCCTCGGTGCTACTGTCGCTACTCCGTCCCCAAAAGAAAGGATAGCACTGGTTCCGTTGCCGCATCCCGAGCGTGAGCCCTGGCTACCCGTTCTCTTTGTGGCCGGTCACGCCCCTTTGCGCAGATAGCTGTGGTTTGGATCTGTCCGGAGTGGCGGAAAGGAGACCAATGGCGGCATTGGAGGGTCGGTCTATGCGCGTCGTCCAAGGTACGAGATCACCGCGACCGACGATCCTCGATCGGGCGCCTTCACTTCAAGTCACTTTAGCTACCCGAACGAGAACGGGCCGTTCTCGGGGACCAGTCAACGGTCCTCATACCACGGATAGCTCCCCGCGTCGGTCTGGTTGTCGAGCAGGTCCCGGACGAGGTCGGTATGATCGGCGCCGCATCGGCAGAGAGCAGTCGAGTGGGCGCTAAGCAGAAGCCCTCCACACTCGCACTCAAGTACGAAGTGGTCCGGGTACCAGATGCAAAAGTTGCCGTACGGTAACTTCCGCACCTCGTAACCTTCGCGATCTTTCTCGATCAGCTCTATCAATCTCTACCTCCTCAGAGAAGCGCCGGTTCTCAGTACGGATAGCTGCGTTGAGGTTCTGGGCTGAGTCCTACGACTAGCCCCCAGAGAGATAAGTAGCGCCGACCGGCACAGATGGTCGGAGGCCAACTTGTCTCTCGACACCGAATCAGGAAGACAAGCCCTCGCGCCCCAGGAATGGGTTATCGTTTTCGGGAGTAGCAGCGGCGAGTACGAAGTTTTGTTGTGGCGTTGGGAACAAACGGTCCTTCGACCCCAAGAGGTAGCCTACAAATCTCTCCCAGTGCGTGACCCCTGCGGGGTTTGCTTCTGCTGCTTGCTCCCCTGGAGGCGGGTCGATCTGCACCCACTCGACGCCCGCGCAAAGCCCAAGGAGCAGGGAGACTAGCTCGCCGGCGCAAGACTCCCTCACGTACCAGTCCTGTTTCAGGGCCCTAGAGAGAAGGAAGTCGCGCGCTACCACCTCGGAAGAAAACACTGGTAACGTCTCTTCGCCGGACCCCAGGGGAACTTGCAGCAACTCTAGGCCGTTAGCCTCGTACCGGGCTATCACGTAGTACGGTAGCGCCGGCTGTCTTGTGCCGCGCATGATCCTGGCTCCGGACGTCAGGCGTTCGCGGTTCCTCTCGATGCTCCTAGTCACTTACCGACCTCCTCTGGCGAACTTTTTGTTGGAGCAGCTCGTGGCCGTACGCTTTTTCCCTTATCCGCGATACGCGTTCCCGCCACCGTCTGCTGCTAGACTGGAATTTCTAGAACGGTATTCCAGTATCCCCGGAGTAGTGCAAGTGACGCCAGGGGTGGGGCAGCTCGTTCTCTGACCGCTTGGCGGACAACTCTTCCCTGACAACGGCAGTGTGATCAGCCCCACAATCGCAGGTAGTTTCGGAAGCGGTGAGGATCAGCGTGCGACCGCAACCGCACCCGACTACCACGCGCTCTGGAAGCCACCTGTAGACCTTGCCGAACTCCACCTCTTGGACCTCATAGCGCCCTTCGGTACGCTCGATGACCGTAACCATTCAACTATCCCTTTCCCCACCGGACGGACACGCCCGCATTTGTCTATCTCACCCGTTGCAAGATTATATGATCGCCCGGGGATACCGAATCGTCATGAAGCAACTAGATCATCTTTCTCTGGTCCAAACTAACTACGAGCATCCGAGCAGAGCGGTCCGGGGCGCGACCGGCCGTGGTATCCTAACGCCTGCGGGGACACAATGCCGAGGGCGAGAGAAATGCCCCAGGGAGAGGCTTGACCGTGATTGGGCGCAGGCGGTATGAGAGCGAGGCCCGGGTACAAGAATGTACCGTCGTCACCGACCGCAGGGTGATAGTGGCCACTAGATCTAGCCTGGCGAATACCCGCATCTCGTACGTAACCCTGAGGCGCGAGCACGAACCCGCCTACTTGGCAAGGCCGCACTAAGTGTGATTGTTTCCAATTACTGCGAAGCGAAGAACGGAAGCAGCCAGCCCTGCAAGGGCCAAGCGCTGTTGCAGAAGAGTGGCGAGACTGACAGGTGGTCTTCCTAGCTTGAGAAGGACTGTGCGTTCTTCTAGAATAAATTCATCGTCCTTTCCGTGCGTGTCGGGCAGGAGCCTCTCGTCGCCCTCCTTAGGATGGAGAACGACGTGAGCGAGCGTGAGCGGATCGAAGAGGCGCTGCGCAACAGCGAAGAACGGTACAGAGCCTTGTACGAGGACAACCCGTTCATGTACTTCACCTTAGATGCCTGGGGCACCGTACTCTCGGTCAACCGCTACGGGGCAGAACAGCTCGGTTTCTCGGTGAAAGAGTTGGTGGGGCGCCCGGTACTCGACGTTTTCTACGAAGAAGACAAAGAAACCGTCTCGTGGCGGCTCGACGAATGCTTGCGAAAGCCTGGAAAGACTTGCGGTTGGGAGGCACGTAAGGTTCGCAAGGACGGGAGTAGGATGTGGGTGNGGGAGACTCTCCGGGCCGTACGGAGAGCAGGTGGCGATACAGTCGTCCTAGTCGTCTGCGAGGACATCACCGAGCGCAAAATGTCTCAAGAGGCGCTGCAAGAATCGAACAGTCGGATCAGGAACATCCTCGAGAGCATCACCGACGCCTTTTTCGCCCTGGACAGCGATTGGCGCTTTACTTACGTAAACTCCGAAGCCGAGCACGTTCTACAGAGGCCGCGAGAGGAGCTTCTCGGGAAGAACGTGTGGGAGGAGTTCCCGGAGGCAGTGGGGTCGGCTTTCTATCGGGAGTACCACAAGGCCCTCCACGAGCAGACGACCGTCGAGTTCGAGGAATTCTACCCGCCGCTCGGGATCTGGGTCGATGTTCGCGCCTATCCGTCAGAGGATGGTTTGTCGATCTACTTCCGAGACGTCACCGAGCGCAGGCAGGCCGCCGATCGGTTGCTGTTTCAAGCCCAGCTGCTCGAACAGGTCAGAGCCGGGGTTGTCGCCACCGACCTGGAAGGCACGGTCACTCACTGGAACGATTATGCTGAGAAGCTCTACGGCTGGTCGAGAGAAGAAGCGTTGGGAAGCAACGTCGCGGAGCTGGTCGTCGGACCTGCGGAGGCCGGGAGTGCCGACGAGATCATGGAGCAGCTCCGGGCCGGTAATACGTGGGAGGGCGAGTTCCTGGTCCGGCGTAAGGACGGTACCACGTTTCCTGCCCACGTTACCAATTCGTTGATTTATGACGTCCAAGGAGGTGCTGTCGGCATCGTCGGCGTTTCGACGGACGTCACCGAGCGTAAGAAAGCCGAAGAAGAGCGGGACCGCTTGTTCATGCTCTCACCAGACCTTCTCTGTATCGCCGGCGTGGACGGGTACTTCAAACGCATAAACCCCGCGTTCGAGGAGACGCTCGGTTTTACGAACCAGGAGCTGCTCGCGAAACCGTTTGTCGAGTTCGTGCATCCCGAAGACCGCGCGGCTACCGTCGACGAGGTCGAGAAACTCGGTGCGGGAGCGACGACCGTGCTCTTCGAGAACCGTTACCGCCGCAAGGAGGGGACGTACGTCTGGCTGGCGTGGAAGGCCGTTCCGGTAACAGAAGAGGGCTTGATCTACGCTGCTGCCCGAAACGTCACCGAACAAAAGCGGGCGGAGCAGGACCTTAGAGCCCGGGCTAGCCAGCAGGAGGCGGTAGCCGAGCTCGGACGACGGGCGTTGGCCGAACCTAACCTCTCGGTGCTCATGGACGAGACGGTCGAAGTGGTGGCTCGGACCCTGAACCTGGAACTATGCGAGATCCTCGAACTCCTACCCGACGGTGAGACATTGCTACTGCGTTCGGGCGTGGGCTGGAATGAAGGGCTCGTCGGGAACGCTACGGTCGGTGCGGACCTCGACTCCCAAGCCGGCTACACCCTCCATGCGGATGAGCCGGTGGTCGTAGAGGACCTTCGCACGGAGAGCAGGTTCGGCGGAAGCCCCCGGTTACTCGAGCACGGGGTGGCGAGCGGCATGAGTGCTATCGTTCGTGGCCGCAAAGGTCCCTTCGGTGTCTTAGGAGCGTATGCCAGAAACCGCCGGACCTTCTCGCAGGTCGACGTGAACTTTCTGCGGGCCGTCGCAAACGTGCTCGCTGCAGCGGTCGAGCGAAAGAACGCAGAAGAGGAGATGCGCGGGATCAGGGGGGCCGAGCGCCAGCGTATAGCCCGGGCCATGCACGACGAAGCCCTACAAGACGTAGTCTACGCCCTCCAGGAGATACGTGAGACAGAGGGGACGTCCGGGAACGGTCGACAAGACGCCAGACTGCGGGAGGCTGCCGACGCCCTCCGGCGCTCGGTCGAGGGCTTGCGCTCCGCGATCTTCGACTTGAGGCTAGACGAAGATCGGGAGCAGACGTTGGTCGAGATGCTCGAATCTCTCGTGGAGTTGAACCGCCGAAGCTCTCCAGAGCGCGAGGTAGAGCTCTCCATCGAAGAGGGCTTCCGGTCCCCGCTAGCCCGAACGAAGGAGGTGGAGCTTCTCCGGCTCGTGCAGGAGGCGCTGGCCAACGTCAGGCGCCACTCGGGGGCGCGCCACGTTCGGGTCGCGGTGGGGATCTCCGGAGGCAAACTTTATGCCGAGGTTTCGGACGATGGGCAGGGGTTCGACCCGGCACAGGCGTCTACCGGCATGGGAACAACCGGGATGCGAGAACGGGCCCACGCGTTGGGGGGAAGGCTGGAGATCAGGAGCAAGCCAGGCGAGGGCACGAGGGTGCGGTTCGGGGTAGACCTCGACAGAGACGTGGAGGAACCCGAAGGCCAAATCATGCTCGTGGAGGATCACGCCTCTTTCCGGCAAGCCGTGGCTTCCGTGTTCGAGAGAGAGCCGGATTTTACCGTGGTGGCACAGGCCGGCTCGTTGGCTGAAGCGCGCCGAATGATCGGGGCGAAGCCGGTCGATGTCGCGATAATCGACCTGGCGCTACCGGATGGCTACGGTGGGGAGTTAGTCAAAGACCTGCGCGACGCCAACCCGGACGCTATGGCGCTCGTTTTGAGTGCGAGCCTCGACTATGCGGAGACGGCTCGGGCGGTCGAGAGCGGGGCCGCGGGCGTCCTGCATAAGTCAGTCGAACTGGACGAGGTCGTAGATGCCGTGCGACGAGTCGGGGCGGGTGAAACGCTGCTCTCTCCGGAGGAGGCAGTGCAGCTGCTCCGTTTCGCCAGCTCGCGCAGGGAGCACGAGTACGAGTCTCGCCAGGCCATAGCACAGCTTACCCCGCGAGAGAGGGAGGTGCTGCAAGCGCTGGCCGAAGGCCTCGACGGCCCTGAGATAGCCAAGCGGCTTGGTATAAGCATTCCGACCGAGCGCAACCACGTGGCGAGCATCCTCGCTAAGCTCGGAGTACACTCCCGGCTCCAGGCGCTTGTGTTCGCCTTACGTCACAACGTGGTTAGCGTACGCTGACCACCGCTACCCTCTTCTCGGGCGCGCGCTCGCCGGGCGTCTCGATTGCAGCTCGGTAAAGAGCAAAGCATCTTCGCGNTCGTTTTGTCTTCGCGGNGTCGTGGCTTTCGGAGAACCTTCGGCCAAGGGGTATGCGTGGCACGCGACGTTAGTCGTCGTTGCCTGTCGGTGGGGTAAGCGGTGCCGTCCTGCGTGTCGTTGCTTTACTCACGTTCGCTCGATCGGGGGCCAGCTCTCCGGGGACAAGACGGGCTACTCCAGGAGCCCGGTCTTTTTTGTAGACCATTATCATGCGGACGAAGGTTATGACCGGCGTCCCGTCTTGGTTTAAACCCGTGGTCTTGACCCGGACAATCCCGACGTCGGGACGGCTCCTCGGCTCCCGCTTCTCGACCATTCAGACCGGGAGTAGATGGTGTCGCCCTCGAAGACGGGGTTGGGCAGCCTGACTTCGTCCCAGCCGAGGTTGGCGAAGAGGTTCTGGGAGACATCGGTTACGCTCTGCCCGGTCACCGGAGCCGGGGTCAACGTGGAGTCTACGACGGGCTTCCCGAACTAGGTCCGAGAGGCGTAGTGGTGGTCAAAGTGGATCGGCATGCCCTTTCCAAGATACAAAAACCTCATCGCTTCTGGGTGTGGAATTCAGAGCAGTATTCATTGAAAGCGGCTATGACATCAGCAGATGGGAGATAACCAGAATTTAACCAAGAAGGGGTACGGGAATCCTAGTTTTCGAGAGCTTAATGGGCTCCTGCCGAATACCCGGGAAGATACCGGAGCCAAGAAAAGACAACCGCGCATCGTAGCGGTTTCCAGAGGCGTGAGGTTGCCGCCTCCCGGATCACGAGGTTGCAGGTAGGGGTGTGGTGGGGCTTGTAGCACTGCATGAGCGTATACAGCAGCGCCGTTCCTCGTAAATGTATCACTAACTTTTCTGCGAGCGGTGAGTAAGAGAACCATGGAGGCACAAGGGGCTCGCAAGAAGCCTGCTGGGCTCTCAGGAAGAACTATTTCGTTGTCCGGAATCTCGGAGGGGCCAGGATTAACCTATAGCTCGTCCGGTTTGCATACTTATCCGCCGCCGCTATATCTTGTGGTCGAGGTTTGGTGACACAAGGCCACAGAGGACAGATCCGACGAACCGATGCGGGTTATATGCACCCATCTGAACATAGGTTTCCGAGAAGACCTCTTCTAGGCAGCTCGTGAATAGAGGCAACTTCGCTTCCTAGCTCTAGGCGCAATAACTCCCAATACACTTTGCACAAGCATGTCTAAGCGCAAGCTGCCAATATATAGACAAATGAACGATGATCGTACCCAAAACGCCGCACAGGCCAAGGACGAGGTTCGGTGGCGCGTCAACAACCGGATAATCGGTTTTTCGGATGGCGTCTTCGCCATCGCCATAACGCTGCTCGTCTTGACCATCGACGTACCCGCGAACCTTACCTCACAAGAGGTGAGCAGCTTCCTTCGGGGAGCCTTGCCTCAGGTTCTGATCTACGGGGCATCGTTTATGGTCATCGGCACCTTCTGGCTGCGCCACTACCGCATGTTCAGCCTGTGCCGTGCCGTTGACACACGGATGCTCATCCTGAACCTAGTGTTTCTAGCCTTCGTGAGCCTGTTGCCGTTCCCCAGCGATCTAATTAACTTTGCTGACCAATCGCCTAGCGCTGTCATCGCTTTCTGTGTGGTTGGCGGCGCGGCCACACTCTGCGAGTTTGCTCTGTGGCGGCACCTGCATAGGCATCCAGATCTACTGTTGCCAGACATATCGGAAGAAATTGTCGTGGCACTAAGGACCTTGAGGTTCTTGTCGCTCGGTCTGTTCATAGTATCTATCCTAGTATCCCTGCTCTCTCCAAGGATCGCGGTATTGTTGTTGCTAGCATTTCTTCCGCTTTACGAGTTTGCTTCTTACCGACAGCATTATCGCGTTCTTTATCTACTTCGCGATCCATAGCGGAGCTTGGCTAGGGAGTTCACTCTCCACGCTTGTCATTTCTCTGCGCCCCGAGTTTTCGAGAAGACCTCCTCACGGCAGTTCATCAATAGAGGAGACTCGCCCCCTGGCTCTAGACGTAACCTTTCGACCCGAATCCCGTATAAATAGAACGATGTAATTCGCACGTGACGACCGAAGAAGGGAGAAGCACGTGGGCAGAGGAAAGAGCAGCAGCCAAGACAAGGGCGAAGGGGCCCTAGACAAGGCCAAGGGCAAGGCCAAAGAGGCCACCG